>Ga0116143_10005898_pt1 | contig 10876 bp, 9 predicted proteins | sample AD_UKC034_MetaG_FD_89745 | JGI IMG/M metagenome (GOLD analysis project Ga0116143, IMG submission 89745) | Active sludge microbial communities of municipal wastewater-treating anaerobic digesters from USA - AD_UKC034_MetaG | ecosystem: Engineered > Bioreactor > Anaerobic > Digestate | place: USA...
ATGGTCACCTATCCCAGCACGCACGGCGTCTACGAAGAGAGCATCCGCGAGATCACCGGCACCATCCACGCCAACGGCGGCCTGGTGTACATGGACGGTGCGAACATGAACGCGCAGGTGGGACTCACCTCGCCCGGCGAGATCGGGGCGGACGTCTGCCACCTCAACCTGCACAAGACCTTCGCCATCCCACACGGCGGTGGTGGCCCCGGCATGGGCCCGATCTGTGTGAACGACAAGCTGAAGCCCTTCCTCCCAGGCCATGTCCTGGTGAAGACCGGCGGGGAGCAGGCCGTGCACGCGGTGAGCGCTGCTCCCTGGGGCAGCGCGTTGATCCTGCTGATCAGCTACGGCTACATCAAGATGCTAGGCGGACAGGGGTTGACCGATGCCACGCGCTACGCCATCCTCAATGCCAACTACCTGCGTGCGAAACTGGAGCAGCATTACCCCATCCTCTATGTGGGCGATGAAGGCATGGTGGCGCATGAGATGATCCTGGACTGCCGCGACTTCAAACGCTCCGCGGGGGTGGACGTGAGCGACATCGCGAAGCGCCTGATGGATTACGGTTTCCACGCACCCACGGTGAGCTTCCCGGTGGCTGAGACACTGATGGTGGAGCCGACGGAGAGCGAGAGCATGACCGAGCTGGACCGCTTCGTGGAAGCGATGATCGGCATCCGTCAGGAGATCGCAGCGCTGGAGCGGGGCGAAGCCGACAAGGCGGACAACCTGTTGAAGAACGCACCGCACACGAGCGAGGAGGTCTGCGGCAACGAGTGGACCCACCCCTACACGCGCGAGCAGGCCGCCTTCCCGGTGGCGGTGAACCGTGACTGGAAGTACTGGCCTGGCGTGAGCCGCGTGGACAACGCGTACGGCGACCGCAACCTCATCTGCACCTGCCCGCCGATCGAGGAATACGCGACCGTGGAAGCATGAGGAGCAGCGATACGGTACTGGCGCTCTGCGCGACATGGATGATGACGACAACGGCGTTCGCGCAGCCGCGCGCCGATGCCTGCTTCTTCGCCAACGACTTCGATAGCGGTGAGGCCTTCGCTGGTTGGGACCTCGGCCCGCAGGTGGAACGCCTCACCCCGGAAGGTGAAGGTCTTGGTGAGTTCGTGTCGGCCTGGACCCTCGGGAACAGCAGCGACGCCAATGCCGAGGGCTACTTCGCCGTGCCGGACAGCCCCATCGGCAACCGCTTCGCCATGGCCAATGATGCCGCGTTCCCCTGCAATTGTGACATGGGAGATGTGGCCCTCACCTCGCCGCTGATCGACCTGACCGGTCGAACGGGTGTCGCCTTGGAGTGCCGGGTCTTCCACGAAGGGCTTTTCGCTTCCGGACCTGCTGTGATCGAGTACAGCCTCATGGACGGTGACTGGATCGATCTGGATACGATCGAAGCCGTTGCCGGTCAGTGGCAGCACCTTAGTCTTGATCTGTCAGGTGCCGATGGCGCCGCTGACTTCCAGATCCGTTTCCGGTGGAGCGACGGTGGTGCCTGGGCCGGTGGTTTCGCGGTGGACGACCTCTGCCTGCGCGAGCGACGCATGCACGACCTGGTGTTATCGAGGGCTCAACTCGGCGCGCAACGAGCATCCGCCTTCGAGACCGGCGATCAGGGACTATACTACAGCCAGCTACCCGTTTCCCAAGCCGCTCCGGTCACCTTGGCAGCGACGATACGGAACGGCGGAACGGCCAGCTTGCACCAGGTCCAGCTCTCTGCTGAGATCACGTTGAACGGGACCACTCATGGGCCGTTCCCTGCGGAGGCGATCGGTGAATTGATGCCCGGTGAGGAGCGGGAAGTTCCCATCGCAACAGGGTGGCAACCCGACGCTCCTGGTCTGGCGGTGATCAGCTTCATCGGCAGTGCTGAAGAAACGGACGACGACCCGGAGGACGACATGGTCATGGGTAGTGTGCGCTTCACCGGCCCAGGCTGGGACGATGGCTACCGTGTGATGGCCTGTGACGATGGAACTCCCACAGCGTCCTTTGGTGGCACCGGAGGTCTTATCATCCTGAACCGGATGGAGGTGGTGAACGGCGGTGACGATGCAGCCGGCGTGTCGGTGACCTACGGAACTGGGACCGAACCGGGGGCGCTGGTGCGGGCGGTGTTGATGGACGCGAACTTCAACACGGTGGACACCTCTGGGCGCCGTACGCTCCAGCAGGCCGATATCGATATGATCCTGAACGGGATGCCCTTGTTCGAAGCCTTCACCAATACCCCGACGCTCACCCCGGGCGACTACCATGTCGGCATCCAACAGCTGGCACAGGAGGACGATCGCGCGGTGTATGTCCTGGTCGGTGGGGAAGCGACCGCCGGACGTTCCGTGGTCATGGAAGGAGCGACCTTCCTCCTGTCCGACCTGGCGACCACGCCCATGGTGCGACTGCACTTGGAAACGGTTCCGGTCAGTGTGCGAGAGCGGCCGAGCAGGAACGAAGAGTTGCGGCTCCATCCCAATCCGGCCTCCGACCTGGTCTGGATGGAATTACCCGACGACGTAGTGATCAACGGTTGGTCCCTGATGGATATGGCGGGTAGGACGGTGCGGGAAGGGATGCCAGACCATCAACGTACGTCGAGCCGGTCAGGGATACCGGTCGCCGATCTCCCCGCAGGGATCTATCTGGTGCGGGTGGGGACCGGAAAGGGCCTGTTCACATCCTCGGTGGTCATCGCGCGCTGAGCTCCTTACCACAGCATTCCACGAACGGTCGTGCGACGTGCCGCCACTGGTGTCACGCTCCACCCCATCGAGGCCATCCGACCATGCTTCCGCACATGTAACTTGCTGCCCGTCCAAACGGTCAAACCAACATGAATACACGCTCTACCCTGCTCGGCCTATTCGCCGGCACCTTCGCCTTGGTGGCTTCCGCCCAGCGGGAAGGTCACCTGGATCGACAACAGATCGCCATGCCCATTGGCATGAGCCAGCCCGATCGCGACACCCCGATGCTGGGTGGTGAACGCGGTGGCGGCACCGTGGTCTGGTCGGAAGACTTCAGCAACGGCCTGGCCGGGAACAACCCGTCGGGTGCCTGGACCACCGAAGGTCCGCATGCCAGCATCTGGAAGATCAGCACCACCGGTCCGTTGGGTGATTTCACTCCGGCAAGCGAGCGGATCCAATCCACCACCTTCTCCAATGGCTTCGCCAAGTTCGCTTCGGACTCGGCGAACTGCACCTGGAACGGTAACACGCCCACCGCGCTCCCCACGAGCCAGTTCACGGATTGGGAGGCCAGCCTCGTTTCCCCGGTGATCGACCTCTCGTTGAACCCGCAGGTGGAAGTGGTTTTCCAACAGCGTTCGCGCTATTGCTGTGGCGACAGCCCCTTCTTCTTCGAGGTGAGCGCTGATGGCGGAACCAACTGGACCGCGTTCCTCGCCAACGAGGGTCTCGCCATCAACCAGGACCCCACCTTCACCGAGACCCGCAGGTTCAACATCTCCACGGTCGTTGCGGAGGACCCGACGAACGTGCGGATCCGTTTCCACCACAACAGCGAAGCCGGCACCTCGCATTATCACTGGCAGGTGGACGACATCCAGATCGTGATCCTTCCGGAGTATGAGATGCGCATGAACTATGCCTACACGTCCACCACCGGCGAAGGCGAGGAGTACGGTCGCATCCCGGCCACGCAGCTTCCCAGTACGATGAACATCGGCGCGGAAGTGTTGAACTACGGCAGTGCGGTGCAGACCAACTCGAGCGTGCAGTGCGTCATCACCACCCAGGCGGGTGCGGAAGTGCTCTCGCACACCACGCCGTTGGGGGACATACAACCCGGAGCGAGCATCGTCAGCGACGACTGGATCAACCTTCCCTTCCTGGACCTCGGCCGCTACAACGCCACCTTCTCGGTCAACAGTGACTTCATCGATCAGGATGGCGTGCTGACGGACAATTCCAAGGTGCGCAACTTCGAGGTGACCCTGGATCAGTACTCCCTGGATGCCCTCGGGAACTATCCTCCCGGCACGGAGATCCGCCAACAGTTGGGTACGGCATCGTTCACGGACAACGCTACGATGAACATCATGTCGATGTACACCATCTTCACGGCCACCCAGGCTTATGGAGCCACGATCGTCCTGGGCACCAACACCCGGGCGGGTGCGGCGGCCACGATCGAAGTGTTCCTGCTGGATACGGCGGACGTCCTGAACATCGGCTCATCCACCGTGGACCTGCCCATCGACGGAGTGACCTCGGAGGTCGTTTCCATCACCCAGCAGAACGTTTCCGCCGGTCGGATCACCATTCCATTCATCCAGCCGGTGTTCCTGAACCCCGGGGCCTACTACCTCTGTGCGCGTATCAGTGGATCGGGAACCACCGCGACCAATGATCCCGAGGTGTACATCGCGGATGACAACACCGTTCCTCAGCCCGGTATCAGTACAATGATCTGGTTGCCGGTCGACTTCAATGATGATGGGACCGAGGGTCGGCACGTCTATGGCAACGGGAACGCCGCCGCCATCCGCTTGAACATCACCCCGGCCGTTGGTATCGAGGAGGACCTCGCAAGCGCGGGCGTTTCCATGTACCCGAATCCGACCACGGGCATGCTGAACATCGTGAGCGATGCCCCCGGCCTGATGAGCGTGGAGGTGATCGATCTGCTGGGAGCCGTGGTGCGCACTGCGAACTTCAATGGTCGCACCACCATGGACCTGACCGGTCTTGCGCACGGCGTGTACAGTGTACGCGTCAGCAATGGGGAACAGAGCAAAGTGGAACGCATCGCGCTGCACTGATCATCCGAAGCGAAAAGGCCCCGTGGATCGGATCCACGGGGCCTTTTCGTTCATGGCGGTCAGGAGCGCCGGGACATGGCCTCCTTCACCTGGCGCATGAGGCTGCCGGCAAAGACGAACTCGATGAGCTCCTTGTTGTCGGTGTTGAGCAACGCTTCGCGGTCGCCCTCCCACCACTTGCGGCCCTGATGGATGAACAGGATGTGTTCGCCGGTCTCCATCACGCTGTTCATGTCGTGCGTGATCACCACCGTCGTGGTGTTGAGGCTCTCGGTGAGCTCCTTGATGAGGTCGTCGATGACGATCGCCGTCTGCGGGTCAAGGCCGCTGTTGGGCTCGTCACAGAAGAGGTATTGCGGCTCCAGCACGATGGCGCGGGCGATGCCCACGCGCTTCTGCATGCCGCCGCTGATCTGCGCGGGGAAGAGGTCGTCCTTCTCCTGGATGCGCACCAGCTTGAGGCATTCACGTGCGCGGTCCTCCATCTCGCTCTTGGGCATGATCCCGAACATCCGCAGGGGGAACATGACGTTCTCGAGCACCGTGAGGCTGTCGAAGAGCGCCGAGCCCTGGAAGAGCATGCCGATGCGCTGCCGCACCTGTCGCTTCTCCTCGGCGTCCATGTCGTGGAACGACATGCCCTCGAAGAGCACCTTTCCCTCCTCCGGCTTGTAGAGCCCGACCATGCACTTTGCGAAGACGCTCTTGCCGGAGCCGCTGCGACCGATGATCTGGTTCACCCGTCCCTTCCGGAAGACCGCATCGATGCCGGTGAGCACCTGCGTGTCGCCGAACCGCTTGCCCAGGCCGACCACTTCGATCATAGCAGGAGCACGCGGGTAAGGACGAGGTTGGCCAGCAGGATCACCACGTTGCTGTAGACCACGGCGCGGGTGCTGCTGATGCCTACCTCGCGCGTCCCACCACGCGTATAGTAGCCCTGGTAGGCGCTCACCGTGGTGATGATGAAGGCGAAGACCACCGTCTTGATGATCGCGTAGGTCACGTGGAAGGGCTTGAATCCGGTCTGGATCCCCATCACGAAATCATCACTGGAGATCACTCCGGACTGCACGCCGGCGAGCCAGCCGCCGAAGATCCCCAGGAACATGCTGATCATCACCAGGAAGGGATTGATCAGGGTGGTGGCGGCCAGCTTCGGCAGGATGAGGTAGTTGGCCGAGTTCACGCCCATGATGTCCAGCGCGTCGATCTGCTCCTTCACGCGCATGGAGCCGATCTCGGCGGCGATGTTGCTGCCCACCTTGCCTGCCAGGATCAACGAGATCACCGTTGGACTGAATTCCAGGATAACGCTCTGGCGTGTGGCGAAGCCCACCACCCACGACTGGATGAGCGGACTGTCGATGTTCGTCTTGGTCTGGATGGTGATCACCGCGCCCATGAAAGCGCTGAGCAGGGCCACGATGCCCAGGCTCTGCACCCCGAGCAGGTCCATCTCCTCCACCGTACGCCGCCAGAAGATGCCCGCCCGCTCCGGGCGACCGAAGGTCTCCCGTAACAGGTGGAAATAGCGGCCGATATGTCCGATGATGCCCATGGTGAACGGGGCGAAAATAGGCCCTGGCATACAAGGGCGGGGGTGTTGGGCGTTGTAGTTTCGCACACCATGCAGGGTCCTTCCATGAGCCAACGGAACAAAGTACCCCTGGCAGGGCTGGTCATGGCCTTGGCGTTGGCGGCCTGTAATTCCCAACCTGCCAAGTACCGGCACTCCAACGATTGCAAGTGCCCCAAATGGAACCACGTGCCCCGGCCGCCGGCGGGCAGTGAGCACGCCGGCCCCCATCCGGCGGCGACCCCGTATCATTGTGGCACGGCCCAGCCCTCCTGAGCCACCACCACCGTGCCGCGTCATTCCGCCAGTGATCCCGAGTTTCTGAGGAGACACCTGCCGAGCGCGGCATGGCCCGTGGTGCTGAACTGGCTCCGCAGCAATCCCGTGCAGGTGCGGATCTCCAAGCCACGGCAGACCAAACTGGGCGACTACCGCAGCGCCACGCGTACCCAGCCACACCGGGTGAGCGTCAACGCCGATCTGAACCCCTACGCCTTCCTGGTGACCTTGGTGCATGAGTTCGCCCATTACAGCACCTTCGTGAACCAACGCCGGTGGTCGGCACCGCATGGGCCGGCGTGGAAGAGCGAATACGCCCGCCTGATGCGTCCTTTCCTGAGCAACAGCGTGTTCCCGGCCGAGGTACTGAGCGCCCTTGAGCGCCACCTGGTCGACGCTCCTGCGAGCAGCTGTACGGACCAGGGCTTGATGCGGGTGCTCATGAGCCACGACCCCGAACCACGCCAACTATTGGAAGAGCTGCCGGACCGCTCCGTATTCCGTTTCAACGAACGCGTCTTCGTGAAAGGGCCGCAGCTCCGGAAGCGATACAAATGCCACTGCCTCAACGATCGCCGCAACTACATCATCGACCCGATGGCGGAGGTGCAGGTGAACGGACCGATGGTGGTGATGAAGGCCTCCTAGGGCCACCTCCTGGAAAATGACGAACGAACACACGTATTGCGTGATCATGGCCGGCGGGGTCGGCAGCCGTTTCTGGCCCATGAGCCGAAGCGCCTATCCGAAGCAATTCCTCGACTTCCTCGGGCTCGGACGCACCCTGCTGCAGCAGACCTACGACCGTTTCCTCAGCATCTGTCCACCGGAGAACATCCTGGTGGTGACCAACGCGAACTATGCGGCCATCGTGCAGGAACAGCTTCCCGCGTTGAAGCCTTCGCAGATCCTGTCCGAGCCTTCCCGCCGCAATACGGCCCCGTGCGTGGCCTATGCCAACCACGTGATCGCGAAGCGGGATCCGAAGGCGCTCATGATCGTGGCCCCGAGCGACCACCTGGTCATGAAGGAGGAGGCCTTCAAGGAGACGATCGACCTCGCCCTTCAACAGGCCGCAAGCACCGATTGCCTGGTGACACTGGGCATCATGCCGAACAGGCCGGATACCGGGTACGGCTATATCCAGTTCGATGACGCCGCTGGCACATCGCACCCGCGGGTAAAGCCGGTGAAGGCCTTCACGGAGAAGCCCGATCATGGAACGGCCGTGCGCTTCCTGGAAAGTGGCGAGTTCCTCTGGAACGCGGGGATCTTCGTCTGGAGCCTGGCCAGCATCCGTAAGGCCTATCGTGATCACCTGCCGGAGATGGAGCAACGGTTCAGTGCGGGAGCGGCCTCGTTCGGCACGCCGGAGGAGGTCGATTTCATCGCCTCGACCTACGACTCTTGCGAGAACGTGAGCATCGATTACGGGATCATGGAGAAGGCCAGGAATGTGTTCACCGTGGTGAGCGACTTCGGTTGGAGCGACCTCGGCACCTGGGGCAGCCTGTACACCCACCTGCCGAAGGACGACCATGGTAATGCCGCCATCGGACATGAGGTGAAGCTTTACGATTGTGCGCGCAACGTGATCCACGCGCACGATGGCCGGCTGATGGTGTTGCAGGGCCTGGAGGACCACATCGTGGTGAGCACGAAGGACGCACTACTGGTATGCCGTATCCAGGACGAACAGCGGATCAAGCAGTTCGTCAACGATCTGACCGCCGAAAGCGGAGACCGCTACGTTTGATGACCGCAGGAGGTGGAAAAGCCGTTGGACGATCCTGAACGGCGACAGGGCGCACCGCCTACCTTGCACCCATGATGAAGGCCCGTTCGGGGCTATCAACCTCGCTGTGTCCTCCTATTCTCTCGTCACTACGGCTGCGGATCTGGCGGCTTGCACCGGGCAACTGAGCGCGGAGCAGGTCATCGCCCTGGACACCGAGGCTTCCAGCTTCCACCGTTACCGTGAGAGCGTCTGCCTCATCCAGCTCAGCACCCGCCAACGCACCTACCTGATCGATCCACTCGCGATCAAGGACCTCGCTCCCTTGGGGGTCCTGTTGGCACGCAGGGACATGGAGGTGGTGATCCACGATGCCGACTACGACCTGCGGATACTGGCCCGGCATCATGGTATCAGGGTGGAGAACGTCTTTGACACCCTGGTGGCCGCCGAACTGCTCAACGAACCGGAGATCGGACTGGCGGCACTCCTCGGCAAGTATGAGGGCGTCCATGTCGACAAGAAGTTCCAGAAGGCGGATTGGAGCAAACGACCGCTGCCCAAGGAGATGTTGGACTATGCCGCAGGCGACACGGCCAACCTGATCGCCTTGCGCGACAAGATGGAGGCGCTGTTGAAAGAGAAAGGTCGCTGGTCATGGGCGGTGGAGGAATTCGGTCTTTTGACCGATGCACCGTTCGATGCGCCCGTGAACGAAGAGCCCCTGTTCCTACGGCTCAAGGGAGCCAAGGTCCTGAAGCCCCATCAGCTCGCGGTCCTGCGCGAGGTACATGCCTGGCGCGAGGGTGTGGCCGAGAAACAGGACCGCGCCGCTTTCATGATCCTGGGCAATGACGTCCTCCTCTCGGTCGCGACGGATCCTCCCGCCTCGATCAATGAACTCGCCGCGCGCAAGGGGGTCAGCGAACGGGTGATCGAACGCCATGGCAAGCGGATCATGACCGCCATCAAGGCCGGGCAGGAAATGCCGAAGGAGCAGTGGCCGCGACTGGAACGGCCCAGGCGCTGGCAGCGGGATGACGACTACGAGGACCGGGTGAAACGGCTAAAGGTCGTCCGCGACACCCTCACGGCGCGCTTCGACCTCCGGCCGGGCATCGTGGCGGCGAACCAGCTGTTGATGGAGATCGCGCGCACGCTCCCCGGTGACCTGGAAGCACTGGCTGCGATACCGGGCATGCGCCGTTATCAGGTGGAGAACTTCGGTGCAGAGTTGCTGAAGGTGCTGTAGAACCCAGCAGGTTCTGGAACAGTGATCGCGAGATACGGCAGAATGTCAGCAAGCCATCCTTCGTGATGATACTTCCAAAGGAGCGCGTCTTTCGACGCTGCCCAATAAAGCTCACATCCATCACTCCCTCGAACCGCCGAACAAGGCGAACAAAGACCGGTCAGGGTTTCGCCGACGATCTGTTCAGATCGATCAGGTCCATGATCACCTCAAGTTGACCTGCGAGCCGCTTCCATGCATGCCCGCTCGGAAGGAATACTCTCGTCGCAACTTCCATCCTTGGTTCCTCGGTCCTGATAGGGCACCTTGTCCACGCTCTAAACCGGTCGGCATCAACCTCGCTTTCGAATCGCTGGTACCACCGACTTCCCTTGCGTTCCACGAACATGCGCTTCACCGGTGCGGACAATACATCGGACCCGCAAACAAGGTGCATGGAATCCACGTCGGAACGAAGCTTCTCAGTGAGTGTGAAACGAAGCACATAGTGATCCCAGGAACTGTGACGGGTCAGATCGAACTCGAATTCGGCCTCCTCCCCCTTTAGGTCGTCAATAGGATAGACGTGATAAAGGACTCCATCAGCATCGGATCTGGAAACGTACATCCGGTCCACACGTTGGGCATCCACTTGGCTCATGAGGAATAGCGCCGTAAATAACGAGAGGAACGCACGCAGCGTTCCTCTCGTCCGAATGGAGCCGGGCCTTGGATCACTCACCGTACACCACGACCTTGTACTTGGCGATGATGCCAAGGATGCTGTTGACGTGCTCGTCAACGTGGTGGATCTTCGTGATGCCGGCGGATTTCGCGGCGGTCTCAATACTCGCATCTCCGGTTGCGACAGCCCCCAGAATGGACATTGCTTCAGCCGAACCCACCTTACTGGAACCAGTGTTGTCGGTCACAGCCAAAGGTGCCTTAAGGTCAGTGTAGATAACACCGGTCAAAGGCGCTTTCACCTGCGCACAACTGGTCATAAGGAGAGCGACGAGGACAACGCCTGCTGTGATGGTCGAACGTTTCATGATGGTAAGGCGGTTAAGTTTCATCGCAATGTTACTCATCTTCCCGGAATGGAAGCCACCCCACGATGGTTCAATCACAGCGCGGAGGAGGATGTTCCGAACAGTCGAGGCGCTTCGGGGTCAAGCCCTTAAAGCCCGGGCATCACTGGAAGTTCCTTTAGGGTTGAGCACTGCAGCATGACCGGATGTGGCA
>Ga0116143_10005899_pt1 | contig 10872 bp, 6 predicted proteins | sample AD_UKC034_MetaG_FD_89745 | JGI IMG/M metagenome (GOLD analysis project Ga0116143, IMG submission 89745) | Active sludge microbial communities of municipal wastewater-treating anaerobic digesters from USA - AD_UKC034_MetaG | ecosystem: Engineered > Bioreactor > Anaerobic > Digestate | place: USA...
AGGCCGTAGAGCTCGGAGAAGGCCATGGCCGCCGCCCGGGCCGAGGTCCGCTGCAGGGAGATGGCCTGGGTGCCGATCAGGTAGCGCTTGGCGCGCTCGAGCTCCTCGGCCGGGATCGGGTTCTCGAGCAACCCGGCGAGCTCCGCGAGCAGGGCGTCGCGCGCCTCGCCCGCGCGCTTCGGATCCACGCCCAGGTAGAAGGCCAGGTAGCCGGGCTCGATGCCCTCGAGCGAGAAGCCCGACAGCGAGTAGGCCAGCGCGCGCCGGTCCCGGAGCTCCACGAACAGCCGGCCTCCCTGGCCAGTCAGGAGCGCCATGAGCACCTCGAGCGCGTGCCGGTCGGGACCGGTCAGCCGCGCCCCGAGGAAGCCGAGCACCAGGTGGGCCTGCGCCCGGGCGCGGTGCCGGATCACCACCCGGGGCGCCGCGGGCGGCGGATCGAGCGGCAGGGCGGGGGGCGCAGGCGGCTTCGCCGAGGGGGCGCGCCCGCCGAAGAGCGCCTTGACCTGCTCGGCGATCCGGGCCGCGTCCACGTCGCCCACCACCGCGAGCACCATGCGATCCGGGCTGAACCAGCGCGCGTGGAGCTCGCGGAGCTGGGCGCGGCGGAGGGCGGCCACGCTCTTGCGCGTGCCCAGCAGGGGCAGCCGGTAGGGGTGACTCGGGTAGAGGGCCCCGGAGAAGAGGTCGAAGGCCAGGCCCGCGAGGTTGTCGTCGCGCGCGCGGAGCTCGTCCAGGGTCAGCTCGCGCTCGCGCTTGAGCTCCTTCTCCGAGAGCCCGGGGCTCAGCAGGCAGTCGGCGAAGAGCTGCAGGCCCCGGTCGAGGTGGCGGGCGGGGAACTCGGCCCGCAGGCCGAAGGTGTTGCGCCCGGAGAAGCCGTCCATGCCACCGGCCAGGGCGTCCACCTCGCGGGCCACGTCGGCGGCCGAGAGGGAGCCGCAACCCTTGGTCAGCATTCCGGCCAGGAGGTTGTGGATGCCCGCGTCGGCCTGCGTCTCGTGGCGCGAGCCGCCCAGGAACACCGCCCTGAGGGCCACCAGCGGCACGGCGTGATCCTCCTGGACGATGAGCACCGGCCCCTGGCGGAGCTTCATCCGCGTGACCCCGGCCTCGGCCGAGCTCTCCTCCACCTCGGCCGCCGGGGCCGCGGCCAGGCCGCGGCCGATGGCCTCGCCGAGCGCCTGGCGGGTGAGCCGCGGCGGGGCGTCTCCCTCCCCGGCCGGGGCCCGGGCGGGCCGCGGGACGAGCGCCACCGCGGTGAGCTGTCCGGGTCCGAGGTAGGTGCGGGCCACCCGCTGGAGGTCCACGGGGGTGACCCCCAGCACCCTGCCCAGGTAGGTGTCCCCGAAGGTCGGTTCGCCGGTGAGCGACTGGTGGTAGCCCACCCGCCGGGCGAGCCCCTGCGCGGTCTCGCCCTGGTACAGGCCGTCGCTCTCGATCATCGCCTTGACCTTGGCGAGCTCGGCCGCGCCCACCGGGGTGGCGGCCAGCCGGGCCACCTCGAGCGCCAGCCGCTCGACCGCCTCCAGCGCCTGCCCCGGACGACAGGTGAGCCCGGCCACCAGGAGCCCCGGGTCCTGCGGGCTGTAGGCGTAGGCGTAGGCGTCGCTCACCAGCCCGCGGGCGCGCTTCAGCTCCAGGCTCAGGCGCGAGCTCTCGCCCTGGCCGAGCAGGGTGGCCAGCACGTCGAACGCCGGGGCGTCCGGGTGGCGCGCGGCGGGGATGTGCCAGGCCAGCCCCACGTGGGCCTCCTGGATGTCGTCCTCGACCACCTTGAGCCGGGCCCGGCGCTGCGCGGGTTCGGCCGGGCGCGCGGGCGAGGGCGCGGCCGCCGCCGGCCCGCCGGCAAACAGGCGCCGGGCGCGCGCCACCACCTCCTCGGGGCGCACGTCGCCCGCCACCACCAGGGTCATGCGGTCGGCGCGGTAGTGCTTGCGGAAGAAGGCCAGCAGGGCCGGCCGGTCCGCGGCCGCCACGCTCCCCGCGCTGCCCAGGATGTCGTGCCCGTACGGGTGCCGCCGGAAGGCGGCCTCGAAGAGCAGATCGCCGAGCCAGCGGCCGGGCATGTCGCGGGTGCCCTTGATCTCCTCGAGCACGACCTGCTTCTCGCGCTCGAGCTCGGCCGGGTCGAAGGCCGGGCGCTGCACCGCGTCCGCGAGCACCTCGAGGCCCAGGTCGAGGAAGCGCGAGGCCAGCACCACGTGGTAGACGGTGTGGTCGAAGGAGGTCCAGGCGTTGATCTCGCCGCCGGCCGCCTCGATGGCGCGGGCGATCTCCCCCACGCCGCGGGACTCGGTGCCCTTGAACAGCATGTGCTCGTGGAGATGCGCGAGGCCCTCCTCGCCCGGGCCCTCGTCCGCCGAGCCCACCTGCACCCAGACCTGGGCCGCCACCACCGGGGCCGCGTGGCTCTCGACCACCAGCACGACCAGCCCGCCGGGCAGCCGCGCCCGCGACACCGCGCCCAAGCTCTCGAGCTCCACGTCAGCCTCCTCGCCCGAGGCCGACGCCGGGCCGGGTCGCGCCTGGGCCAGACCCGCCCCAGGAGCCACGCCGCGCTCGGCGCGCCCGGCCGAGCAGCCGCTCGCGGCCGCGGCCAGCCAGAGAATCCAGTGGAACCTCAACGAATTGCGCATGACTCGGGTCCTCGCTCCAGGGACCCGATTGTGCCACAGCCCGGCCGGGCGGCAAGACAAAAGCGCGGCGGGCGAGCGCGGGGCGCGGATCTCAGCGCGCGGCGTCCGCTCGGTCGCCGCCGAGCAGCACGTCCTCGACCACCTCGCCCGGCAGGCTCAGCGCGGCGGCCGACAGGCTGGGCACCGCGTCCTCGGAGACGCAGCGGCACATCCCCGAGGCCAGGGCCGGGCTGGAGCTGAGGCTGAGCGCGCTCGCCGAGAGCACCGCGGCCTGGGGCAGGCTGGGCTCCAGGCTCACGCGGGCCCCCGCCAGCGCGGGCAGCCCCAGGGCCACGAGCACGAGCGCCGTCACCATCAGCAGCTTCCTGGTCTCCTTGGTCGTCATGGCCGCCTCCTCTCCTCGGGTCTCCTCGGTGGCCTGCTCCATCGCCTCACGCGCCCAGGTTACCCGCCGCGCATCATCGCCCATTCATCGCCTGGTCATGTTTCAGTCACCGCGGCGCGGGTCCGCCGCGCTCCTCTCGAGGGGATGGACCGGTCGGGTGGCCCGGGGGTTGCCTGGAGGGGAGGGTTAGCGGCCGGACAGACGGGCGAGCCAGGCGGCCGGCAGGCCGAGCTCCAGGGTGAGCGCGCGCTCCTCGGCCCCGATCGCCAGGCCCGCGAGCAGGCCGCGGACCTCCTCCGGCAACCCGGGCTCGGAGCCGGTGGCCAGCCTGAGGAGCGCGAGCGCACCCCGGGCCAGATCGCCCAGGATGCGAACCGACTCCGCGTCCTCGGCGAAGGCCACGGCCCGAAGGCCGAGGGCGTCCCCGGCTCGGCCCTCGAGCAGCAGCCCGCTCAGGCCGAAGGCCGCGCCGCCGAGGTCCACGTCCAGGCGCCGCGCCTGGGCGGCCAGCGGCTGGGGCGCGGCCAGCAGGAAGAAGGCGGCCTCGGCGTGGACCCGCCGGGCGAGCCCCAGCATGCGCGGCTCTCCGAGCAGGCCGAGGGAGGTCCCGGCCCGGGACCTAAGCGCCCGGCGCAGCAGCCCCTCCTCCCCCAGGAGCAGGCTACCCTGACCCACGCGGGCGACGCCCAGGCGCTCCGGCCGGCCGTCCGCGCCGGCGCGACCGCTCGGCGCGAGCAGCAGCTCGACGCCGTCCACGTCCTCGCGGGCGGCGGGCGAGACCCGCGCCGCGGCGGCGGCCAGCGACGCCAGCTCGAGCGCCGGGCCGGGCGCCGACCGCAGCCGTGGCTCGAGCGCCTGCCAGGCGGCCAGGCCGAGCGCGAGCAGCTCCGCGGGCGCGGCCCGCTCGAGCCCGCCCTCGAGCGACAGCAGCCAGCCGTCCAGGGCGCGCTCTCCCTCCGTGAGCTCGAGCGCCAGGAGCACCCGCCTCAGCTCCGTCAGCCGCAGCCCGGGCCGCGATCCGAGGGCGCGCTCCAGCGCGCGCAGCGCCTCGCCCACCAGCTCGCCGCCCCAGGGCGTGGCCCGGAGCCGGCCGAGATCGATCGCCAGCGCCGCCGCCACGCCGGCCGGCAGCCCGAGCAGCGCGGCCTCGGCGCCGCCCTCGACCGCCCGCTGGCGCAGGGGCCCGAGCGCCTCCGCCACCCCCGCGCCGTCCCCGCGCCAGGCCAGGCACTCGGCCCGGCGCAGCCTGAGCGCGTCGGTCGCGGGCCCGGGCGGCAGGCCCTCGAGGGCGGCGGCGTAGGCGGCCAGGGCGCCGTCCAGCTCCCCGAGCGTGTGCTGCAAGAACAGCCCCCGCTGCAGGTCGTCGGGCGGGACCTCGCCGGCGCGGGCCGAAAGCGGCCCCAGCCAGGCGGCCAGGGCCGCGACCAGGGCCGCGGCCAGCGGGAGGTGCGCCGCGCCAGGCCTCACCGCCCCTCCGCCTGTCCGTCCGCTCCGGCCGGCTCGCGCACGAAGCGGTAGCCCACCCCGCGCACGGTCAGGAAGTGCACCGGGTGGTCCGGATCGGGCTCGAGCTTGACGCGCAGCCGGTTGATGAAGTTGTCCACGGTGCGATCGGTGCCGAAGTAGTCGAAGCCCCACACCCGGTTGAGGATCTCCTGGCGGTCGAGGGCCTCGCCCTCGCGCGACAGGAACAGGTGCAGCAGCCCGAACTCCTTCTCGGTCAGCTCGACCGGCGCGCCGCGCACGCTCACCGTGCGCGCGCCGAAGTCCACCTGCACGTCGCCGAAGGCCACCCGCTCGAGCTGCTTGTCGAAGCGGCGCTTGCGCCTGAGGACGGCGTGCACCCGCGCCACCAGCTCGTGCAGGCCGAAGGGCTTGGTCATGTAGTCGTCCGCGCCCAGATCCAGCCCGCGCACCTTGTCCATCTGCTCGCCCTTGGCCGTCAGCAGGATGACCGGCACGTCGAGCTCCCGGCGCCTCAGCTCGCGCAGCACCTCGAAGCCGTTCATCTTCGGCATCATCACGTCCAGCAGGATGAGGTCGGGCCGCTTGTCGAGCGCCAGCTCCAGCCCGCGCTCGCCGTCCGCGGCGCGCAGCACCTCGAAGCCCTCGAAGCGCAGGTTCTTCGCCAGCCCTATGGAGATGGCCGGGTCGTCCTCGACCACCAGGATGGTCTCCGCCATGAGCTCCCTACCCTCCTCGTTCGGGCGGGGCCAGCGGCAGGCGCACGGTGAACGCGCTGCCCACGCCGACCTCGCTGTCCACGCGCACCTCGCCGCCGTGGCCGCGCACGATGTACTCGACCAGGCTCAAGCCCAGCCCGCTGCCCGACACCTCGGCCGTCAGCGGGGACTCCACCCGGTAGAACTTCTCGAAGATCCGCGCGAGCTCGTGGCGCGGGATGCCGACGCCGCGGTCGCGCACGGTGAGCTCCAGCCAGGGGCCCGCCGCGCGCGCCTCGACCACCACCTCGCGGCGCTCGGCGCTGTACTTCACCGCGTTGGACAGCAGGTTGATGAGCACCTCGACCAGGGCGTCGCGGTCCACCGGCACGGGCGGCAGGTCCTCGGGCGCGCGCACCTCCACGCGGAAGCCGCGCGCCTCGAGCTCCGAGCGGCAGGCCGCCAGCGCCGTGGCCACGAGCTCGCCGATGTGCGCGGGCGCCATGTGGTAGGCGCGACGGCCGGCCTCCATGCGCGAGAAGTCGAGGATGCGCGCGACCAGGCGCGACAGGCGCTCGCTCTCCTGGGCGATGATCTGCAGGCACTCGCGGCGCTCCTCCTCGCCCTCCGCGCGGTCGAGCAGCAGCGTCTCGGTGAACAGGCGGATGGAGGTCAGCGGGGTGCGCAGCTCGTGCGAGACGTTGGAGACGAAGTCGGTCTTGAGCTGGGACAGCCGGCTCTCGCGCACCATCAGCCACAGGGTCGCCGAGATGCCCGCCAGCAGCACCAGCACCAGCACCACCAGGGCCCAGGCGTAGAGCTGCGTGCGCGTCCGGGCCAGCTCGTCGAGCGTGGTCCCGCCGCGCAGCACCAGGTCCAGCCGCCAGGCGAAGCCGCCGTCGCTGATCAGCACCGAGGCGGCCGGCACCGCGCGGTCCAGGCTGGGCAGGGGCCGGGTGCTCGGCGACAGCTCGACCTCGGCCGCCTCCACCTCGAGCTCCGCCAGCCAGGCCTGCAGCTCGGGCTGCAGCACCTCCGGCACCAGCTCGGCGCCGGTGATCGCCTCGCCGCCCCGCACGAGCACCATGTGCAGCTCCTGGCCCATGCGCACCGAGCGCAGCTCGGGCTCCGGGGTCAGCGTGCGGCCGAGGTCGGCCACGGCCGCGAGCAGCTCGGCGCGGCGCGCCTCGGCCCGCAGGACCGCGACGAGCGGTCGCGCCTCCGGCCGGCTGTCGCCGGCGAGCAGCCCCAGCAGCCGGCCCGCCAGGTAGCGCCGCTGGCCCTGCGCGGCCGGCAGGCCCGGATCGCCCAGGCGCCGCGCCAGCGCCAGCGCCTCCTGCAGCGCCTCGTCCGGCCGGTCGGCCCACAGGAGCTCGAGGCGCCGCAGGCGCGCGCCCAGGCCCAGGTTGTAGCCGCCGCTGGCCACCACCGCGGCGCAGCCCTCGGCCACGCGGCCCCAGGCCGGCAGCGCCTCCTCCCGCGCGCCGGCCCGGTCCAGGCTGCGCGCCAGGCCGTTCAGCCAGACGCAGCGCCGCGCCCCCTGGGCCCCGGCCCGGCGGCAGCCCTCCGCGGGCAGGGCGGCCTGCCCCAGGCCGCGCAGCGCCTCCTGCGCCAGGCATGCGGCCATGGCCGGATCGATGGCCTGGCGCTCGAGCAGCGCGCGGTAGTGCTCCGCCGCCGCGCGCGGCTCGCCGGCCTCGAACTCGAGGCGCAGCCCCTCCTCGACCGGTCCGACCGAGGCGCCCTGCCAGCTCGGCAGGGGATCGTCGGGCGCGGGCAGGAGCGGCTGGCCCGCCGCGTCCAGGACGAAGAAGCTGGTCAGCAGCGGGTGCTCCTCGCGCAGGCGCTCGAAGGCCGCGCCGGCCTCGCGCGCCTGGCGCAGGCCGAGCCGCCCGAGCTGCTCGAGCGGCTTGTCCGCCGCGCGGGTCAGGCCGCGCAGGCGCTCCTTCACCTGGCCGGCCAGCTTGAAGGCCACCGGGTAGTACAGCTCCCGGATGCGCTCGAAGGCCGCGTCGCGTTCGTTCTTGATGGCGATCAGCCCGAAGCCCGACAGCAGCAGGCTGGGCAGCGAGATGGTGGCGATGACCAGCAGCACCAGCCGGCGGAGACGCCGGGTGCTGGGATCGGCTGTGCGCCAGACGCCCATCGCCGGCCAGGATAGCACGCCCGTGTCACGGATCCACCACGGCACCGGCGAGGGGGCTGGGCCCCGGGCCCCGGGCGGTCTAGCATGCACGCCCATGGGACCCTGGGACAGACCGCTGGCCGCGATGTGCCCTGGCCTCGCCGCGGCGCTCCGCCCGCTCGCGCTGGCCTGCCTGCCCACGCCCGTGGAGGAGCTTTCGGGCCTGGGCCGGCGTGGGCTGTGGGTGAAGCGCGACGATCTCAGCTCGCCGCTCTACGGCGGCAACAAGGTGCGCAAGCTCGAGTTCCTGCTCGGGGCGGCGCGGGCGAGCGGCGCGCGCACCGTGCTGACCATGGGCGCGAGCGGCTCGAACCACCTGCTGGCCACCGCGCTGCACGGGCTGGAGCTCGGCCTGCGAACGGCCGGCGTGGTCTTCCCCCAGCCCGACAGCCCGGCCGTGCGGGAGAAGGCGCGGGCCTACCGCGGGGCGCGGGTGGAGCTCTTCCGCACACCCTCGAAGTACCTCCTGCCCTGGGCGGTGGCGGCGGCGCTCGCGCGCCTGCGGCTTCGAGAGGGGCGCTTCCCGGCGCTCATCCCGGGGGGCGGCTCCTCCCCGCTCGGCGCCCTGGGCTTCGTCAACGCGGGCCTGGAGCTCGCGGAGCAGGTGCGCGCGGGCGCGCTGCCGGCGCCCGAGGCGGTGTTCGTGGCCTACGGGACCGGCGGCACCGCCGCCGGCCTGGCGCTCGGGCTGCAGCTCGGCGGCCTGTCGAGCCGGGTGGTGGCCGTGCGGGTGATCGACCGCCTCATGGCCAACCGCCCCCGGCTCGCGCGGCTCGCCGCGGCGACCGCCCGCCTCCTCCGCCAGCACGCGCCGGGGCTGGACCTGCCGCGCGCGCCCCTGGGCGCGCTGGAGATCCGCCCCGACCAGCTCGGCCGGGGCTACGGGCACCCCACCCCGGCCGCGGAGGAGGCCCGGGACGCCTTCGCCGGGGTCGGGCTGGGGCTGGAGCTCACCTACACAGCCAAGGCCGCGGCCGCCTTCCTCGGGGCGGCACGGCGCACGACCGGCCCCCTGCTCTTCTGGCTGACCCACTCCGCGGCGGACATCGGCCGCTGGCTCGCCGCCGGCGGCGGGGAGGTGCCGGCGTGACCACCCGGCAGATCGCCTACCAGCTCCTGGACACCTTCAGCGCCCAGCCCTTCGCGGGCAACCCCGCGGGGGTCGTGCTGGACGCGGAGGGCCTCGCGCCCGAGGACATGCAGCGGATCGCCGCGGAGCTCCAGGCCGGGGAGACCGCCTTCGCCGGGGCCCCGGCCGGGGGGCGCATCCCGCTGCGCTGCTTCACGCCGTCCCAGGAGGTGGACCTCGGCGGCCACGCCCCGCTCGGCCTGGCGGTGGCCTGGGCGCTCGCCCGGCGGGCCGGCGCCGAGGCGCTGCCGGCGGCCCTCTCCCTGGACTCCCGGGCGGGCCCGGTGCAGGCCGAGCTCAGGCCCCACCAGGACGGCGGGGTGGAGGCGGGGCTCGGGCTCCCCCGGCCGCGCTTCGCCGACTTCGGCTACCGGGTCGAGCTGCTGGCCGGGGCGCTCGGCATGCAGGCCTCCCAGATCCCTTCGGGCTGGCCGCTGGGGCTGGCGCACGCCGGCCAGTGGACGCTGGTCGTGCCGGCGGTGTCGCCCGGGGCCCTGGCCGGCGCCCGCCCCGACTTCGCCGCGCTCGCCGATCTCAACCGCAAGCTGGGCTGCGGCACGACCCTGCTGTACACCCACACCGGCGACCACGGCCTCTCCTGCCGCGGCTTCTCGCCGGCGTCCGGGGTGCACGAGGCGGCCTTCAGCGGGGTGGCCATCGCCGCCGCCGCCGCGCTCCTGCTCAAGGAGGGCTCGCTCCGGAAGACCGCGCCCGTCACCCGGGTGGAGGCGGTCCAGGGCGCCTCGCTCGGCCGCCCCGGCCGGGCGCTCGTCGAGCTCGCCGAGGAGGCCCCGGGGGGACCCGGCCTGCGCCTGTGCGGCGCCGCGGTGCCGACCTGCGAGGGCCGCCTGCGCCTGGCTTGAGGCGCGCGCCGGGCGCTACCGGCACATCCCCTCGAGGCAGCGCAGGCCCTGCGGGCAGTCCAGGTCGGTCCAGCACATGGGCACCACGCAGGTGTAGTTCGAGCAGATCATGCCCGGCTCGCAGTCCCAGTCGCTCCAGCAGGCCGGCACCTGGCAGAGGCCGTCCACGCAGCGCTCGCCGGGCAGGCAGTCCCAGTCGCTCCAGCACCCGCCGGCCGGGGTGCACATCCCGTTCAGGCAGGTGTACCCGTCCGGGCAGTCCCAGTCGCCCTGGCAGCGCCCCAGGTAGACGCACTGGCCCGAGGCCAGGTCGCAGACGTACCCGGGCGGGCAGTCCCGATCGCTCGCGCACTGGGCCACGGGCAAGCAGCGGTAGTCCTGGCAGACCATGCCCGGGGGGCACCAGGTGTCGTCCAGGCACTCGCCCCAGAACACGCAGGTGTAGCTCCAGGGATCGCAGCTGAAGCCGGGCGGGCAGTCGGCGTCGGAGAAGCACTCGGGCAGGAACACGCACTGGTAGTCCACGCAGCGCTCGCCCGGGCCGCACTCCCAGTCCTGGTGGCACTGGATCGCCTGCACGCAGCGCCCGTCCTCGCACACGCTCCCGGGCGGGCAGGAGACACCCGCGCAGGGATCGTACACGCAGTGGTTGTCCTGGCAGCTGTAGCCCGCGGGGCACTGCGTGTCGTCCAGGCAGAGCTGCAGGCAGTAGCCCATGATGCACCACTGGCCCGCCGGGCAGTCGTCCGAGTCCGAGCACCCCTGGCCCATGCAGGTGCCCTGGAAGCAGACCTGTCCGGCCGGGCAGTCCTGGTCGTCGAAGCACGGATCCCGGGCGCAGCCGCCGCCCTCGCAGTGGTAGCCGGCCGGGCAGGTCACGCCCTCGCAAGGATCCTGGTACACGCACTGCCCGGACTCGCAGCGGTAGTAGGCGCCCGGGCAGTCGGCGTCCGAGAGGCACTCGGGCGAGTAGACGCAGCGCTCGCCCAGGCACAGGTAGCCCGCCGGGCAGTCGGCGTCCGACAGACACTCGGGCGGGTAGACGCAGCGGTAGTCCTCGCACACCATGCCCGGCATGCACCAGGTGTCGTCCATGCACTCGCCGGCGAAGAAGCAGGTGCGCGACCACACGTCGCAGGCGTAGCCCGCCGGGCAATCCGCGTCGCTGTCGCAACCGGGCAGGGGCTCGCACACGAAGTCGACGCAGCGGAAACCCCAGGGGCAGTCCCAGTCGTTGCGGCACTCGCCGGCGAACACGCACTGGAAGGAGTTCCGGTCGCAGACGAACCCGGGCGGACAGTCCTGGTCGGTCTGGCACTGGCCGACGAAGCGGCACTGGAAGGAGTTCAGGTCGCAGACGTACCCGGCCGGGCAGTCCCGGTCGCTCCGGCACTCGCCGACGAACAGGCACTGGAAGGAGTTCAGGTCGCAGACGTACCCGGGCGGGCAGTCCCAGTCGCCCTGGCAGGCCCCGGCGAACACGCACTGGAAGGTGTCCGGGTCGCACGCGTA
>Ga0116143_10005901_pt1 | contig 10871 bp, 7 predicted proteins | sample AD_UKC034_MetaG_FD_89745 | JGI IMG/M metagenome (GOLD analysis project Ga0116143, IMG submission 89745) | Active sludge microbial communities of municipal wastewater-treating anaerobic digesters from USA - AD_UKC034_MetaG | ecosystem: Engineered > Bioreactor > Anaerobic > Digestate | place: USA...
CCCAATCGTTGGATGTCCTCTTTCTTTCCTCTTTCTTCTCCTCTTTCTTTCTCTTTCTTTCTGCGGGTGTGATCCCGCGCCGCGGCGAATCATAAGCGGTTCGCCGAGTGCTCCAATCCGGGCGGACATGACACGAGCCGCCTCAGGGCGGCTCGTGAGGGAGGCGATCCGAATTCGGCGGCCGGACGTTACTCCTTGGGGCCCTCCCATTTGACCAGCTTCAGGTCCAGGACCACGATGGAGTAGATCACCGGCACCAGGATCAGGGTGATGAACGTGGCCGCGGTCAGGCCGCCGATCTGCGCGTAGCAGAGGGGCTCCCAGAGCGGGCCGCCGTGCATGGCCAGGGGGAAGAGGGCGAACACCGTGGCGCCCACGGTGATGAGCACCGGCCGCAGCCGGATGATGCCGGCATCGAGCAGGGCCAGGCGCATGGGCTCGCCCTCGGCGTGCTTCTCCTCGATGAAGTCAAACAGCACGATGACGTGGCTCACGATCACGCCGATGAGGCTGATGCAACCGAGGAAGGCCATGAAACTGAACGGCGCGTCCATGACCACCAGGCCGGCAAACGCCCCCACCATGCCGTACGGGATGGCCGAGAAGACGATGAACGGCTTGACCGCGTTCTGGAACTGGAACACCAGCGCCAGGAAGATGGCGGCGACGCAGATGGCCAGGATCACCAGCAGCTCCACGAAGTTCTCGTCCTTCTGCTCCTTTTCCCCGCCGACCTCCATCTTGTAACCCACGGGCAGGTCCTGCTCGAACGCCTCCAGTTTCGGCCCGATGTCCTTGACCACCTTCGAGGCGAGCTGGCCGGCGACCGGATAGCAGGACACGGTGACCGTCCGGAACTGGTTGCGGCGGCGGACCTTTTCCGTCTCCATCTGGACGACGGTGGACGACACCTGCCGCAGCGGCACCTTCTGCGAGCTAGTCATCGAGTAGACATACAGGTTCTGGATGTCGGAGAAACTGGCGCGCTCGTCGGCCCGGAGCCGGGCCACCACCGGGATCTGCTTGTCGCCGTCCCGCAGCGTGGTCAGCGGGTAGCCGCTCATGGCCGAGGTGGAGGAAACCGCCACGTCCAGGTTGGACACCCGGGCCAGGTTGGCGCGGTCCGGGTCCACTCGCAACTCCACATAGAAGCTCTCCGCGCCCCAGTCGTCGCGGATGCGCGTGGTGGCCGGATGGGACCGGAAAATGTCTTTCATCTGCTCCGCCAGGCCGCGCAGAGTTTGGAGATCCTCGCCGGAAATCCGCATGGCGATGGGCGTGCCGATGGGCTGGCCGCTCTCCAATTGACGCATGTCGGCCCGGACGCCGGGGAGCGCCTCGTCCAGGGCCGCCTGGATGGGCGCCACCAGAGGCATGGTGTCCCGCTTGTTCGCCACCTGGATGATAATTTGGGCGTAGTTGAGCTGGCGCTGCTCGGGGCTCACCGAAAACCAGAAGCGCGGCCCACCGCCGCCGACGAAGGTGGTGAGGTACCTGAGCACCTGCCGCGGCTGGCCGTCCTCGGGGGTGGCTTTGCCGTACTCGTCCACCACCCGCCGGATGACCGCCTCGGCCTGGTGGGCGGCGGCATCGGTGGCGGAGATGGGCGCGTCCTCCGGCAGCCACACGTCCACGAACGAGAGGTAGGAGAGGTCCTTGGGGAAGAACTCATCCTTGAGCCGGGTCATCAGGAACACCCCCAGGCCGAGGAAGACGAACGAGACCAGCAGCGTCTTCCAGCGGTGGTTCAGGGCCAGCGTCCCCACGCGGTAGTACCAGCCGGCGAAGCCCTTCTTGCGGCGTTCCTCCATGGGCAGGGGCGGCTTCCGGCTGGGACGCAGGAAGTAATAGCCCAGCGTCGGGATGAAGGTCATGGAGACCAGCCGCGATGCCACCAGCGAGCAGGCCAGGACCATGGGCAGGCTGTAGACGAACCGGCCCATGTCGCCGGGCAACAGCAGGAACGGCAGGTAGGCCACGATGTTGGTGATGGTGGCGAACAGGATGGCGTGGGCCAGCCGCGTGGGTCCCAGCCACGCCGCGATGATGCCCGGCTGGCCGGCGTCCAGCTCGCGCTTGATGGCGTCGCCGGCGACCACCGGGTCATCGACGAGCAGTCCCAGCGCCAGGATGAGCGAGGCGATGGACACCTGCTGCAGGTCGACGCCCAGCAGATGCATGAACCCGAAGGTCATGGCCAGGGTCAGCGGAATCGACAACGCCATGAGCGCCGCCGACCGCCATTCCCAGAATCCGATGAGCGCCACCAGAACCACCAGGATGATCGCCTCGTACAGGCTGTCCATGAACAGCTCCACGCTCTCGGTCACCTGCAGCGGCTGGTCGGAGGTCCGGGCCAGGATCAGGTCCGGCGGGAGCAGCTTCCGCAGCTCGCCCAGCGCCACGTCCACTTCCTCGCCGAATTTGCCGATCTGTTCGCCGGCCCGCATCTGGACCGAAAGGGTGATGGCGCGGGAACGCTGCCACCGTCCGGCGGCATCCCGGATGGTGAAGAAGTTCAAGTAGGACGGGGGGCTCTCATAGCCGCGGAATATGTCCGCGCCGTTGCGCAGGTAAACCGGCGAGCCGTCGTCGGTGGAGCCCACGATCACATCGCCGATCTCCCCCTCGCTCTTGAACTCCCCCGAGGGGTTGATCATGATGTTCTTGCCGCTGGTCTCCAGCACGCCGCCCGGCAGCATGATATTGCGGGCGTTGAGGATCTGCTCGATCTGGCTCTGCTGCATGCCGGAGGACGCCAGTCGTTCCTGGGAATATTCCAGGAACACCCGCTCGTTCAGAATGCCGGAGCGGTCGATCTTGGAAACCGGCTCGACGGTTTGCAGGGTTTTCTGGATCAAATCGGTGTAATCGTCGAGCTGCCGGAAAGTGTACTTGTCGCCGGCGACGGCCGCCAGCTTGGCCCGCGTCTCCTCGGGATTCTCCACCACGAGCGGTTCCCAGACATCCGGATGAAAATCGGTCAGGCGCGCCTTGATGCGTTCCCGGATAAGGGCCCTGAGTTCTCGTTCGTTGTACGCGCACTCGAAATCGAAGCCGGCGAAACCTGGTCCCTGGATGGGGCGCGGGTCTGCGGCGAATTTGGATTCCCGCAGCTCGCGCTCGAACTCCAGCATGCTGCGGTCGACGATCCGCGTCCCGTACGATTGCGGGAAGCAGAGGACGATGGTCGTGCGCTTCTGCCCGGCGGCCGCGGCCGCCTGCGCCCGCGCCTCCCGAATGGCCCGGGCGATTGACTGGGACCGCACGGCGATCTCCACTTCGTCCACCTTGGGGCTGGCAACGGTCAGCATCAGGGCGGCCGTGTCCCCGTAATCCTTAAAGAACTGGATGGGGCCGGCGCCCTGCGGCAGGTCGGTGATGCTGTCCAGCTTCCCCTTGATGTCGTCGAATTCTTTGGCCCGCTCGGTGATGTTCTCGTCCAACTCCATGGTGACGACGCAGACGCTGCTCCGGGTGATGGACTCGATCTTGGTGACCTTGGAGTTTTCGGCGATCTTCTTCTCGAGTTTGCGGGTCACCAGGTCTTCCACCTTCTCGGCGGCCGCGCCGGGCCAGGGGCAGATGGCCAGGGCCACCCGGACCGGGATGTCGGGATCCTTGCGCTCGGGCATGTTCAAATAGGAATACACGCCCCAGATCATCGTCGCCAGCAGCAGCACCCAGGCGACCTGGCGCGTCTCGGTGAAGAACCGGGCGGTGTTGTGGGTATGCTGAACGTATTCTTCGGTGGATTTTCCGTGGCTCATGCGTTCCCCTCCGCCACTCAGGGCAGCACCCGGACCGTTTCGCCGTCCGCGAGCATGCTGGCGCCCGTGACGACGATCCGCTCACCCGGATTGATCCCCTTGACGGCGATCAGGTTGCCGAAGGCGTCGCCCAGCGTGATGGTGCGGGAGCGGACCACGCTCCGGCCGGCCTGGTCCTCCACGACGAAGACGGCGAACCCGTCCGGGTTCCCCTTGGGGCGGACGATGGCGTTGAGCGGGACGACGGGCACAGGTTCTGTGACCGTCTCCTCGACCAGCGCCAGGGAAGCCACCATTCCCACCTTGAGTTCATGGCGCGGATTCGGCAGGGTTAATTCCACCTCGAACACCATCGTGGTCGGATCGGCCGCCGGATCGATCCGGGTGATCCGTCCGGTGAATTCCCGCCCGGGGAGCGCGTCGGTGATGATGACCAGCTCGTTGCCCAGCTTCACCTTCGGCAGCGTCCGGTCCGGGACGCCGAAGGCGGCGCGCACCCGCGTGGTGTCGGCCAGCACGAAGCCCAGCGTGCCCGGCCCGGCCAGGTCGCCGATCTCCACGTCGCGCTGGAGCACCTGCCCCCGGCGGGGCGCCTTCAGGGCGCAGTCGGCGAACGCGATCTGTGCCGCGTCCAGCTGGGCCTTGGCCAGATCCAGTTTGGCCCGGTTCGCCTCGAGCTGGGCCTGCAGCGCGTCCACTTGCGACTGGCTGGTGTCCAACTGCTGCCGGGCCCGGTCGTAATCCGCCTTGGTCAGGCTCTGGGTCTGGAACAGGTTGGCGGCCCGTTCGTAGTCCAGGGCGGCCTTGGCCTGGGTCGCCTTCGCCCCGACCAATTGGAATTCGACGGCGCTGATGGCCGACCGGACCTCCGCCACCTGGGCCTGGGCCTGCTGGACCTTGGCGGTGTAGTCGTCCTCCCGCACGCGCGCCAGCACCGTTCCGGCCGCCACCCAGTCGCCGGCCTGGACGTTGCGCAGCCGCCCGTCGACGCCCCGCACCTGGTGGATCGCCACGATGTAGCCCGAGTTCTTGAACGCGAGCTGCACCGGTTCCTCCGGTTTGATCGCCGCCGAGTAGCGCACGGTGCCGCTGGTCGAATAGGTCTGCACGGGCTGGACCCGGACCGGCGTGGACGGTTTTTCCGCCACGGGCTTGCCGCCGCATCCGGCCAGGGCGCCGATCACCGCCAGGGTGATCATCAGAAGCCAGCATGATATGGTTTTCATCGGTGTTCTCCGCATGGATTTCTCGGGAAACGGCGGCATCCTAGTCCTCACCCAGCGCCTTTTCGAAATCGGCGCGGGCGGACCAGATGGTCAGCACCGCCTGGTGGTACTGGCGGGTGGCGTCCGACGCGACCGCCTGCGCCTGCAGCACGTCCTTGAGCAGGGCGGTCTGCTGGGTGTAGCAGTCCCGCGCGACCCGCAGCTTTTCCCGGGCCGCCGTCTCCGCCAACCGGCTGACGTCCAGCTGGGCGCGCGCCTGGCGGAGCCGGCGGTACTTGTCCCCCACGTCCCGCAGCACCTGGGCCTCCGTCTCGCGCAGGGCTTCGTCGGCCTGTTGCCGCGTCTTGATCTTCTGGGTCAGCTCGTATTTCTTCCGGCCCCAGTCGTAGATGTCCCACTTCAGGAGGACGCCCAGCGTCAGCATGTTCTGGGGCAGGAACTCGACGTTGTTGAACGACGAATAATCGAGGGAGAGGTAGATCTGGGGGATGTACTCCGCCTTCTTCAGGCGCCGGTCCAGCTCGGCCTGGTCCACCCGCAGGCGGGCCTCCCGCAGCTCCGGCCGCTGCGCCAGCGCGCGGACCCGGGCCGGTTCCAGCTCCGTTTCCAGCGGCACGGGTTCGGGGATGGGCTCCACCCGGAAATCGGTCCGGATGTCGCGCCCCAGCAGATCGTTGAGGGCCTCCTTCTGGGTGGCCAGGCTGTCATCGAGTTTGCCGGCATCGAACCGGGCCTGGGCCAGGCGGGCCTGGACGTCCAGCAGGTCCGCCGACAGCGCCGTCCCCTGCGTCACGCAGTCACCCACCAGCCGCTCGAATTCGGTGTAGAACGCGATCTCGTCCCGAACGGCGTCCATGGCGCTCTGGATCTGCAGCAACCCGTAGAACACATCCTTCACCGCGTTGATCACCGCCTGGTTCTCCTGGCGGAGCTTTTCCCGGGCGATGTCCCGGTTCACGATGCTCTGCTGGATCCCCAAGCCGATCTGATACAGCTGGCTGATGGGCTGGGCCACCTGGGCCTGGATGACGGCCATGAGCTTCTGGTCGGTTTCGTAGATCGTGTCCTCCTCGGGGATGGGCACGCCGCCGATTTCGCCGAAGGCCCCTTGCGGGAACTCGAAGCTGATGGGAGTCAGCCGCTGGGAGCCGAGCACGCTCAGGGAGAAAACCGGGAAGCGGTGGGTCCTGGCCGCAGCGATCTGCGCCTCGGCTTTATCCAGTTCCAGCCGGGCGCCGATCACCTGCCGGTTGGCGCGGGTGGCCAGCGCGATGGCCTGTTCCAGGGTCAGCGCCGGCCCGGCCGTGGCGGCCGGTTCCTGCGCCCGCACCGGCGGTGACAGGAACAGCAGACCGAGCAGGAGGGTCGCCGCCCGGACAAACGGAGTCCGCCAGGATCCGAGCAATATTTTTAAGGGACGATGGCCGGCCGGTGGGCCGTGGCGCCTTCGCTCAGGCCCAATATGGCATCGATTGAAAGTAATCTGCACAGCCACCTCCAATCGTCGAAAAAATCCTATTGATCGTCTGCGGAACGGCGCGATTGTAACACATCTTCCCTACCGACTTCAGCGGGTTGTTCGCGGACTATCAGCGACGGTCGGGAGCGCGCAACCGGCGTCCGTGCCGCCGAAGGCACGTCCGGATCGGCGGCTCGGGGGCAAGGTCGATGCACTCTCACCCGGACAGGTGAAGAAAGGCATGCGCGGGCCGGACGATTCGATTAGAATGGAGGATCGAAGTTGCAAACCCCGGTTTCGGAGGAACATTTCAATGAGATCCAAGCTTGTCGGATTGTTGGGCATCGTGGTGTTGGTGCTCGGTGCCGCCGGGTGCGGCGGCAGTGACCAGCCGTCGGGACCCGCGGGTGAACCCGCCGCCGCTTCGCAGCCGGCCGAGCCGGCCGCTGCATCCGCCGAGGCCGGCCTGCAGAAGATCGGCGATATGGCGGAGGCCTGGAACGAGCTGTACAAGCAGAACGAGGCGGCCATCAACAACTACGAGGGCATGCCCATCATGGAACTGGTCACCCCGGCCACCACGTTCATCGGCAGCGTGCAGTTCGATCTGCTCAACCTCGACAACACCGACGGCCACTTCACGGGCCGGCTGATGCTGGCCGGCTACCCGGCCGTGATGGACCGCGCCGGGTCCACGATCACGTTCAGCTACGACTTCAAGCGGGAGAAGGACGGTTTCGGCCCGCTGGCCAAGGCCGGCGACCGCATGGTGGAAAACGGCTCCCTCGATCTGAAGCAGGGTTATTACAAGGCCGAGGATTTCACCGAGCGGGGCGGGACGAGAATCGCCCGCAGCTATCACGAGTTCAAGCGCCTGGGCGACGGCAGCATGATCTGCCTGGCGTTGAGCGGTCAGGCTGTGAACGCGCGGGGCGACGCCCAGCCGTCCGACAGCGTGATCTACATCCACAACGGCAAGGACCGTTACGACTTCGTCGTGGCCAAGGGCACGGCCGGCCCCGGCTTCACTCCCATCTCCTTCGCCGACAAGGGCGACCTGACGAAGGCCCAGGCCGTTGAGCTGTTCCAGTCCGCCGGCTACACCATCGACAAGTCCGGCGGCATCCAAAACGGCAAGCTGGCGCTCGACCAGTAGGCCCCGGTTCGGCCGGGGATCGCCTCCGGCCGACCCATCAGCGGACGGCGGCGCGCCGCGATCCGGCGGTTCGGGTCGCCCCGCCGTTTCGCCGCCCCCGGCAACGGTTCCGTCATGATGCGCCCCGGGAGGTTCTCGTGAAGTCAAAGGATTTCGCGTTCGCCGCGCTGGTGGTGGCTCTGTTCGCCCCCTTCTTTCTCTTCCCGGCCGCCCTGGCCGCGTACAAGACGGCCAACGCGCAGCACCCGCTGCTGCTGAGCTTCCTCAAGTTCGCCGTGCTGGCCACCCTGGGTGAATGCCTGGGATTGCGCATCCGCACCGGGCGCTACAACCAGCCGGGCTTCGGCATTCTGCCCCGGGCCGCGGTGTGGGGCGTGCTGGGCCTGACGATCAAGGCCGCCTTCACCATCTTCACCGTCGGCACCCCGCGCTTCCTGGCCGAGCTGGGGGCCGCGCTGCCGCCGGACATCCTGAAGCAGCCGTTTTCCGGGTTGAAGCTGCTGGCCTCGTTCTCCGTCAGCGTGGCCATGAACCTGGTGTTCGCCCCGTGGATGATGACCCTGCACAAGGTGACCGACGACCACATCGGCCGCACAGGCGGAAGCTTGCGCGGGCTGTTCACGCCCGTCGCCTTCGGCGAGATCCTGGCTGCGCTCAACTGGCCGGTGATGTGGCATTTCGTTTTCAAGAAGACGATCCCGCTGTTCTGGATCCCCGCCCACACCGTCACCTTTCTTCTCCCGCCCGAATACCAGATCGTGTTCGCCGCCGTCCTGGGCATCGTGCTGGGCGTCCTGCTGGCCATCGCCGCACGGATGAAACGCTGAATCCCGGCGGCGACGCGCCGGCCATCGGCGGGCGGCACACACACCCTGAACCAAAATATATTTACAACATGTCGATGGTCCACCTCGACCGCGTCGACGCAGCCCGTCTGTCCAGGACAGATGGCGTTTTCAATTTTGATACGACTCTAAAATGTTGATTCGATATGATATTCACATTATAAACGGCGGGTGACAATCTCTGCAATCGGCGCGTTAAAAGCGATCTTTTTATCCATTATTAGTAAAAAAATAAAAAAATAGTAAAAACCGCTTGACACTGGCGTCGCCCAGTGGCATATTCTCATCGTGAATATATTCACAAAGTGAAAACATTCACAAAGAAATCCAGAGACACTAATAATTATGTTATCAGAAAAACAGATCAGCCGGTTGAGCCACTACCGACGCCTTCTAAAAACAATGGAGGCTCAAGGGCTCGTGTTCATATTCTCCCACCAGCTGGCTTCCATGGCGCATGTGACGGCGGCCCAGGTGCGCCGGGATCTCATGGACATCGACATCTCCGGCACACCCGCCAAAGGCTACCGGATCGACGCGCTGGCCGAATGCCTCCGCCGGGTGCTGGCGCCCGAGGAAGTTCAGCGCGTCGCCCTGGTGGGCGTAGGCAACCTGGGCCGGGCCTTGCTGGACTACTTCCCGGGCCGCATCCCGACCCTGTCCATCGAAGCCGCGTTCGACTCCGATCCCGCCAAGACCAACCGGATCAACGGCTGCCGGGTCTACCCGGTTTCCGAGCTGGTGGAGCGGGTGCGCGAGCTCCACGTCTCCATCGGCATCATCGCCGTGCCCGCCGAGGCGGCCCAGGAAGTCGCCAACCTGCTGGTGCGGGGCGGCGTCACCGGGATCCTCGACTGCGCGCCCACCCGGGTGCGGGTGCCGCACGGCGTATACCTGGAAAATCTCGATATGACCGCATCCCTCGAACGGACCGCCTATTTCGCCATGCAACTGAAATCGAAAAAGGAAGTGCTAACATGAACGACGTCGACTCGATCCTGCGCAGCTTCCCCGACGCCAAGCGGGACAGTCTGATCCCGATTCTGCAGGCCGTCCAGGAATCCCAGGGCTTCCTCTCGCGCGAGGCCGTGGTCCGGATCTCCCGCCACCTGAAGATGCCGGCCAGCAAAATCTACGGCGTGGCCACTTTCTACAACCAGTTCCGCTTCCAAGCCAAGGGGCGGTATCACATCATGCTGTGCCGCGGCACGGCCTGCCACGTCAAGGGCTCCGCCAAGCTGCAGGAGATCATCTGCAAGCAGCTCAAGATCCAGCCCGGCCAGACCACCCGCGACGGCTTCTTCAGCCTGGAAGTGGTGGCCTGCATCGGCGCCTGCGGACTGGCGCCGGTCATCAGCATCAACGGCGAATTCTATTCCAGCATGACTCCGGAAAAAGTCTCGGCGCTGCTGGACAATTTCAAGCAGAAGGCAACCTCCCATGAAGGCAACTAACTCCACCCCGGTTTCTCACCCCACCGTCCAGACTCCGGCCGCCGGCGGCGCAATCGCGCCCTGGCTGGCGGATCGGCTCAGCGACTCGCTGCCCCGGCTGCGCCGCGACCTCGTCGCGCAGCCGGTGGTCTATGTGGGCGCCGGCACCTGCGGGCTGGGCGCCGGAGCCAAAAAGACGGCACAGGCGGTCCGGGACTACTGCCGGGAACACCAGTTCACCGCCGATCTCGTCGAGGTGGGCTGCATCGGCATGTGCTCGGTCGAGCCGCTGCTCGACGTCCAGATGCCCGGCCGCACCCGGATCTCGTTCACCCATGTCACCGCCGACTGCGTGCCCGCCATCCTCGATGCCATCCGCAACGACCAGATCCCCGAGAACGGGTGGCTGGGCCAGTTCCGCCACCCGGAACACCGGCCGTACGCCGGCGTGCCGTTCATCGACGAGCATCCCTTTTTCGCGCCCCAGACCCGGTGGGTGCTGGCCAACTGCGGCCGCATCGATCCCACCCGGATCGAGGAATACATCGCCCGGGGCGGCTACACCGCTCTCGTCCAGGCCCTGAACAGCAAGACGCCGGTCGAGGTGATCACCGAGGTGGAGCTCAGCGGGCTGCGCGGCCGCGGCGGCGGCGGCTTCCCCACCGGCCGCAAATGGCGGCTGGCCCGGCAGAACGAGGGGAGCCAGAAATACCTCATCTGCAACGCCGACGAAGGCGATCCGGGCGCATTCATGGACCGGGCCGTCATCGAAGGCGACCCGCATCGGCTGCTGGAAGGCATGGCGCTGGCGGCCTACGCCATCGGCGCCTCCAAGGCGTACGTTTACATCCGCGCCGAGTACCCGCTGGCCATCGAACGCCTGAAGCGGGCCATCCAGCAGGCCGAGGAATGGGGCCTGCTCGGCCGCAACATCCTCGACAGCGGCTTCAACCTGACCGTGGTCATCAAGCAGGGCGCCGGC
>Ga0116143_10005913_pt1 | contig 10851 bp, 10 predicted proteins | sample AD_UKC034_MetaG_FD_89745 | JGI IMG/M metagenome (GOLD analysis project Ga0116143, IMG submission 89745) | Active sludge microbial communities of municipal wastewater-treating anaerobic digesters from USA - AD_UKC034_MetaG | ecosystem: Engineered > Bioreactor > Anaerobic > Digestate | place: USA...
CATCATTTTTATTTTGATCATCATAATGATGACAGCATTGTTTGTTTCCCGCACTTTTCTTTCCGCAAGTATGATGGTATTTATACTGGTAACTTTTTCTCATCCCGGGTGGAAAAAACAACTACGTACATTTCTTCTGACCCCTCTGCTGTGGGGAATGAGTTTGTTATTTATCATTCCTCTTTTATCCGGTTTATGGAGCGACGATAAACAGCAATGGCTGGATGTTATCCGTGTAAAACTCCCTTTGCTTTTTTTACCATTGGCGTTTGCAGGACCATTTGTGATTTCAAAAAAACAAGGAGAGCTACTGGTTTATATTTTTATTGCGCTTATTACAACAGGTACACTATGGTGCATGTATCATTACCTGCCGCATGCAAATGAAGTGAACGAGGGATACCTGAGAGCCAAAAGCCTCCTTACGCCATTGGGAAATGACAGAGTAAGATTTAGCTGGCTTATAAGTGTGGCAGCATTGCTTGGTGGATGGTTTGCCATATTAAAACAAAAGAATAACAAAACTATTTCGGTTGTTTTGATCATGGTGACAGGCTGGCTGGTAATTTTTTTGCATATCCTGGCTGTACGTACGGGTCTGTTTTCATTATACCTGATAGTTTTCGCTTTAGCCATATGGCTATTGATAAAAAAAATAAACTGGAGATATAGTATTTCATTACTTATTCTGCTGGGTTCACTGCCACTGGTGGCGTACTTTTTATTTCCAACATTTCAAAACAGGCTGAAGTACATCAATTACGATTTTGAATATTTTAAAAAGGTCCATTACCTGCCAGGAGGTAATGATGCCATCCGGGTAATATCAATCAGGGCCGGGTGGGAAATAACAAAAGAAAACCCGGTGACCGGAACGGGGTTTGGTGATATATTGATTGAAGCAAAAAAATGGTATGAACTGAATTACCCGCAAATGACCGAAGAGGATAAAATATACCCGGGAAGTGAATGGATGATACATGGTGCCGGCAGTGGCATTCCGGGCCTGCTTATATTTACTGCTGTTATGTTCTTACCTTTTTTTATTCAGGTAAAGGAAAGGCTGCTTTGGTATATGATGAATGGCACTGCCGCTTTCAGTTTTTTGTTTGATATCGGGCTGGAAGTGCAGTTTGGTGTGTTCATCTGGTCGTTTATTGTTTTATGGTGGTGGAAGTGGTTAAAACAATAAAAGGTGTAATCTTTGCGAAATTATGGCAGCCTTTTCTATTGTTATTATTTGTCGCAATGAAGCTTCCGTGATTGCCAACACATTGCAAAGCCTGCACGGACTTACAGATGATATTGTAGTGTACGACAATGGCAGTACGGATGGAACACAGGAAGTAGTGAAGAAATTCAACGTACAACTCCATGAAGGAAACTGGGAAGGGTTCGGTAAAACGAAGAACAGGGCTAATAGCCTGGCAAAGAATGATTGGATACTCAGCCTGGATGCAGATGAGGGCATTGATGAAGAACTTAAACAATCATTACAACAATGGAGGCCTGAGAATAATCTGACAGTGTATACCATTCGTTTCAAAAACTTTCTGGGTAATCAATACTTAAAGTACGGAGAATGGCGGGCTGTTCCTCATATTCGTTTTTTCAATAAAAAAGTTGCTCATTGGGATGATGCAGCCGTTCATGAAAAAGTAGTGTTGCCACCCGGTGCAATCATTAAAAAACTGAAAGGATATGTACTGCACAAGTCGATGAAGGATCTTTCTGATTATGCATCAAAAATGGTGAAGTATGCTATGCTGAATGCAGAAAAGTATAATAGCCAGGGTAAAAAGGCTTCATGGATCAAACTAAGACTATCACCAGGGTTTACATTTTTTAATTATTATATACTAAAAGGCGGCTTTCTCGATGGGTATACAGGCTATGTATGTGCCAGGATGACGGCATGGTACACTTTGTTAAAGTATGCAAGACTAAAAGAACTGCAACAGATGGGTAAGGAATGACGCAATAAATTACTGAAATTCGTATTTCAACAACAGTATTTGTATTTAGTATGACCAATTTCATTCCCATATTTCCCCTCGGTATCGTGGTGTATCCGGGAGAAAATCTGAACCTGCACATTTTTGAGCCGAGATATAAACAACTGATCAGCGAATGTCATACAGCCAAGCGGCCTTTTGGAATTCCTACTATTATTGATAGCAGGCTGCAGGAATATGGGTCACTGGTTGAAATTTCAGAACTAACCAGGGTACATGAGAATGGAGAAATGGATATTAAAACAAAGGGGATAAAGATTTTCTGCATACTGGAAGTAATAAAGGAAGTGCCGGATAAATTGTACAGCGGCGCTATTGTAACCTATCCGGATAATTATGAATCAGGTAATCCTGAAGTAATGCGGAAAGTAATGAGTGGTATCCGTGAGTTGCACCAGTTGCTTAAAGTAAGTAAGGACTTTATAAAAGAAGATGATAAAATTAAATCCTATGATGTGGCACATCATATAGGGCTTTCGCTGGAGGAAGAATACGAGTTGCTGGGGTTATTCGATGAAAGACAAAGGCAGGAATACCTGAAGCGTCATTTGATAAAGGCAATACCAATGCTGGCCGGGATGGAGCAGTTAAAGAAAAAAATAAAATTAAATGGTCATTTTAAGAACCTTAGTGGGTTTGACTGGTGATTTTTGTAAATGGCTGACTTGCAGGAATGCAAACAATATTTTTTGACTTTGAGTGATAAATTATTTTATTAATTTGAAAGTCTGGTCATTAGAAAATATCTTGTAGCTTATTTAAAATTAAAACATGACGAAATTATCTAATTATCAGGCAAAAAGATTTTTCTCAGGAAAAATAGCTAAGCTATATCCCACGTCAGTGCCTGATGGTGATAACCATAAAGTATATATTGAAAACCTTGCAGCAGGATGTTCCCGACCCGAAGGTAAAGTGTCGGTATTGGAGTTAGGTTGCGGAACAGGGAGGTATTTTTTATACCTGAATAATGTGAAGAAATTAGTAGGAGTGGATATTTCGAAAGATATGCTGGCCATTGCTGAAGAATTTGTTAAGTCAAATCCGGCATTACAGCCGGTTACTACATTGGTACATTCCAGCCTGGAAGAGTTTAATCCCGATGAGAAGTATGACTTTATTTATTCCATCGGAACCCTTGGCGAATACTGTAAGTTTACAAAGGAAATCCTGGAAAAAATGGTTGGTAGCCTGAACCCCGGCGGGTTCCTCTTCTTCACATTGGTGGATGCAGAGTCATTTGTGGATACTGAACATGTCTGGATGAGAAAAAAAATTAAAAGATTTTTATTGAAGTTACTACCTGGTAAACTGAGAGCTAAAATTGATCCTCAATCAATGGTTATAGCAGACTGGAAGCGTCTTTTTGTCAGCAGAAATGAAGTGGAAAAAATATTCGATTCTCTTACTACACCGGTAAGAAAAGAAATAACACTGGCAAAAGATAATATCCATGTACATCATATATGTCGTGTGTGGCTGGATAAAAAAATGAAAATGCTCATGGGCGGGTTTTATTATGCTTCTGAAGCCGCGATGGAATTTTTCATACCTGAAATGGTGCTGATATGATTGATTTGAGCTGACTTCAACTATAGTGCCAAAAAAATACTACTTAAAGGGTATTGTTTATTTGAATGGGGGGGGGGGTAATTTGCATAATATTCTTATTTATTCAAGAATTTATGAAACCCTTTATTTATGCCACAAACCTTATCAATTAAACGGCTTCGGACTCTTGTTTCTTTTCTTTTAATTTTTGCATTGGGCATCATTATAATTAATGCTTGTCGTAAAACTGACCAGCGAGCTGAAGAAAATACAATAAGTGAAACAGAAAACAAGTTCTTTAACGAGCACAGGTCAGATGACCCGCTTGTACAGGCTATTAATATTTATTTCAAAAAATTTAACAGCAAGCATCAGTTTGTCGGCAAAACTGTAAATCAAATCGGCTTTCCTTATTGGGATAAATCAATGACTTTCGCAAAAACAGACGAAAATTCTGCAGGTAGAGGTAATTCAGGGGACTCTGTAAGTGTTACCTATATCCCGTTTGTAAGAGATAGTCAGCAATTCGTGAATGCTTCACTGTTGGTCAAAACTACACCATCTGATACTTCTTTTCAATACTTGTGCGACTGGCAATATGCGGAATTTGGCTTTGACACTGCCCAAACGGGGTGGAATGCAAGGAATGTTTTTCATGTTTTTGCCATGCTTGACAGAAGTGTTTTTAACAGGAATAAATTCAGAATAAAAGATCAAAATTTATTGACAACCCAGGAAGAGGCTGCTTTGTCATCGGCCGGTATTAATTTTGATTCAACGGAAGTCATTTGTACCTACCAGCCTTTAACAACAGGAGGCAGAAGCAGCAGAAATAATATACTTTACCAAGTACTTATTTGTGAAGATTATTCTACTTGCCTTGAGATAGGAACTGGTTCCCAGTGTTTACGACTAGGAAGGGCAAACTATGGGCCTTTTGGTTGTTGTTTGATTTCTGTGACTCAAACAATTTGTACAACAGTATGGGTAGATATTCCAGGAAGTGGAAGTGGTGGCGGAAACGGTTCTGGATCAGGAGGTAGCGGGGGCGGTGGATCTGGCGGTGGTGGTACCCCGCCAGAATGTGGCAGTACCCTTCCCGGAAGAACAAACCTGATTGACCCTTGTGGGCCGGGTTGGGAGCCAGATCCTACATATTCCACGGAGGATCCTTGCATCAAATTGTCTCCTTTTACAACAGACTCTTATTTTAAAAATGCTTTTACTGATTTAAAGAATAAGGCTAATCCCAGTGCGCCTAATCCAGAAAATAGAGAATATATTTATAAATATCAAGCAGACGGCTATATGATTGGTCCTGTTGCTGGAGAGCCAAATAAATGTGAGATTGAACAAAAAACTATGAATATGCTCCCAGTAAAAGCATATATGCATAGCCATTATCCCGGTTGCCCTGAACCAATATTTTCCCCCGGTGATATTCAATTAGCTTTTGAGCTATACAAGACAAATAAAGTTATATATCCATTTGTTTTTGCTGTTGCTACTGCTCAGGGCAATTATGTTATGGTAATTAATGATCCTGCAGCATTTGATGAGTTTGGGAGCAAATACTTTCTCGAAGACAGCCCGAAGGATCCAGAAGACCTCACCAAAGTTTTTAAGGCCTATAAGTTGTCGTTATCAAACTCAGCTGCTCAAAATGAAAAATTATTTCTTGATTTTTTAAAAGGACAAAATGGCACGGGAATAGAATTGTTAAAAGCAAACAGTGACTTTACTCAATACGAAAAATTAACATTAGCAGGAAATGGTCAACTTATAGTTACACCCTGCACTTAAATCTTAAAACTTGAACATTATGAGAAATATTATATTTGGATTGCTTAGTTTTTTATTATTGGGTTGTTGTGTTGCTCAACCTCCTGCGCCTGGTAGTTATGTAACAAATTCCCATGTTGATAAATTTGCCGGCACATGGAAATGGACATCTGGAAATGATGAGATTATTTTTAAACTTGCCAAATTTAGACACACTGTTACTAATTACGATGAGGATATTATTTTGGGTTCACATTCTTATATCCAAAATGGAAATCTAATAGAGAGTTCATTGGATAAGTTTAATACTTTAGGAAACAACCATAAGGATCGTAGTATTTATGCATGGAACGACCCTACAGTTAGCCAGTTTGAAATAGAAGGAGCAATAAAAGATATTTCAAAACATAAAGATTTAGAAATACTAATGGAATATATACCCGGAAGTTCTCCAGCACAGATTGTAGTTACGCTGAAATACAAGCATCAAACCTTAACGAAAGATAACCAGCAACCGGGAATGACTTTACCAGCTACTTTCACATTAATTAAACAGTAAAATTTCTCTTCAACTTTTTTAAGGCCCCTCTAAAGCTCATAATAATCAGGTGGAATTAATCCGAAGACAAGGAAAAGTCTTCTTGTTGTCAGTGGAAAAGAAAAAATTATAAGAAGGCCTTACATTTGTTGCATGTCAATCACCCTTTGCTTTGATTTTGGTAATACACGAAAAAAAGTAGCCGTCTTTCATAGAGCAGAAATGAAAGAAGCAGTTGTACTGGCAGATGACCAGGCAACGACCATTCAATCACTTCTCCAAACTTTCAAGCCGGCTAAATCTATTCTGTCATCAGTGGTCAATCATAATCCGGAAGTAGAGGATTTATTATCTGCTGCCACTAAATTTCATAAGTTAAGCCATCTTACCAAAGTAGCTTTTACCACACCGGTAGGCAAACCGGAAACGATTGGTGCAGACAGGCTGGCTTTGTGTGCGGCAGCCGTTCATTATTACCCTGCTTTTAATAACCTGGTAATTGGGATGGGCTCTTGTATTACTTACAATTTCATTAATAAATACCATGAGTTTGTAGGTGGCGCTATCTCACCCGGACTGGAAATGCGGTTAAAGTCGCTGAATTATTACACAGCCAAACTTCCTTTAGTAAAGGCTGACAGCAATGTGCCGCTGATTGGCTATGATACAACGACCAATATTCTCTCCGGAGTAGTATTGGGTATGGCTAAGGAAATGGATGGGTTTATTGAAGCCTACAGGGAGAAATACCGGAACATTAACGTCCTTTTAACCGGGGGTGATATAGTCTATTTGGCTTCACACCTTAAAAACAAGATATTTGCAGACCCTGATTTAATATTTAAAGGTCTGTATGCAATTAGTGAAGTTAATAACCCCTAAGAAAATCAAGGCGTTACACAGCAAAAAGTGGACGTTTGTGGTTTTGATCCTGGCTGCTGTTTCCCCTGTTTTTTCGCAGGATAACTCCCCTTATTCCCGGTATGGTATAGGCGACCTGGTTCCTTCTACCAATATTGTCAACCGTGGTATGGCCGGTGTTTCAGCCGGCTATATTGACAATATGGCTATTAATTTCAGCAACCCGGCTTCTTATTCCTCTTTCCAGGCTTACCGGGAAAAGAAATCAAAAAAATTAAGCTCGGGCAGGGCTGTTCTGGACCTCGGGTTAAATTTTGAAAACCGCACACTCAGAGAACCTTCTGTAGCGCAAAAGTTTACTACCAGTAATGCATTGTTCTCTTACGTGCAGGTAGGTGTACCACTGAAGCAGAACTGGGGATTGAGTTTTGGTTTGAGGCCGGTTTCAAGAATCAGTTACAAGATCATCCGTAACGAAGTACTAAAAGATCCTGTTACTGGTTTGCCCATTGAAAATGCAAGCACTTTGTTTGAAGGCGATGGGGGTTCTTATCTCGCTTCAATAGGAACAGGATTCGGCCTGTATAGAAGAGAAAAGAAAGGACTGGAAGAAAAACTTAGTGTTGGATTCAACGCAGGATACCTCTTTGGTGAAAAAGATTATAGTACAAGAAGGGTATTAATTAATGATACAGTAGAATACTACAGAGCCAACTATGAAACAAGAACCAACTACGGCAATTTATATTTTAATGCCGGTGTTCAATACAGGCTTCCAATAACAGAAAAAATGATGCTTACTCTTGGTGCATATGGCAACTGGTCGCAAAAACTAAATGGCTCTCAGGACAGGTTAAGGGAAACTTATGTGTATGACGAAAACCTCGGTAATGTAAGACTTGACAGCGTTTCTGATCTGCGGGATCTGAAAGGAAAAGTGGAACTGCCCTCTTCATATACTATTGGGTTCATGCTGCAAAAATTTGCCGTGCCTAATAAGGAAGGAGGCTGGATGCTGGGGATTGATTTTAATAATCAAAACTGGGATAACTATCGTTTTTACGGACAATCAGATTCTGTACAGAATAAATGGGAACTAAGAGTGGGCGCACAAATCAGTCCTGTTCCCAAGAGGAATTATTTCAGCAATATAGCATATCGGTTTGGCTTCATTACCGGTCCTGATTATGTAAAAGTGGGTAAAAAGCTGCCCCAGTTTGGCGGAAGCTTTGGATTGGGATTGCCAATAGGCATCAGCCGGCAGGCGCCTAACCAGGTTACCTTTATCAATATGGCTTTTGAGTATTTGAAAAGAGGAAATGATGATAATGTCCTCAGGGAAAATCTGTTCAGGTTCTCTCTCGGGTTTTCACTCAGCGATATCTGGTTTGTAAAACGGAAATACGATTAAGTCCTTCAGGCCTTTACTTAACAAAAGGCTTACAAGAATACCTGTATGTCTTGCATGTCGTTTTCATATAAAATAATTGTAAAAACAGCCTATATCATTGCCGGCTGTTTTTTTGTTATGGCCTGCGAAAATGATGATAAGGTATTGCAAGACTGGACAAAAAGGGTGGTGTTAAAAGAAGAAGCCACGAATATTGAAAGTTACCTGAGCCAGGATGGAAAATTAAAAGCAAAACTGACAGCTCCATTGATGATAAGGGTCGCAGGAGATACTATATCTGTCGAGTTTCCTAAAAAGCTGCATTGTGATTTTTATGATGATAGTACCAAATTAGAAACCTGGCTGGATAGTAAATATGGTATCTATTATGAGAACCTGAATAAAGTGTACCTCAGGGATAGTGTGGTGGTAATTACGTTGAAAGGTGATACACTCCGGTCGCCAGACCTTTGGTGGGACCAAACCACCCGGATGTTCTATACAGATAAGTATGCTACTTATCATGGCATTGGAAAAAATATCTATGGAGGAAAAGGCCTGGAAGCCACACAGGACCTCAAAAGGATCATGTTCAAAGAATCTACCGGTAATATGAAAGTTTCACAAAACGGTTTTCCGGAATAACAACGCAACAGCACAGTTCTGTTATTAACTTCGCTTACCTTCGGTTTTTGTAGTTCAGCTTCTATTACAATTCAGAATAAGAGTATATGGAATATCGTTACATGGGCAAAACCGGTCTGCAGCTGAGTGTATTATCTTTTGGCAGTTGGGTAAGCTTTCACAAACAGATCAATGATACTATCGCGGATGAACTGATGGGTATTGCGTATGATCACGGAGTGAATTTTTTTGATAATGCAGAAGTATATGCCCTGGGTGAAAGTGAGAAGATGATGGGAAGGGTGTTGAAAAAGAAAAATTGGGACAGGACTTCCTATACGGTTTCATCGAAAGCTTTTTGGGGCTGGCGGGGAACGGCTAATAAACCCAATCAAACAGGATTAAGCAGAAAACATTTGGTAGAAGCCTGCCACGAAGCACTGCAACGACTGCAAACAGATTATCTTGATTTATATTTCTGTCACCGCCCTGATAAGAAAGTGCCTGTTGAGGAAGTAGTATGGACAATGCATAACCTTATACAACAGGGAAAGATTTTATACTGGGGCACCAGTGAATGGAGCGGGGTGGAAATTATGGAAGCACACCGGGTGGCACAACAGTATGGATTGATTGGTCCTTCTATGGAGCAGCCACAGTATAATTTGCTGGAGAGAAATAAAATCGAAAATGAATTCTTAATGCTGTTCAAAACGGTTGGACTGGGAACTACTATCTGGAGCCCCCTTGCTTCCGGGTTACTAAGTGGTAAATATAATGATGGTATTCCCGAGGGAAGCAGGTTTGGCCTTACAGGATTTGACTGGTTGAAAGATCGCTGGCTGAAAGATGATATGCTGAGTAAAGTAAGAGGGTTGGCAGTGTTAGCAAAAGAGCTGGGCATATCAATGGCAGAACTGAGCATAGCCTGGTGTATTAAAAACCCGAATGTAACAACAGCGATATTGGGAGCCACCAAAAAAGAACAGTTACTGCAAAACCTGAAAGCACTGGATGCTTTGCCAAAACTGAATGAAGAAGTGATGCAGAAAATTGAAGATATTGTACAAACCAAACCTGTATTGCCGGAACATTAAGACTTCCCCCCTGGCTGTGCCGATTAATTAATTTAAAAGAGAACTATATGTCGTTTCAGAACAAAACCGCCATCATTACCGGAGCTACAAGAGGAATAGGAAAAGCCATTGCTTTGCGATTGGCAAAAGAAGGAGCCAATATTGTAATAGCTGCCAAAAGTGTGGAAGAAAATGCAAAACTCGGAGGAACTATTTTTTCAGCTGCTGCAGAAATAGAAGCTGCGGGGGGTAAAGCATTAGCTGTGCAATGTGATATCCGCTTTGAAGACCAGGTGCAAAATGTGATTGATAAAACCGTAGCAGCTTTTGGCGGGATAGATATACTGGTTAACAATGCTTCTGCTATTTCTTTAACTACGACAGAACAAACGGAACCCAAACGTTTTGACCTGATGCATGATATTAATGTGCGGGGAACATTTTTTGTAACCAAAGCCTGTATTCCGCATTTAAAAAAATCAGCTAATCCGCATATACTTACCTTGTCACCACCCATCAATTTGGATCCAAAGTGGTTTGAAAAGCATGTGGCCTATACCATTACAAAGTATAATATGAGCATGATGACGATTGGCTGGGCTAAGGAATTGACCAAAGACAGGATAGCCGCCAATGCCCTATGGCCAAGAACTACCATTGACACAGCTGCTGTAAGAAATTTATTAGGCGGTGCCATGCTGGCTAATATGAGCCGTACGCCGGATATTCTGGCTGATGCTGCTTATTATATTTTACGCCAAACTTCTACCGCATGTACCGGTAACCTGTTTATTGATGAGCAGGTGTTGGCCAAAGAAGGCATTACTGATCTTTCAGCTTATTCGGTGGTGCCGGGAGCACAGTTATATAATGATTTGTTTGTGTAAATATCAAAACATCCCGCCTCGGCGGGATGTTTTTACAGAGGGCCACTAACCAGTAATTATTTCTTATTGCCAATCAGGATGGCCGCCATGGCCATGGCTGTATCTTTTAATACCCCTGAAGCATTCG
>Ga0116143_10005925_pt1 | contig 10836 bp, 8 predicted proteins | sample AD_UKC034_MetaG_FD_89745 | JGI IMG/M metagenome (GOLD analysis project Ga0116143, IMG submission 89745) | Active sludge microbial communities of municipal wastewater-treating anaerobic digesters from USA - AD_UKC034_MetaG | ecosystem: Engineered > Bioreactor > Anaerobic > Digestate | place: USA...
AGCCCAGGTCGCAGCGTCCCGTCACCTCCAGCAGCGCCGTGCAGGTGTGCTGCCGGTGCTCGGGGCACAGCCCGCAATCCAGCGGGCAGCCGCGGTCAACCGCGGTGAACGGCTGCCTGGGCGAGCTGGGCGTCTTGGGTCTGATCCAGGAGGCATAATCCGGCTCGCCGCGCCAGAGCACCGCCTCGAAGCGGCTGTGGACCGGGCATTCCTGCACCAGGAACACGTCGCCTCCGCGGCCGACCCGGCGCGCCGGAATCCGTTGCAGGCACTCCGGGCAAACGCTCTCGGTCTCACCGAGCCGCGTTTCTTCGCCGTTCATCTGCCCGTCGCCCTGGGATAGCCGTTGGCCAGCAGGATCTCTTTGACCTTCTCCCAGGTGGCTACGACCAACTGCGGACAGCGCGTTCGCTGATGCAACGGGTTACCGGCCAGGATCTCACGGCAGAGGATGCCGCCGTAACTGGCGGTGTACTCGGCGGTGAACCACTCGATCAGCTCACTGGTCATCAGGCCGAGTTGAAAGTCGACCTTTTCCTCCGGCGCGCCCTTGCCGCCAAACAGATGCAATACACAGACTCCCCCGGTGAGCGCCCCGCAGGTGGCGCCGGACGAGCCGATGCCGCCGCACAGACCCATCATTGCCCGCACCAGCTCGGGACTGTTGGTGCCCATGAGTTCCAGGCCCATCAGGGCCAGCACCTGGCTGCAACAGAATCCCTGCAGGCTCAGCTCGGCGATACGCGCCGCATCGTTGCTCATTGGTCCTCCCCGTGAACGGCTGACGTACCCTGATACGCGGCGACCAGCAGATAGTACCCGGGCCGTGCCGCCGCAACCGCCGCCCGCACTTGCTCCACCGCATCGAGCGAGCGGCAGCTTGCCCCGCCGCACCAGAGCTGCTCCGGTGCACCGCCGGCCATCATCCACTGTCCAACCGTTTGGCGCAGCGCGGCGGAGTGATCCTCCCACTCGAGCACGGCAAACCCCGCGTCGCCAAGCAGAGAGATCCACTCGTCCCTGCCCCTCGCACCGGCCAGGCAGCCGTCGAGCGCCAGGGCTCGCAGGGCTGGGGCTTGCTCGGGTCGCCGCAGGTAGAGGTCGCTCAGGAGCAGCCGGCCTCCCGGCCGCAACACCCGGGCGAACTCGGCCAGTGCCTCTCGCACCGGCATCAGCGACAGACTGCACTCGGCCAGCACCGCATCGAACGACCGCTCGCGCAGCGGCAAGCGCTGGCCACCGGCCTGAACCAACCGTGGTACGCCGCCTGCTATGCCAGGCTGCCCCACCAGCGGCATCACGTCCACCCCCACGCCGACCAGGTTCCACTGCGCCAGCAGGGCCAGGCTGGCGCCGGCGCCGCAGCCCACGTCCAGCACCCGCGAGCCGGCGCTCAGTCGGCTGGCGCGCAGAGCCCGTTCGGTGAGCTCCAGCCCGCCCGGCCGCATCACGCCGGTGAGCCGCTGCAGCCCTTCCCAGCCGGCCACGCCCACTGCTACTTGTCTTCCAACTGCTTCTCGACGTCGGCCATCTTGCCCAGCGCCAGCTCTTCCGCGATCAACACCTGCCCGCACCGGGGACAGCGCGGCAAGTCCACCGGAAAGGCGCTGTCGAGATAGCCCACGTTGACCTTGCCCGGCTCCAGCGGCACTCCACAGCGGACGCAGACCCACTCTGGCGTTGCAGTTGCTTTCTGGTTCTCACTCATCCTGGCTGGCTCGATTCCACCGTCATACGGTGACTGTAGGCATTGTGCACCACGAACTGCAGCTCCTGGCCCTGGCCTGAAGCGGGCAGCGGGCTGTACTCGACCCAGTAGGTCACCGCTGCCGGCTTGTGACCGGCCAGATAGTGGCCGCTCTGGCGGTTCTGGAAGCGCGCCCCGCTGCGCTCGGCATGCTCGATGACCTGCTGGACGTCCTCCACCAGGATCAATCGCTCCTCCATACGCTGGCGCACCTCGGGCGAAATGAGCAAACGAATCGACTCGTAGGACGGCTGGTCTGGCATTTCTTCTCCCCACAATTCTTTGAGCACGGCGCGCTTGAGCCGCACACGGTTTTCGTGGCGGTCCGACCAGCCCGGCGCCGGGCGGTGCGCCCGTTCTGCGATATCTTTGCCGTACAGCAAGTCGAGCAAGTGCAGCGTTGGCTTGCCCTGCGCGGCAAAGAAATCGCGGCACACGGCGCAATAGGTAATGTAATCCGTGTCGCTGGCGGCGATTCTCCGCTGCACCACCGCCCTGGCCAGGTCGCGGTTGGCCAGCCACATCTGGCCGCCAAAGCTGCAGCATTCGGTCTTTTCGCGGCTGAGCGGCAGCTCCTCTACCCGGCAGCCCAGTTGCTGCAGAATGTGGCGCACGTGCTGATGCATCTGCGGCTCCTGGCGCGTGGTGCAGGGGTCATGCAGCGCCACCTTGTCCTGCGGCGCGCGAGCCCCGGCAGGCAGCCCTGCCTCGTCCAGCACCTCCCACAGCGAGCGCAACCTGGCCTCCGGCAGATGGTTCTTGAACAGACGATAGCAGGTCGAGCAGGCCAGGATCACTTCCGGCTGCCCCAGCGACTGGTGCCCGGCAGAGAGGCGGGCCAGCTGCTCTGCCAGCAGATCCTGGCGTCCGGCCCATTCCGCCGGTGCGCCGCAGCACCCCAGCATCAAACCGACCTTGCCCAGCCTCTCGCGCAGGTGGCCGTACATCTGGCGAACCTGCTCCGGGGCCGATCCACAGAGCTGACAGCCGGGAAAGAACACATACTCGCTGCTCGTGGTGCCCGGCGCGTGGCGTGCCAGGGAGAACTGGCTGCTGTTGCTCCACGCCATGTCGCGCAGAGCGAAATCGTGCGCCGATGGCGGCATTCGCCCCTGCGCCACCATGGTCTCCCGCGCCTCGCGGCACACGGTGGCCATATCCAGGTGGTTGGGGCACACCTCGCCACACAGCCCGCACAGACTGCACGAGTTGATGAACTGGTTCGAATGGCGAGTGCCGGCGACGATGGACAGATTGTTATAGATCTCGCGCACGTACTTGCGAGGATAGCTCTTGTACTGCGCCAGGTATTCGCACACCTTGACGCACTCCAGGCAGGCGCAGGGAAAGCAGCGCTCTGCCTCGCGCCTGGCCTCTTCTGCCGTGTAGCCGGCCTGCGCATCGGCAGCCGCAACCACCGGCAGCGGCGCAAAACCCTCGGTGCGCACATAGAGCTGGCTGGGATAAGGGCCCTCTCCCTGACGTGAGGCGGTGAGTGACGCACCCTGCAGAAAGCGATCCACCGTAGTTGCCGCACGCCGTCCGTCGCACATCGACTGGATGGCCGAGCCCTCGCCCTGGCCCAGCACCAGGCTGCCGGCGGCAAAGACTCCCTCACGGCTGGTAGCGCAGGTAACTGGATCCACCCGGATGCGGCCGTCGGGAGTCCGTTCCAATCCGAACGTCTCGTTCGACCAAGCACCCGTGGCCAGAATCACCGCATCGTACTCGGCGCGCAGTTCGTCCAGCCCGCCACCAGCCACGGCCGAGCGCAGCCGCACCTCGACCCCCAGCACCTCCAGCTCGGATAGCTCACCTTCGAGCACGCTTCGCGGCAGCTCCCGCTCGGGCAGGTCCCGCCAGCGCCCCCCCAGAGGAGCCTCCGCCTCCAGCAGCACCACTGTATAGCCTTTGCGCCTCAGGTCGTAGGCCGCCACCAACCCGGCCGGTCCTCCGCCCACCACTGCCACGCGCTGCCCTCGTGATGGGAGCAGCGCCGGTGGACTGTGAGTACCGAGGTCGGCGCAGGCGCGCTCCAGTGCCCGGATGGCGAGCGCCTCCCCCGCCTCGTTGCGTCGGCAGGCAGAGGTACAGGGAGCGGCACAGGTTCGCCCGATGATGCCCGGGAACGGCAGGGCCTTGCGCACGACTCTGAGCGCTGCGTCCAGATCCCCCCGGCGCAGCTCCAGAATCATGCCGCGCACATCCACGTGCAGCGGGCAGGCCGCAGTACAGGCCGGCGGGGCCTCCTGGATGCACATTGCCTCGAGTTCGCGCAGCTTGTGCTGTTCCATCTACGCTCCTGTGGATGCGGGCGGGTGAGAATGGCCTCACCCGCCCGCATTGGCGAACTGGAGAAGGAAGACTACTTCTTGGCCTTGAGGGCGGCCAGTACCTTCTCCGGGCGCGCCGGCAGGTGCTTGATGCGCACCCCGCAGGCGTTGTTGATGGCGTTCATGATCGAAACGTGCGGCGAGGTCAGGGGCAGCTCGCCAACCCCGGCCGCGCCAAACGGGCCGTTCGGTCGCGGTGTTTCGACGTAGAGGATATCGAGCTTGTCGGGGATGTCGTTGGCGTAAGGAATGCCGCAGGCCTTGATGTTGACGTCCTTCTTCAGGTCCTCAAAGTCTTCCTTGAGGGCCAGGCCGATGCCCTGGGCGATGCCGCCATAGATCTGACCATCGACGACGAGCCGGTTGTTGATCTTGCCGACATCGGCGACCAGGGTCATCCCCTCGACCGTCACCTTGCCGGTCTTGACCTCCACAGCCACTTCGGCCATGAACACACCGTACATATACACTGCGAACGGCTTGCCCTGCGAAGTCTGCAGGTCGCAGTTGGCGTTCATTGAAGCGGCCCACTTGCCGGTATAGCGCAGAGGCAGTTTGGCTTTGACCATCTCATCGTAGGTGCGGTATTTGCCGCTCTTTTTCTTCATCGCGGCGAGCAGGGCCTCGGCACCATTCTTGATGGCGTTGCCAGTGACCACCTGCTGCCGGCTGCCGCCGGACGGACCGCTGTTGGGCGTGATCGCCGTGTCGTTCATCACCAGCTTGATCTGCTCCGGCTTGAGCCCCAGGGGCCGCAGGGCCTCGTGCGCCGTGCCCAGGAGACCCATGTCCGCGCCCTGGCCGTGATCCTCCCAGCTGGCACCGACGGTCACACCCTCCTTGGTCAGCTCCAGAAACACCTCGGACGAGTCGACGCCGTCCAGACCGCAACCATAGATGCCGATGGATACGCCAACGCCCTTCTTGACCTCGGCGGTGGACTCTCTCTTGGCCTTGGCCAGGGCGGCTTTGTAGACCGGGCGCAGCTTTTCGATCATCTTGGGAAACGAGAGCACCTCGGGCGTCTGGCCGGTGGGGGTGGTATCGCCCTTGCGGTAGACGTTGAGGTAGCGCAGTTCCAGCGGATCCATACCCATCTTTTCCGCCAGTTCGTCCATCAGGCTCTCGCTGGCCAGGAAGGCCTGCGGTGAACCGTAGGAGCGGAACGCCGAGCCCCAGGCATGGTTCGTGCAAACGGTGCGGCCCGTGCCGCGGATGTTCGGGATGTTGTAGCCAGCGCCCATGTACTGCGCGCCGCGCAGGGTCAGCAGGTCGCCAAACTCGGAGTAGGGCCCGTGGTCCACGGTCCAGTCCGTCTCCATGGCGATGAGCTTGCCCTTCTTGTCGGCGCCCATCTTGATCTTCATCCAGAACGGAGAACGCTTGCCGGTGTAGGTGATGTGCTGGTAGTAGTTGTACTTGAGGAACACCGGCCGGTTCGTGGCCATGCAGGCCACGCCCAGCAGCGCTTCCATCGTAGGGCTGAACTTGTAACCAAAGGTGCCGCCGGCTCCGTTCTGCACCAGGCGCAGCTTGTCCGCCGGAATGCCGAGCCCGGCCTGGATCATGGCATGGTGCAGGTGAATGCCGATGCTCTTGGAGTGGATGGTCAGGCGGCCCTCTTCGTCCATATAGGCAAAGCCTACGTCCGGCTCGATGGTCAGGTGCGGCTGCCGCTGCAGATAGAACTCGTCCTCCACAACGTAGGCCGCCTTCTTCATCAGCGGCGCGGTATCCTCGCCCTTGACGATGGGCAGCTCAAAGTAGACGTTGGGCGTGCCGGGATGGATCTCCAGCGCATCTTCGGCCATCGCCGCCGGGGCACTCAGGTAAGCGGGCAGCACTTCCAGATCCACCTTCACCTTGTCGGCCGCGGCCCGGGCGTGGGCCTCTGTATCGGCGCAGACGATGGCGATGGCATCGCCGAGCTGGAACACCTTCTTGTCGCACAGGATCGGGCGGTCCCAGCCGTCGCCCTTGTTGGTCGAGAAGGTGATCAGGCCGGTGATGCGGTTCTTGCCCTTGACGTCCTTGTAGGTCAGTACTCTGAACACGCCGGGCATCTTTTCCGCTTCGGAGGTGTCAATGCCCTTGATGTTGGCATGGGAAACCTTGGCCTGTACCAGGGCCAACTGCAGCGTACCGGGCGGCAGCTTGGCGCCGGCATCGGCACCGTAATCAAAGGTGCCGGTTACCTTGGCGATGGCCGAGGGGCGGGGGTACTTGCTGCCCCAGATGCGGCCGTCCTTGGGCAGTTTGAATTCGAGCTTTTTGACGGTCAGTTCGCCGCGCAGGATCTTGGCCGCATCCATCACCGAATCGACGATGGGCTTGTAACCGTTGCAGCGGCAGGCGTTGTGGTACTTGGTCAGCCAGTCGCGCACCTGCTGACGCGTGGGATTCTTGTTCTCATCCAGAAAGGCTTTGGCCGAGACGACCATGCCCGACATGCAGTAGCCGCACTGCGGGGCGCCATGGGCCACCAGAGCGGCCTGAATGGGGTGCAGGTTGCCGGGCTGTCCGATGCCCTCGACCGTGGTGATCTGGGCCTCGTCCGGCACAGCGGACATCTTGACGACGCACGAGCGCATCAATTTGCCGTCGAGGATCACGTTGCACGCGCCGCACATCGCGGTGCCGCAGCCGATCTTGGTGCCCAGGAGGAATAACTGGTTGCGCAGTACCTCAGCGAGACTGGCCTCCGGGTCCACAACCAGATTCCGCGGCATCCCGTTGACGATTAGCTTCTTTTTTAGCATTCATTGCTCCTTTGGTGGTAGTCTGGTTCCGAACGCTAACGATCATGCGTCCTTGCACTGGCCGTTCACTTGCGGCTGCCATAGACTGTTCTGCCAGCCACCTCCTTTCGCCTTTCCTACCGGCCTGTCCCGCTGCCTCAGCGGGCCCTGTCGCCGGTTGAGCAAGATCACGCTCGCGGTGTTGCCCGCCCGGAGGCAAAACAAAACGCGGCGTTCTGCAATAGGAGACGCCGCGCGCAAGGCCAGGGGCAATCTCCTTTCCAGACACGGGAGGCATGGCGGTTTCCCACCATACCCTGTCGCCCAACGCCCACGGGCATTCTCGTCCAGAGGGACGTTGGGTCGGAGACGCACTGCTATGGAACTGCCTTCAGTATAGGACAAATGCGGCCAGAATGCAAGTGCTCGCGTGGGATCAGACGGCGCGCCCGTTTGACAGGCCCTGCCAGCGAGACTACACTCCGCTTGCATCGAGGGGTGAAAAGGGGTGCCAGTGAGATACGGCTGGATGAAACGTCGGTTGCTGCTCTGCCTTGGCGTGCTGTTGCTGGCTGCCTGCCGCCGCGCTACGGCCACGCCCATGCCTGGCAGTCCGCGCGTCATCGCCGTCGAGACCTTCCTGGCGGACATTGCCCAGAACGTGGCCGGCGACGTGCTCCACGTGGACACACTGATGCCCCTGGGCGTGGACCCGCACAGCTTTGAGCCCACCCCGCGCGATATGGCCCGCCTGGCCGACAGCCAGGTGCTGATCCTCAACGGCGCCGGCCTGGAAGAGGCCCTCGAGCCGCTGCTGGGCAGCCTGGAGGGTCAGAGGGTGATCATCGCCGCCTCGGCCGGCCTGACCAGCCGCCCCGTGGCCGCCCACGAGGGCGACCAGAGCACGGACCACGCCCATGGCGAGAGCGATCCCCACTTCTGGCTCGACCCGAACAACGTTCTACGCTATGTGGAGAACATCCGCACCGGCCTGAGCCAGGCCGATCCCGCCCACGCCGCCGCCTACGCGGCCAACGCCGACGCCTACAGTGACAGGCTGAAGGAGCTGGACCGCTGGGTGCGCCAGCAGGTCGAGACCATCCCTCCCGAGCGCCGCCTGCTGGTGACCAACCACGAGAGCCTGGGCTACTTTGCCGACCGCTACGGCCTGCAGGTGGTGGGCACCATCGTGCCCAGCGTGAGCCTGGGCGCGTCGCCCTCGGCCCAGCAAATGGCCGCGCTCATCGACCGGATCAAAGCCACCGGCGCGCCGGCCATCTTTCTCGAGACGGGGACCAATCCGCAGCTCGCGCAGCAAATCGCGACCGAGACGGGGGCCAAGGTGGTCACCGAGCTGTGGAGCCACTCCATCACCGCCGCCGACGGCCCCGCCCCGACGTATATCGACCTCATTCGCGCCAACACCACGGCCATCGTCAGCGCGCTGCGGTGAGGGGGGAGAGGCAAAGACCAACGTCCCCTGTTGGGGCGTACCCTGCTGCACACTACGATTGACTGCAGACCAACCACCAAACCGGCCGCGCAGCCTCGCGCGCCTACCCTGCCCGTGTCTGCTATGCTCACCCGCCTCGCGGCAGGGGCGTCATTCGGATTCGATCATCTTCAACAACGGCAAAGTGCCCGGCCCAGTCGGACCTGCTCTCCAGCGCTGCTGCCGCAGCTCGACCAACCTGTGCCGCGGAGGGTGCCGAAATGCGCAGCAAGATGATCCCGCTCGAGGCAGGGAGTCTGGCCCGAAAGGCCAACTCGCCAAAGTCCTTGTCAAACGTGATCAGAATCCGGTCTTTGGCACGTGCCCGCTCCAGGACTTGCCGGTCGCTGCTCCCGGGAGCATCGACGCGCACCCAGGCCACATCGTGACCCTTCCGGCGCAGAGTGGCGACGGCATCTCCGGGGAGGTTCTCATTGGCGAGGATGCGCATGGCCCTAGGCCGCCGCTATGGGGTAGACCTTTTCGGCACGCAACGTCGCGCTGGCATAGCTCAGGCAAGCCTGGACATCCTCTCGAGTCAGCCCCGGATAGTTGTTCAGGATCTCCGCCTCTGTCCAACCTTGAGCAAGCAGGTCGATGATGAGCTCGACCGCCAGGCGCGTGCCCCTCACCGTTGGCTTGCCAACGAGGATCTGCGGGTCGAGGACGATCCGAGTCCGCCAGTCTTCCACTTCTTCCTCCTGTCGCAGCGCCTTCTCAAACAGTATAGCATACCTGCGCCAGAGCCGCAAGCAGTTCCGCGCCAACACCACGGCCATCGTCAGCGCGCTGCGGTGAGCACGCCGGCGGACAAGAACGTCCGCGCCGTGCCCGGCTAGAGCACCTTCCCGCAGCCTAGCGGCGTTCGGGCCCAGGAGAAACGAGAGAGCGTGGCCTTGCCTCTTGCTGCCCACGCGTACCGCTGTCGGCCTCCGCCGCGGATGTATCACCAGGCCAAGGCTGCCTCGGGCTTGCCGGCCAGCAGACAGCGCCCTTCCGGTCCCACGTTGGCCAATCCGCCGCCATCGTGGACCTGCGGCACAGTCTGGAGGTACAACAAACGCCCCTGGGGCGACTCGAACGCCCGCACATGGCTCCGGAGGCCACTGCTCTATCCACTGAGCTACAGGGGCAACGCGCGCCAGTATAACACCGCGGCGCGCAAAACGCAAACCACAACCGGCCCGGCTAAGAGATCCTCCGGCCGCACGCGCGGCAGAAACTGTCCCCCGGCACGAGCGCCGCGCCACACTGCCCACAGTATTGCGTGCCCGGTCCGGCCATCCGCGGCGGCGCCTGACTGGCCTGGGCTGGCGGTACCTGCACCTGGTAGGCCGGGCCCTTCTTCCTGCCCAGCAGCCTGAGCACCAGTCCCACCACCACCACCGCACCGACCAGCAGCGCCAGCCCGCCCATGCTGCGCAGCCGGCCTTTGGTGCTGCAATCAGCCCCGTTGATGATCAGCGGCTTTTTCTGCTGCGATCCGTTGCAAAAGTAGACGAACTGGGCCACCGTGGTGCAGCCATCCCACTCATCGATGGCCGCGCCGCCGAGATCCTCCCCGCCGATCTCCCAGCGTCCGTAATAGCCCGGGGCATTGCCAATGGCCGAGTTCACCCCGGCATTGAGGTAAATCGTCTCGCCAGCCTCCGGCGGGTTCGGAAAGTAGCTGAGGAGCACCTTGCTGCAGTCCACCGGACCCTGCAGAGCGGCAACACGAGGAAAGACCAGACAGAGCAAGATAAGCGCGACCAGAGCCAGCGTCCTGATTCTGAGGAGCACTGCACGCTTCATTGGTAACCTCCACGGCGCGAGATTGAGCCTCACCAGGATTCTATCACCAGCCCCGCGCCTGTCAAGCCGGACGCAAGGCGTGGTTTGACGCTCAAAGACGGACGGCCCGCGACGGCTGGTTTGACAATCTGAGCTATCCAGCGCCATAATGCCTCAAGGCTCGTGCCTTTTTTCCGCCGCTCCCCCGGGCAAGACCGACCGCCGGGGTTGATGTGGGAACGCAGAGAAGAGGAGGGAAACGTGGCGCAAGGTGGCTCCCGATACTGGCTCCTCCTGCAGCAGTGAAGTCTTGTCCGGGATGCCGCCGGTGCGCTGGCCGCGCCCGACCCTCCGACCGCCCTGCGCAGACAGGATCGTTCGCCCTGTGAATCTAGACTTCCGAAGTCTCCAAGACTTCGGAAGTCGGCGCTCTCAGCCCGCCCGCGTCCCCTCCTCTCGAGTTGTCCCAGGCGCAGACGGGGCCGTTCGCCCCGCGCAAGATAGTGCGGCCCGCTGGTGCCTGCGCGCCAGCACAGACGTACAAGGTCAGCCGTGCTCCCGCACCCTCGCTAACAAGCCAACTCGTAGGGGCGGGCCGAAGGTGTCTGCGCGCCAGCACAGACGCTCAGACCCGCCCGCGTCCCGTCCTGTGAATCTAGACTCCCAGAGTCTCCAGGACTTGGGAAGTAGGCGCTCTCAGACGCGCCCTGTCTCCCGCTATCTCCTCCGCACCACCGCCGGCACGTAGGCCCG
>Ga0116143_10005928_pt1 | contig 10834 bp, 8 predicted proteins | sample AD_UKC034_MetaG_FD_89745 | JGI IMG/M metagenome (GOLD analysis project Ga0116143, IMG submission 89745) | Active sludge microbial communities of municipal wastewater-treating anaerobic digesters from USA - AD_UKC034_MetaG | ecosystem: Engineered > Bioreactor > Anaerobic > Digestate | place: USA...
AGGCCGGCGTTGTCGATTCAGGCGGCCAGGGATTGGTCTATATCCTGGAGGGTATGATGCGTTATGCTCAAGGGGAGTTGTCGCTCGACGGCCGCTCCGCTACCGGCTCGATGGTTACGGGAGGTGACGAACCGGCCCCGGCTCAGGCGTTTGCCGTTCCCGAGGGCGGCTCGCTTGAATTTCCCTATGATGTGCAGTTCCTGATCTCCGGACGTGGCCTCAATGTGGTTGAGGTGCGCGCTCGGATCGATGCGATGGGCGATTCAACCGTTGTCGTCGGTGATGATAAGACGATTAAAGTTCATATCCATGTGAAGGATCCCGGCGAACCATTGAGCTATGGCGTCACGCTCGGTCATATCAGCGATGTCGTTGTCGAGAACATGCAGGAGCAGATGGAGGAGATCGTCTACGGCGGGACTGTACCCACGCCGATGATGCCCGTCATCGAACCCAATCATGTCGGCGTTGTGACGGTTGCGTCCGGCAATGGACTGGCCGGCGTGTTTCGCAGCCTGGGCGCGGCCTACGTCATCAACGGTGGTCAGACCAATAACCCCAGCACCGAGGAGATCTATCAGGCTATTGAGCAATTGCCGACTGATAAGGTCATCGTCCTGCCTAACAACAAGAATATCTTCCTGGCGGCCGAAGCCGCGCGGGAACTTAGCCATAAGCAGGTTGAGATTGTGCATAGTCGCTCGATCCCGCAAGGGATTGCCGCTCTGATGTCGCTCAACCCCGATGATGACGTGGCGCGGAATATGGAGCAGATGGAAAACTCGCTGAGTCTGGTCAAAACCGGCGAGATCACCCGCGCGACCCGCTCAGTTGAGCTGGATGGTGTGGATGTCAAGGAAGGATCGATCATCGGTCTAGTCGATGGGCGTCTGTGCAGCTCCGGCCCCGATGAGGATGTGGTCCTGGAAGATCTCCTGGAGCGGATGGATGTCGCTGAATGCAGCATCATCACGATCTATTATGGGGATGAGGTCACGGACTCCCAGGCAAACGGATTGGCAGAACGTGTCACCCAGCATTACCCTGACGTCGAAGTCGAGGTCGTGGACGGTGGTCAGGCTCATTATTACTATATCCTGGGCGCTGAATGACTGTGTGTTGTAAGGTCAAAGACGGTCGACCGTTGATGATGGCCATCAACAACGCTGGTTAATTATTACTTATGGAACAGGCACTGAAAAGGCTCGAGCGCGTGCTCGAACTGGAAAAACAACAGGGATATCAGAACAAGGCTGTCGTTGGCGGCATTCGCCAGTTCGCTGCGTTTTGGGTCTCCCAGGCAAATGAAGAGGCCGCTGACGAGTCAGATCTGGCTCTGGTAGAACAGGTCTCTCAAGTGCTGGTGGACTATAGCCACCTGCCGGGCAAAGAAGCGCGCGCCAGAGCGATCGATACCTTGTTTCAGAGTATCCAGCGTCGTCGCGGGCGTCAATCGGCGGACTCTGTAGCGTCTCCTGTGAAAGAGCCGCCGGTTAAGGGCGTTGCGCCTTCGTCACCGTCTGAGCCTGCCAGAAAACCCGCTCCGACCCATATTGCGCGCCAAAAGGCGCCACGGGAAACCCCGGTGACCGAGGATATCGAGACCGAGCCGGTCGATAGCGAACCGGTTACAGTCGAACCGGCGATCGATTATGCTCAATCCGGCGTCAAGCCGGATCCGCAAGGTTTGTCGCAACCGGTCACGGCGATAAAAGGCGTGGGCCAGAAGATAGACGAAAAGCTGAACAAGCTTGGTGCGAAGACGATTTGGGAACTGTTGTATCTCTTTCCTCGTCGTTACGATGATTTCACGTTGATGAAACCGATCAGCAAGCTGCAATATGGCGAGCAGGTCACGATCATCGGCACGGTCTGGCAGACCAAAGTGCGTCGCTCGCGTAACAACCAGCCCATTACCGAGAGTATCGTCAATGATGGCACCGGCTCAGTACAGGCTACGTGGTTCAATCAACCCTGGTTAGCTGCCCAGTTGCCCGCCGGGATGCCGATCGTCCTGAGTGGTAAAGTGGAAATGTTCCTCGGGCGCCTTGTGTTCAATTCGCCTGAATGGGAACCTTTGGAGATAGAGCCTTTGCGAACACGGCGCATTGTGCCCGTCTACCCGCTCACCGAAGGGTTGACGTCGGCGAAGATGCGCGAAGTAATGCAACGGGCCGTCAAGGAGTGGGCGCCGCGCGTGCCCGACCCGTTGCCGCTTGAGATTCGCAAGCAACGACGCCTCTGCTCGTTGCCGCAAGCAATTCAGCAGTTGCATTTTCCCGATAGCCAGGAATCGATGCGTCAGGCTCGTCGACGATTAGCCTATGACGAACTGTTCCTGCTGCAATTGGGGATGCAGCGACAGCGCCGTGATTGGCAGGATCATTCCGGCATGTCATTGGTTATCGGAGACGAACGATTCCAGGCTTTTATGGATTCGTTGCCATTCCAGTTGACTGGCGCTCAGCAGCGCGTCATTGATGAACTTCGTGCGGACATGGCTCAGGATCGGCCGATGAATCGCCTGCTGCAAGGTGATGTCGGCTCAGGCAAGACCATCGTCGCCGCAGCGGCGATGGTGATCGCCGCCTGCTTGAGGGTCAGCCCGCGCGAGGAATGGGGAAGGGTGCCCCTGCTGCTCGCCGTGGCCGAAAGGGAACGGCCCGGGCGATTGGATGGGCTCGACGATCGGCTGTTTCTGGAAATTCAGGATGAACTCAGGGCCCGCTTCGCTTCCGAATCCTGCATCGTTGCGCATGGGCGCGTGAGCGTCGTCATCGCCTTGGCCCTAGCGCGCAAACTGATCGCCGATGGCAATAATTCACTGGTGTTGATCGCTGCCACCGACAGTCTCCTTGCCTGGCCGACGCTCAGCGCCTACGAGCGCGAGGATCGCCTGCTCACGCCGCGCAACTCAAATGGGTTTATGCCCGGGGAGGGCGCCGGTGCGCTGCTCGTCGGTCAGCCCACAGGCGATGGTGAACTGCATTGCAACGGCATTGGCTTTGCGATCGAGAATGCATCGATCGATTCGGATGAGCCGCTGCGCGCGGACGGGCTGAGCGCGGCGATCAAGTGCGCGCTTGCCGACGCGGGGTGTGAACTGCATGACCTCGATTACCGAATTACCGACATTTCCGGTGAGCAGTACTACTTCAAGGAGGCAGCCCTCGCCTTGTCGCGCGTGCTCCGCCAGCGCAAGGAGGAATTTGAACTCTGGCATCCGGCGGAGTCGATTGGCGAAACGGGCGCCACGGCAGGAGTCGCGGCGCTTGCAGTTGCGGGAGACGCGGCACGCAAGTTCTACGCGCCGGGGACGGGAATCCTGGCCCACTTTTCGAACGATGCGGGTCGGCGTGCTGCGGCTGTGTTGAACTTCAGGGGCACGTGATGGCGAACCATGTGTACGCCAACAATATGGAGGTCTCTTGTAAGGCTGCGGCTGGCAAGTCCATCTGTGCTTTCCCCGATGTCTGCTTCACGCCACCTCAGACGCCTGCCACACCACCGGGTGTTCCGATTCCCTATCCCAACACGGGGATGTCGTCGGACACGACGGACGGATCGAGCACGGTGAAGGTTTCTGCTCAGGAGGTGATGCTCAAGAACAAGAGCTACTTCAAGAAGAGCATGGGCGATGAGGCGGGTTGCGCACCAAAGAAAGGGCTCATCAATAGCCAGAGCCGCGGCAAGGTTTATTTCAAGATGTGGTCGATGGACGTCAAGATCGAGGGTGAGAACGTCGTCCGACATCTCGACATCACGACTCACAATCATGCTTCCGATATCGGCAACGAAAGTTGTCCTTGGCCGCAAGTCGAACGCATGCTGCCTCCGGCGAACGCGAATACCAAACCCTGCCCGGCGAAAGAGGATGCCTGCAAGAAGAAAACCGAGGCGCTAAAGAAGAACAAAAAGGCGAAGGGCAAGCTCCGCGGGACTAAGGAGTACAAAGATGCAAAAAAACGTGTCAACAACCAAAAGAAACCGATCACCTGTCCGACCTGCGGTGGAAAAGTGAACAAGGTTTCGCCTGACCACATCGTTCCCGTAGCGATCGTCGCGCAGATGCCGGGCTTTGCGTGTCTCTCCAAAGTCGACCAGAGCAAAGTCGTGAATCATCCGAGCAACTTCATCGGCATCTGCGGTTCCTGCAACTCTTCCAAGAGTGACACGATGTGGTTCCGATGGAAGGGGCATCAGAAAAAGGGGCTGACTTGGTCACCCGAGCTGGCGGGCAAGGGGAAGAGGGTATCCGGCAATCTCCTCGTCAACCTGAAAAACATGATCAAGTCCAAGGAGTGTGCCTAAGTGGCTAATCTACCCGCTATCGATCCGAAGCTGCTAGAGGACGAATTGAGTCCTTTCATCGAGTTGGAAGAGGGAATCCGCTGGCTGCCTTTACCCGCAGACGCCGCCGAGCTCGAAACATGGCGAATTCCGGAAGTCTGGCTGCCTGCGCTGAGCGGAGAAAGCAGCGCCTCCGAGAAGGTCGCCGCACTGTGGGTCGGACTCAAACCCCTGCTCCCTCGCACGCTCGCGGTCTTCACCGAAAAACTCTACGGGCTCGCATTGTTGGGGACCCAGGAGCGCGGCTTGTCGTTAGTTTATGTGTTCAACGACGACGGTGATCTAAGCGCGCAACGTGGCTTTGCTCCGCCGCCTGCGCTGCCGGCGGTCGCGGGCCGCTTCCCGGTCGACCTAGCTCCGTTCTACCGTGTGCATGACGGCCTCGTGAATTTCATGAGTGAAGACGGCTGTCCGTTGCCCATTGCCGAATGGAAAACTCTCGTCGACCCGGTTTCAAAGAAGGAGAGCCTCGTCAAAATCGCGATCAACGGACCGGATGCGTTTGGCTTCGACATCTCCGAGGACCCCGTAGAAGCCTATGCAGTTTGGCCCGAGGAAGAGGAAGTGGATCTCGTCGAAGATCCTTGGGCTTTTCTGGATGAATTGATCGCCGCACCCTTCGAGGATTAATAAGGCGTCATGTAACGAGCCGCGACCCCGAATACGGGGCAAGGCGACATAGGACACGCAACGACTCCCGAAGCACACACGTGGGTGATTTCGCTCATGAAATCACGGTGATAGGGAGGATTGGGGAAAGACCACGTTTTTACCATTCGGCATTAAATAATTCCAGTCATGCAACAACTGAACAACAGCGGACGGGGGTGTCGTAATTCGATCCATGCAGAGCAATCTTCCCCAGCCCATTCTGACCGTCGTTCGCCAGCACGCCGATGAAGCTGCGCACCTTCGCCACGTACGCTCCGTGCTGGTCGCGGCGCCGCATGTAAAGCTGCACCACTTGCGGCGGCTGGATGACCGGATTGCCGCTCATCTCGACGGCTTGGCGGTGGCGGGCGAATGCGGTTCGCAGCTCTGCGATGCGGCGCTCGAGTCGCCGGGCACGGGTGAGATGTTCTGTGCCGCCATTCGCGCCCTCGACGAGCGCAAGGACGATGGTCTCGACAAGGTGCTGGCGATCGCGGCCGCGTTGCCCGAGACGCTTACAGGTCTCGTCTCGGCCTTGGGTTGGGTTTCTGCGCCTGGCCTGAAAGGGATCGTGAGCGGCTTGCTGACCAGTTCGGACCCATTCCGGCAGCGCATCGGGATTGCCGCCTGCGCCCTGCATCGGGTGGATCCCGGTCCGCCGCTGGTGAGTTTGGTCGCCTCCACCGAGCCGGCATTGCGCGCCCGCGCAATGCGGTGTGCCGGCGAGCTGGGGCGAGTCGACCTGCTGCCGCTCCTCGTCTCCGCCCTCCAGGACAAAGACCCCGAGTGCCGCTTTCGCGCGGCACAGGCGGCCGTTCTGCTCGGCGATCGCCGAACTGCCCTGGCAGCGCTCCGGGATGTGGCGCTGCAGCCGGGTCCGTTCCGCCTGCAGGCACTTGCGCTTGCGCTTTTTGCGGCGGAGACCACGTCTGCGTACGAGCTGCTGAAGCAGGTGGCCAGCCAGCGTGAAGACGTGCGTCTGCTGATCCGCGCCGTGGGCCTGGCGGGGGATACGGCGCGCATCCCGTGGCTGGTTGGCCTGATGTCCGACGACGAGCTCGCGCGCCTCGCGGGCGAGGCCTTCAGCTTCATCACCGGGGCGGATCTCGCCTGGCTCGACCTCGAGCGCAAGCCGCCCGAAAACGTCGAGCCCGGCCCCAGCGACCATCCCGAGGACGAGGACGTGTCGATGGACGAGGACGACGGCCTGCCCTGGCCCGATCAGGCAAGGGTGCAGGCGTGGTCGGCGGCGAACTCGCAGCGTTTCCAGCCGGGCATACGCTATTTCATCGGTGCCGCCCCTTCCTGGGAGCACTGCCTGCAGGTGTTGAAGGACGGCTACCAGCGCCAGCGCGTCGCCGCCGCGTACTACCTCTGCCTGCTGCGGCCGGGCACGCCCTTGTTCAACTGCGCCGCGCCGGCGTGGCGGCAGAAGCGCTTGCTGGAGAGGATGAGCTGATGTTCGAGCCGAGAAACCTCTTCCCCGTCATTGCGCTGGTCTTTCTGCTGTTGGCAGTCGCGCGCAGGTCGAGGGCGCGGGGAAGGGCGGACCGTGCCGCGCGCACCTGGCTCTGGATGGCGCTGATCTTCGGGCTCGTGTCGGTGTGGTTGCGCCTGTCGTAGTCGCTGGGCGCAGCGTTGTATGCCTCGACGATCGGACTGCGAACATCCTGCCCGATCATTTCGCCAGCATCCCGCTCGTCAGATGCGCCTCGTCGTACGCGAACACGATCTCCGGATTCGGCAGCACCAGGTCGCGGTCCTTGCCGTCGTAGTGCAGGCGCATCAGCAGGTCCTTGATCAGGTTGATGCGGGCGAGTTGCTTGTTCTCGGCGCGCACCACGGTCCACGGGGCGGACAGGGTGTGCGTGCGGGCGAACATCTCGTTGCGTGCCTGGCTGTAGTCGGCCCAGTGCTTGAGCGCTTCGGCGTCGATCGGGCTCAGCTTCCATTGCTTGAGCGGATCCTTGCGCCGGTCGCGCAGGCGCTTTTTCTGCTCCGCCTGGCTGATGTCGAGGTAGTACTTGAACAGCTTGATTCCGGAGCGCACGAGCATGTGCTCGAAATCGGGGGCGGTTTCCATGAACTCGTCGTATTCCGCCTCGCTGCAGAAGCCCATGACGCGCTCGACCCCGGCGCGGTTGTACCAGCTGCGGTTGAAGAGCACGAATTCCTGGCACGCGGGCAGGTGGGGTACGTAGCGCTGGAAATACCAGGTGCCGCGGTCGCGGTCGGATGGCCGGCCGAGCGCAACCACGCGGGTTTCGCGTGGGCTCAGGTGCTCGATGATGCACTTGATCGTGCCATCCTTGCCGGCGCCGTCGCGACCTTCGAGGATGACGAGGATGCGGTCGTTGCACTGGATGAAATGGCGCTGCAGCTTCACCAGCTCGATCTGCAAGGCGTGCAGGGTCTTCTTGTAGTCCTTCCTGCCGATGGACAGGGCCTCGGCGACCACGATGGCGCGGCTTGGCTGATTGCTCATTTTTTGCTCGACGAGAAATGTGAAGGAGAGCGGAGGCGAGGATCCTGCCGGGTCGCTTGCCAAGCAGGACCCGCTGCTTCGGGTCCAGGCCTGACTCACGACCGGTCGGCCGAGGGAATCCCTCGTGGCCGTGGCTCCTGCCTCGGGAATTCGCCCTGTATCGAATACGCATCCCGCCTCAGGCCGTCGACGACCATTCTGCAAGGCGTCGATCGAGGACATCGAAATCCCCAACGGCGTACACCGCGAGGATTGGCGCTGCCGCCCCGGACGCCTCACGGCTGGCGACGAGGGAGTGGAGCAGTTTCACCACGTTGAAGTCGGTGGGTACGATGCAACCGTCGCTCCCGCGCGCTCCGCGACCGTGGATCGCAAATCCCGCGCGGTCGCGCATCCGGTTGTCTGCATAGGGGATCAGGCGGATCCAGTTCGCCCGTTTCTCATGGGTGCGCAGGGTGTACAGACCCATGATCAGCGGCCCGCCGGCACGCTTGCCCTGCTTCTTCACCGAGGTGAGATAGGGATTGTTGGCGAGAATCGGATTCTCTGCGCCCGGGGTCTTGCTGCCGGCGCGTCCGCCGGAAACCGCGTGTGCGCTGATCGAAACACCGTCGATTTCGCCGGTGAGCGTCTGCTCGAGGATATTGAAGCCGAGATCGGCACCCATGTTCTTGTAATACATCTCCCGTTCCTCCCTGGAAAACGGCAAGTGCTGCTGGGCGCCGCCAAGGCCGGCGATGCAAGCGCGGCGCTGCATATCGCGGACAGTTTCTTCATAGCACCGCGCCGCGTCTTCCGCGAGGTCGGCAGCACTGCATGACGCCCGAACTCCATCCGCAGTCCCGCGCCGGGCACTTCGCCTTCATCACTTCGGTTTCATGGAAGGAGCCCTTCCTGCTGTCTATGATGAAATCGTGGCTGCCCCGGCTCGCGTGCTGGGGCACGGCGGCTTTTTTCGGGCATGGGGGAGGGCTCGTGCAGATGATCCGGATCCGCGTACTTTCCATCGATGGCTCGGCGCCGGCCCAGCCTTCGCAGGCCGAATTCGCCGAGGCCGGAGGCACCATCGGGAGGGCCGAGAGCAATGACCTCGTGCTGGACGATCCCGATCGTCACGTCTCGCGCGTGCAGGCTCGGGTGGAGTGCGGTACGGCGGGTTGCCGGCTCACCAACCTCGGCACCAATCCGGTCGATGTCGACGGGCGCGGCCTGAGTACTGGGGAGGCGGCTGCGCTGCGAGCCGGGGTGCGCATCGTGATCGGCCGCTATGTGCTCGAAGCGCTCGACCTGCGCGAGGCGGCGTCCTCTTCCCCGGGTCCGGCCATGGCAGCCCCCGCGCCAGGCGGCGAGGCGATCGGCGTGGCCGGGGATCCGCTCGGCCTGTTCGGTGCGGGGATCGGCCAAGCTCGGGCGGACGACCCGTTCGCCGAATTCCTCTCGCCTTCACCGAGTGCGCCGACTGTGCCGCCGAGCGCAGCGGGGAACTCCCCGGCTCCACCCGGCGGGGTGACGAACGCCGCTGTCGGGGCTGTCGATGCCTCGCGGGGCCGCGCGACGGGCGCTCGCCCGCTGATCCCCGACGACTTCGATCCCTTCGCCGAGCCGATGGAGCCGCCGCCCGCAGCGCGTCCGAGCCCGCCGCCCGCGCTGGACGAGCTCGGTTTCGGCGCGCGCGGCCCGGAGACCGGGGAGGCGGGCATCAGCACGATGTTCGGGCTCGGGCCGACGGAGCGCGACGCGGCGCTCGATCCTTTTGCGGGGACTCCGCTCGCCGAACCCGCGGCCGCACTGTCCGCCGGGGCAGAGGGTGCGCCCGCGGTGCCGCTCGATCCGCTCGACGCGATGTTCGACGCACCGGCGAAGCCAGCACCGGCCGCGCCTCTGCCGGACCATGTGCCCGAACTCGACGGCAGTTTCCGGCCGCCGGCCGCGGCTCCGAATGCCCCGCAGGACGCCTTCCTTTCCTGGGATGCCGAACGATCTCCGGCTGTTTCATCCGGCGCACCGGCAGCGCGGCAGCAGGGCGAAGCGCAGTTTCGCGACGCCGATGCGGCGATGGCGCCGGTGGGCGAGCCGGCAGCGACTTCGGGCACAGGTGCGGGTGCGCCGCAACCGCCGCAGGGTGCGCCGCCCCCGCCGGCTGGCGTGCACCTCGAAGCATTGGGCGGGATGGGGCCGTCGGTGCCGGATGCGCAGGACTTGAGTGGCGCGCCCGCGGTCGTGGCAGCCCCCGCACGGGCGGGGATCGTGCCCTCCACGCCGTCCACGGCCAGCGCGCCCCGCAGCGACGAGTCCGCCGCGTTGATGCGAGCCTTCCTTTCCGGTCTGGACATCTCCGACCCGGGGCTGCCGGCGCAGCCCAGCCCGGAGTGGATGCAGGCCATCGGCCGCCTGCTGCGCGAGGCTACGCAGGGTACCCTGGACCTGCTGCTGGCGCGCGCGGTGGTCAAGCGCGAGGTGCGCGCCGAGGTGACCATGATCGTCAGTCGCGGCAACAATCCGCTCAAGTTCTCGCCCAACGTCGAGGTTGCGCTGTCTCACCTGCTCGCGCCGCGCGGGCAGGGCTTCCTGTCTCCGGTCGAGGCGATGCGCGACGCCTACGGGGATCTGCGCGCGCACGAGTTCGGCTTCATGGCCGGGATGCGGGCGGCGCTCGCGGGGGTGCTGGCGCGCTTCGATCCGCAGGCGCTCGAGGCCCGGCTGAGCGAGCCTTCCATGCTCGACAACCTGGTTCCGATCAATCGCCGTGCGCGCCTGTGGGGCCTGTACACCGAGCTCTATCGCGAGATCGCGCGCGAGGCGGAGGACGACTTCCAGGAGCTCTTCGGAAAGGCCTTCCTGCACGCCTACGAGGAGCAGGTGCGACGCATGGAGGCCGGCGAGAAGGATGAGGACGGGGAGACGGCCGGATCATGAAGCTCGATATCGCGGTGTTGTCGCGCACCGGGGGGCGCCCGACCAACGAGGATGCCTGCGGCTACTGGACCTCGGATGCGGCGGCCTGCTGGGTGCTGGCCGACGGGGCGGGCGGACACGGCGCGGGCGATGTGGCCGCGCGCTGCGTGGTCGCCTCGGTGCTGCGCGGCTTCGCCTCGGCGCCCGACAGCACGCCGGCGGCGCTGTCGCAGCTCATCGCGCAGGCCAACGCCGACCTGCTCGGCGCCCAGCACGAGGCCAGGGGCCAGCGCGACATGCGATCGACCGTGACCGTGCTCGCGGTGGATCGCAGCGGCTGGCGGGCGAGTTGGGCGCACGTCGGGGATTCGCGCGTGTATGCGTTTCGCGGCGGGCGCCTGCGCCTGCAGTCGCGCGACCATAGCGTGGTGCAGGATCTGATCGACGCGGGGC
>Ga0116143_10005930_pt1 | contig 10832 bp, 8 predicted proteins | sample AD_UKC034_MetaG_FD_89745 | JGI IMG/M metagenome (GOLD analysis project Ga0116143, IMG submission 89745) | Active sludge microbial communities of municipal wastewater-treating anaerobic digesters from USA - AD_UKC034_MetaG | ecosystem: Engineered > Bioreactor > Anaerobic > Digestate | place: USA...
AACCGTCCACGAACGGGTTAGGCCAACGTTCAGGTTCGCCGGTGAATGTCAATCGCACCCGGATGTGCGGGTAGTAAGCGGAGAACGAGGAATCCTGGCGCACGTGATAGGGCGCAAGTTCAATAGCGGCAATCCGTTGACTCCGCACCACTCCGGTGGACAGCAGCCGCGCCGGTTGACCAGGGAACCATCCCCCGGCAATGCCGCTATCAGCTTCGTCCATCGCGGTCACTTCAGACGGCGGCGTGACCTGTAATCCATCGAGTTCCAACAATTCTCGTTGAGCTTCAATCACTTCGAGTTCGAGGCCGCAACCGAAGGGAACGCCTACATAGACGATGCGTACGGGAACCGCGGGAAACCCAGCGGCGCGGCGCCAGGTAAAATCGGGGTCCGCTGCTGAGGGTTGTTGGTATAGAACCATCGGCACGGCAGGCTGCCAAGCTATTTCAATGCCATCAGCGCCAGTTAAGACGGCTGGCTGATTCTCCATTGATCGTGCGGCGGGCACCGTGGTTAGGCACAGCACAAGACCCAATAGTATGCTCGTCTTAGTACACATCGGAACCCCCTGATTGGGAAAAGCTGACGCCGGCCGGCTGTCAGCCTGTAGTCTGACGCAATCTATTCATTAAAGTAGCAACCGTCAAACTGCGGTGAACGGCCGTCCCCACGTCCGCAGGTGCCGGTTGATTCTTCAGACTCGCGTCCATTACCGTTAACCTGGTTGCTGACGGCTAGGAGGCAGCGCGCTGATGCTCATCATCCAGGATATGATCGTTGATGAAGAGATTCTGACCGTCGAATTTGCTTGTGACCTGGCCAAATGCCGCGGACGCTGCTGCGTCATCGGCAATGTCGGACCGCCCCTGACCCGCGCGGAAACGCGGGTGTTAGACCAAATTGTCAACCTCGTGCGGCCTCAGTTATCGCCGGAAAGTCAGCGGCAGATCGAACACATGGGGCCATGGCGCAGCAACGGTTATGAGTATTATGGCGCTATTTTGCCGGGAGATGGCCCCTGCGTGTTCGCGGTGGAAACGGGCGGAATCTGGATGTGCGCGCTGCAGAATATCCATCTGGACCACCGGCCAGTTAAGCCGCTCTCCTGCCGGACCTTTCCCTTATGGATTTACCGCTCTGGCGCCATGTACCATGTCCGTCTTCATCTTTATGGTCCATGCCATCTGTGCATTGGCTGCGGCACGTCACTTCTCGATTCGTTGAAATCTGACATCGTGGCCTGCCTCGGCGACAAACGCTACCGGGCGTTGGCGGCACAGAGCGGACGGCTGAGAAAGCGGGGGTAAGCGGACCATTGCCCTCAGACCCGCATCCACGGTTAACATGGGCGCGCCTACGAGAACGCCAGCGCTCTCAGTGTTGACGGTGCAATTGAGCAGCGGCTCGCCGTTGACAGGCCGGAGCGGCGGGCCTAGAATATAGGATTGGCGAATGTGAGGTGAACCCAATGGGATTATTTGATTTCTTCAAGCGCAAAGGCGCTGCCAAAGGCCCGTCGGGCGCGGTTAGCCGCAACATCAGCCGGCTCACTAATAAATATATCGATTCCGATATCCGTTACGATGCGGCGCAGCAATTGGCGGCAGATGGCTCGCCCGATGCCATCAGTGGTTTGCTCAAACGGTTCCGGTTTATGGTCGATTCTTCGATTAAAGATGGCGAAGAAAAACAATACGTCTGCGATCTGCTACAGGAACTCGACGACGCTGCCGTCGAACCGTTGATTGCCTACCTGCGCGATGAAGACGAAGTGGTCTGGGCCGTCCAAGCGCTGCGGCGCATCGTGCCGCCCGACAAGTTCCGCAGCGTCCTCCTCGATTTGCTCCGTCAATTCCAAGACGCTGAACATATCCGCTTTCCCGCCAAAGTGATCGTCATCATCGATGCCATCGCCGAATTCGAGACGGACGAGGTTATCCGCGCTCTGCTTCCGTTTCTGGACGATGACGATGACGACGTCCGGCTGGCAACGGTGAAAGCGCTTAGCCATCCCGAATATGAAGAGTATGCTCGGGATCATTTACTGCGCGTGCTCGTCGAGAGCGAAGACCGCCCGCGCGTAGTCCAAGCGATTATTGAAGCCGTTTGCGAACTGGGCTGGCTCGTCAAGGGGCATCGGCCCGCCGTGGAAAAACTGCTGCCCGAGGGCTTCTATCTCGTGGGCAAAGGGACGATCAAACGGCGAACGAGCGACAGTAACTAGGCAGAACGGGAGCTAAACTGCCGGAAGGAGCGGACAATGGCCGGAGATGCGAAGCAACAACAGTTGATTTTGAACCGAATCGAAGGAAAGTGGGCCATTCTGGAAACCGAAGCCGGGATGGACATCCAACTCCCGCTATCGCTGTTGCCCGCTGGGGCGAAGGAAGGGCAAGGATTCCGCATCGAAGTGACGCGCGATGATAGCCATGCGCAGCAGACGGCCAAACGCATTAGCGATCTGCAGCGCGACTTGCGCAAGAGCTAGCCGTCGGATATCGCCGCGGAGGCTGAAGTCTTTTATATTGACTTGCCGTTCAGATTGGCATAATTCCCCGCGTCTTGTGCGACGGAGGAATTCATGCCGCGGAATGTGCCCATCGAACGCTCACGGAATATCGGAATCATCGCCCATATTGATGCAGGTAAGACAACGACCACCGAGCGCATTCTTTACTTTACCGGGGTCTCGCACCGGCTGGGCGACGTCGATGATGGCACCGCCATTATGGATTGGATGATCCAGGAGCGGGAACGCGGAATCACGATAACCTCGGCGGCAACGACCTGCTCTTGGCAAGACCATCGGATCAACATTATTGACACTCCTGGACATGTCGATTTCACCATGGAAGTCGAACGGTCGCTACGGGTGCTAGACGGAGCGGTGATCGTGTTCTGCGGGGTGAGCGGGGTCGAGCCGCAATCGGAGACGGTTTGGCGCCAAGCCGAGCGTTTTCAGATTCCGGCCATCGCCTTTATCAATAAGATGGACCGGCAAGGGGCCGATTTTAGCCGGACAGTGTCGATGATTCGAGACCGTCTGGGCATCCGGCCCGCTCCGCTGCAACTGCCATTGGGCAGCGCTGATGAATTTGAGGGGATTATCGATCTTATCGAAATGCGCGCCGTGCGGTTCGATCCCGGCTCAGAGGACCGGCGCATCGAGATAGGTCCCGTGCCAGAGCAATTGCAGCAAGCGGCGGAACTGGCGCGCCAGGAACTGATCGAGACGGCCGTCGAGTGCGACGACGAGTTGATGGCGGCGTATTTGGACGGAGTGCCAATTCCCAGCGGCCGGTTGAGACAGGCGTTGCGGCTGGGGACAATCGCCCGCAAAATTATGCCTGTCTTTTGCGGTTCCGCCTTCCGTAACATGGGAATTCAACCGCTGCTCGATGCCGTGGTCGCCCTGCTGCCATCTCCAGCAGACTTGCCGCCCGTGTCCGGTAGTTGGAGCGGACAGCCGGATGCCCGGCAGGCGACCGACAGCGAATCGCTATCCGCGCTGGCGTTCAAAGTCATGAACGATCCACATGTCGGACAACTCACCTTTCTCCGCGTTTATGCCGGTTCGCTGCAATCGGGCGACCGCGTGCTCAATCCCCGGAGCGGCAAACGGGAACGAATTGGCCGGTTATTGCGCATGCACGCCAACAAACGCGAAGAGATCGACGCTATTTACGCCGGCGACATCGCGGCGGCCATCGGGTTAAAGGCCGTGATCACTGGCGATACGCTCTGCGCTGAGGAACGGCCTATCCTGCTGGAATCGATCCGCCGGCCAGTGCCCGTCGTGTCCGTCGCTGTCGCCCCGCAATCGCGGGCCGACACCGATAAATTGGGCGCCAGCTTGGCCAAGATGGCTCAGGAAGATCCGTCGTTCACCGTCGTCACCGATCCCGAAACCAATGAAGTGATCATCTCCGGCATGGGCGAGCTGCACCTGGACATCGTGATGGACAGGCTGCTGCGCGAATTCCGCGTGCCGATCTCCGCCGGACCGCCGCAAGTGGCCTACCGCGAAACACTCACCGCTCCGGCTGAACTCAATTACCGGCACTCCAAACAGACCGGCGGCCGCGGCCAATTCGCCCAGGTCATGCTGCGGATCGAACCTGCTCCTGATGGCGGAGTTATGTTCGAAAGCCGGATTACCGGCGGCGCCGTTCCCCGCGAATACATCCCAGCCGTCGAACGTGGCGTCCGCCGAGCCCTTGATGAAGGCGCGTTGGCCCGCTTCCCCATTGTTGACGTGCACGTGACCCTGCTCGATGGCGCGTTCCATGAAGTCGATTCCTCCGATTTGGCGTTCGAAACCGCCGGCTTCTACGCCGTGCGCGAGATGGCCCGCGGCGCGCGGCCTGTGCTGCTCGAACCCATTATGGCATTAGATATCATCGTGCCCGATGGTTTTGTCGGCGATGTGATCAAAGATCTCGGTAGCCGCCGCGGCAGAATCAAGGGCATGGAGACACGGACCGGCAGCAGCGTCATCGCGGCGTTGCTCCCGCTGGGTGAATCGTTCGGTTATACCACCGTGCTCCGCTCGATCACCCAAGGCCGCGCAGTTTACTCCATGCAATTCTCCCACTACGAACAGCTCTCGCCGGCGCTGGCAGAACCCGTCGTCCGTGCCCGCAGCCAGGCAAACCGTTCCCACGAATAGCACTGCCGCCAACTTTCTTACCGCACCGACCCCGAGGCCGGCCATCGTGCTCTAGGTGACCGAACGGTTGCCCGTCGTTCTTGGCCGACTCTGCCGTCATCGAACGAACAATGTTTCCATACTTGCGGTTTACCAAATTCTTAATTACTTATCCCGTTATGCAGTTGCACCCAGGGAGGGAACATCCTGCCTCCGGTTCGGACGAGAATTGCTAGAACCGGATCGAGTTTTTTCGCGATGCCTACCCCTGTTGGATCGCGGGTTCCGAGGAGGTACTCAATGTCCGCCGAACAGCCGCTCGTGTTGTTGCTTGACGATTCCCCCGACATCGTCAAGCGGATACAATGCTCCGGCGCCGCTCAACCAGTCCAATTCCAGCTCGCGCCAGGATTCCGTCAACTCCTGGAGTTGTTGCGCGCTGGTGTTGGCGAATGTGTTGTGCTGAATATGAACGCGGCGCGCCAAAACGGAATGGAGAGCCTGGCGTCGATCACGACGCAATTGCCGGAGATTCCAGTGATCGCATTGCTGCCGGAGCCGCAGGTCAAACTCATTCCGGATGCCTTGCTCCATGGCGCCTATGATGCTGTGGCGATAACCGTGTCGCCAAGCGAGTTAGCGGTCCGGATAGATCGCGCCGTGGCATTCCGGATGGTGTGCCGCGAACGGGACAGGCTGTCATCGGAGCTCCGGCGCTGTTTGGGCCCGATTAGCATGATCGCTATCAGCCCCCCGATGCGCAGCCTGATGTCCAAAGTGCAAGTGGCTACAGAGAATATGGTGCCAATCCTCATCCTCAGCGAACCGGGGAATGGCCGCGAACGGATTGCCCGGTCGGTCCATTTTAACTCCATCCGCCATGGTCATCCCTTCCTCTCGATCTCGTGCGGTTCGTTCTCCGCGCGCGACTTAGACGTCGAGTTGTTCGGTATGAACCGCAAAGGCTTGCCCCCAGGATTCGAGTTCCGCGCCGGGCTCCTGGAAACAGCGCGCGGCGGCACCCTCTATCTGGCGGGCGTGGACCGGCTCTCGCAGAATGTTCAGGCCAAGCTCGCCGCGGCGCTTACTTCGAGCGAGATTCAACGGTCTGGAGATGAAAAACGCATCCCGATTGACGTCCGGCTCATCGCATCTGCGCCTCCCGACATCCCGCTCAAGGGAAAAAACTCGCCGTTTTTGCCTGAGCTCGCTGGACTATTGAGCAAGCAAGTGCTCGCGATTCCGCCGTTGCGCGAACGACCGGAGGATGTTGTGCCGTTGGCCCACTTTTTCGTCCATAACAAGGGTCATCTGGCAAGCGTGCCGGTGCAACGTCTGGCGCCAGACGCGTTGAGACGGCTGCAAGCCTACACCTGGCCTGGAAATGTGCGCGAGTTGGAGGAAGTAATGGAGACAGCTCTCCGCAGCGCGCGCGGTCCGGTTCTCGAATCCGCCGATCTTCTGCTGCCGGGCGAGGGATCGAATCTTGGGCCATTTGCCGACGCCAAACAGCGGCTCATCAATCGCTTCGAGATTGACTATATGGTGTCGTTGCTGCGCTACGTCCGGGGCAATGTTTCACGGGCGGCGGACATCGCTCAGAAAGACCGCTCCGACCTCTATACTCTTATCCGCAAACATAAAATTGACGTCGACCAATTCCGTTGATCCGTGTTATGGCGCTGACCGGACGACACGGAACCCGACATTATCTACCCGTCCCCGCGGCGAACTCCTGAAGCGAAGCGCAGAGCGGACTTGTTCCGCTGTGTTGTTCCATGAACCACCGCGGATGATCCGGCGTTGGCCTGCCTCTGGGCCAGATGGATCCATGTCTGGTGAATTCGAGTAATACGTGTCATCGTCCCAATCCCAGCACCACTCCCATACGTTACCGTGCATATCGAGCAGTCCCCAAGCATTGGGCATATAACGTCCGGTGGGGAGAGTCCGATGCGGGTAATCGTCTGGCGGAACAGCAGGATTCACTGGCGGAACAATATTAAAATTCGCTTGATCCATGGTGATCGCGTTGCCCGTATTGAACGGCGTTGTTGTGCCAGCGCGGCAGGCATATTCCCATTCGGCTTCAGTTGGCAGGCGGTATCCATCGGCAGAGAAATCACACACCGTCTCATCGTCCTGCCCGCGATAACACGGCGTGAAGCCATCGAGTTGTGACAACCGGTTACAGAACTCGACGGCGTTGTGCCAGCTTACATTTTCCACTGGGCAGTTCCGGCCGCAGGAGCTGTTGTTCGCTGGATTGATCTCCATTACCCGCTCGTATTGCTCCTGTGTCACTTCGGTCACGCTCATGAACAACGAGCGCGACAGGGTCACTGTGTGCTGGCTTTCTGTTTCTTTCCGTCCGGCCTCAGTGACAGGCGAGCCCATAACGAACGAGCCCGCCGGCACGCGGGCGAGCAATAATCCCGCTGTCGAAACGGCTGCCGCAGGTCCCAGATCTGGAAGCGGCACGACGCCCGCGATGTTGCCTGCTAACAGTTTCAGCAAGGCTGCCCTCTGCGGGCCATGAGCGTTGGGCAAGCGGTTGGCCAGGATTGTCCGCACTTCTTCGCGTTTCGCGCAAATCATCTCCAACACTTCGATGACAGCCGCAGCTTCGACCGAAGCCAATGGATCAGCGTGCGGTAACAGCTTGTCAACAAAATAGGCATCGGTGACGGGAAACGCGGCCAACGCATTGGTGGCCGCGGCGCGGACCTGTCCATCGTTATCGCTCAGACATGCGATGATGAGATCGAGATGTTCATAGTTTTGCCGGGCAACCGCGCTCAGCGCAACAACCGCCTCTTTGCGGACAGCGGGGTCGCTGCTCTTGAGCTGCTGTGTCCAATTCCGTTCAGCGCGCGTCTGCCGGTCCTCTTGCCCGCAACTCCCCGTCACCACCAGCGCCATGGTTAACGCGATACCAACCCAATTGCGGTTTCTCATCACCAACATTCCTCCGCGCCGCGGCAGTGCCAGCGCTGGAAACTATGTGCGGTGGCCGATATCAACCGTCCGCTCATCGGCTGCCTGCGCGTGGATAGCGCAGCGCAAGGTATGGCGCTGCCGTCAGGGCGCGATGATGAACGGCGCGATGGCCAAAATCCGTTCGCGGGACAGCCGCTCGACCGTCGTTAGCGTTTGATAAGCGGACAGAGCATCCGCAGGGATGCCAGTTGTGGCTAACGATTGACTCAGAAACCACTCCCGAAATCCGCCGCTTTCGGGATAGGACACGATGCCGACCTTCTTATCGGTAGCAAGTCCAGCTTCGCTTTTGGCCAGGCCGAGGGCGGTGTTGAATCCTCCGAGTTCATCGATCAACCCCAATTCCAATGCGCGGCCCCGTCCAGATCCGGCCTTGGGCCACTTCATGCACCTCATCGCGGGTTTTTCCACGGGCCTCGGCAACGTGATTTAAGAAGGTCTCATACACTTCATTCATTTGCACGGTCATAACTTCGCGTTGCTCCGGAGTGAAAAACTCCGACGCGCTGTAAATCCCTGCGTTCTGGCCGAACGAGATCCGTTCGATGTTGACCGCTGCCTTGCCATACAAATCGCGAACGACCGGTTTCGCCGATACTACACCGATGGAACCGGTGATGGACAGGTCTTCGGCGACGATTTTACGGCAGCCAGTGGCGATATAGTATCCGCCTGAAGCGGCGACGCTGCCGAAACTGGCGATTACCGGTTTTTTCTGATTGGTCAAGAACACCTCGCGCCAGATGAGTTCTGAAGCGTAAGCGGACCCGCCGCCAGAATCGATGCGGAACACAACGGCTTTGATCGAATCATCCTCGCGGATCTCCTTGAACGCCTTGCAGTAAACCCCGGGAGTGATGTTGCTGCCGCCGAAGGGCATATCGCTCTCGCCGCCGCCACTGGTGATCGTGCCTTCGGCGACAACGACGGCGATCTTATCCAAGCTAAGGTTCCATTCCGGATTGGAATTCGCGTAATCGACGAAGTCAACGGTATGAGGTTTCTTCTGCCCAGCATGAGTAAACATCGCCTCGATTTCATCGGGATAGGCGATCCGGTCGATCAATCCGACAGCCAGCGCTCGCTCGGCAGTGAACGGACCCTGATCGACCAGGGCATCGAACTCTTGGCGCGTCAAGTTCCGCGCGGCGCAGATGCGATCGGCGACATCCGACCAGATACTTAGCGCCAATTCCTCCATTTGCTGCCGTTCGGTGTCGGACATCGTGTCGCGAGCGAAGCTCTCGTAGGCTGTCTTATAATCGCCAATGTGCACGATATCCATGGCGACGCCGAGCTTGTCCAACGTGCCTTTGAGATAGGGGATTTCCAGGCTCATGCCCTTCAGATCCAGATCGGCCAGCGGGCTGACGATGATTTTATCGGCAGAGCAGGCGAGCGCATATTCGGCCAAGCCCGTGTCTTCGAGATACGCAGTGACTTGCTTGCCTGTGCTGCGGAATTCAGCGATTGCCCGGCGAAGATCCTGCAACCGGGCGCTGCCTATTTGGATCGAGTTGATGCGCAGAAGCAAGTCTTTGATCCCATCATCTTGGGCCGCGGCGCTAATCGTCCGGTCGAGATCACGCAGCAGGGGTTTCACGCCGTCCATAAAGGCTGGCGGCTGCCACGTCAGCCGTTCCGGGTAATCGCCCGCCAGTTGCAGGTGCAGCGTCTGTCCATGGCTTAACCCTTTGGCTGCTCCCAAATTACTGAGGATCATCGCGGCAAACGTCAGGACGCCTAATGCTCCCCAAATCACCATGTCTAATGTATGCCAACTGTTTTTTCGTCGAACAGCCATCTGTGACTCCTAGCGCGATAATGTTGCGCGGCGCCTCCGCGGTTGAACGCCTCATATTCACGTTTTCCGCAGACGTCAAGTGCGGCGTCTGCTCGATAACTGCGCTCATGATACTACAAATTAACGCGCCTTACCTGCAATCTCAATCCGTCCCGCTCGGCAGTGGACAGGGCGGCGCGGTTGGGGGTAAGGTCTAAGACAGACCGTAAGCGCCAACGGCGCGAGGCGAAATTGCACCAGTCATGGAGGCACTGATCATGAACCGTTTGTTTCAACTGTTACTGACGTTCGTTTCGCTGTGTTTGGCGGCGTCATTCACCTCTGCCGCCATTGCTCCGTATAACGCAATAAATATCCAAGGCCAGGAATTGGCCGAACAATGGGTTGCTTCGCAGCGGCCAGGATATCCGGCGGCGCGTCCAATCGCCGATCCCACCGCGCCGTGTGGCGAGGATTTCGCCTCCCGGGCCGGTGAAATTACGTGGACCGATGAAAACTGGTACGGCTCCTACGGCGCGATTGCATCAGATGTGGAAGTGTCCGTTGACGGATCCCGCATTGCCGTCGGCTGGGATCTGAATTACGAGGAAATCGATTATTACGATGCCGAAGGCGATGGCACGCCATTGTGGACCTACGACTGCCGTGAGAATTCGACCTATCACATCGATGGCGCCGTGCAAGTCAGGATGTCCGCCGACCTCCAGGTCATCGCCGGCATGGTCGGCAGCCGCTATCTCGCGAGCGGTGGCGCTCCCGAGACGGCAGTGATGCGGTTCTCGCCCGACGATGGCGCCGTGCTCTGGACGAACATTTTGCCCATGGCCCCGAGCGGGACGGTGTTGGAACGGGGATTCAGGATGGTGATGTCCCGCGATGGCTCGCGGCTAGCGGTTGCGGCAGTGGGGACGCGCCAGGATCCGACGTTTGACCCTTATCACATTTATATCTACGATCCGGCGAGCTCGACTCCGCTAACTGTTCTGGAAGTGGCCGATCCCGGTCCGTCGCCCGTGCTGATGTATCTCAACGACATGATGATTACCGCCGACGGTAGCCGGCTTGTGGCCGATTTCCGCCACAATTCGAGCCCGCAGCACTCGTTCCGCGTGTGGGACCTGACGACGTACCAGCAGATTCAGCAGACGACATTGAACCGCGGCGGACCGCAGACGACGATGGGGTTGTCTCATGATGGCGGCGTGATGACCGTCGGCGACCTCAACGGCTGGCTTCAGGTGATGTCCTGGGACGATGGTACCGGCCAATATGTGCTGGCCTGGGAATACCATGTGCAGCCCTCTAACTCCTGGGTCATGGCCACAGCGGTCAGCGGTGACGGATCGACCGTCGCCGCCGGAACCATGCAATTCGACG
>Ga0116143_10005931_pt1 | contig 10829 bp, 13 predicted proteins | sample AD_UKC034_MetaG_FD_89745 | JGI IMG/M metagenome (GOLD analysis project Ga0116143, IMG submission 89745) | Active sludge microbial communities of municipal wastewater-treating anaerobic digesters from USA - AD_UKC034_MetaG | ecosystem: Engineered > Bioreactor > Anaerobic > Digestate | place: USA...
AAGCTCCTTCGCCTAAAGTTTCCGTCGATTCCGGCAAAAGATGAAAAAAAGTATCACCCAATAAAGAGCCGCAGGCGAAGGCGATTAAAATTTCCAAAAGATTGTCCATTTTTTTTTGGCCAAGGGCCAAAAAAAAGATCCCGACAAAGGAAATCAAGCTGACTAAAAAAACGCTTAAGAAAATTGAGAGCAAAATTTCCATAAATGAATTATACCTTAACGCGGTCTAGGGGTCACTCGGTTTGGCTTTCTTCTTTGGTTTCTTTTTTCGGCCTGCCCTGAAGAACAATGATCGCCAAAAGCAAGGCAATGGTAGCGATAAAAACGGCTTCTTTCGCCCCGATTAAAGAAGTCTTGGCGGTCTGGACCTCCGTGGGTTCAGCCGTAACCGCTTCGGTCGGTTCAACCGCTTCCTCAACACTTTCGACAACTGCGGGAGTTCCAGAGGCGGCCGGAGAAATTGCCATTGTTGGTGTCGGGGTCGGCGGAACCGGGGTCGCGGTACTGGCAACGCCCGTCGGCATTATTTTAAAAACCGGATCTTTAAGTTTAAGAATGGGAATTGTCGGTGTCGGAGTAGCAGTCGGCACTACTATTTTTATTTCCTTCTGAGGAAGAAATACCGGATCAAGAGCCAGAACCGGCGCGGATAAAAATCCCAAAAACAAAACCATGGCCGTAAAGATTAAAGATAAATTGCCTTTCTTTTTCATCATTTTCATCAGAATACCACAATTTTTTAAAAATTCAAGCTCCGGCGATTTTTTGCTTAAGAACCGCCAAAGAAAGTTTTTCGTTTTCAACGACCCAGCGATATAATCCCGGACTTAATAAAGCCGAGAGAAAAATATTTCCCAAAAGATGATTGATAGTAAAGGGAATCTGGCCGACCAAAGCTACCATAAAAGGCATCTTAAAAACCAAGGGTCCGATGGTCAGGCCGGTTAAGGCATCGTAAGCAATTGTTCCCAAAATTCCGAATTTTAGATAGTTGAGGGAATTGCTTTTTCTTTTTTGGAAATAAAAGTAAGAGGCAAGACCCAACAGGCCGTAAATAACCGCCGTGACCAAAGTCCAAACGCCGATTTTTTGCGTCATTAAATCAAATAAAACAATGCTTAAGGAACCGAAGAGAAAACCGGCTTCCGGACCGAATCTTTTTGAAAAAGGCATAGTGGTGGCCAAAACCGGTTCCACGTTCGGCGGACGAAAAGGCGCCAGCCGAATAATAAAGCAAATTACCCAGCCGAGAATAAATTTAGGCCAATTATTTTTGTTCTTCATTTTGTCCTTCCTTTATATTTATAATTTCCTGCATTGTCTGTGTTATCTCTCTTACTAGAGTTTTTTTGGCAATATCTGCCCGTACGGTTTCAGAAAAATCCGGACTGAATAATTGTCGGCGAGTATAAACTCCAGAAACAAGAGTTGTCTCCCTTGTTTCCAGATCAACGACATCAACGGACACATAATCTTCCTGAGAACAGCCACTTGGAATGTAGCCAAAAACGGCCATTCCTCCCTCCGGGCCTGATCCTTTTCCTTTTTGTCTTTCCGGTGTCATCTTATTTGTAAATTAACCGAATATAAATCTTTCTTGATAATCCTTCTAGTGATTCTTATAACACCATTTATTTTGAAAAACAAGGGGATTAAAAAGACCTTTCAGACTTTTTCCGGCCAGAATTTTCCTTTTTCTTTTTTTGCCCGATCGCCGACCTGCCACTGGTTAAAAACCTGGGGAGCAACACCAACGCAAACTCGTTTTTCCTCGTCGGTCTTAAAAATCAGGGAATAATAATGTTCTTTTTTGTGAAAGCCGTCGTCATCAACATCCTTGATATTATGCTGTTTGTCCATTAAAACTCCGGTCCAGGTAGAATCCCGGCCTTTTTTCATTAATTTAATTACGAAACCGATAAAGCCGACAATCAAAACGGCGAAAAAGCCGAAAAATAAGATCATCGGCGCCATAACACAACCCATTTATCTCACCTCCTTTAAACTTTAGCTGTAGTAATAATTCAAACCGTCTGAAAAAGAGGATCTTTCCTTAAGATATTCTTCCTGAGATAATTATTCAAGATGAAAAAAGGGCTGAATAAATTAATCAATAATTTAAAAATAAAATTCTTACGTTTTCACCCGCCGGTAATGATAATCGTCCTGGTCGCCGGACTGATCGGCTTTCTTTTTGCCGCCAACCGGATAAAAATTTTAAACTTCCGGCTGAAAGATTTTTCCCAAAAAATTATTGAAAAGGAAAGCAGGCTCACCGGCCTGGGTAAAGAATTGGCCGAACTGAAAAGCCAGGACCAATTACTTATTAACAAACAACTTAAGGAAGAAATCAACAATATTCAAAAAACTTACGATCGGGCAGTTGATTCCTACGAAAAACTTTTGGACCTGCAAAATAAAACCAAGAATACGGCCAAATTGGAAGAGCTTTTTGCCCTGGCTTTAAAACAACTTTCCCAAAAAAATTACTCTTCGGCGGGAGCGACTTTGGCCGGTCTTGATCAAAAAATAAACGAAGAGTCGCAAAAAATCGCCAACACCTTTAAAATTCCGGATACTCTGCCCCAATCCAATACTCCGCCGTCAGGCGGTTACCAACGCCAAAAAGTCTTGCTGGACAACAATTCTTTTATGGTGGATATTGTTTCTGCTGATTTGAATTCCACCAAAGTAATTGTTGACACCGCTTCTGACTCCGATTGTAGTGATAATTGCCCGGTTTTAGCGTTAGCGGACTATATTGCCAGAAACGGCGCTTTTGCCGGAGTTAACGGCTCCTACTTTTGCCCGGCAACTTACCCCCAATGCGCCAACAAGAAAAATTCTTTTGACACTTTACTCATGAACAAAAACAAAAAATACTTTAATTCCGACAATAATGTCTACAGTACGGTTCCGGCCGCGATTTTCGGCGGCAACTGGGCCCGTTTTGTTACCCAGTCGCTGGAATGGGGGACGGGACACGGGAGTTGACGCCGTCATTGCCAATTATCCTCTTTTGGTCTTTAACGGCCAAATTAACTTTTCCGGCAGCAACGATCCGAAACAGGAAGCCAAAGGTAACCGGAGTTTTCTCGGCGCAACCGGCAATACCGTTTATCTGGGTGTCGTTCATAATGCTTCCGTTGCCGAGTCAGCCAAGGTTCTTCGTGCTTTGGGATTAAACCACGCTCTTAATCTTGATAACGGCGGCTCAACCGCTCTTTGGTACAATGGTTATAAGGTTGGTCCGGGAAGAAACTTACCCAATGTCGTCTTGCTGATAAAAAAATAATTAAGCTATAATAGATCTGTTATAAATTATTAATTTTTTAAAGGAGGTTCTATGACGGGATGCCTTGACGATATTGAAAAATTGACCGAGGAGAATGAATTTTTCCGCCAGGTTCTGTTTACGGGCAAATATTGCCAATTGGTCGTTATGTGTCTTAAGCCGAACGAAGAAATCGGGATGGAAGTTCACGACACGGTTGACCAATTTTTCCGGATCGAAGAAGGAGAAGGAAAAGTGATCATGAACGGCGAAGAAAAAGAATTTAAAGAAGGCGACGCCATCATTGTTCCGGCCGGAACCCAGCACAATATTATTAATACTTCGGCCGAAGAAGAGTTAAAACTCTATACCATATATTCTCCGCCCAACCATCCGGACAGAACGGTTCACCAAACCAAAGAGGAAGCGATGAAAGCGGAAGAAGAACATCATCATTAAAGCAGCGATCGATAATTAAAAAACTCCGCCTTTAACGGCGGAGTTTTTGTTTGGTATTCCCTACCTTCGTCAATTATTTTCTTTTCAATCTGCCTTTAATAAGTTTTATTGTTCCAACAATTATTGACCGTAGCGTTTTAAATAATAACTTTAATGCCTTCTTCAATAATTTCCAGATTAAAATTATCAGCTTTCCTAAAATTTCCTTGCTTTTCTTGACAAAAGCGGTGTCTTTATATTTTCTTTCCAAAAAAATGACAATAACCAATAAAATTCCTCCAAGTATCAAATAAAGATTGGTCGGAAAAATTCTTCCGGAAGTAACCCTATTTTTTTCATCAACCGTAATTTTCGCCCCTTGGTCAATATTGATTTTTTGGTTATTGAAAGAAGTTTCCACTGTTCCCTTGCTGACATTAATCGCCACTATTCCCTTTTGTGCCTTAACCGAATAGCGGGTGTGAAGATTGCGAATAATTACATATTTATCCGCCGATAAAGTTCCCTGATAATATTGATCGTAGGTAACACGCAGTTTTTCCGGATCCGCTAGTTTATTTTTGAAAACCACCATGGTTATCGGCGTTGCCGTTTCCACCTCCGCCTGTCCCCATAAAAGCATTGGTTCGCCGCTCTCGCTTTTAACAAAAACCGTACCTGCCGAAAGAATTAATTTTCCCCAAGAAGTAGCAATCGTGATTTTGTCTTTGGTTTTGTAAAGAACGTTTGCATACATCCTTTCCCAAGTCAAAATATAATTAATGTCCTGAAAATTCTTCTGGGTATCAACATAAACCTGAATACCGCCGAAAGAAGTTTGGCCGGGTGTTTTGCTTACTTCTGGAGGATTATAGTCATTACCATATTTCCCGATTTGGTAATAAGAAATTTTGTTTAGGACAACCGAGGCAAAGAAAATTCCCCGGTCATTCGCTTCCACATATCTGACATTTTTATAATCAAACTTTGGCGTAACCTCTTTTCCGTTTTTGTCAAAAATCACTAACGAGTTGCTGCCCGAAGATCCTTTTGCCACAATTACATATTCGCCGCCGGGAGTAACCGCCACGCTCTCAAATCCGGGATCGCTTTCCAATTCCCTATTCCACGAATTTCCCGAAAAATAATAAACTTTTTTATAATTACGGATGGCAATCGTCTGACCGTCGGTACTGCTGTCAATAACTCGGGAACCTCCATCAACCTCTCCCAAAGTTTTAACTGTCTGGTCGGAGATTGAAACAATACATTGCTGCCCTCCTTGACCCTTACAACCGGCAACAAAATTATTGTTGCGCAAAAAATGCAAATCCTCACTGGTGAGATATGATTGAAAATCCCTGCCGTCGCCAATACCCTCAATCTCTTTACGGGTATATTTATACAAATTAGAATTCATCAATTGGTGGGGATAAAAATAATATCCGTCCGGAGAAACTTCGCTCATTACCGCTCTTGATTTACCTAAACTGGTCGTGCCGAACTCATTCCCTGAAGCATTAAATACTTTGACGAAAGTTTCAAAACGGGTTTTTTCCTCCGGCGGAATAATGCTGTAAGTAAAGCCGACCGTTCTACCGTCATAAGAAGCATCCAGATCAACATGCGACTGACCGACATTAAAAGGAACGGTTGCCGATTTAATAATCGTTCCGTCAAGGGGGTTTATAAAAGAGAGTTTCCCTGCCCAGCTTTCAATTCCGCCCGATTTATTACTGCTGTCGTTAATATTAACTACCAAAAGTTTACCGTTTTTCGCGCCGGCAACGACACTGGTTATCCCCTTTTCTATTGTCTTTTCCCAAAGCTTAACCGGAGTAATTAAAGATAAACCATCGTCATTTTCCCGACCGCCCAATAACTCCAATTCAATTTCCAAAGTATACTCCGGCGGCGTAATCACCACCCGAACTTCTTTGGTAATATAACCCGGGGCACCGGCGGTTACCCGGAATTGACCCGGTTCCATCTCTTCAATTATTTTTTCGCCCTCAATTTCATAGCTAAAAACCCCGTTGCCGCCGGTAAAAAGAACCCGGCCGTTAATTAAATTGCCGGCTGATTTAAGGCGAACGGTTAATTTTAAAGGCTGGTCTTTTAAAATCGCGTCAACATTATATTGTCCCAGGCCTTTTATCTGGCAAGCCCCCAATAAAGTATTGTCTTTTTCAAAGGAAATGGTTGTCTTTTTGGTCGTAATCGCGGTATAGTCCGGATGAGAAAAACTTAAAGTCACTTCACCCAAAACGCCAATCCCCGAAAGATGGTAAAAGCCGGACTCGCCGGTCGTAGCACTTTGGCCGGTTGAGGCCTTAACGATTGCTCCTTTTACCGGTTTTCCCTTGCTGTCGGTTACCCGGCCGGCGACATAACCGGCATAAAGAGGAATCTCAAATTGCGCCTGGCGAACCGCGCCGTTTTCGTCTTTTACAGTCGCCAAAAAACGTTTATTCCGGGCGCAACTGGGAGAGCCTTCGGTAACATCAACTTGCAGTTGGGCGGTAAAGACTGTCCGGTCATGGCCGGAAATCCGCTCACTTTGGTTATAAACCGGATTGCCGGAAGCCTGATTGCCTTCATAAAAAGAAACCAGGGCGTTCCCGTCCAAATCACCGCTGTTTTTAACCGTCGCTTTAATCTGGTAGTCGGTTAACGTATCGCCTATTCTGATAACTTCAATTTTTTCAAATTCGAATCTGGCGGGGGTCGGCCTTTTGTCAATTTCCAAAATATAGGTATTGTCGTTTTCGCTTGATTCGGTGATTTCCTGATTATAATCAACATTTAAAATAAAGCGGGTTAATTTGCCTTCCGGCGCGGAAATCTGGATTGTTTTTTCCCAGGCCGGCGGGATGTAATAATTATCCGCGTCCGATTTGAACCTCTGTAAAAAACTACTGAAATTACTCTCGTCAATTAAAAAATCGGTAACGATATCGCCAACTCCTTTGGGTGCCGCCTGGCGGGAACCCAAAAAAAGTAATTCCGGAATGGTTTCGGAAAGATAAGTTCCGCCGGTCATCCCCGAACCGTCTTGATTGGCCGTATAGCCGTAAGTAAGTTGCACCCCGATATCCGAAGCATATCCAAAGCCGTTATTAACGACTCTGAGATAAAGCAGTTTTTTTTCATCGTCATAATAAAGCCCATGGAAACTGCCCCAGTCACTACCAACCGATAAGTTCGGAGCGTAAAAAGTCGGCGATTGCTCACAAGTGGTTTTGCAGGCATCCAATTGGGGAACGATACAATCTTCAATCAAAGGCTTGCAAATCAACCAGGCTTTAAAAATCGGTGTCACGTCAACAACTTCTTTTAATTTTCCGGTTAGAAAGGAACTCCGAATCGTTTTTACCATGGAAACGACATCTTTTAAGCTAAACGACTCGGTACAATTTTGCTGAACCAGGTCGTAGCAAAAATCGCCTTTCCAATAAAACTTATAAAAACCGCATTGCGAATAACAAAGTCCGGCCGGCTGAGTGGATTGGGCCGATAACGGCAGAGAAAATAACCGAAGTAAAAAAGACAGTATTAAAAATCCAAATAAGAATTTATGTTTGGCCACAAAACGATTTTAATCCTCCGGAAAATAGGAGTCAACAAATTGCTTTTGCAACAAAAGATAATCTGCTAAAATAATCAAAGGAGGCAAAAAGATGTTTAAATTATTGGGAAAAATTATCAGCCTGGTAATTATTTTGGTAATCTTGATTCCGGTTTTTGTTCTGGCTTATCTTGGTTTTATTCCCGGACTTTCTTCTTTGTTTGGCGCCAACAAACCACGCGATCTCGGAATAAAATTCACCGAAGCCGACCGAATTTCCGGCCGGGGAAAAAGTCAAATTGAATATGGAGAAATTTCCGGATCCGTCAGCGAAGCGGACAGTTGGCAAACTTCCGGCAGCCGCCCGGTCAAAACCGAATTCTCCAATGCCGAAGCAACGGCAATTATGAACAATAAACCGGGAAAATATTTTCCCTATAAAAACGTCCAGCTCAAATTTAATGCCGACGGTTCGGGCGAAATATCCGGAACCTTAATCAAAAATCGAATCCCTCTTTACGCCGCAACCTTTGACGCGCCCAAGGTCGCCGTTGATTTGGTGATGAAATTTTTGCCGGAAAATCCCGTTTTTTACCTTAAAGGACAGGCCTCTTTAAAAGACAACCGGGTGGCTCTTTTCCAGCCGCAACGCTTGGAAATCGGCCGCTTGCCGGTTCCCCTGGGACCGATTCTGTCTTTCGCTCCGATTAAAATTAAGAAAGCCCTGGCCCTTGATATCGGAGAGTTTAACAAGGAGTTGTCCAAAGTTAGCAACAAAAAAACCTTGATTATTGATTTTATTAACAGCCGGTTGGCGATGATAGAAGGCTTTTTTGCCCAAAGTGCTTACTTTGAAGAAAATAAACTTGTTTTTGAAGGAAATTTGCCCGAGAAAGAAGTAACCGTAAGGTAAATAGAAATTATCTTTTTTTCATCTTTCCCGATGGCTCGTCATAGCATTCGGAAACCATTTCCTTGGGAAAATCCGGATAAGAAACAAAACTCTCACAGGTAATCCCCCCATTACCGTCCCAAACCAATTGCCACTGACCGTTAACTTTGGCACCAAACCACATCCCGCCGCCTCTCTCCCAAAGCCCCACCCTGAGCATACCCGCCGGCTACTTTGGAAACCGAGATTTTTAATTCATTGGCGTCATTGCCGTGTTTGGCCACTAAAGCTTTTTTAATCGCCGTCTTTAAAGCTTCCGTTTCGTCGATTGTCGGCGTTGCGGCAACCGCTTCGCAAGGTTCTTCCCAAATTCTTAAACATTTCTGCTTGGCTTCGCACCAGGAATAACCGGCAGCGATGAGACACCCATGCTCGTCCTTATCTCCGCCAATTAATTTTTCGGTTTTTTTAGTCTTTGAAAAATAGAAAGCCGCACCGGAAGCAATAACGGCGATAAAAAGAATAAAGAAGATTTTTCTCATTGCCAAAGTCCTTGCTATCTATTATATATCAAGTATAATCTAAGCGAAATATAAATTTTTAGTTTTATAAAAAGGGGGTGAAATAAGTTGAAATCTATTGAAAAAGTTCTTGTCATGGCTTTTATCCTTACCGGTTTAATTTTCGTCTTTTCCCAACCGGTTCTGGCTTTATCCCGCCGTGCCTTGTTGGACACTAATCGTGACGGAGTTATCTCTCTTGCTGACAAAAAGGCTGTTCAGGATAATTTGGGGATGGTCAATCCGACCGGCGTTAACGCTTTGGCTGATGTCAACCAGGACGGAACAATCTCCGGCCAGGACCTTTCCGCTGTTGTCAAAGAAATTGGGCAGACTGTCGGCAATTGCGAAGCCGCTGATATTACCAACGACGGAGTGGTCAACTATGATGATTTGAATATCCTGGGCAACTACTATTTTAAGGAAGCCAATTCCGTTAACATGATGGCCGATTTAACCGGCGACGGATTTATTGACATCTCGGATCTGGCGAAAATGGGAGGTTTGTTCGGTTGTACCTGGTAAAATTATTTCCGGCCCAAGTTCAATTCTCCGGATTAACTCCTGGGTGTGGGAGTTGAGGGAGATATTTGAGAATTAAAAAAAGATTGGCCAGAGGAACAATCAATAAAAAAACCAAAAAAGGTAAGTTGTCGGTGCTGTTGTCTGTTAAAAAATTGACAATTAATCCCAATTGTAAAAGATTTAAAATAACCGCCGAAAATTTGATCGCTCTCTTCATTTTAAAACCTTTCTTCTGCCGACACCGATTTCCGGTCCGACAATTCCCTCGCTTTCCAAAAGTTTTAAAATTTTTTCCGCGCGGTGGTAATCAATTACCAATTTTCTCTGTAAAAAAATTACCGAAGCTTTTTTCTCCCTAGTGACAATCGTCTTGGCTTTTTCGTAAAGCTGGTTTTCAAATTCTTTTTCCGGATCCGGTATTTTTCCACCCACTTCCTTTTCCAGCCGGGCAACTCGCTTTTCCAGGGCAACGATTTTCTCCTCCAAATTACCGGGATTTGCGATCATCGGTCCTGCTTTTAAAAACCAGATAAATATCTGCCGCTAAAAACAAAGCCAGGCAAACAATAATTGTCTTTATTATTGAAGGATAGCTGCCGCTGAAACCGCTTACGGAGGTATGTTTGTTGTAAATTCCCCAATAAGCCCAAATTAAAACCAAATTATAAATTAAATTCCGGTCTTTTAAAGTCCGCCAAATCCCGATCCCGCAACCGACAATCAAAATTGCAGTTGTCCAAAAAATTTCGCTTAATCCCAAGCCGTTCCAATTTAAACTGACCAGAAAAACGGTTATATTGGCAATTGTCGCTACGGTAATCCAACCGAAATAAAGACTAAAGGGCGTTTTAATTAAAAGTTTCTCTTTTCCGGAAAATTTTTCTTTTTTCAAAAGGTCGGCAATCTTAATAGGGGAAATTAAAATCACCAGCATCAATAAAACCGTCAACGGTATTAATCGGTAATGCCAGGAAAAAATCCAAGCGATATTTGCCAATGAAGAGAGAAGAAAATATTTATTAACTTTTTCCAGGAGCGCCTCCTTACCGACTTTTCCCAATAAACCCAGCTGGTAAAGAGAATAGCCGGCCAGAAAAAGGTAAATAATTCCCCAAATGGAAAAAGTATAACCGGCCGGCGCAAAAAGGTTGGGATAGGAATCGGAAACTTGGCCGGTAGCAACCCCGTTAATCGGTAAAAAAACTGCCAGTGCGTTAACGATTATCATTCCCAAATAACCGGCCGCCGCCAAAATCCGAAAAACTATTTTATCTTTCATAATTTAATAATAACACAGTTGCCGATTAGAGATTAGAGTAAAAGGATAAAGAGTAAAGCAACGCCCTTTGTTGCATAATCTCAAGAATCTATTATAAGCTGGGCAAGGGTAAATTTTTCATCGATTAATCTTTTAATTTGTTAATCCGAAATTTTTTAATATTCTCATTCCGTACGAGGTAACTAGATATGCGACACCAAATATTCTTCAGGTGTTTGATAATTCAGGCTAAAGTGTAGTCTTTTTGTGTTGTATTTTTCAAGCCAGAGATTAAGTTTTGTGTTTATCTCCTC
>Ga0116143_10005932_pt1 | contig 10828 bp, 9 predicted proteins | sample AD_UKC034_MetaG_FD_89745 | JGI IMG/M metagenome (GOLD analysis project Ga0116143, IMG submission 89745) | Active sludge microbial communities of municipal wastewater-treating anaerobic digesters from USA - AD_UKC034_MetaG | ecosystem: Engineered > Bioreactor > Anaerobic > Digestate | place: USA...
GCTGGGCGAACCGGACGCTTCCGGCCGCCGGCGGCCGGTGCCGATGGAGGGTTCCAACTTCCGGCTCCAGGTCGACGAGGTGATCGTGGCGGTGGGGACCACGCCCAACCCGATCATCGCCCGGACCACGCCCGGCCTCAAAACCCAGCGCCGGGGCGAAATCGAGGCCGACGAATCCGGCCGCACCTCCCTGCCCGGAGTCTTCGCCGGCGGCGACGCGGTAACCGGAGCGGCCACGGTGATCACCGCCATGGGGGCCGGACGCCAGGCCGCCCGGGCGATCGACGAATACCTGCGCGGCCGGACCGCCGAATCAAAATCCTGAGCTCTACCGCCCCTCGATCCGGTAACCGTTGAACGGCAGGGCGGGATCGACCACCAGGTTCAGCATCTGCCGGTAATTGCGTTCCGGAAAGACCAGCTGCAGGTTGGACTTGAAGTAATCATCCAGCGACCGGGAGATCTTGACTTCGATTCGGCGCCGGGTGAAGCGGCGCAGCAAGGGTATGCCGGGCTGGTTCTTCAGTTCGGGGGCCAGGTCCCGCCTCAACTGGGCCGCCACGGTCTCGGCCGAAGATACCTGTCCCTGTCCGCCGCAGACCGGGCAATCCTCCGCCAGGTAATCCCTCAGGGTGGTCCGCGTCCGCTGGCGGGTCATCTCCACCAATCCCAGCCGGGAAATCTGCAGCACCTTGATGCGCGCCTTGTCGGGTTCCAGGGCCTTTTCAAATGACTGGTAGACCCGGCGCCGATCCTGGTGGCGGTCCATATCGATGAAATCCACCACGATCAGGCCGCCCACGTTGCGCAGGCGCAGCTGCCAGGCGATCTCCTCGGCCGCCTTCAGGTTGGTCCGCAGTACCATGCTCCGGTAATCGTCCCCGCCGGTCCGGCCGCTGTTGACGTCGATGGCGCACAGGGCTTCGGTCTCGTCGATCACCAGGTACCCGCCCCCCTCCAGGGGGACCTTGCGGGCGACCATCTTGTGAATCTCCTCATCCACCTTGTGCTCGATGAAAAGCGGCTTGCGCCCCTGGTGCAGGCTCACGCGGCGGCCGTCCATGCCCAGCCGCCCCAGGTACTGGCGGCAGGACTTGAGCAGGAGGGGCGAATCAACCATTACCTGCTCGATCTCCTTGGTGTACCGGTCGCGCAGCATCCGCAGCGGCAGTTCCAGCTCGGAATAAAGGCGTACCGGCGCGCTCATGCTCTGGCCGCGCCCGGTTATCTCCTGCCAGGTCTTCCAGAGCGAGTCAGCCTCGGCCTTGATGTGCCGTTCCCCGCAGCCCTCGGCCGAGGTCCGGATGATGAAGCCGCACTCGGCCGGGATGACCTCGCTCACGGCGGCCAGCAGACGATCCCGCTCGGCCTGGTTGTTGATCCGACGCGAGATGCCCCGACGCGGCTTCTGGGGAAGCAGCACCAGGTAGTAGCCCGGCAGGGAGATATGGTTGGCGGTCACCTTGGGGGCCTTGGTCCCGATCGAATCCTTGATGACCTGGATCAGGACCTGATCGCGCGGCCTCAGCCGCAAACGGCGGGACGGCGCCCGCCGCTTATCCCGCTCCGGCTCCTTCTTCTCCGGGGCCGCCTCGTCGTCCTCTTCCTCCCCGTAGAGGGAATCCTCGTGCAGGTCCGTCAGGGGCAAAAACGCCTCCCGGCTCTCGCCGATGTTCAGAAAGGCGGCGTTCAATCCCTGCAGCACCCTGACCACCTGGGCCTTGTAAACGTTTCCGACCAGGCCGATCCGGTTCAAGCGTTCAATCTCGATATACTCCAGCCGGCCGTTCGAAAGAACGGCGGCCCGGGTCTCAAAACCCGCGCTGTCCATCACTATCCGACTCATATCCCCTTCACTTTCGTTGTTGTTCAAAAAATTCAGTTTTCACTCCCGGTACCGGATCTCGACCCGGGTGACCCGGAAGAGTTTGGCTTCCGCCTCGGAACATCCGAAATACTCGCTCAAAAACGGCCACAATCGAGGGCTGCGCCCGTTCTCCACCGGCAATTCCACCCGTTTTCCCTCGACCTGATAGACCAGCGTCCGGGTCCGGATGAAAAGCGATTCCTTCTCCCGGTACGGAAAGACCCCCGCCACCCCGAACCCCTCCGGCATCACCGCGGCCAGGCGGTCGGCCACCGTCTCCGGTTCGATCTCGCCCTCCAGCTCCAGGACAAAATCCTCTCCTTCGCTCTCACAGCCGACCGGCAGCGGGTAACCGAGCTCAATCTTCTCGCGCACCGAAAAACCCCTGGTCCGGACCGCCGGCAGGCCGGCGCGTCGGACCGCCCGGCGCCAGAAACGCTCGGTATCCAGGTGCGAGATAAAGCGGACCGGGCCGGTCTTCCGGTAGCGAACCATCAGTTTCATAAGCGGTCAGTCGAGGGTGTAAATCGCTTCCAGGTTATGAAAGACCCCGTAGATGGTCGGCTTCAGGTTCCCGAACCGGTTGCGGACCGCGTAGAGGGCCGCCGGGTTGACGGTGAAGATCAGCGGCTGCTCCTCGGCGGCGACCTCCTGCCAGCGGTCATAGATGGCCTTGCGCCGCCCCGGGTCCATCTCCACCGCCCCCCGTTCAAACAGATCGTCGATTTCCCGCTCCCAAACGGTCCGGGGTTTCGGCTGGCGCGGGTTCCAGACATGGAGCTGGCCGCTGGAATGCCAGACGTTCCGGCCGCCGTGCGGATCGATCGTCCCGGTAAACCCGATCAAAACCGTCTCCCATTCAAAGGAGGTGTTCAGCCGCGTCACCAAATTGTTGAAATCCACCGGCAGGAAGTGAACCTTGATCCCGAGCCGGGCCAGGTCGTCCATGATGATGGTCGAAGTCTGCACCCTTTGCTGGTTGTCGCCGTTGGTCAGCAGGGTGAACTCCACCGGCCGGCCGTCCCGGTCCTGCAGTGTCCCGTCCTTCCATCGGAACCCGGCCTCGGCCAGGAGGCGGCGGCTCAGTTCCGGATCGTACGGGTACTTCCGAACTCTTTCGTTGTAGAAGTAACCGTTGCCTGGATTGAGCGGTCCCCACTGGGGGTAGGCCAGGCCGGCAAAAACGTTCCGGGTGATGCTTTCCCGATCCAGGGCGTAAGAGACCGCCTGCCGGAACCGCCTGTCCTGGAACCAGCGCAGTTTCTCTGGACGGATCGGAGCGTCCGGGTTCTGGTTGAAAACCAGGAAGCTGTTCCCCAGGGTGGGGCCGGCGTTGTAGAGGGTGAAGTTCCGGCGCCGCTCCTGCGGCTTCAGAAGCCGGTAATCCTGGCCGCGCACCGAGATGGCGTCCACCTCGCCCTGCAGGAACTTCAGCAACTCGGCGTTCTGGTCCGGCACCACCAGCATCACCACCCGCTTCAGGTACGGCAGCGCCCTTCCCTGCGCGTCCTTCATCCAGTAACCGGGATTGGCCTGGAAGACCAGCCGTTCGCCGATCCGGTACTCCCGAAGGCTGAAAAGTCCGTTCCCGATCAACGCCTCCGGAGGCGTATCCACTCCCCAGGCGGTGTTGAAACGGCCGGCCTGGAGCGCCGGCAGCAGCCGGTGGCGGGGCAGGATTTCCTGGCCCAGCTGGCGCAGGAAGGGCGCGAACGGCGCCGGCAGGATGAACCTGACCCGGTCCTCGGCCACTTTTTCCACCTTGATCGGCCGCCCGGCGATCAGGAAGACATCCCTCGAACTGGTCGGCACCTCCGGGTTGTAAATCAGGTCCCGGAAGGTGAAGACCACGTCGTCGGCGCTGACCGGCCGGCCGTCCATCCAGCGGGCCGGCCGCAGTTTGAACTCCCAGACCCGGCCGTCGGGGCTGACCTGCCAGCTTTCGGCCAGGCCCGGTTCCACCTCGGCGGTGACCCCGTTCATCCGGGTCAGGCCTTCAAAGAGGTAGGCGGTTACGGCGGTGGAACTGCTCTCCTGGGCCAGGATGGAATTGAAGGTCTTGGGATCGGAGGTGGTGGACAGGACCAGGGTATCCGGCCGCGAGGTGATCCGGCGCGAGGCCTGGCAGCCGGCCAGCAGCAAAGACAAGCCCAGGCCGCCGAGACAGACCCGGAACCAGGGAGATCCCCGGCGCCGTCTGGGTGGTGCCGGGGATCCGGCGCGCGGCCCGAAGCCGCGCCGGAAGTTGAACGCCTGGAGGTGGGACACGCGGTGAACTTATTCCAGGGGCTGGTCTGGGGCCGGAAGCGGCTGCGCGGGCTGGGCCGGCAAGCTCAGGCTGCGCTTGATGACCGATGTCTGAGCGCGCCCGACGAAGACGGTCATCAGGGTGGAGGTTATGATGAACGCCGCCGCCAGCGCCGCGGTAATCCCGTTGATAACCTTCGGCGTCGAGGCCCCGAAGACGTTCTCGGCCGCCCGGGCGCCGCCGAAGATGTTGGCCGAAGCCGCGCCTTTTCCGCTCTGGATCAACACGGCGCCGACCAGCAGCAGGCTTACCAGGATATGCACTGCGATCAATAAAGTAACCATTCTTTTTATTATATGCCTTCTGCCACATCCTCGTCAACCGCCGTCCCGATCACGACCGGCCGGCCGCCCCCTCCCTCTTTGACAAAAACGGCGAAAATAGTTATTATTTCCCTTAATATTCAATTTGGCGGGATCCTTCCGGTCAACTTAACTAATTTTCCAACCAGCGGAGGCGGCATGCTGCGGATCAAGAAAATCGGGATGGCCAATGGACGGCGCACCCAAAAATGGCTGGCCCTCGGCCTGGCCGCTCTCACCCTGCTCTTCGGAGCCGCCTGCGGCGGCAGCGGCGGCGGCAGCGGCATCCGCTGGCCGGTGCTCCCGGAAGGCGACCTTTACTACTCCCAGGAAGGCTGGGCAAGGATGAACGAGGCCGGTACCAATATAGTAACCGACGATTACACCCTGGTTGACAGCCACCTGGACGACACCCAAAACCTGGTCTTCAATGGAAACCCGATGTGGCTGGAGGGGTACCAGTTCTGGTACAACTGCTTCTCCGAGGAGGGCTTCACACTCTTCCTGGAGCCGGATGACCCGCAGACGGAGATCTCCCGCCTCAGCGTGGCCATCCATAACAAGGGCATGAACCTCACCCCGGCCGCCGTCGAATTCATCGAGCAGGACCCGGTCAACAATGCTTTTGTCGTACTGTCGCTCATCAACGCCCTCTCCAGCGGCGGCGGCATCGGCACGCTCGGCCTGACCAACTCCCGCTCCCTGAATTTCCGGATCACCGGCGGCGGTACCTACCGAAGCGTCGAAAAGGCGGAAATGATCGGGCAGATCGACGCCTTCTACGAAGCCCTTCCGCTCCTGGTCCGCCTCTTCATCAGCCGGAACGACTTCCGCGGATACATGTCTCAACTGCTCTACCAGAGCACCTACGAGGGAGGCGATAACATCTCCCTTTCCGCCCTGCTGGAATCGCTCACCCTGCCCTGGAACTGGGCGGGGCTGGACTTCAAGACCACCCTTGACATAAAGGATGCCACCATCCCGGCCGTCACCAGGGTAACCGCCAAGTCCGGCAAGAACTACCGGATACAAAACATCAAGAACGGCCAGCGCCTCTACCTTTCGGGAGAGAGCGCCTACACCTTCAACAGCGTTCCCGAATCGTTGCGCTTCCTTCAGTACATCCGCACCTCCCTGGCCGACGCGGCCCGCAGTGATACCGACCTGGTCACCCTGACCCTTTCCCGGCCGGCCGATGTCTATGTCGGCCTGGATCCGCGGATGGCGGCCCCGGCCTGGCTGAACGGCTGGGAAAATACCGGGGTAACCCTTGGCACCACCTTCACGGATGCCCAACCGATGCGCCTCTACCGGAAAAATTTCCCGGCCGGCCCGGTCATCCTCGGCGGCGTCGGCTCCAGCGACTACGCCATGTACACCATCGTGGTCGATGCCGGCCGCTTCGATTTCGGCCTCGAAGTTATCTCGACCGCCCGGGTCGGCCTGATGTCCGATTTCGACCAGGCAGCCGTAATCGCCCCCGCGGCCCGGAGCGAGGGCGGCCTCACGGCCAACTCGGTCAGCTACCTCGACGATGAAATCCTCATCGAGGGAACCTTCGTGGACGAGTTCGACGCCAACGTCTTCCTCGACAGCGAGGCCAATTACGACACCGGCCTCGACCAATTGCCGATCAACCGGCTGGTGGACCAGATGCTCCGCAACGACGGCTTCCGCCTCATCGATACCTACAACGACCAGGGGCCGGCCTTCGGGGTGATGGACCAGCGCCTGCTGGTCGAGTCCATGTTCGGGTTAGCCATCAACCCGCCGCTGGAAGTGGAGCTGAAACAGGCCAACCTGACCACCTTCACCAACATGAACCTGCTCAACAGCCCCAACCTGGTCGGCCTCTACCTGAAGTCGATCGCCACCAATGACCCGACCCTGGCCCTCTGGTTGAATACGGAAAGCCCGCACAGCCGGAAACTCAACTACAGCGTCATCAAGCCGCTCTTTTTCGACCTGCCGGCCGATCGCTTCACCTTCTTCTACGACAGCCCGGAGAACCCGGTGCCTTACCAGGAGATCCTGCGGGCGATCGGACGGAACCAGCAGGGAGCCGAAGTCACCTTCGGCGTGCGGGTGCGGATGGACAGCGGGTATAACCTCGACCTGCGGGCGGCGGCCTTCGTAACCGACTACTTCACCAACATTTACGACTCGGTCGTCAACCAGCCGTTCGGCGGGTTGATCCAATAGAACCCCGGCCGGCCCCGGGCAAAAAAACAGCGAGGCGCCGCTGACAAGCGGCGCCTCGCCTTATTATCCGGCCCGACCGGGCAAGTTTAAAAGAAGCGCTGAAACTGGAAGTACCAGATATCCGGGTAAAAGGCGAACTCATCACCCTTGCCGGCCTGAAAACCCGCCCACCCCAGGGATAGGGAAGACGCCTCCCCCGCCGAATAGATCAGAACCGGGTTGATAAACAAACCCTGGTCGTTCAGGTTGCTCACCACGCAGCCCTGGAACCTCAGGTTCGGGTTCACCTCGAAATCCAGCCCCCCGAAAAGGTAATCGCGCCCGGCGAACTGCAGGTCACCGCTGAGCAGCTTCAGAAAGTCGTAGCGCTTCTCGTCACGCTCCCCGGCCCCGTTGTAAAAGTACTCCAGGCCGGCCTTCAGGGTGGTGCCCGGAAACCCGTAGTCGATCCCGGCGGTAAAGGAATTGTAATCCGAATCCGGCCCGTCGGCCAGAGCGACCGCCCCATGCACCTCGGCCTGGGCGATGGTCCGGGAGACGTCCAGCCCGGCCAGGGTCAATTCGCCGTCCTCGTAAAGGGTGAGGGCGTAATCGGTCTGCCGGAAGTTGCCCCGGCCGCGGCCGGCCAGCGCCGGCTGATCCAGGCCCGGCCGCCCGGCCGCCAACAGCTCGACGGAGACCGTCTGGCCAATGGGGAGCAGCAGGGTAACCGCATCGGTACCGGCCATCTCCTCCTTCTCGATGAAGAGCGGGTTGACCGGGAAGAATGGGTTGGTCGGGTTCCAGGCGCGTCCAAAACCCCAGTCGATCCCCTGCCGTCCTATCTTGAGGTCGGCCGCCGGCAACGAAACCTGGAGATAGCCGCGGTAGAGCGAGTGCTCCAGGAAGAAATCGTCATCGTCGTGGATGACCTCCCCGGTCGCCCAGTAGGGTTCGGCCTCGACGCGCCGGAAGAGGCGCGAGTAGGCGCTGTCGCTGAAATCTCCCAGGTGCAGTTCCAGGTCGTACTCGACCCGGGCGCGCACCGCCGGTCCGAACCCGGCATCCAGGCTCAACCGCAACCGGTTCAGGTAATCGGCGTAAACGCCGCCCAGCGGGACATCGATACTCCCCGCCAGCATCTTGTAGTACCCGCCGAAATCCAGGCTGACGCCGTTTCCGGCCGCCGCCTCGGCCCCGGCCGAAACCCGGGCGCCGGCAAAAAACAGAACTAAAAAAATCCCGGACAGGAATGCCCATCGCATCTTCTTCATTTCGTCTCACCCGTTATCTGGCCGTCCCGGAGGGAAACGACCCGGCCGACCCGCTTCATGATCTGCTGGTCGTGGGTCGCCATGACGATAGTCACGCCCCGGTCCCGGTTAAGTCTGCGCATCAGTTCAACCAGGTTCTCCGCGTTGTGCGAATCCAGGTTGGCGGTCGGCTCGTCAGCGATCACCAGCTTCGGCCGGGAAACCATCGCCCGGGCCACCGCCACCCGTTGCTGCTGCCCCCGGCTCAGAGCGCGCGGCCGCCGTTCGGCGAGGCCGGCCAGGTCCAGCTCGGCCAGGATCTCGTCCACCCGCCGCCGCCGTTCCGAAGCCACCACTCCCTGGAGCAGCAGCCCGTATTCCACGTTCTCCCGGGCGTTCAGCACCGGGATCAGGTTGAGTTCCTGAAAGATGAACCCGATCTTCCAGAGCCGGAGCCGGGCCCGCTGCCGCTGGTTATACCCGGTAATCTCCTCGCCGTCAATCGCGATCCGGCCGCTGTCCGGCCGTTCCAAACCTCCCAGCAGGTGCAGCAGGGTGGTCTTGCCCGAACCGGAGGGTCCGGCCAGACAGAGAAATTCTCCGTCGGCCACCTCGAGGCTGAGGCCGTCCACGGCCCGGACCGGGAAAACGCCGTCGTAAACCCGGCTGATGTTTTCGGCGATGATCATTTTCAATTATAACCAAGGGGCGCCCATTTTCAAATGTGCCTGATGGCTTCCACCGGCTCCAGGTGGGCCGCCCGGAGCGCCGGCAGGATGGAAACCAGTGTGCCGCTGAGCAGGACCACCAGGCTGGAGACCACCACCTGCTTCAATTGGACCAGCGGCCGCACCGTCGTGTCCATCCCGATCAGCTTCATCACCCCGGCCGAAAAGGCGCTCAGGTTGACCCCGTGCCAGAAAAGGTAGATGAGGCCGAGCATGGTGACCAGGGCCCCGGCGGCCAGTCCCAGCAGGCCGAGAAAGAATGATTCGGTCATCAGGACGGCGATGATCTGGCCCGGCCGGGTGCCGATGGCGGCCATCACGCCGAACTCGGTAAAGCGTTCCTGGATGGCCATCAGCATGGTATTCATGATGGCCAGCGCCACGATGATCGAGATGATGATCATCAGGACCGTCTGCATGGCGATGTCCAGCTCGACCAGCTGGACGATGTCCGGGGCGACCTCCTTCCAGCTCAAGATCTCGAGTCCGGCGCCGGCCAGCCGGTGTTTCAGTTCCCGCTGGACCGCCGGCACGTCGCCGGCCCGCCGGGTCAGGAAGACCAGCTCCGAAATGCGCTCCCCGTACCCGAGCATCTCCTGGGCCGATGCGATCGGCATCCAAACGCAGGAACGGTCTATCTCCGGGTTGCCGGTCCGGCAGACGCCGGTCACCCGGCAGGCGGCGGCCGCGATCGACCCGTCGTAGGCCTGGCCGAAGAGAACAAGTTTTTCGCCCGGCTCCAGGCGCAGGCTCTCCATGAGCCGCTCGCCCACCAGGCAGGACTGCAGGTCCTCCGCCCCCGAACCCAGGTAGGTCCCACTGACCAGCGACCGCTTGAGGTTGGTAACCTGCGCCTCCCGCTCCGGCTCGATGCCGACCACCATTACCCCCTGCGAGGTGGCGGCGGTACTGGCCAGCGACTGGAAACGGACCCGGCGGGCCAGGGCGGTCACCTGGGGCAAGTCGAGGTTCTTTTCCGGCGGCGGCACGAAACACTTGTCCACGGTCGGGTTGGCGTGAAATCCCTCGGCATGCACCTGGAGGTGGCCGATGAAGATCCGGACCGCGTTGATCACCATCTTTTCATGAAAACCGTCGTAGAGGGCGTTGGAGATGACCAGGGTGGCCAGGCCGACGGCAAAAATCAGGACGGTGAGTATCGAACGGCGGGTGTTGCGATGGACATTCCGCCAGGCCAGCTTCAGGACCAGGAGCATCTCAGCGGGAGAGACGGCGGAGCGAGAAGGTATCTTCCGGCAGCGTCCGGTCGAAGGCCACTTCCCGGTACCGGATCACGGTCCGGCAGCCCGGTTTTTTCAGGTTGGTCATCGTCCAGGTATGGGGAAACGGCCGCTCGCCGACCTTGCGCACGTCCGAAAAATCGAGGGACTTTACCAGCTGGCCACGCTCGTCGTAGAACTCCTGGCGGACCGGCAGGAAATCGGCATTCACCCGGAAGATCAGCTTTCCCCAGACCACCGGCCGGTCCGGCCGGGGCACGCACTCGATCTCCCAGCGGTATCCCTCCGCATCCGGCCGGGTCCGCAGCAGGCGGTGCCGGTAATCGGTGACGAAACTGCTGGCCTTCATCATGTCGTCGTTGGTGAAATCGCTCCCGTTCCAGGGCTGCATCATCACCGAGGGTGGTATCTTGATGGTCTTTTCGACCTTGGGAAAGTAATTCCACATCAGGTCGCCCAGGCGCAGCCAGCCGATACCCGCCTCCCGGCTCGGCGCGGTCACCCGGACCAGCGCCTTCTCGTTCCCCTGGGTCCAGAAACTGATCTCCAGCCGCCGCTGAAAAGTGGGGGCGACAATCTCCAGGCTGAGTTTTCCCTGGCTGCTTTCACCGCGGGTCCGCAGTTCCATACGCCGGATGATCTCGGTCGCTGAAAGATCGGGACCGTCGGCCGGCGCCGCGGCCGGAAAGGCCAGCAGGAGGAGCAGCAATCCCTTTACCGCCAGTATTTTTCTCATCGTTGCCTTGTCAGAGCTACCCTGGAATTGCAGCCGGTAAGGCGGCGGTCCCGGCCTCAGGCCTCACCCCCGGTATAAACATACCGATGGCAGACGGGCTGTGGAACATGCCGCGGGAAGAAGCTGCGCACCTTTAGAATGGTGGCGTAAAGGAAGAAGAAGACCGCCTGGCAGCGCTGTCCCAGGGTCGGTTTCCCCATCAGTTCCAGGTA
>Ga0116143_10005934_pt1 | contig 10827 bp, 8 predicted proteins | sample AD_UKC034_MetaG_FD_89745 | JGI IMG/M metagenome (GOLD analysis project Ga0116143, IMG submission 89745) | Active sludge microbial communities of municipal wastewater-treating anaerobic digesters from USA - AD_UKC034_MetaG | ecosystem: Engineered > Bioreactor > Anaerobic > Digestate | place: USA...
TGGCCTTTGAAATTGGCGATAATAAAATAATCGCCCAAACCTAAAAAGAACTTCATTGCGTCTCTTATTTTACCGTTGGCGAAATCTCTCGTTGGTTCTGTGCCCAATTCCTCAATGTTATAATCATGTATGATAATATGATAATGCTTTTCATCATTTTCTACATTTTGCTTAGAAATACGAATTTCACTAGAAGATGTATTTTTAATCATGGAAGTCAAAATTGATTTCAGCGTTTTTTTCAGATTTTCAACATCTGTGTATAAAGTGGATCTAATAATTATATCCTTTTTTATTTCTCCGTCATACTTTGGATATTTTTTTCTGCAGTCGTGGATGATTTCGTCAATAAACAAATCAAAATTTGTGCATTCTTCTGCTGTATTATTTGAAAGCCTAATTTTCTTTTTAATTTCTTTTATTATTTCCGGAGCTTTTTCCCAAATGTTAACTTCCTTATTGTCATGATCGAGTTCATATATCAACTTGTTCAGAAAATCATCAATAATCAATTTTTTCAGATTATCGGGTAAATCGAGTCTGTTGTTCAGCTTTTTTACATTTTCTATATATTGATACCGAGTGGTTTTATAGTCTTGATGGGTTAAATCATGGAGAAATTCCCCTGGAACCTTGAATTCGCTTAAAATCGCTCTGGTTTTCTTAGAACTCGGACATAATTCGCTAAGAAGTCCTGCAATTGAACGCCTATCTTTTTGTTCATCACCTGAAAGGCGCAGTAAGAAAAATCGAGGGTCTTTTTTTGCTCGATCATTGGCAAGTTCCTGTAGCTTATCGAGATTTTTGTTCTTTAGCAATGCGACCAAATCTTCTTTTGAACGAAATATTCGATATAATTTTTCAACTCTCTTTGTGTCTTTTTCAACGAAATCAGGTCCTTGGTCAATTTTTGCTATTCTGATCCAACTTTCGAGTAATTTAGCATATTGTTGAATTCGTCTCGTTTGGTCATCCGATATTTTCTCAAGTCTATCAATATTATCTAAATCTTTTTCCTGCAGTCCGGCAAAGACCACCTGGCCATAAAAGGCAATTTTTCCCCGCAGAAATCGCAAGAACCGTTTTTTGGCCGGTCCCACATCAATAGGGTCACCGTATTGATCTACCCATTGGCCAGCGACATCCCAGATCTTGCATCGTGAATTTCTCTCATCCTTGAATTTGTTGCGCACAACTTGGGAATAGACATTTCTCTTCTCGCAATTGTGCAGTGTTGCGCGCAAATTTCTCAAAAACTTTCGGTTTACATTCAATCCCTCATTGACAATAATGCCGGTCACTGCTTGGCGCTGGTGCCTTCGCATAATTCTTGTTTTATCATTGTTTAGCTTGAATCCAGACGCTTTTATTATAAAATCAGCTTCATACAAAAATGTCTCGATCGGCAAATTGTCGTTCGTCGAAAATGTCAGATCATCAGCATAGCGGGTAAAATGCAGTTTATATTTTTTTGCCAGTCTTGCCAATTGCACATCCATTTTTCGACAGATCATGTTGGCAATATACGGGCTTGATGGCGCTCCTTGCGGTATACTGCCATTTTCGTCATCCAGGCAGCATATCTGCGCCAACGTGGTAGCGGCTTCCTTGCCAAATTTAAAAGGATATTGCATGAACATACCGCGAACGCGGGCAAAGGTAATAGAAGGGAAAAAATCTTGCAGATCCAGTTTGATAACATATTTTTTATTTTGATGGTATTTGGCATTCTTGATAATACTTTTTCCCTGCACAAAACCGTATGTAAAATTGGAAGGAGTATAGTTCGTGGAAAGCTTACTAGCCACTTGGCGTTGCAGGAATTTCAGAGGTTCTGAAACGATATATATTTGACGATCCATTCCATTTGATTTCTTGATCGTCTTGGGAAAATAATATGCTTTACGAGGCTTGGAATATAAGATCGACGTGAACGCTTTAATGCTTATCCCTAAATAATCCGCAAGCTCTTTTCTCGTTTCCATGATCATCAGCTAATTTATAAGGGAGGCATTTCTCTATATTAGCTTTCGTCATCTGACTGATCCAGTATAGCCCGGTTGAGCTGCATGGAACACTTTGTTATTAGGCATGCAAAATCCCCTGCAGTTGACACAGGAGTAAGTTATGAAAAGAAATGCCTCCCTTTTCTTTTCAATTCTAAATATTAAATACAATCAACAATCGATTTTGCGTAGACATTTGTAAAAAGGAGCTAAATTAATTCTAAAAATATTAAGAAGCTGTCTTACAATAAGCAAGTAACTCTCAAGCTTACATTTTGACGGGTGCTCAATACTTTTTTTGCGCCATTTCTCCAATATCGCAGCAATGCATAATTTGTCTATTATGAGCATCCAAATGTTCTGTAATCGCTGCAATGATCTCTGGCAGAGAAGGATTCTCGCCAACATCGATTTTTAATCTTTCAAATTCTTTAGCAAAATCATCGCTTCTGGCTGCAATCGGAAGTTTGGTCAACAGACAGAACTAATAGCTTAGCGTCGGATCATTGTTTGCATTTAAAAAGTCTTCAGGAGTTCTTGACCAAGTTCGTGCTCATGTGGTTTTATCTTTCTCTGTTGCCCAGCGTCATGGCTCTGAGATGGGTGGTAGTCCGTATGCAGAAGCCGATGGTTGGGCTCGATAAATGATGTTCATTCAGTGTTTTCCGCAAACTGCGATTGTGTGATCTTGATCGCAACCCACCAAGAATCACCTCTGTCGCCGCGCTGCTTAACCGCCAGTCCTGACACCTTGGATGCGACACTTACTCCGTCTACCAGATAGGCCGGAACAAACACATCGCCAACATGGCCGCCTCCCTTCTCACGAGGCCTGAACAGGCCTTCGAATGACTTCCAGAACGGGCTGGGATCGGGTTGAAAAGATGCTCGCAGCGTCCGGGCGTGTTTGACGTCCCGGCCGGCCGTAGATCGCACGTGTACGAAATTCCCCGGGTGGAGCTTGGCGGCCTCGGGCAGATCATCGTGATGCGCCAGACTGGTCTCGCCGCTTGACAGCAGGAGGAGGTTTGTTACGCCCTTGTGCTGGTTCATCCTTGTCACGATGGCCGAAAATTCTGGCAGAAGATCCCATGGTTGACCATCACGTCGTTCAAGTGCCAATACGTGCTTGTGATCATCCGCGGTTGTAACCCGAACGCTTATAGGCGTGCCTGGTTGAAGATCGCCCAGCACATCGAACGCAGTCATTCGCAACCGAACCGTCTCCGGCCCTGTCGGGAGCTCAAGCAGGACAATCGCCAGAGGAGCCTTTTGCCCTGGGACGTCTCTGGCCTGCAGCAAAGCCCTGGTCCACGGGATGCTGTGCATCAATATGTCATCGGCTTGCTTAGCTAGAGTGCGGAAAAGGTCCGTTCCGTCCTTTGGCTCTGCGGCCTTGAACCATCCTTGTTCCTGGAGAGATGCCAGTTCGGGAGGGATCTTCCATCCATCATTCTGATGCTGCTGTCTGAGTTCGATAACGAGTTCTATTTCGTGACGGGCTACGTCGTCGTGTCCAAAGGCGTGTAGGGCCGATGCAAGGTCATGACGAACCGTCAGGAGAAATTCAGGCCCCCTTACTTTGCAGAGGACCGAACGGCACAGACAAGCCAGCCGTCGTATGTCGTCTGCTGGGAAGCACGCTGCTAACTTGTGCCATACCCAAAACTCGCCACTCTTTGACCGCGCAATGGGAATAAGGCGATTGAGGGCCTCATCTAGCCTGCCCACACGGCAAAGCCCTAATCCCAAGTAGTATGAGAACCACTCTTCCTTTGGGTAGTAGGGCACATATGTCTCCATGAACTCCAACGCTGTTTGCGCATGATCCTCATCGGGTTCGTCTTCGATCGTCTTGCCGATGGCGGCAACAGCATGTTGAACCACACTGCGAAACTCATGCCCATCATCCTTTGCTTGCCCGGTCAGGTCTTCCGTGCGGATATTGGCGGTCGCACCCCACCAGTCCAGAAAGGCACAGAACTTCGGAAATGCCTTCGCACAACCGGCCCTCGCCACAATTTCGAGCATCCGAGAATGGATTATCGACGGCCGCTCGACGGCTCCGCACCGTGCGTATCGGCGCACCAGATTGCCGATATCCCTAACAGGCGGCTTCTCTTCCTTCAGTAGTCCGTTCAACTGCCACCAGATCTCCCATGCAAGGGATGTTTGGACGGCTGAGTTGTCTGGATGCTGATGCAGAAAGCTCTCAAGCGTGGCGGCAGCCTGCTCGTGATTCCCCGCCTGTGACAACTCCCTGGCCTTGGCGATTACGGGAGCAGCAGGGTCGTGAGCACGCCGAACAGCATCGAGCGCATGCTGTGCCATCTGATCATCCGCGGGCATCTGAAGTGCAAAAATCTCTTCGGCCACATACCGTTTCTGTGCCGGCTGGCCGCAGTCCTTCCATACGCTGTACAGACTCCAGAACAGTGCCTTATTGTTCCAAGGATCAGCAGGGTTCTCGGCATAGAGCTGACGAGCAAGCTGGAGCGCCTCCTGCAATCGTCCTTCGCGCCTTAGCTGAAAGACCTCCTTTGTTCCATTCATTCCGCCGCCGAGATTTCTTTCAAGATCGATTTCACAACCATCTTCGCAGTCTTGTCGGCTGTTGCCTCGTGCTTTGTGAATTCACCACGATCGTTGTAGATGAAGTCGACTGTGGCCTGCGTGCTGCCGACTCCGAACACGTACCGTTCGCGATAACGCATATGCTGAACGCTGATAACCGCGATACCTACCTGCTTGCTTCGCGGGCGAACGATTTCATCATAGAAGCGTTTGAGGACCGGTAGGTCCTCGGGGAAATTGATTTCAGCCGTGACGCCTCCATCGGCTCCAGCATGCGGAGCGGCTTGAAGGATAGCACGGCTTTCGTTGGCCAATGAGTCATCAGCGCCAAATTCCGGGATCATTTGGACGGTGAACTTGGCCCTCTTGCTGAAGGTCATATGTAGCTTGGCGAACGCCCGGCCTTTACGCAGCTTGTACCGAACGTAGTACTTGTTCGGCACGACCTCGACTTTCTCGACTTGAATTCCCACGGTGGCCCATGCTTCTATCGCGGTTTTGTGTTTGTGTCTTAGGAATGCGGGTTCGGCAGGGAAGAGGTCCAGAAACGGTACCATCGGGTGGGCGGTTGGCTGAACCATTGCAGGAGCCAGTGTGGTGGTGGTCTTTTCGGTTTCTAATGTGGATTCACAATGTCCCGCAGCAAGCCCCGTCCAGGGCATCTTGTTAGGAAGATTCACACCGAAGAGCTTCTGCCGCGCCCTCGTGATAGCGGTGTATGCCCAACGGAGTCCTTCGCGATCCGTCCTCTGATGCTCGAAAACAACAACGGCTGATGGCCATTCGCCACCCTGCGCCTTGTGGCATGTGGCTGCATAGCCGAACTTCACCCGAAGTGCGTTGAAATAGGGGTCCTCCAGCAGCGTTTCCGTGAAGCGCGTTGTGTTGGCCTTCAGGTCGGGGTATCTCATCTTAAAGTCCACGTACAACGCCTTCTGTTGCTCCGGGGTAATGTCCCGCAGGTCGCTGAACAGCACATTCTCCAGAATCACGCACCGCATCTTCGTCCGTCCGGTCTTGGATTGCTCATAGGCAATTTCCACATCCCGAAACTGGAGCTCCACGTGCTGCTCTTTACCATCCACGAAGATCCTCACACGTCGGCGATCCGCATGCTCTTCGGCGTCCAACACCACGGCAAGGTCGCCATTGAGGAGCCCCGTCAAACGATTGTTCGCCACAATCATGAGGTAGTCGCCCTTTCGAACCTGCTGTTCGCCCGAGCCACCAAACAAGGCGGCGCGTACGGTCAGGTTGTAGCGCAGAGCGGCATCATTCGTATGTGTGACACAAACGAGCGGGGGTGGGATCGCGGGCTCAGTTGGCCGGTATACGGCGGCCCACAGCTTCCCCACGCCCTCCGCTGTTGTGGCCTCGATCTCGCCCTCACGGGGTTGGATCACCAGCTCGTTGAACTGTGACCGCTCGAGATTGCTACGGATACGCGTGGCGGCATCAAGGATAGCGCTATGCTTAGTGTGCCGCACGACTTCAGTGAGGCAGTAGACCTCTGCTGCAGCCTTGTGCTTTGACTTCAGATAATCCGGATCCAGCGCCGGCGATGTGGACATATTCACGGGTGGAAGCTGTGCTGGATCACCGACGAATATCACCTTAGCGTTCTGGTCGGCATTGCAAATGCCCGCAAACTCGAGCAGGTCTTTCAGGACACGGCCTGACCCGAACCGGATGAACTCGCCCTCCGATTCCGCGTCCGAAACCATCGAGGACTCATCCACGATGTAGACGGCGCTCGTTTCATCCACTGCCGTCTTCCTGAGCTGAAAGTAGAACTTGAATTTCGAGTGCTTGTCATCGTGTTCGATCAGCTCATCCAGATTGTAGATACACCGGTGGATCGTGCTACCCGGGATACCCGTTTTATCCGTGATAACGCGTGCGGCACGCCCGGTCGGCGCAAGCAGGTTAACGACGCGGTTGTTTTCCTGCAGCCTGCGTGCAATGTGGCCGATAAGGAGGGTCTTACCCGTGCCGGCGTACCCCTGGAGAACAAATACCCTGCGACTCTGATCCATCACAAAGGCATGGATGCAGTCACATGCAACCTGCTGGCTGTTTGTAAGTCGTAGCGCTTGAAGGCTATTCATCGCAATCTGTTCTTAGTGCCCAACGTTTGCATAACCGGCAAAACTGTTTGGCGCGGGCCTTGCTTTTTTGCAAGGTACGTGACAAACGGTTTTGTCCGTGTTCATGCAATGGTTATACGTCTAATAATTCGGCAATCCAATTCTCGATAAAAAACTTGCAAACCGCTGAGATATATCTTCACGATATAACTCAGAAACCCTACAAACAAAATTCGATCTTATTATTTTTTTTAAATATAGATTGTTAACAGAAAAATAATGCTTAAAATCGATAATTGAAATGACAATAGGAATTTCATCAGAGAATTCTAAATAATGATATCTTGGATTTTTATTATTTTTGAGAGTTGAACTGTTTCTACCAAGTGGCGACATGTTCATATTAAGTTTACTTAATTGTGATCCTTCAAACATATGTTCTGCATTATATAAAGGTGCTACCAACGTTGACAGAAGCCATTTATCTTGATTTCCATATGTCGTACGAGACCATCGATATTTATAATCCCATTCTAGATCACAATCTTGAGTTAATACAATTACAAAAGGGAAAATAATTTTTGACACTTCAATAATTCCAGATTCCTCTTTTGCATATTCTATATACTCAACATTCTTAAATATGTCACCCTGGAAAACTCTACTTTTTATTTCTTTTTTTATCTTTATCATGAATTATCTTTCCCTTTATGATCTTTCTATCTGGTTTATTGACATCATAGTATTTTTCGTCAATCTTAATGTCGGAATCATAAAGTTTTTCCTGCTCTTCATCTGAGCCTGATAATTCAGTTGATTTTGAATTATACTCATCCGTAAAAATATTTTTATCATTCTTCATTTAAGTGTTCTCTAAATTTATTAGTAATACAATTCTCAAATAAATCTTGTATTCTTGAATGAAAGTCATCTAAATTTTTGGAAATATCGATAAAATTTTGAGGGCCTTCAAAATATGCGTCAAAATCCAAAATAAATTGTTTCCTTTTTATTACAGCAGGAAAATCTGGATTATGCAAACCAAACTGAAATTTTAATTTATAATCTGAAAAATTAAATTCCATATTATGGAAAATCCTAGACAAAAATTGGGGTTCTTTATAAAAATTAAGCAGACCAAGTAAATCTTTATTTAAATAATCAGCCCATTCCAATGGTTTATCAAATCCTAGATCGATTTTATTAATATATCTTAGACCAAGTCTTCTACCTTGAAGATCTTTATATTTATTAAAGAATTTAGCAATTATAGCAACAAAAATATCTCGAAGTTCTTCATACGTGTTATATTCTTTATACTCTAGAAATATTGCATCAGTTATTATTACACATCTTTTCTCTCTTTGGGTGCCATAGAAATTCCATTCCATAACTTCTATTTTATTTTCTTTTACTTCATTAGGAGATATGAGCAATTCTTTACCAATTTTTTTCCTTGGTTCAGCTACTTTAAAATTTATCATAATCTCATCGCTAATCCCTTTGGGCACCGATGTTTTTAATTCCTCTATTGGATTAAGAAGGTCCAAACGTACTATTACCTGTGATAAATAGTTACGATTATAACAAATATCTTCAGACATATCACACTCCATTCCTTTTATTTTTCTATTACGCGATCGGATAGGTCACGGGCCTCACAGCCCGATTCCCTCCTCAGAACTGTACGTGACAGTTTCCCGTCATACAGCTCAAGCATTTCCAAAGGCAACCCTTGCAAGGCCGCCCGGCAGTTCACTTCAATTAGAATGCCAGTCTCATTTGCCTGGCAGAAAGTTTGGGCAGCAGCTTTGCGTCCTTCCAATGCCGTCGTTGCCAAAAATACAAGGCATATTCCGGCGCATAAGGATTCGCTTCCGCCTTGATCTTTCTATAGCGCTTTATCCCTATCGAGCTCACACGAATCACTTCGTATAACCTCTTCTTGCCATAGGATTTTTATAATGCTGCCAGAACCCACTTTTTACCGGAAATCATCCAGTAGTTCTTGATAATCCAATTGCTGGATTTATTCCTGTGTCTTCTTTTCAAAATGCGCCAAAGTTGATCATACACAAATTTATCAACGCGATTGAATTCTTCCGATGCAACATGGATCGCTGATTTTATTCTTGCTTAGAAGGAAAACGTCAAAGAGTTGTGGCTGTGATGAAATAGTGTGATTCAAGTGGTCCACCAAGATAAGTCTTTACTCCCTATAGTTTCTATTATCTAACATCAATTCGCACCCAACATTGAGTGTGAGCGGTGGCCAGTCAAAGTAAACCGAATAGCTAACCTATTTTTACCGGCCAACAAATCTATAATAGAGCAAGATGGCCATCCACTCCACACGATTGTTAGCCATTCTCATTTTCGTCATGCTCTTCCTTTGCCTTCTTGAAGATTCGTTTCGCTTCTTCAATACTGGCTTCATTTATGAAATATGCAATTGCTGCCTCACCAATCCCCCATGTACCGGCAAAAGCCATCCCTCCGGATACTACATTGCCTGCACCCGGAAAGACAAATTTTATTAATGCTCTAGCTCCCTCCCTTAGTGCAAATGCAGTCCCTACGTTTATACCTAATGCAGCAAGAAATTCCGCCGCGTTCTTCTTTGAAAGTTCTCTGCCGGCAATGTATGCAATTCCCGTAATCATTCCAATTTGAGCCGTAGTGATTGGAATAAGATCAGCCAATGGTATTGGTGTTACTGCAATACCTGCGCAAATAGTAGCAGTTGATCCAACCAATACTCTTGCGAATTTACGCTGTGTTTTCTTTAAAGCAGAAAGACGAGCAAGTTGTAGTTGTGCTTCGTTCGGAAGCGCCTCCATGAGATAATCAATCACCAAATCGACATTCCAATAATTATCATACGTTCTATTTCCATTATCATATTCTGCATAAGCAGAGATGGGAATGATTTTTAGCAAATCCATGTTCAAAGCAATAAATGCGTCTTGGAATGCTCTAACCGCCTTGCTAATATTTTCTTGTTTTTGGCTATTCTCGTATGGTGGCTCTACGCGCTTAGGGTCTAGTTCATCAACTTGTGTCAGCAAAGCCGCAACAGGGATTTCATACCCATGCGTAACTGATATGAACTTCTTAATTGTGTGAACATTTTCAAGATCGTTATTGATATGCGCATCGACCTCTTTTGCTTTGCACAAAAATAGGACCGCATCAGGGCATGTCCTTTTAACTTCACTCTTGACGTCCTCTATGGCTTCTGCGAAATTTGCAGACTCGGGCTTGGTTCTGTCACCCAGGCCTCGAGTATCCAAAATGTTTATTGCGCCCTTTGAGTTTTTAAAAGTATGCCATTTTGCTTTTCCTGTTTCTGACAATACTGAACCTACAGCGGCTACTTTTTCGTTGAATAAGGCATTTATTAGAGATGATTTTCCCGCCCCCCTGCGACCAAGAACCAGAATACGAGGTGTTCTGTTATCCATTATTATTCCCTTTATCCTTTGCATTTCTTTTTTGACGTGTTCTCTTGGGGGCTCAGGAAGCTTCTCGATGGCCTTCATCACCAGTTCGACAATGCTATTAAGATTTTCATTACTCATGCTCTGTGTCTCCTTCTTGACTTCGCCTCTTCGTCTTTATATGGCTAACATTATATCCACTGGAAAATCCGCTGATTGAATAATAGGTGCTTTATTAACTTACTGTTAAAACATTAGCTATTTCATAACTTGATATTGAATATTAGGTAGACTCAATGTTACAAATTCGGCAATTAAGCTATCACGAGCGGTGCAATGACTTATTCTTACAGAATTCCGATAGAAAAAAAGAGCATGGGAAAGTAGATCCATCTTGCCAAAATGCGTTTTTAAGGAATTCCCCAAATTTGCAAAATGATTGGTATAAACACAAAGAGCCCACAAACAGTCCCCAACGCCCTGCTTATGAGCTCTCATGATCACTCCCAGAAATAACCATCACACTCTATGCAGCCAACCTCCGATGCTGAACAAATAGATGGTATGATATAATAAAGAAAAAATATCAAAATGCGCAATATATAAAACAACTTTTGTTAAAATAACGCTTTATCAATGGTACAGGCTCTTTTAAATTACATACAAAAAATCTATCTTTTTTATATAGAACAAATTGATTAAATTGGCACAAATCAGACA
>Ga0116143_10005935_pt1 | contig 10827 bp, 9 predicted proteins | sample AD_UKC034_MetaG_FD_89745 | JGI IMG/M metagenome (GOLD analysis project Ga0116143, IMG submission 89745) | Active sludge microbial communities of municipal wastewater-treating anaerobic digesters from USA - AD_UKC034_MetaG | ecosystem: Engineered > Bioreactor > Anaerobic > Digestate | place: USA...
CAGGGCGCTCTCCAGCCATCCCTTGATGTAAAACAGCCACGATAGAAGCTGGTGTGTCTGAAAGCAGTCCGTATTTTTCCAAAATGCCGTACGCCTGGCTGTAGGTCGATGGATCCGGCGTTGTTCGCCCGGAAGCAATGACATCCAACGTATTTCCAATGACATCCGAAAGGATCAATGTAACCAGTTTGGCCGGGGTGGCAGCCAGCGCCAGGCCTCCTCCCTTGATTCGGTCCAGATGTTTTCGCAGGATATTAATTTCTGTGATGGTTGCGCCACACCCCAACAGTAGACGGGTCAATTGCTGCAGGTCTGAAAGCGTGACATCGGCAACTGGCAACGTCATTAAAGATGATCCTCCCCCGGAAATCAGGCAAATTACTTGATCTTCCGCTGCTAATCCGGATAAGTAATTGAGTACAGTTTTCCCAGCGATCAGACTCCTTTCATCGGGAGTGGGATGTGCGCCTGGCTGTACGAAAAAGCGCGGTGGTAGCACCGGTGTATCCGCGGCAATGTGTTTGGGAACCACAACTCCCGAAGAAATATCATCAGCCAGAACCTCAAGCGCCCCCAGGGTCATTGGGATGGCAGCTTTACCCACCGAAAGCAGACCTAAACGGAATCCACCACTCAATAATAATTTTTGAGAGCCGAGTAGTGTGCTCCTGACCACCCGGCGCGGCTCCACTGAATCCAAAGCCGCTTTAATGATTTTGGAAACCGGGTGGGCATATGGCCCCAATTCCTGTAATTGATCCATTAATGTCGGGATAGACAATCAGGTGCCTCCAACGTTCAAATGTAATGATGAATATACACCCCAAATCAGGACTTTTGTTTTGCAAAAAATGCTTACAATATGAGCCGTCTGCGCAAGGAGCATATTTGTGAAATTTTGGCCCGTACCAAACAGCTTTTCCCGTGATCTGCCAACAGCAGGAAGACCTGGCTGTTTTTGGCAGGATCGCGGAGACCGATACCACGCCGGGGTGGATATTTATGCCCCATCAGAAAGCGAAGTGGTGGCCTTTGAGGATGGCGTGGTGCTTAGCGTTGAATTATTTACATCGCCGGCGATGCGCGTCTATTGGAACAACACCTATGCCATTGTAATCCAAAACGCAACGGGACAGATTGTCCGGTATGCAGAAATGGCATCTGCTTGCGTAGAACCCGGAAACGTAATTCTTGGTGGGCAGGTTATCGGCCATGTGGGACAGGTTTTAGAGCCGGAACGCATCGACTCCTCGGCCCCTCATTACATCCAGGCTTTGAAAGAAAACGGAATTGCCTCAATGCTGCACATTGAAGTCCATGCGACCTGGCCGATAGAAAATAGCCAATATCTTGGCGGCAATTATTTCACCCCCCAGAAACCGGCAGGGCTTATCAACCCGGAAATTCTGTTGATTGATCTTATTGACAACCACCCGCAGAAAAACAATGGCGGGATTTGAGGTATACTATACCTTTGGTTTAATCAGATAAAAGAAAACGATTCTTTAATACTTTTCAGGAGGATCAAGCGTGAACACTTCAAATTTGGACAGTCTCTACCGACCAAAATCAATTGCCGTGGTGGGTGCCTCAAACACCCCCGGAAAAATTGGTTTCACCGTGGTAGACAACCTGATCAAAAGCGGCTTCGAGGGCAAGATTTTCCCCATCAACCCCAAGGATGCTGAAGTTCAAGGCCTGAAAGCCTATGCTTCAGTCCTGGCGGTACCGGAGGAAATTGACGCAGCTGTAATCGTTGTGCCAGCCAGCATGGCGGAACAGGTTACCGAAGATTGTGGTAAAAAGGGCGTCAAAGCACTAATCGTGATCGCTTCCGGCTTCTCCGAAGTCGGCAATCGCGAACTTGAAGACCGTGTTGTGGCCATCGCCAAACGTTACAACATGCGGATCCTGGGTCCGAATATTGTGGGCACCCTGTCCAATTCCGACAAAATGAATGCCTCGTTTGCCCCATTCCTGCCCTTTGCGGGTAAGGCGGCTTTGATCTCCCAAAGTGGCGCCCTGCTGATCGCAATTGATGCCTCCACCTACATTCGCGGGATCGGTTTTGACAAACTCATCTCCATTGGCAACATGTCGGATGTCGATTTTGCCGACACCATTGCCTGGCTGGATAACGACGATTCGACCAGCTGCGTCACCCTGTACATCGAAGGGTTCAAAGACGGCCGCAAGTTTATGGAAGTCGCCCGCAAAGCCCATAAACCGATCATCGCCCTCAAATCCGGCGTGTCCGCCCATGGCGCTGCGGCTGCAGCATCCCACACCGGCTCCCTTGCAGGTGCAGCCAAAGTGTATGGCGCCGCATTCCAGCAGTGTGGCGTTGTGCAAGCAGCCGATTTGGATAACCTGTTTGATCGCACCCTGGCTTTATCCCTGCAACCCCAAATGCGCGGCGACAACCTGCTCATCATCACCAACGGCGGTGGGGTGGGAGTGCTTGCCACGGATGCGGCTGAACATTGCGGCTTGCCGTTGAAATTCGCCCCAGCCGAAGTTCAGGCTGAGCTAAAGAAACACATGCCTGAGTTTGGCTCGGCTAAAAACCCGGTAGACCTGACCGGCATGGCCGGACGCGACTGGTATACAGATTCCCTGCGGTATGCCATTGCCCACCCCTGGGTTGACGGCATTGCGGTTTTGTACTGCGAAACCTCCCTGACCGATCCGGTTGATATTGCTCATGGCATTAAGCAGGCACTGGATGAAGCCGGGATCAAAGACAAACCCGTCACCGTTTCCTTTGTCGGCGGTGAAAAATCTTTGGAAGCCACCCGTTGGCTGATCAACAATGGAATCCCCTGCTATGGCGCCCCGGATCTGGCTGTCAACGCGCTCTCTGCCCTGCGCGAATATGATCGCATGCGCGCAGCATTGGCTGAACCAGAAACCCCCGCTCCGGCCGCAGATCGCTCCCGCGCCATGGAAATCATCAAGCTCGCCCGTATGGATGGCCGTGACGCGCTGACCGAGGTCGAAGCCAAACAGGTCTTCCTGGCCTACGGACTGCCGGTTACCAGCACGCACCTTGCCAAGAGTGAGGACGAAGCAGTTGAACTGGCCAAGAAAATCGGCTTCCCAATTGTCATGAAAATCGTATCACCGGACATTCTCCACAAGTCAGATGCCGGTGGCGTTAAAGTCAACCTGAAAGACGAAGCTGGTGTGCGTGAGGCCTATCGCACCATCATTACCAACGCCAAAGCTTACAAGGCGGACGCCAACATTCATGGTATTGCCATTCAGGAAATGGCTCCCTGGGGAACCGAGGTCATCCTGGGCTCGGTCAACGATGCCACTTTCGGACCCACGATGATGTTCGGATTGGGCGGCATTTTTGTGGAAGTGCTCAAGGACGTCACCTTCCGCGTGGCTCCGGTCTCCGCAGGTGAAGCCAGCCGAATGCTCGGTGAGATTCGTGGTGCTCCGATCCTGGCTGGGGCTCGCGGCGAGAAACCCCGGGATCGCAAAGCCTTGGCGGATATCATCTGCCGTTACTCGGCCATGATTCTGGATCTGGCTGATGAAATTGGCGAATCCGATGCCAATCCGGTGCTGGTTTATGAGGATGGCAAAGGCGCCAAGGTTGTTGATGCCCGCATCATCCTGAAGAAAAAGTAAACTGCTCTGACAGGCAATCTCTCCCTCAAATGAGGAGAATTATCACAAAGGAATGGGCTACCCAGCCCATTCCTTTGTTGTTCAGACGCTCCAGTTGGCTCAATTTCCAGGTCACCAAGAGCCACCTGGGCTGGTAAAGCTGGTCTGGATTGTCCGGCACAATGCAGATACCGAATCTTTAACGGCTCACCCCCGCCGGATCAATTCCAAGTAAGCCCCCACCCAAGGGGTCCCCAACCGGTGACGCACGGGCAGCTTTACAGTGGCAAATTTTTGAGCGATTTGCGCTGAGAGCAAGGCAATGGTCGCCCAATCGGCTGCTTGTACCGCTTGGGCCACGCTGCGGCTCAAGCGCCCCGTCCAATCCCATTCCATCCGAAAACGTTCCGCCTTGACCCAGTATCCGCGCTTCTCCCAAGCCGCGACCGATTGATCCACAGTATCGGAAATTTCCATCAGCGCCAGAGCAATGAATGCCACCAAATCCCGGGCGGTATCGTTGGGTTCCGGCAGACGCATCAGTTCCCGCAATGCCAGAACTACGGCCCGACTCAAACGAGTGCGGTCCTTCCCTGCAGTTTCAGTATGTATAACCCGGCTCAATCCAACCTCCTAAAAAAACAAGATAGGGCAAACGTTCAAATTATATCCTATTATTGACGTTCGCCCTCCTTACGCTTATAATGGGCTCGCTTGGGGAAGTGCTGGAACTGGCAGACAGGCATGACTTAGGATCATGTGCCGGGAGGCGTGCGGGTTCAAGTCCCGCCTTCCCCACACCCCATTAAAAATTGCTTTATACTGAGGAGTAAGAGTGAATATTCAAACTGAACTTCGTGACGATCATCAGGCCCGGCTGACAGTTGAAATTGACCAATCCACCTTTGAGGACTTCAAAAAAAAGGCCGCCCGGCAGATCGCCAGAGAAGCCAATATTCCGGGATTCCGCCCTGGCAAAGCCCCCTACGATGTCGTTCGCCGTATTTACGGGGACGATGCCATTGCCCAACAGGCTGTTGAAACATTGATTGACCAAATGTATCCTGCCATTTTGGAAGAGGCCAAAATTGAACCAGGTGCCGCCGGTGCCTTGGAAGATATTGCCAGCATGGATCCCTTGAAACTGGTCTTTCTGGTGCCGCTTGAACCTGAAGTCGACCTGGGCGATTACCAGACCATTCGGTTGCCTTATGAACCCGAATCTGTTCCCGAAGAAGACGTGGAAAAAGTCATCACCCGGTTGCGTGACAGTCAGGCCTTGGCTGAACCAGTTGAACGGGCGGCCGAAAATGGCGACTTGGTCGCGGTTGAAGTGAATGCCATCCTGACCAATCCCGATGACGGACAGGAAGCGAACATCATCACAAACGAGCACGTTGAGCTGGTTGTCGGTGACCAGACTGAAACCTGGCCGGTTCCGGGTTTTAGCAACAACCTGGCTGGTCTGTCTGCCGGCAGCAAGACAACAGTTCCGGTCATTTTTCCAGAGGACGAGGAGAATGATTCGCTGCGTGGCAAGAGCGCGGAATTTCATCTTGAGGTGGAAAGCGTCAAAAAACGCACCCTGCCTGAAGCGAATGATGAGTGGGCCCAATCCATTGGCAAGTTCCAAACCATTCAGGACTTGCGGGACGACATTCGACATCACCTGGAAAGAACCCAACAAGGCAATTACGATGATGAATATTTTGATCGATTGATTGCCGCAATAATTGCCGGGGCAAAGATCAAATATCCACCGCAGGTCTTAGACGAAGAGATCGATCATTTACTGGAACATATCTCACATGACTTGGAGCACCAGCACATGGATTTGGATACTTATTTGAAGATGCTTGGTCTCACTCATGAAGCATTTATTGAGACTGAAGTGCGCCCGGCTGCAATTCGCCGCCTGGAGCAGTCGCTGGTGATCAAGGAGATTGGACGTGTTGAGAGCATTGAAATCCAGGCAGAAGATATGAACGAGGTGGCTCAAGAAGCCATCCAGACTTTGGTTCAATTTACAGGTGCCAAATCGCTGCGAAAAATCCCCAACAATGTGCGGGAGCAAGTCACCATGAAGGCGATGCTTCAGGTGCTAAATCGCCGGATTTTGCAGCGGATGAAGGCCATCGCGACGGGCGAAGCGGAAAAGGCCGAAAGCACTCCGGCGCTGGATGCCGGGACAACCTCGGAAGCCCCTGCAGAAGCCCCCGTTGAAAAAAGCGAATAATCGCTTCACCAGTTCCAACAAAATGGAGGTTTATCATGTCCATTCCGCAATTTAGCAGCCTGATCCCCATGGTGGTTGAAGCATCCGCCCGCGGCGAGCGTGCCTATGACATCTTTTCACTGCTACTTAAAGAGCGCATCATCTTCCTTGGCACGCCCATCGATGACCAGGTTGCCAATTCCATTGTTGCCCAATTACTGTTTCTGAGCCGCGAAGACCCCGAAAAGGGGATCCAGATGTATATCAACTCGCCTGGAGGGGTTATTTATGCCGGTCTGGCGATTTATGACACCATGCAAATGATCCCCAATAAAATCAGCACCCTGGCTGTTGGCGTCACGGCCTCCTTTGGAACCGTTTTGCTGGCTGCAGGCACTCGAGGCTTGCGCTATGCACTACCACACGCAACCATTCACATGCATCAACCGCTCGGGGGTGCCCAAGGACAGGCTTCTGATATTGAAATCCAAGCCAAGGAAATCCTGCGGTTGAAAAGCCGCTTGGGACAGATTCTGTCGGACAGCACGGGACAACCTCTGGATGTGATTGCCCGGGATACCGAACGTGACGTATATTTGGACGCGGAGGCGGCTGTCAAATACGGTCTGGTCGACCAAGTGTTGACTCCGCCTGCCAAGTAGTCGCATCCACTACTTTCAACCAAGAGAGCCGGAGAGCAATTGCACGCTGCCATCCGGCTCGTTTTTTAGGAGAAGAAATGCCCTCAGCTCTTGATATCCAAGCCCTTGTTCTGGATATGGACGGCGTCTTATGGCACGACTCGCAGCCCATTGGTGACTTGCCACAAATATTCGCCAGTATCAGAGCCAAAGGCCTCAAATTTGTTTTGGCCACCAACAATGCCGTTAAAACCATCCCGGCCTTCCAGTCTAAATTGGTCGGCATGGGTGTATCCGTCTCACCTGAAGAAATTATCAATTCCGCCATGGCTGCAGCCCATTTACTGCACCAACGTTTTCCCAAAGGCGGCGCAGTTTACATTGTAGGAGAGGACGGGATCCGGAACGCTTTGACCCGGCTGGGATTTTACGAAGCTGAGGAAAATGTTTTGGCTGTTGTGGCCGGCTTGGACCGCCAATTCAGTTTCGACAAATTATATACAGCCACCCGGTTGATTCGTCAGGGAGCGCCCTTTTATGGCACTAATCCTGACCGCACCTTTCCAACACCTCAAGGTCTGACCCCCGGTGCCGGCAGCATCCTGGCGGCTATTGAGGCCGCCAGTGAAACAGCGCCCATCATTGCCGGAAAGCCCAGCCCCACCTTATTTAATGTAGCCCTGGAACGACTTGGTGTCGCCCCGCATCAAGCCCTGGCCGTCGGAGATCGACTGGAAACCGACATTCTCGGTGGGCAGCGCGCAGGATGCAAGACCGCCTTGGTACTCTCGGGTGTGACCTCCCGTAGCGCCGGGGAAAATTGGTCCCCCCAACCGGATATCATCGCCGCTGATCTGGCGGCGCTGGTGGACATGCTGTGAACACCCGCCCGTTGATTTATGATTTAACTCTCCCGGAATTGACGGTGGCCATGAATGAGCTGGGGCACCCTGCCTATCGTGCCCGACAAATCTGGCAGGGTCTTTATCAACAGCTTTGGAATGATGCCGGGCAATTCACCTCCCTGCCAACCGCGCTGCGGGAACAGTTGGCAGCAGCATTTCGTTTTGAAAGCCTGACAGTGCAGCAAACACTGCAGTCAATCGATGGCGAAACCGTCAAGACCCTTTTTAAATTGCCTGATGACCGGCTGATTGAGGCCGTCCTGATGCGGTATACCGAGCGCCAGACCCTTTGCATATCTTCCCAAGCCGGCTGCGCCATGGGGTGCGTGTTTTGTGCCACCGGTCAGATGGGGTTCCTGCGGCACTTGAGTGGCGGGGAAATCGTCACACAAGTGCTACACTACGCCAGGATCCTGCGGGCTGAGGGGCGGGAGGTCACCAATATTGTCATTATGGGGATGGGAGAACCCTTCCACAATTATGATGCCACCATGGCAGCCATTGACCGGCTCAACGATCCGGCCGGGCTCAACCTCGGGGCCCGCCGGTTTACCATATCAACCGTGGGTCTGGTACCGGCGATCCGACGTTTTGCCGCAGAAAAGCGACAAGTCAACCTGGCTGTCAGCCTGCATGCAGCCAATGACGATCTTCGGTCCAGCCTGATGCCAATCAATCAAAAATACCCCTTGGGAGATCTTATTCCAGCATGCCGTAATTATGTTGACGCGACCGGGCGGCGGATCACCTTTGAATGGGCATTAATCCAAGGAGTGAACGACACCCCTGAACAAGCCGGAGCACTGGCTTCTCTGCTCAGGGGATTGCTCTGCCATGTCAACGTCATCCCATTAAACCCAACCCAAAAGTATGCCGGCCAAGGCAGCACCCGGCAGCGGGCGGAGGCTTTTCGGGACCGGCTGGATCAGGCCGGAATTCCCTGCACCATTCGACTGCGACGCGGCATCGATATTCAGGCCGGATGCGGCCAATTGGCCACCCAGGCAGCCGGGCACGCTCTTCCCAAGCTGTGATATAATTCCGGCGCCATGGCAGATATATTCAACAAATGGAAAGAAGGTTTGGCGCGCACCAGCAAGGCTGCCTTTGGCCGGCTGGCGACGTTGTTTGGCGCGACCCAAATCACCCCGGAAACGTGGGACGAAATGGAAGCCATTCTGATCCAAGCGGATTTGGGCGTCGATACCACCCAGGCTATCATTGCGGCACTCAAAAAACAGGTTTCTCTAAACGGTCTGACCCGCACGGATGAGCTGCAATCTCAGCTCCGATCCGAATTATTAAACCGGTTGAACGCCCCCGTAATGCCTCAATTGGACGAGCACCACCCAGCGATCATTTTGATTGTTGGCGTGAATGGTTCTGGAAAAACCACGACCATTGCCAAACTGGCCAGGCAATATAGCCGCCAAGGGAAAAAAGTTCTGCTGGCTGCAGCTGATACCTACCGTGCTGCAGCGGTTGATCAACTGCAGGTTTGGGGGGAACGGCTGAATATCCCGGTCATAGCGGGAGCGCCAGAGAGCGATCCCGGGGCGGTAGCATTTAACGCCCTGCAGGCAGCGCAAGCGCGAAAATCAGATCTTGTGTTTGTGGATACAGCCGGCCGGCTGCATACCCGGTTCAATTTGATGGAGGAATTAAAAAAGGTAGACCGGGTCATTCGAAAAGCACTGCCAGGAGCGCCACATGCATGCTGGTTGGTATTGGATGCCACGACCGGACAAAACGCTCTGCAACAGGCGCGAGCCTTTAAAGCGGCGGTCCAAGTCAGCGGCGTCATTCTGGCCAAACTGGACTCGTCGGCCCGCGGCGGCATGGCTTTTGCCATCCAGCACGAATTGGGCCTGCCTATTCTATTTGCAGGATTGGGTGAGAAGCCTGAAGATCTGCAATTATTCGACCGGGAAGCCTTCATTGATGGCATCCTGTCACCACGCCAATAGAAGGAGAAGATTCGATGCAGGATATTATTGAGCGACTCCGGCAGTGCAGTGACAGAATTCAAGCCATCTGGGGGCGTCTTTGACTTACCAGAAAAAGAAACCCGATTAGAGCATTATCAAAAGCAGACCGAGGACAGCAACCTTTGGGATGATCCAGACCGGGCCCGGCAGGTGATGAAGCAGGTGGCTGATCTGGGTGGTGAAATTGAGGGGTGGTACAGGTTGCGCCGCCGCGTGGACGGAGCCTTGGAACTGGCTGAAATGAATGACGAAAGCTTGAGAGAGGATCTGGACAATGAGGTCCAAAGCCTGGAAAAAGAAATTGACCAGCGCGAGCTTCAGGTCATGCTGTCAAGGCCTTACGATCGGGGTAGCGCCTTCATCACCATCAATTCCGGTGCGGGAGGTACTGATTCACAGGATTGGGCGGAAATGCTGGAACGCATGTACCTGCGCTGGGCTGAACGAAATCACTATGAGATAGAAATCATCGACCGGGCGGAAGGCGAGGAAGCCGGCATCAAGAGCGTCACGATTGCCATCACCGGGAGCTACGCTTATGGTTACCTGCGGGCGGAAAAAGGCGTGCACCGCCTGGTCCGCCTGTCCCCTTTTGATTCTGCTCATCGCCGCCATACCTCTTTCGCCCAGGTTGAGGTTCTGCCCGAAGTCACTGCGGATGACACCACGATCAGCATCAATCCGGACGAGGTGCGCATTGACATTTTCCGGTCATCCGGTGCTGGGGGGCAGAACGTGCAAAAAAACGCTACGGCTGTCCGTTTGTTGCACATCCCCACCGGAATCATCGTCACCTGCCAGAACGAGCGCTCCCAAATGCAAAATCGGGAAAACGCCATGCGGGTGTTGAAAGCCCGCCTGCTGGCAATTGCCCAGGAAGAGAAAGAAAAAGAACTCGCCGAATTGCGCGGCGAGTTCAAGAAAATTGAATGGGGATCTCAGATTCGATCTTATGTGCTGCACCCCTATCAAATGGTGAAGGATCACCGGACTGAATATGAGGTGGGTAACACCCAAGCCGTACTGGACGGGGAACTGAATGGTTTTATTGAAGCATTCCTGCGCTCTCCCGAACTGAACCGCTAGTCCAGAATCTTGGCCAGCTCCACCAAACGCAGATCGAGCGGCTTTTTCACACCGACAATTTCCGAATATGGCGTAGCGACAATGGCACTTTTAACCTGACCAATCAGGACGCCGTGCTGGCCCTGAGCCAGAGCTTCAACTGCGCCAACACCGAGGCGGCTGGCCAAAATACGGTCAAAAGCGCCGGGATTGCCGCCGCGCTGGATATGACCCAGGATGGACACCCGCAGGTCAAAGCCCAGGCGATCCTTGTGAGCACGGAAATATTCATCCAGCTTGACCGCATTATATTTGGCCCCTTCGGCAACGACCACGATGGCATGGGCCTTGCCCCGCTCGTAGGATTCAGAAAGAGCGGTGGCAATTTCCTC
>Ga0116143_10005936_pt1 | contig 10823 bp, 3 predicted proteins | sample AD_UKC034_MetaG_FD_89745 | JGI IMG/M metagenome (GOLD analysis project Ga0116143, IMG submission 89745) | Active sludge microbial communities of municipal wastewater-treating anaerobic digesters from USA - AD_UKC034_MetaG | ecosystem: Engineered > Bioreactor > Anaerobic > Digestate | place: USA...
GAGACGGCAGCCACCAAACCCACCATTGCCACCACACCGCCGCCGCCGGCCGCGCTGCCGGTTCCTCCCGCCGCGCCCGCCCCGCCGCCGCCGCCCGAGGCGCCGTCCGCCGTGCCGCTGCGCGCCGCCCCCCCGTTGCTGCCGAACCCGCCCGAGGCCGATCCCGGCTGCTGGCCCGTGCCGCCCGGAGTGTCGCTCCAGCCGTTGCCGCCGCCGCCGGATCCGCCGTTGCCACCCGCGGCCAGGTGCGTGCTCGACGCCTCGCCGCCGCCCAGCGCCGTCAGCGTGTCGAACACCGAATCGCTCCCAGCCGTGCCCGCGCCGCCGCCGCCACCGACCGTGACAGTGTAGGAAGCCCCGCCGGTCACGGTGTAATTGGTGCGGTGCACGATGCCGCCGGCGCCGCCGCCGCCGCGGCTGGCCGTGCCGCCCGTGCCACCGCCCCCGCCGCCGCCAACCACCAGCACCTCCACCCGGCTCACGTCGTCCGGCGCCGTGAAGTTGGTCGTCCCCACCGAGGTGAACGCCTGCACCGTGAAGACCGGCGGCGGCGACTGCGTGACCGTCACGCTGCCGGGCACATACACCGTCCCCGGAGGCAGCACGTCCGTCAGGAACACGCCGGTCTGGGTGACCGTTCCCGTGTTCTCGATAGTGATCTCGTAGAAGTTCGTCTCACCCATATCCCAGGTGCCGGCCAGCAGCGAGGTCTTGGCGATCGACATCCCCACGATGCCCTCCGCCTCGTTGGTCGCGCTGGAGATCAGCGGCGTCGTCTGCTGGTCGCTGGTCAGCGTGGCCGTGTTCACGAACTCCAGCGCCTCGAGCGGGTCGTTGACCTCCACCGTCACCGTCACCGTCATGTTCGTCAGCGGCGGCAGCGTGTACCCGTCAAGCAGGTCCGGGGTCGGCGGCAGGGCGTTGGTGGCGTTCTGCGCCGAGGCCGCGATGCGGATGTTGTCCACCCAGACGTAGTCGGCCGCGCCGCGCCCTCCGCCGCCCGACAACCGGATCACCGTTCCGGTCGAGGCGTAGGCCGAAATGTTGTAGCTGGTCGGGAAATACGATCCGTCGTCCTCGTCTGTGCCGATTTGCCCCACCTCGGTAAAGCTTCCGCCGCCGTTGCCGGACACCTGAACCGAGAGGTATTCTCCGGCCTCGAGACCCGAACTGCGATAGTCAAGCCAAAGCACCGCATTGGTGTAGCCGGCGAGGTTGGCTTCGCGCCGGATGGTGGCCGTCGTCCCCGCTGTTCGCAAGGCGTAGGTCTGCCCGGGAATGGAGCCACCGTCCACCGCGATAACGATATCCCCGCCCGTCGGGCTGCCGTCGTCGCCGGTCTCAACCCACGGTCCGGTCCACGCAACGTTGCCGTCGCTGTTAGTGTAGGTCTGGAAGTTGAAAATATCCAGAAACTCGTTGGTGTGCAGGAAAGGGCGATACAGCTCCGCCGACACGAACGTCATGCCCGGCGGCAGGGCATCCTCGAGATGGATTCCTGTCTGCGCCACGGTTCCCGTGTTGAAGATTTCGATGGTGTAGACCACGCTCGTTCCTGCCGTCAGCAGGTTGGTCGTGCCGGAGGTCTTCTGCATCCCAATACCCTCGGTGGCATTTATCGTATTCGTCACCGGATTGGAGTCCAGCCAGGTTGAATCCTGGTCGGCGCGCACCCGGGCCATGTTGACCACCTGCGTGGAAACCGGCGGCAGATCCACCGTCACGTCGAACGTCGCCGTGATCGTACCGCCCGGCGGCAGGGTCAGGTTCTGCCCAAGCAGCGGAGGCGGCGTTCCTGCGAAAGTGGCGTCGTTGCCCACCAGCGTGAACTGAATGTTGTCGAACCACACAAAATCGGCTGCACCCATGGTCGGCGAACTCAGGAACCGGATTCCGGTGTTGGTCGAGATATACGCCGAGATATTGAAGTTCGTCTCGGTCCGGGCGGTTTCATCAGCCGCGCCCTCCAGGCGCACCAGCAGATTGGATGATGCCCAGTTATTGCTGGAGATAAACACGTCCACATAGTCGGTCGAACCGTCGAGCCCCGACCGCCGGAAGTCAAACGAAAGCGTCGCGCTGGTGTGCCCCGACAAATCGGCCTGGCGCGTGATGCCGCGGCCGACATTCCCGACCTGCAGTGCATAGGCCTCCAGCGGAACGGCGGGAGCGACATCCGCCCGCACCTGCACCCCGCCGGCCGCCACCCCGTCCGATTCTCCTGACTCTATCCAGCCCGAAATCCAGGGAATGTTCCCGTTGATGTTGGTGTAGGTTCGCACGTTAAAGAGGTCTGTCACGGTGTTGGTAATGCCACCGGACACCTCGATCTGCGCCGATCCCGGCACATGTGTCACGCCCAGCGGAAGCGTATCCTCGATCTGGATCCCCGTGAAGGTCACGGTGCCGGTGTTGGCCACCGTCAACGTGTAGCTGAAGTTCGTCCCTGGTTCCAGCAGGTTCGTGGTGCTGGTCTCCTTCTCGATCGACAGCCCCCCCAGGCGCACCGGGACCGTCCAGCCGCCGGTCCAGTTGCCGTTGGTGCCGCCCACGGTTGCGTTGTTGTGAACAAAGCCATCGAAGTCTCCAGGCAGGTTCGTCAGCACCTGTGTGACATAGCGGATCGACGATGTGGCCCCCAGCGCGATCGTCCCGATGCTGTAACCGCCTTCGTCGAAAGGAAAGCGCGTCAGCTTTGGCGGCAGACTGTCGGGGATCGAGTTCGAGGTCCCGCCACTGGCGAGCGCAGCGCTGTTGGTCACGTAGGCGGTCAGGTTCGTCGGCAGATCGTCCTGGAAAATAACATTGTTGGCCGTGGCGAAACCCACATTCACCACATCGATAAAGTACTCGATCGTGTCTCCCGAGTCCGCGTAGCCATTGCCGTTCACGTCGTTTAAAAGCGAGGCAAATTTCTTTGACAGCACCGTTGGAAAGGCGGGAATGACGTAGCCCATATCGAGGTAGGGATTGCCCGGGCCCGCCCGCGACGGATCCTGCCCCCAGGCCGCCATCAGCACCGTGCCGTCCACGGTGTAGTAGCGCATACCGGTCTGGTCATCGTCCGTCGGATCGATCAGCTGTACCAGTTCCAGTGCCGTAACGTTGGTGGACACATCGTAGCGGTTGCCCTGCGGGTCCACCAGCGGACCGGTGTCCGGATCACTGTCGTAGTCCACGTAAATAGTCGTGCCGGTGATGGTCGAAATCCAGATCGGATTGCCGTTGTCCCCGGTTCCGGTCGTGCCGTAACCCGGACCCCAGCCCACCACGCCCATGGTCGACATCATGTTGGCCGGCATCAGGCCGATGCCCCAGTCGTGGGTCTGGCAGTGCTGCACATAGCCGTACAGAGTCCCTCCGCCGACCGTGGTGTCGAACACATTCACTCCGAGAAACGGCGCGCCGTTTGTTGTGTAAAAACGAGCCCCGCTGTTCAGCGGCATCTCGAAAACGTCATACACGCTGTTCGGATTCACCGTGAACGATCCCGAGCTGGTCTGGGTCACAAAGTGAACCGTGATTGTCTCCGCGTTGGGGTTGAACAGATACACCAGCGACGGCACGATGCCGCCCGTTTGATTCGTCCGCGTGCCCACGGGCGTGAAGTAGTCAGTGCCCCACTGCGACTCCGGCCACAACTCGTACCAGCGCATTTCGTAGGTAGACCCCACATCGCCCGTCACCAGGTGGCACTGGAACGGCTGGCTTCCCTGCACGGTTGCCCCGGCCACAATGCCTCCGTTGATGAAATACGGTTCGCCCTGGTCCAGATAGACCGTCTCCTCGAATATCCCGTCATTGTCCTTGTCAAGGTCTATGCGCGTATAATCGTAGTCGGCCATGATATAGAACGCCGTGTAGTTGAACAGCTCGTTGGTGCCGAAACCGGTCCCGGTGCCCACGCCCACCGGTGCGCGGTAGAGCGTGTCGTGGGTGCCTATGTCGTATATCCCCGTGGACTCCGCCAGAACTTCGCCGGGATTGACCGCATACATGGCGCGCGTCATCGCAAGCGGAAAGGTCGTCGCGACCTTGTCGCGGCCATCGTATTCGATCAGAACGCTGTTGCGCGTCACATCGATAGTGCTCTCAAGCAGCACCACGTCGCCGGCGTCCAGCAGGTCGCCCGGGAACCCCGGCGGATAGCCGTTGCCCGCAGTGGCGTCGCCCCATACCTGCGAAGTCAACTGGGTCGGATTGGTGATGTCTTCCTCATATCCGTCCTCCCAGTGATCGTAGTAGATCACCGTGCCGTCCGTCCCCACAACGATCGAGATCGCGGACCGCATTTCATCGCCGATGTACCCCCTGTACGCATCAATGGCGTTGAGGGATATCTGCATCTGATCCTCCGGCAGCGGCACGAAAAAAGTCTGCAGAACATTCGCCCCCCAGGCGGTTGCCCCTGCCAGCCACAAGCCGGCTGCCGCGAGCCACCATCCCGGGCGGCATATTGCAGTCTTTCTGCATGCAGGCTGCTTATGATGCAATGTCTTCATTTACGGACCCTGTTTGAAGATACAGCCAGATCACAGAGGGGCCTCTGTTTCCAGACGGCAGAAAACAACACAGGAGACAGCAGCCTAAAGCCGAAGTTCTCCTCGCACGGTTCAAAGCAACTGAACCATATACCCGTCCTCCTGCATGGCGCTTTCATATATAAACAGGCAGCCGGCTGGTTCCTCAAGGTTTCCGGCCGAATCCCCCCTCAAAAACAAATCGAAAATAGCATATTCCCTGAAAAAGTAAATGCCTTTACCTCGAATATTTTCGCTGAAAGTCGGATGATTTTCAGGCGATCAAGGCGGGGCCCAAACCGGGTCAAATGAAAATTTGCTCGCTTCGCCAACCCGCTTTTGTCAGATTCGGTCCAATGAACTACGCAGACCGAGCCAGAGACGTGCTGAACATCGAGATTGCCGGCATTGAAAAGGCACGGGATAATCTGAACGGAACGTTCGACAAAGCCGTCGGCGTCATTCTCAGGAGCCTGAATGGCGGCGGGAAAATCGTCATCGCCGGAATCGGAAAAAACCTGCCCGTCGGGCAGAAAATAGCCGCCACGCTCACCAGCACCGGCGCGCCGGCCGTCTTCCTGCATCCGCTGGAGGCCATGCACGGCGACCTCGGCATTCTCTGCGCAAAGGACGTCCTGATCGCCCTCAGTTACAGCGGAGAGACACACGAACTCATCGAACTCATGCCCCTTGCCAGGCGGTTCGGAGTCAAGGTGATCGCCCTCACAGGAGAGGAGAACAGCACGCTCGCGAAGCACAGCGACGCCATCATATCCGTCAAAATTGACCGTGAGGCCTGCCCCTTCAACATGGCCCCCACCGCCAGCACCACGGCCACACTCGCGGTCGGCGACGCGCTGGCCATGGTTCTGCTGGAAGCGCGCGGCTTCAAAAAAGAGGACTATGCCCTGCTCCATCCCGGCGGCGCCATCGGCAAAACGCTTCTGCTCAAGGCTTCCGACATCATGCGCACGGGAAACCGCGTGGCCAGTGTCCCAATGGGCACGCTGGTCAAGGAAGCCGTGCTGGCCATGACGGGGGCGCGCGCCGGATCGTGTGTCGTCGTGGACACGGACAGGCGCGTCAAGGGCATCATCACCGACGGCGACCTGCGCCGCCACATCGGCGGATCGCTGAACATCGCCAGCGAACCGGTTGAATCCATCATGAGCCCCGATCCGGTCACGCTCACTGAAGACCATCTGGCCATTGATGTACTGGCCCTCTACGAAAAGCACAACATTGACGATCTCATCATCGTGGACTCGAATGGCCGCCTCGCGGGCCTGATTGACATCCAGGACCTCCCCAAGCTCAAAATCCTCTGATTTTTCGCAAAAATCGCGAAAAACGGCCATTTTTTGCAGATTTTCGGCATTTTGGGGCATTTTCAGGCCGTTTTTTGCGTTTTTTGGCACTTCTGCGTCCTCTGCGCGCATTAAAACGGGCTCGCAGAGCTCGCCCCTCCAAAGAGATCATGCAGGCTGGATGGGAATTCTGGAGGGCGGAGCTCCGCGACGCCGTGTGAGGACGGTCTCGCAGAGCTCGACCCTCCAAGGAGATCATGCGGGCTCGATGGGATTTCTGGAGGGCGGAGCTCCGCGACACCGCAGATTTATTCTCCGATCAAATCAAAATTTCGCATTTCGCTTCACGCCATGGTCATGAACCCTAAATAGTACTATTTTAGTACTATTTCAAAAAAACACGATTTTTCGGCCTTTTTCCAATTTTTACTCGATTTTTTGCGATTTTTGGCCATTTTTTTGCATTTTTTGCGTTTTTGCGGCTTTTTTTGGCGATTTTTTGTCATTTTTTGCGTTTTTACGCCCCCTGCGGGCTTGTCCCGCAGGAGCAAAAGGTGCGGGTGCAAAACGGCCTTGTCCGCACCAACTGACCTTCTTCCCCCGCGACGCAAGGTCGCGGGGACCGCCAGAACGAGCGAGGCATCCTCTGCTCCCTCCGACAAAAAGGTTTTTCTGCGCGGCAAAGCCTGATATAAGGGGGCATCTAAAAACAGGAAGGCCACTATGCCCGCTAATTCGAACAACAAGGATCATCTGCAGTTCGCGGCGCTGGCCGCGCATCAGCTCAAATCCCCGGTCGGAGCCGCCGCCACGCTTCTGAAAACGGTTCTGGATGAATACGCCGGCGAGCTGACCCCGAAGCAGAAGGACCTGCTCAGCAAGGCCGATGCGCGCATGGAACAGGCGCTGGGCAGCGTGCGGCGCATCCTCGACATTGTTCAGCACGAGGCGCTCTCCAAGAAGGGGGAATGGTCGGCCGATCTGGTGGCCGCCTGTCATCGCGTCCAGCTCCAGCATGCCGATGCCGCCGCCGCCCGGCAGGTCACCATCCAGATTTCATCCCATACCGACAGGGCGCTCGTCGGCATCGGCGAAGGATCGCTGACCGAATGCATCGAGGCCCTCGTGAGCAATGCGATCAAATACACGCCCGAACACGGCCAGATCGTGCTCCGCATTGCCGCCGGGCAGAATGACACGGACTTTTTCCGGCTGTCGGTCGAGGACTCCGGCATCGGAATCCCCTACGAGGACCGCAAGAACCTTTTCACGCCCTTCTATCGCGCCAGTTCCGCGCGCGACACCGCCGTGGCGGGGGTCGGGCTCGGACTGGCCTTTGTGAAGGCGCTGGTCGAAGCGGCCGGAGGAACCATCCGCGTGGATCAGTCGGAACTCGGCGGAGCCGCCTTCCTGCTGGATCTCCCGCGCGTGTACCAGCAGGAAAAAACCGCGGCCGAAACCGCCGCGGAAGACAGAAAAAGGAAAGTGGTGATCATCGGCGGAGTTGCCGCCGGCCCCAAGGTGGCTTCCAAGGTCATACGGCTGGATCCCATGGCGGAGGTGACCGTCATCGAGCGCGGCACGTTCCTTTCGTATGCGGGCTGCGGCCTGCCCTACTATCTTTCCGGCATCGTCAAGGAGCAGAAAGAGCTCATGGCCAGTCCGCTGGGCATGGTGCGCGATCCGGTTTTCTTCCAGAATGTCAAGCGGGTCACCATCCTCAGCCAGACTGAAGCCACCCGCATTGACCGCGATAAAAAGGCCGTTGAAATCACGGATCTGGCCAGCGGCCGGAAATCGAATATCCCCTATGACACGCTGGTTCTCACCACCGGCGCCACACCCAGCATCCCTCCGATTCCGGGTTCCGACCTGCCCAACATCTTCACGCTTCACGGCGTGCGCGATGCGGAGGGCATCCGGCACCTGCTTTCGGCCGGCAAGGCCCGCGATGTCGTGATTGTCGGCGGCGGACTGCTGGGAGTTGAAATGACCGAAGCGCTGGTCGCGCGCGGATGCCGTGTGACCATCACGGAAAAGCAGCCCCAGATTCTGAACATCCTGGACTGGGAAATGGCGCGGGCCGTGGATCACCATCTGGAATCCAACGGCGTCCGGGTGCTGACCAGCACCCTTGTGCAGTCCTTCCGGGGCGAGGGCCGGGTGCAGGAGGTGTACACGAGCAAAGGCACCATTCCCGCCGACATGGTCCTCCTGGCCATGGGCGTCCGGCCCAACGTGGACCTTGCGCGCGAAGCAGGGCTCGAACTCGGTTCCACCGGCGCAATCCGGGTCAGCCGCCGGATGCAGACTTCCGATCCCTGCATCTATGCCGCCGGAGACTGCGTCGAAACCACGGACATGGTCACCGGCCGGCCCGCCTATTTCCCGCTCGGCTCCACCGCCAACAAGCAGGGCCGCGCCGCCGCTGTGAACATCTGCGGCGGACAGGATGAATTCCCCGGCGTCCTCGGAAGCACCATCTGCAAGGTCTTTGATTTCTGCGTGGCCCGCACCGGCCTCACGGAAGACGCCGCGCGCGAGGCCGGCTTTGATGCCGTCAGCGTGCTGACCCCGTCTCCGGACCGGGAGCACTTCATGCCCGGCGCCAGAATGATCATGCTGAAGCTCGTGGCCGACCGGAAGTCCCACCGGCTTCTCGGCGCGCAGTGCATCGGCCCCGGGCAGGGTGACAAGCGGATAGACGTGGCCGCGACCGCCATCCTGGCCGGCATGACCGTTGAGCAGGTCGCCAGCCTGGACCTCTGCTATGCCCCACCCTACGCCCCGGCCATGGACAACATCATCACCGCGGCCAATGTCATGAAAAACAAGCTGGCCGGACACTTCGAGGGAATTTCCCCGCGCGAGGTCAAAAAGAAGATGGATGCCAAAGAGGATATCGTGCTGCTGGATGTCAGCACGATCAGGGAGCACGAGGAAATGCGCATCCCCGGCACCCGGGTCATCCCGCTCGGCACACTGAAAAGCCGGATCAACGAGCTTCCGCGGGACAAGGAAATCATTGTGTTCTGCACCATCTCCCTCCGGGGCTACGAGGCGGTCCATATCCTCAAGGCGGCCGGTTTCCGCCGCGTCAGGGTCATGGACGGCGGCACCGTCATGTGGCCGTATGAAAAAGTCTACGGCCGCTGATCCCTTCCCCCGTAATTTTTTTGCACATTTTTTGAACTCGTTTTTTATTCAGCGGTCATAAGTGATGTAGTTTTTCAAACGATCAGGAGATCAGGAATATGAGCACAGGAATCAGTCTGATTAATGAAAAGGTGAAGGAGCACAACGCCTGCATCGCGACGCTCCGCGCCGAAATGGAAAAGGTGATCGTCGGGCAGAAGTATCTGATTGACCGCCTGATGGTCGGGCTGCTGGCCAACGGTCACATTCTTCTCGAAGGCGTGCCGGGGCTGGCCAAAACGCTGTCGGTCAAAACCCTCGCCGCGGCGCTCAGCACGACCTTTCGCCGCATCCAGTTCACTCCCGACCTGCTTCCCGCCGACCTCATCGGCACTCTCGTTTACAATCCCCGGGACGGCTCGTTTCACACGAAGAAAGGTCCGGTTTTCGCCAACATCATTCTCGCCGACGAAATCAACCGCGCGCCGGCCAAGGTGCAGAGCGCGCTGCTGGAGGCCATGCAGGAGCGCCAGGTCACGATTGGCGATGAAACCTTCAGGCTCTCCGATCCGTTTCTGGTGATGGCCACGGAAAACCCCATCGAGCAGGAGGGCACCTATCCCCTGCCCGAGGCCCAGGTGGACCGCTTCATGCTCAAGCTGAAAATCACCTATCCGTCGCGCGAAGAAGAACGGCGCATTCTCGAGGCCATGGCCGTCACCAGCAAGAGCTTCACAACAAAAGCCGTCGTGACTCCGGCCGAAATCATCGCCGCCCGCGAGGTCGTGGATGAAATCTATGTGGACGAAAAAATAAAAGACTACATTCTCAGCATCGTGTTCAGCACACGCGAGCCGGATCAGTTCAAACTGGATATCGGCGATTTCATCCGCTACGGGGCGTCGCCGCGCGCCAGCATCTGCCTGACGGTGGCCGCGCGCGCCCATGCGTTCCTGAACGGTCGCGGTTATGTGACCCCGCAGGATGTAAAGTCCATCGCCCCCGACGTCATGCGCCACCGCATCATCGTTTCCTACGAGGCCGAGGCCGAGGAAATGACCGCGGATGATCTCATCACAAGGATACTGAACGAGCTGCCCGTGCCCTGAGGAGCGCGCGCCATGATTCCCAGAGAAATCATCGCGAAGGTTCGACGGATACAGATCCGAAGCAGGCACAAGGTCAACGATGTGTTTGCCGGACAGTATCACAGCGTGTTCAAGGGGCGCGGCATGGAATTCCAGGATGTCCGCGAATACATCCCCGGCGACGACATCCGTTCCATCGACTGGAACGTGACCGCACGCACCGGCCACCCCTTCGTCAAAACCTTCGTGGAGGAGCGCGAACTGACCGTGATGCTTCTGGTGGACATCAGCCGTTCGCATGTCTTTGGAAGCGGTGCGCAGCTCAAGAAGGACCTCGCCGCGGAAATCGCGGCTGTGCTGGCCTTCGCCGCCATCCGCAACAACGACCGTGTCGGGCTGATCCTTTTTTCGGATGAAGTGGAATGTTACATCCCGCCCCGCAAGGGCACCGGACACGTGTTCCGCGTGATCCGCGAAATTCTCTATTACAAGCCGAACCATCCCAAGACGGATTTTCAGCCCGCGCTGGATTACCTGAACCACATCAGCGCGCACCGCACGGTTTCGTTCCTCATCAGCGACTTCATTGCGGAGGACATATGCCGCAAACTGCTGGCGGTCACCGCGCGGCGGCACGATCTGAACGCCATCCTGGTGGCTGACAAGCACGAGCAGTCCTGGCCCAAAGCGGGGCTGGTCGAATGGGAGGATGCCGAGACGGGCCGGACCTTCCTTGTGGACACTTCAAACCAGGCGGTGCGTCACGCGCTGGC
>Ga0116143_10005938_pt1 | contig 10822 bp, 9 predicted proteins | sample AD_UKC034_MetaG_FD_89745 | JGI IMG/M metagenome (GOLD analysis project Ga0116143, IMG submission 89745) | Active sludge microbial communities of municipal wastewater-treating anaerobic digesters from USA - AD_UKC034_MetaG | ecosystem: Engineered > Bioreactor > Anaerobic > Digestate | place: USA...
ATTATACTAAACAAATTTATCATCGGCACTTTACATGTCGGCTCGACACAATTGGCTTCGCCGAGCTACGGTTCTAATTATTTCGCTCTCACCGCTTGAGCTGCCCGCCGTTTTGCCCGGCCATCCCGCGGAGCATTGAATACTGGTTTGTCATTTTACAATTCTGATTTAAAAAAAATTAACGCACTAATTGGGATAAGTCTGGAGCGACCTTAATTTGTCGCACTAATCCGGACAAGTCAGGGGTGAGTTGTAAATTACTTCTCCTGAATTTTCTTAACAATAAAATCCACCTTCTCTTTAATATTTGCTACTTCTTTATGCAATAAATAATTATCATCTTCAACAAATGGCATTTCGGGACTTATATAATTTACAAATTTCCAAATTTCTTTAATATCAGAGGCATCTATTGAGTATGGGTCGTACTCTTTGTTCAGTGAATATACGCCAAGTTTACCCAAAGTCTGTAATTTGTTTTCAATACATTTAAAGACAATCCCTTCGTCCAGGGTTAAAACAATACAGGCATCGCCATCTTTAAGAGAATACCAGTTCTGAATAAACTCACCTGTAACATAAGCCCCGTCAGGGATTGGAAGCATAGAATCTCCACTTATCTGAAAAGTTCTGTATTTTTTATCCCTTGACAAAAATGGCAATTGAAATACCGGCAATACTTTTATATAATCCGGATCTGCAAATCCACGAGTATATCCGGCTTTGGCCTTTATATTTACCAATTCGATATTTTCGTTATTAGTATTATCAACAGTAGATTGTAAAACCCTCAGATTACTCCCCTTTATATATGCATCATTACCCGATTCGATAAGCCTGAGTTGACTTTCCGTCATTTGCAAAAAATTCAGTCGCAACAATGCGTCTATTCCAACAGAATAATAGTCACTCAATTTAATCAGAGTATCAATACCCGGCATTGAAACACCATTTTCATATCCGCTATATGTAGGACGAGGCACTTTTAGAGCAAATGCAACATCATCCTGTGTGCGCTTTTTGCGTTTTCGCAATACTTTTAAATTTGAACTGAAATACATAGCTTTTTTTTTGCAAATATAAAAAATGATTTTATTTTAAGCAAATATTTGATTATATTTCAATCTAAACAAATTTATTTTGTAAAACTAGTCTTAGGGAATCAGTTTTCACTGATGTAATCTTTGACAGTTAATAATCTCTCTTTGAAAACAGTAAAAATATCTCAAAAACTAAACTTTAAGTTTAATTTCTTTAGCCTTTTCAGGGACTTCAACATCATGCCAATTACCTTCAAAATCTTGTCTTTGAATTTTCCAGATATTGATTACAATACAATCTCCTTCCATTGCTGCATCCTGAAGAGTAGAAATGTTTATCTGATTACTTTCATAAGCTTCTTTTACTGACACACTTTTGATTTCATCTTCGGCTCTCATCAATACAGCATCAAAAGAAGTAATTCTATACTTCGAGTCCTGAGGAAACAGCTTAGCAAAAGTATCGTCAGCAACTATTTCGACTATCACAGTTGCAATGTTTTCAATGTCATAATCCTGAATTACATTTGTTTCGGCATTAAAAAATCTAACCTGAGGTGCCGGTAAAGTTTTTTCCACTTCAAACTCCTTTGTTCCGCCTTTATCCTTAAAGCTAATAATCATCTTCACGGATTTCCCACCTTCATAAGGAACAAGACTAACACCTGTTTCTTCAATATAAGCATCACCGGCATCTTCGTCGATATAAATCAAAGCTTCAGCAACATCAATACCTTCAACTTCGACAGATATCAAATTTTTACATCCGGGCATAAGCTTGCCATACTCATCAAGAATTGGAGATTCCACCGCAATTTTACTACTGTCAATACCTTCGCTGTTTACCTTCTGTTCTTTATTGCCACAAGAAACCAAACACAAGGTAACCACAAAAATGGCTATAAACACTAATACATTATTTTTCATATTTCTAATTCTAATTTTCGGTGCAAATATAATTTTTTTTAAACTTTGTTCAAATTTTTTAATACAAAGTACAATAAAAACATTAAATTGATAAAATGTCAAATGAGATTTTTGGTTATAGACGATAAAAGTATTTATGCCTGGTTTCTATGATTAAAACCACTGCCTTTTACGAAATAAAATCACACCTAAAAACGATAAGACTAATGAACTGGAAATTATTACTGGCATTGCCCATAAAGATCCTTCCATATAATTTGGAACATTCATTCCAAAAATGCTTGCTATCAATGTTGGAATCATCAATAAAATAGAAATAAGTGTCAATTGTTTCATAACCACATTCAAATTATTAGAAATCACAGAAGCAAAAGCATCCATCATTCCACTTTGAATGTCAGAATAAATCTGTGCCATTTCAAGGGCTTGCTTGTTTTCAATAAATGCATCTTCTAATAAGTCCTCATTTATTTCGGTTGTTATCTTTTTTGAATTTCGCAATTTTGCTAAAACTATTTCATTTGCCTTTATAGAAGTAATAAAATAAACCAAACATTTTTCCATTTTAAGTAATTTGTTCAATTCCTTGTTTTTAATTGATTTTTCAAGGTCTTGTTCTATTAATGAAGTCATTTGATTTATTTGCTTTAAGTGTCGCAAATATATATTGCCCGAACGGAGAAAAAGTCGAAGAATAAAATTAATACTATCTGTTATTTCTTTGTACTGATCTCTAAAGGGAGAGGGTTGTCCTATTGGCAACACTTCATTGTCTTGTAAACATAATGTCAAAGTAAAATCCTTGGTAATAAAAATTCCAAGCGGAATAGTATGAAAAGGGACACCGTTATTTTTTACTTCGACCGGAATTCTAAGAATTATTAAAGTCCATTCATCATCAAACTCAATACGTGGTCTTTCGTCCTGGTCAAGAATGTCATTTATCAAGTCTATTGGCAAACCAAATTCATTATTCAGTTTATTAATTTCGGTCGTTGTAGGATTTGTTATATTAATCCAACAGTTTTTTTGTAGTTCATTAATTTCGGTATAACCACCGAATGTTTTGAAGATTTTAATCATGATGATGTCTCCTTACAATTTTATTCTGTAAGGAAACGCAAAGTCCCTACAGAATCGTTAATAATTTTAATTTACTATGATACGGGCCTTCGTCCATTTTATTTATTTTTAATTTCTGATTGCAAAAGTAATTAAATTTTTACTCTTAGCTATTTTTATTGCAGTTATTTTCCCCTTTGACTAATATTTAAACTAAAAATAGTGATGTACTTTGAATACGCTATTTTAATGTAAAATTAATCATATTTTAAATTGCTTTTGGTTATTTATGATTTCGTGGCTTTTTCTGTTTTTGTTATTTGTTAACACATTTACTTTTATACTTTCTTTCGTACATAATATTTCCTTCTCCTATATTACGTTTACAGTCAGATCTGATTTTTGTCTTTCTGATAATATTATTACATTCATCATGAAAATAGATAATTTCTTCTGTAATTAAACATTTACTGGAGGTGATTTTTATTCTCTTTTTTGTAACATTTATATTGCCCTGATGTGTTTTTGTAGTGTCAACCTGCCATTCAGTCCACCTGTTTTCTTTTACAATATTATCTTGAGTGAAAGCTGCGGTCGTTATTAGCAAACAAATTATTAGTAATAAAAATATTTTCATGTGTCAATATTTATAATTTCAACTATCTTACAATATTTTATTCGTCGTTTACACAAAATTATAAAAAACTTTTACTTTTTAATTCTCATATATTAAACTTATAGCTTTTTCCAACAATTCATCACGACCTTCTTTAATTCCTTGAATTGTAGGTTTAATTTCGATATCTGGCACAATTCCAATTCTTTGAGTTTCTTGTCCATCTGGATAATAAACACCTATTCCACTAATCATAGTGATTATTCCACCTGGCAAGTCAAATCGTGAAACATTTCCGTCTGCACCTGCTGTTGTAGAGCCAATAACAATTGAGTTTTGATTAACCCTGTACGCCATTGTATGAAACTCCGCAGAACTTTGGGTAATTTCGTTAATTAATATAATGACTTTTCCCTGATAATAATTTTTGTTTTTCTTTCCTGAGTATAATGGTTTTGTGTAAGTAAAAAGACCCGGAGTTTTAATACTCCCTTTTGTGAACTTAACAAACTGAGTTTTTTTTGGCATTAAATAACAACTTAATTGGTATAAAGGAAAATCTGAAGGGTAATTTCTAATATCTATAATCAACCCTTTTGTGTTCTGAATTTCTTTCCAGATAACAGGCAGATACTCCTTTTTCAGAGAACCATTATTTATATAGGCTATATCTTCATTTATCAATTTAAAGCAAGTATCAGAATACTCATATTTGCTGTAAACATTTATTTCCTCGTATGAATATGTTTTTAAAGTTTTGTTTTCAGCTCTACCATTTCTAATAAACTCTATGTTAATTATCGAATCATTTGTTCTCAAAAGATCAAAAGAAATGTTTCGTAACTTGGTCGGGTAATTCGAAGCAGGTGCGTATTTCATTTTCTCAGCAATAATTTCTTCTACAGGCTGATTATTTATAACTGAAATAATATCTCCAATTTCAAGACCAGTTTCCTGCCCTGATTTTTCATCATAAAAACCGGTTACTACAGGTTTACCTTCAATAAATGAAATTTCAGCTGCCGTATAACGCAGTCCGAAATGATTATTTAAAACTTGATTGCCACCCCAAACGTTTGCGTGTGTATCGTGAACTCGTCCGATAAGCTCCAGAACTGCGAGTGTGTATTCTGTTTCATCTTTTGCAGCAATGAATTTCGGAATAAATTCTTCTAATACACAGTTCCAATCTTCCTCGATAAGGTTTTTATATGGAAAGTAATATTGAATTATGTTCCAGTACCTGAACAAAGACAACAGACGAAATCCTGCATCAGGATATGTCATTGAGGAATAAGCATTCTCATGTTTAAATTCAGGATTACCTACTAAGAAACGTAATCCAATGTAATAATGCATTGTTGGTCTCTTTGCATTTTTCACCTGCAATAGTAAGTTTGTTAGTTCATCCGAAAAACCAAAATTCTGTATCCAGTCTAAATCCGGTTTAATTTTAACATCTGATGCTTTAATTACTTTTTCCTTACCCTTCGAAAATTGTCCTAAGCCCTCTATCCAAATTATAAAAAGGGAATCACAAGTACTTTTATCTTCGGAATTTAGAACTTGTGGAAGAATTCTAAAAAGCTCATAATCCCAGTTGTATTGTCCTTTTGCAATATTTGGATGATAGTATTTCAGGAAGCCCCAAATCAAACCAAGATTTTTTAGATTGTCAATTTGATCTTTACTAATTGAAGAAATATTTATTCCTGAACCATTGTCAAAGTTCCTGTCTCTATCGGCAGGCAAAAGCTCTCTTTCAAGTGGTTCTATATTATTTATATCTTTTCCATCAATAGTTACAGTAAAATTGTCTAACCACATTTTGCCTTTTCCAACAAATAATCCTCCGACAAAAATCTGCTCTGTTTTTTCAGGGTTCATCTTAAGGGTTATTTCATATTTTGTCCAGTCAGTTGTACCCTTTACTCCATTTTTATACATATTGTCAAATGCAACGGACGGGTCAATTCTCATCCATAGACCTGCATACCCGTCAGTAACATTTTCGGTTTTGATATAACCTGAAAGTGTTATTTTCTTACCTGCGTAACTGTCGGGTATTTTAATTGCTAAAGCCTTAGTGCTAGGGTTACCTTCAATAAACTCAATAACTGCAGAATATTTCCCACTAACTACGTTAGTTGAATCAAGAGAAATCAAATAATTTGAACTTCCGTAGATTTCCCAACCAACCAGACTGCCCTCTTCAACAGTTTCAAAGTCGAAATTAAATTTTGCAACAGCATCTTCTTTTTGACAATATGATGTTACTGCAAAGAAAAAGATAAAAAATGGCAAGATTAAATAATTCATTTATGTTTGTATTAAAAAATATGTGTATGAGCAACTATTTTGACATTAACCCATACCGTAAGCTTCTGTTTTAAGCCGATACAAAATTAAATAAAAATGTAAATGTTTTTATAAAATTTAACCATGCATTTACTTAATCTTGCCTGAGTTTAGTTGTTTTTATTTTTTCAGTTATTTTCCTCATTTTAATATAAATAGTCAATCGCTCTCAAAAAGATTTCACGGTCGTTTATTTTAGGACGTGTCAATTCGCTAATATACATCCTTATTTTATCCAACGTTTGTAAAAACGATTTTACCATCATTATACAACCTGTCTGGGTATTTATATTCATTTTACCCCAATCTCATTCTTCAAAATTAACACTTTCTTTTTGATTCATCAACAAAAAACTGAAGAATTATTTCGAAAGTAACTCGGAATAATCAACCAAAAAATGTTTTTAATTGTGTTTTAAAAAATACTAACAATTCATTTTATCATAAAAATTAAATTTTAACTTTGCAGGAAACGAAAACAAAATAATTATGATAAACGATAAATTAATAAATCCGAAAAGCGTTGCAGTAATTGGAGGTTCAGACGATATTCAAAAGCCGGGAGGTAAAATCCTGAAGAATTTAATTGATGGCAATTTTAAAGGTAACTTGTATGTTGTTAATCCAAAACTTGATGTTGTGCAGGGAATTAAAAGTTATCGCGATGTAAAAGACTTGCCTCAGGTTGATTGTGCGATACTGGCAATTGCTGCTAAATTTTGTCTGGAGGCTGTTGAAACTCTTACGCAGAAAAAAGGGACAGGAGGATTTATAATTTTATCAGCCGGGTTTAGCGAAGAAAATGCTGAAGGTGCAGAACTGGAAGACAAAATTGTAAGTGTGATTGATAATGCCGGTGCGAGTCTTATCGGTCCCAATTGTGTCGGATTGTTAAACCAGACTTACAATGGTATTTTTACTACTCCAATTCCAGCTCTGAATTCAAAAGGTGTTGATTTTATTTCCGGTTCCGGCGCTACGGCAGTTTTTATTATGGAATCTGCTATTCCAAAAGGACTTAGATTTTCTTCTGTGTATTCGGTTGGTAATTCTGCTCAGATAGGTGTTGAAGAAATACTGCAATATCTTGACGAGACATATCAACACGGAATTTCGGCTCCTGTTAAATTGTTGTACATTGAAAATATAGACAAACCTCAAAAATTATATCGCCATGCTTCTTCTCTAATAAGAAAAGGAGCAAAAATAGCTGCAATAAAATCGGGAGGCTCCGAAGCAGGTAGCCGTGCTGCATCCTCTCACACAGGAGCTTTAGCCAGTCCCGATGTTGCTGTAGAAGCACTATTCCGCAAGGCAGGAATTGTTCGCTGTAACGGAAGGGAAGAACTTGCTACTGTAGCTTCAATATTTATGCATCCTATGCCAAAAGGTAAAAATATGGCGATAATTACACATGCAGGCGGTCCGGCAGTAATGTTAACCGATTCTCTCAGCAACGGCGGTCTTAATATCCCGCATATAGAAGGCGAAAAAGCAAAATTATTGCTCGAAAAACTATTTCCGGGAAGCTCTGTTGCAAATCCTATAGATTTTTTGGCAACAGGAACTGCAGAGCAACTTGGTCATATTATTGATGCCTGCGAAAATGATTTTGACAACATTGATGCAATGGCTGTAATTTTCGGAAGTCCTGGTTTGTTCCCTGTGTATGATGTATATGATGTACTTGACCAGAAAATGAAATCATGCAAAAAACCTATTTATCCGATTTTACCATCAATTATTAATGTAAAAGACGAAATTGAATATTTTATCAAAAAAGGAAGAATAAACTTCCCTGACGAGGTAAATTTTGGAAATGCACTCTGCAAAGTTATAAACACTCCTCTGCCTCAACCCGAAAAAATACTTCTACCGGATACCGATAAATCAAGAATCAGAAAAGTCATTGATAATGCACAAAACGGCTATTTAAGTCCTTCAGAAGTTTTCGAGTTGCTTGACGCAGCCGGTATAGACAGAGCCTTTGAACAGGTGGTTGACAAACCCGAAGATGCTCTTGCTTTTGCACGCAAACACGGATTCCCTCTGGTTATGAAAGTTGTTGGTCCAATCCATAAATCTGATGTCGGTGGTGTAGTGTTAAATGTAAAAGATGAAGAAACTGTGCTGAGAGAATTTGACAGACTCATCAAAATAAAAGATACTTATGCTGTTTTGATGGGAGAAATGCTTAAAGGTACGGAAGTTTTCATCGGGGCAAAACGTGAAGACAAATTCGGTCACATGGTTTTAGCAGGTCTTGGAGGTATTTTTATCGAAGTTCTGCATGATGTAAATACATCAATATCACCTGTTTCGCGTGAGGAGGCTGACAGTATGATAAAAAGACTGAAATCCTTTAAAATTATCGAAGGTGTCAGAGGTCAGGAAGGTGTAAATCAGGAAATATTCGTCGAACAAATCGTAAAAATATCTGCCCTGCTTGAAGCTGCCCCCGAAATATTTGAAATGGACTTAAATCCACTGCTGGGTAATATGAAATACATCAAAGCTGTTGATGCAAGAATAAGAATAGAAAAGTAATGAAAAAACTGAAAGACTTTAGCAATCACGAAAAGGTTCTTATCGTAATGCTGATTATTGCAGTTATTCTATTTGCATCATCATGGAAAAGGATTTTTAATAAAGTTGAAGATGTTTTAAGTATTTATAAAGGCAATAATACTGAACAGGGGGAATAACCCTAGGCGTTTTTGCCACGAAGACACTAAGGCACGAAGTTGTTATAAGTTTCAAATTACATCAAACCACAACAGACTTATCGGCAAATAGTAATATATATTAGTTGTTATATCCTTCAAAATTACATCAAACCACAACCCATATTAAAATAATTGCCAACCACTTTGGTTGTTATATCTTTCAAAATTACATCAAACCACAACCAAGTGCAGGTAGAATAGGAATTGGGACTGGTTGTTATATCTTTCAAAATTACATCAAACCACAACCTACCAATAACTTGTTAAAATCGGTCTTCCGTTGTTATATCTTTCAAAATTACATCAAACCACAACTTAATACTTACAGATTATGCACCTGCGTTAGTTGTTATATCTTTCAAAATTACATCAAACCACAACTTTCCGTCATTGTCTATGTTTAATAAGCTAGTTGTTATATCTTTCAAAATTACATCAAACCACAACGGCGTGAATGTTGCCGTTTTTTTCTCTTTCGTTGTTATATCTTTCAAAATTACATCAAACCACAACTACCAGGCACAGAACAATATTAAAATCAAGGTTGTTATATCTTTCAAAATTACATCAAACCACAACCAAGGATTCGTTTTGATAAAATCAAGAAAAGTTGTTATATCTTTCAAAATTACATCAAACCACAACAGATGAGCCAAAAACACCAGCTGACCACGCGTTGTTATATCTTTCAAAATTACATCAAACCACAACCCGATATTTAGGCAAGTTCCAAATGTCTGGTTGTTATATCTTTCAAAATTACATCAAACCACAACTGGGAAATAATCAATGTCACAAAGATTAGTGTTGTTATATCTTTCAAAATTACATCAAACCACAACTTCCTTGCCTTCCTTTGCTTCTAAAATTCTGTTGTTATATCTTTCAAAATTACATCAAACCACAACCGAAAGGAAAATAAAATAATCTCCGCCATTAGTTGTTATATCTTTCAAAATTACATCAAACCACAACCTTGACTCTAACAGTAAACCAACAGCTGAGTTGTTATATCTTTCAAAATTACATCAAACCACAACGCTGATAGTGGTTTATTATTCTTTGTCCTTGTTGTTATATCTTTCAAAATTACATCAAACCACAACCTTTTAAAGTTGACATAGGAATATCAAATTGTTGTTATATCTTTCAAAATTACATCAAACCACAACTGCAGCTTATGATACTGCCGAATTATCTGGTTGTTATATCTTTCAAAATTACATCAAACCACAACCCAAAATCGGTTAATTCGCCTTTACTATTTGTTGTTATATCTTTCAAAATTACATCAAACCACAACTTTGCTTCGCTTCGCAATTCTCGCATTGTAGTTGTTATATCTTTCAAAATTACATCAAACCACAACGAAGAATTAAATAAAACTGATTCAGAAATAGTTGTTATATCTTTCAAAATTACATCAAACCACAACAGTGATAGAACATTTTAAGAAATTACCCAGTTGTTATATCTTTCAAAATTACATCAAACCACAACTAGTTTGCTTCAGGAAATACATCTCCCGAGTTGTTATATCTTTCAAAATTACATCAAACCACAACAGAAGGTAACGCAATCTTGTAATCTGTGTGTTGTTATATCTTTCAAAATTACATCAAACCACAACGGAGAATAAACAGATACTATTGTATTTATTGTTGTTATATCTTTCAAAATTACATCAAACCACAACCAAAGATATAAATTTTAGGAAATAAAAAAAGTTGTTATATCTTTCAAAATTACATCAAACCACAACTATTTACGATTATGTATCTTCTGCTATCCCGTTGTTATATCTTTCAAAATTACATCAAACCACAACTAATAATATGAGTACAAAAATCGAATGGACGTTGTTATATCTTTCAAAATTACATCAAACCACAACTTCTTTGCAATAGATAATTGAATTAAGGTGTTGTTATATCTTTCAAAATTACATCAAACCACAACTGCTTCTTTTCGTTGCTGTAGTTGTGCATGTTGTTATATCTTTCAAAATTACATCAAACCACAACTTGTTTCTGTTCTGGTAAAATCATAAATACGTTGTTATATCTTTCAAAATTACATCAAACCACAACTCA
>Ga0116143_10005941_pt1 | contig 10818 bp, 8 predicted proteins | sample AD_UKC034_MetaG_FD_89745 | JGI IMG/M metagenome (GOLD analysis project Ga0116143, IMG submission 89745) | Active sludge microbial communities of municipal wastewater-treating anaerobic digesters from USA - AD_UKC034_MetaG | ecosystem: Engineered > Bioreactor > Anaerobic > Digestate | place: USA...
CTCAAGGAGGAGGGCGCGGAAAACTGGGACACCCGGCGAACGCCCGAGATCGCGGACCTCGAAACGCTCCGCGAAACCGTGCGCCGCCGTTTTCAGCGGCGCCAGGCGTCCCTCGAAGATCTCGCGCGCGCGGAGGAACTCCTCCGTCGCGCGCGGGAATCGGCGGGAGGATGAGGCGACGCCAGACCCCGCGCGCCAGGAACGATCCGCCTCGACCATTCCCGATCCGAAAGAGTTTGAAGAAATCCCGAGACCGCCTTCCTTTTTCACGTTCCGAGCCCCACCCGACTTCCGCGATTTGAGCGCGAGGAAAAGAATCTTCGTTTCCTCACCAGAATCTGAAGTTGGATGGCGTCCACGATCTCCGTCATGCCCCTGATTTCCCCGCGAAAACCGACGGGGTCCCATCCCCCGACGAATCCGCCAGCGAACGGAGGGGACAAGAACGACCACCGCACGTCCCTGCGGCCCATGGATGCCAGAGCGGAACCCTATTTCGAGAGGAGGATGTTTCATGGAAGGCGACGCTCCCGCATGCCAGAGAAGCACGCCGTGATCGTTCTTCAGATGACGAACCGTATACTCCGTCAAAAATGAAGGTTGGGACCCCAACACCACCCGATTGAGGAGAACCCCGCTGTTGGCGACTCCGACAGCGGATTGACTCGACAAGACAGCTTCAAGCGCGAAGAATTCGGGCGCAATGGAGGAAACCATTCCGCAACAGGGAGTTCCGCCCAAGCTTTTCTACCAAACCAAACTGGGACGCATTTTCTGGGGCGATGCGCTCGCGGTGATGCGAAACCAGATCGCAGATGAGTCGGTCGATCTCATTGTCACCAGTCCTCCGTTTGGCTTGGTGCGCAAAAAATCGTATGGGAACGTTGACGCCCACGCTTACGTTGACTGGTTTCGTCCGTTCGGCTTCGAATTCAAACGAATCCTGAAGCCTCAAGGCTCCTTTGTCATTGATATCGGGGGCTCATGGAACGCTGGCTTGCCAACCCGAAGCCTCTACCACTTCGACCTGCTTTTGATGTTCTGCCGGGAGATAGGATTCCACTTGGCGCAGGAGTTCTTCTGGTGGAGCCCCTCCAAACTGCCAACCCCAGCCGAGTGGGTGACGGTACGCCGCATCCGGGTCAAGGACGCCGTAGACTACGTTTGGTGGCTTTCAAAAACGCCTTGGCCAAAGGCGAGCAACCGCCGCGTGCTGGCCCCCTATAGTGATGCCATGCGAAGCCTGCTCAAGAATGGATACAAAGCTCAGGTGCGACCAAGTGGACACGACATCAGGACGAAATTCTCAATTGACAATCAAGCCTCCATCCCCCCGAATCTCCTCGCCATTCCAAACACCGAGAGCAACTCGTTCTATCTTCGTTACTGCAAGGATCACCATCTCCCCCAGCATCCAGCCCGTTTCCCCTGTGAGTTACCGGAGTACTTCATACGGATGCTCACCGACGCTGGAGACCTAGTCTTTGACCCATTCGGCGGCAGTTGTGTGACCGGAGAAGTCGCTGAACGACTCAAACGAAAATGGACTTGTTGTGACCTTGTCGAAGATTACCTGAAGGGTGCGTTGGGACGTTTTCAACGCAGCGACTCTCTCTTTCCTGAAGCATCTCGCGCAAAGACTCTTTCCTACAGGATCTCCCACCCATCTGCTCTATGGGGGAATCTCGATGAAAGCCCATTTATCAGCGACGGCGGACGCAGCCGCGGCAAGCGCAATGCACCCGCATATGCCGCGGCTCAAAACGAGATCGCCGAATCCGTAAAGGAATCCCGCTCTCGCAAGCGGCGTGACAAAGCGCCCGCGGCGCGCAGACGCAAGTCAGCGAATCGTCGCCCCTGACGAGGAGAATAGCCATGCCTGCAATCACACCCAGGGAGTTGATCGATGCCATCTTGAACGCATTTCAGGATTCAGGCGCGTCGGGCATTCTGCTGTCTCCTCCAGTCAAACACCCCCGTAAATTCATCCTCCAAACTCACGATGGAGCCGTCGATGTTTGGGTATACGCATGGACTCTTACACATGGCGGTCGTCCAAACCTCCCGGACGAATTTAGGATTCAGATGACCACAGTGGCCTCGCCACTCTCCCTGAACACTCACGGTTTCACGGTCCTGCTTGGTTACGACCCAAATCTCCATGTTTTTGCCGGGTTCGATCTGAATCGCCACCGCACATTCACAAAAGGATCCCCCTCCGTGCAGGTAGACCGGAACTGCCTTCTCCGTGCCCTTCAAGACGGACTGGCCTTTGACCTTAAGAACAACGCGGAAATCGCGGTTGGGATTCGGTCGGACCAACTCGTCAACTACATCGCCAACGCACGGGAACTGCATCACTACGGAACGGGCGCGAAAATGGCCACTCTCCTGAGCCGCGCGTCTTCCATGCAACCCATCCGGAAGAGTCAAATCGTCCCCTTGCCCGGACCCAGGAAACGCGTCTTGGCGATCGTGAGCCGCTTGGCCAGAGCGGCGTCGTTTCGACAACAGGTTCTCGACGCCTATGGTCATCGATGCGCTGTAACGCGCATGCAACTACGGCTCGTGGATGCGGCCCATATTCTCCCCGTGGGTGCTCCCGGCAGTTCGGACACCGTTCAGAATGGCATCGCCCTGTCCCCAACATTCCACCGTGCTTTCGACAACTCGCTCATCTACTTGGACACCGCTCACGTCATGCGCATCAATCCCGCCAAGGAACAGCAGCTTCAGACTCTTCGTCTGGATGGCGGCATCGTCGATTTCAAGAGCCATCTGGGCAGGCGCATTCAACTTCCGACCAACTCCACCCAATGGCCCACGGTCAACCTGATCAGCCGAGCCAACGACTTCCGCCGGATCCCCTGATTCGCAAGGAAGGCACACGCTCACCGTTGCCGGCCGGGGGAAAGGCGAAGGGGCGGCGCCCCTCTTCCTACAGGCGGGGAAGCCTCTGTCCTTCAAAGATGATGAGCGTAACGGTTTTCGCGTCCTCTCAAAGGAACATCTGGGCGATCTCGTCGGCGACCAGCCAGCCTTTGCGCGTGAGGCGAAGGGGCGGCGCGGGCTGCGCGAACCCTCCCTCGACGAGGCGCGCGATCTCCGTCGCCCAGCGCGTCCGGAGGGAAAACCCGAAGTCGCGCGCGAAAGCTGCCTCCTCCACGCCCCGGCGGGTGCGCAGGCCGAGCGCGATCCGTTCCGAGGCCAGGGTCGCGCGCGAAAGCTCCTCGCGTTCCGCGATTTCCCAGACGCCCTCGGCGGAGATCGGCCCGTTGCGAAGACGCCTCGCGACGATTTCCCGGAGCTCCCGCGGCAGCCTCTCCGCGTCCTCCCGACGGAACGGTTCCTCCGCGGAATTTCGGCCTCCAGGATCGGCGGCCGTCGCCCGCGCGCGCTCGGAACCAGGCGCCTCGAAAGGCGTGATCCGCTCCGTCGAAACTGCCCCCGGCCCGATCCCGAGATAATCGCGTCCGCTCCAGCCGTCGAGGTTGTGGCGGCACTCGGCGCCGGGGCGCGCATAGTTCGAAATTTCGTAATGAACGAACCCCGCGTCGCCGAGAAGATCCTCGGCGAGCGCGAACATCCGCCGCTCGACTTCGGGCGCGGGCTTCATCTCGCCGCGTTGGAAGCGGCGAAAGAATTCCGTGTCCCCTTCGTAGGTGAGGCCGTAGCAGGAGAGATGCTCGGGCTCGAGTTCGAGCGCGGCGCGAAGGGTGGCTTCCCACGCGGCTTCCGTCTGCCCCGGCACGCCGAAGATGAGATCGAGATTGATCTGGGCGAACCCGGCGCGCCGCGCGCTCTCGACGCACGCGCGGATGCCGACGGGCGCATGCGCGCGTCCAAGGACGCGGAGCACCGCAGGATCGAACGCCTGCGCGCCAATCGAGAGGCGATTCACGCCCAGCGCGCGCAGCCGACGCGCCTTCGCGTCGGAAAGCGTCGAAGGATTGCACTCCATGGTGACCTCCGCGCCCGGCGCCGCGGCTGCCAGGACGGGAGGCAGGATCCGTTCGAGGTCTCTCTCGGAAAGGGCCGTCGGCGTTCCGCCGCCAAAATAGACGGTGGAAAAACTTCTCCCCCGGCGGCGGCGCTCCCATTCCGCGAGCAACCGCGGTGCGAACGCGGCGGCAAGCGCCTTGTCCACGCGAACCACGGGGAACGCGCAATAGGGGCAAATCCGCGGGCAGAACGGGATGTGGAGATAGAGGTTCACGAGGTCCTGCGGCGTAGGGAAACCTTGGCGTCAAGAGTTCATTGAAAAGATTCAACGCGCGAAGGCGCCGTCCGGGTTGCCTCCGCACGCCATCTCTTGCTTTCGTCGGAACCGGATGCCAGATTCGGCGGGCGTTGGCGCATTTTTGCGTGTCGCCCCGCATTTCACACTCTTTTTCCTATGTCCCGCGTCCTTGAACTCCTCCAGGAAATGGTCCGCATCCCGAGCGTGAACCCGCAGGGCGACGCCGGAACCGCGCACACCGGCGAAGGAGAAATGGCGAAGTTCGTGGGCGATTTTCTCGTGGCGCTCGGGATGGAGGTCGAGCTGCAATTCGTCGAAGAAGGACGCCCAAACGTGATCGGCCGCCTGCGCTCGACGCATTCCCGGAAACACCTGTTGCTCGGCCCGCACCTCGACACGGTGAGCGTCGCGGGCATGAGCATCGCGCCGTTCTCGGGCGAACTCCGCGACGGACGCGTCTGGGGACGCGGCGCCTGCGACACCAAAGGCCCCATGGCCGCGATGCTTGAAGCCCTGCGGCGCCTCGTCGAATCGAAGCGGCGGCCGTCCGAGACCGATCTCTGGTTCCTCGGGTTGATGGGCGAAGAGAGCGGCAACGACGGAATCGAGTTCTTGATGAAATCGGACTTTTTCGCGCGGCGCGGCGTTCGTCCGGACTTCGGAATCGCCGGCGAACCGACCGACTTGAAGGTCGTCCATCGCCACAAGGGATCCCTCTGGTTCCGCGTCCGCGCGCGGGGGCGTTCGGCGCACGCCTCGCGCCCCGAACTGGGTGACAACGCAATCCTCAAGATCCGCCGCGCGCTCGATTACGTGGAAAGAGAGCTGCCGACCTTCTACGCCGACTTGCGAGATCCGACGCTGACTCCGAGCGGGTTCAGCGTGACAACGATCCGCGGCGGACAAAAAGTGAACATCATTCCCGACCTCTGCGAGTTCGAAGTGGACCATCGCTCGCTCCCGCAGGAATCCCACGCGGAAATCCTCGCGCGCGTTCGCGCGGCCCTCCCCGATTTCGAGATCGACGTCGTCTCGAACCGCCTCGGGCTCGACACCCCGTCGGAGAATCCGTGGATTGAACGCTTGGTGGACGCGCTGGGCGGAAAGGGGAAGCCCGCCGCGGCGCGGCGCGCGCATCTCGCCTCGGCCTCTTGGTTCGCCGATTGTTCGACAATGGCGAAATACGGCGTGCCCGCCATCGCCTTCGGCCCGGGCTCGATCCAGCAGGCCCACACGAAAGACGAATTCATCGAGGCGGCGGAGGTGGAGCGCGGAGTGGAGGTATTCTCTCGCTGGTTCGCCGCCCTGCCGTAACGCCTTCCGCACCATGCCCCTCGGCACGCGCATCATGGGGCCGGCGATCCCCGAGGAACCGGGAAAAACGCTGATCGTCCTCGCGTCGGGTCTGGGAGACACGCTGATGTTCACGCCGGCGCTGCGCCTCTTGCGCGAAGCATGGCCGCGCACACGCCTCGTCGCGCTGACCGTGCGCGAAACGGAGCGCGAGGCGTTGGAACACCATCGCGATCTGGATGAAGTGCGTTTTGCGCCTCTCCTTCGCCTGGGCGTTGCCGAGGTCGTTCGGCAGATCCTCGCGCTGCGACGCGAGAAGTTCGATCTCGTCCTTTTGCCCTGCCCGGGAAATCGCATGCACTACAACCTCCTCGCCTGGCTGAGTGGCGCGCCGCATCGCGCGGGATTCCGATACCTGCAGCAGAGCCGCCTCAATCTGGATTTCCTCAACACGCAGCTCCTCGCGCATCGCGACTACGTGCACAACGCCGAGCACAACCTTGCCCTCGTGGAACTCCTCACTGGACGCCTGCGCACAAAAATGGGTCCCGGCCATCCTCCGCTGGCGCTCCCGACGACTCCCGCCGACCGCGACGCTGCGGAGAAATATCTCGAAGCCCACGACGGCGCCACGGAGGGATGGATCGGGCTTCATATCTCTAGCAGCCGGATCAAACAGATGCATCGCAAATGCTGGCCGGTGGAACGCTTTGCCTCCCTGGTGAAACATCTCGAAAAAAAATATCCCGGACTGCGCTATTTCATCTTTTGCGGATATGACGACGCGGAAGACTCCCGCCGTCTCGCCGCCCTCCTCGAAGGGCGCGCGCGCGTGCTCGAAAACCTTTCGGTGCGCGTCATTGCTGAAGTGATGCGACGTTGCCGGGCGGTGGTGACCAACGATTCCGGGCTCCTCCACGTGGCGGTCGCCATGAAGGTTCCCACCGTGGCGCTCTTTGGCCCGACGAACCCCGGCCGAAGCGGTCCCTGGGGCGGACGAGCCGTCGTGGTGCGTCAGCCCATGTCGTGCAGCCCATGCTTCTATCATACGTCGTCGGACCTCGCGTGCCCCGCAAACCTCGATTTCGCCTGCATCCGCAAGCTTCCTGTCGAATGGGTGGCCGATGCGGTGGAAACGATCCTCCGCGTGGACACCCCTCCGCCGCGCGGATGACCAGCGCCGCGCGACGCGAGCGCCCGTCGCCTTATCCCTCCCGCTCGATCGCCATCGCGATCCCCATGCCGCCCCCCGCGCAGAGCGCGGCGATTCCCCGCCGCAGGCGGAGGTCTTCCATCAGATGCAGCAACGTAACGAGCACGCGCGCCCCGCTGCAACCGATGGGATGCCCGAGGGCGATCGCCCCGCCGCGGCGGTTGAGTTTCTCCATCGGGAGACCCAACTCCCGCGCGCAGGCGAGGGTCTGCGCGGCAAAGGCCTCGTTGATCTCGAAGGCGTCCACAGCATCGAGACGCCAGCCGGTCTCCTCGATCAGGGCGCGGATCGCCCCGACCGGACCGATCCCCATGATTTCAGGGTCGCATCCCACCGACGCGCAGGCGACGACGCGCGCGCGCGGTTTCAGCCCCTCTTTCGCGATCAGCGCTCTCCCCGCGAGCAACACCAGCGCGGCGCCGTCGTTGATGCCGGAGGAGTTCCCCGCCGTCACGGTGCCCTCCATCCGAAAGGCGGGCTTGAGCTGGGCGAGCTTCGCGCGCGTCGTGTCGGGGCGCGGATGCTCGTCGCGCGCGACGGTCTCCTTTTCTCCGACGACGGGAACCATCTCGCGCGTGAACGCGGCGCGCGCGGCTTCCGCGCGCCGCTGGCTCTCCAGGGCGAACGCATCCTGATCCTCGCGCGAGATCCCAAAGCGTTCCGCGAGCCGTTCGGCCGTCTCGCCCATCGGAAGGCCCAGCACGGGATCGGTCAAGCCGTCGGCAAAAATCGCGTCGGCCAACGCCGCGTCGCCGAGTTTGTGTCCCCAGCGCATCCCCCACGCGTAATGCGGCGCGCGGCTCATGGACTCGACGCCACCCGCCAGCGCGAGATCCGCTTCGCCCTCCTGGATCGCGGACGCGGCAAGGGCGACGGCCTTCAAGCCCGAGGCGCAAACCATGTTGACCGTGAACGCGGGCGTCATCCGCGGGATCCCCGTCCGCAGCCCTACCTGTCGAGCGACGTTCATCCCGCTCCCCGCCTGGAGCACCTGACCGAGGACCACCGCGCCGACGCGCGCCGCGAGCGACGGCGTGAGAAACGATTTCGCGGTCTGCGCGGCGAGATCCACCGGGCCGATTGCGCGCATCGCGCCGCCGAACCGACCGATCGGGGTGCGCGCCGCGGCGACGAGAAAAACGGGCTGAACGAATTTCATGGAAACGGAGGGGTCACTTCCGAAAACAGGCGGCGGGCATCGGTTTCGGGGCGCCGACCTGCGGCGCGAAGTCCATGAGATCGAGCACCGAAGACTTGAGGTCCACGCCCGGCGCGACTTCGCGCAACTCCAAGCCGCGCGAGGTCAACGCGAAGACTGCGCGTTCGGTCACGTAAAGGACCTGCTGTCCCCGCGCGAGCGCCGTGGGTCCGTGGAAACTGACCTGGGCGACGCGCTTCACCCATTTCGGATGCCGCCCCTCCTTCACGATCCGCAGGCGTCCCTCCTCGACCTCCACGGCGAGGTCGCCTGCGCGAAACGTGAGGCAAAAGACGAGGCGCTTGGCGCTCTGGCTGATGTTGACGAAGCCGCCCACGCCCGCGAAACGTCCCGCGAAACTCGCGACGTTGACGTTCCCCTCGGCGTCCACCTCGACCGCGCCCAGCGCGGCGAAATCAAGCCCGCCGCCATCGTAGAAATCGAACTGCGCGGGCTGATCCACCACCGCCTCCGGCCACGCGCTGCAGCCGAAGCTGAGGCCGCCCGCGGGGATTCCGCCGATCGGGCCGCTCTCGACCGTCAGCGTAAAATCCTCGAGGCGCCCTTCTTCCGCGGCGACCGCCGCCACCGCCTCGGGGAGGCCGATGCCGAGATTGACGACGTCTCCCTTGGCGATCTCGGCCAACGCGCGGCGGGCAATGATCTTGCGTTCGGAAAAGGGAAGCGGCGGCAGCCCCGCGGCCGGCGGCCCGGAGCGGACGTACGCCTCGTTGAAGCGTTCCGCGAACGTTTGATCATGGCCTTCGCCTTCGGAAACGACGAGATAATCCACGAGAACGCCGGGGATGCGCACCGCCTTGGGATCGGGATGGCGTTCGACGAGGCGTTCGACCTGGACGATGACGATCCCGCCGAAATTGCGCGCGGCCTGCGCGATGGGCAACGCCTCGCCAATCAAGGCTTCGCGCTCGAAGGCGACGTTGCCGCGGCAGTCGGCGCTGCTGCCGCGGATGAGTCCGACGTGGATCGGCATGGCGCGATACCACAGCCATTCCTCGCCGCCGAGGGCGACGCGCTCGACGAGGGGTTCGACCGTTCGGGCGTTCATCCGTCCTCCGCCGTTCTTCGGATCCACCAGCGTGTTCATCCCGACGCGCGTGATCACGCCGGGGCGTTTCGCGGCGATCTCGCGGAAGAGCACGCACACGACGCCCTGCGGAAGGTTGTACGCCTCGATCCGATTCTCCAACGCGAGCTTCCCCAGGGAGGGCGCGAGGTTCCAGTGTCCGCCGACGACGCGTTTCACCATGCCTTCGTACGCGAGATGATTCAGGCCGCGGCGATCGCGATCTCCCTGCCCCGCCGCATAGATCAACGTCAGATCGCGCGGCGCGCCGCTCTCCAGAAATCGTTTTTCAAGGGCCGCCGTGAGCAGCTCCGGATGCCCCGACCCGACAAAACCGCCCACCGCCAGCGTGGCGCCCGCCGGGATCGCCGCCGCCGCTTCCGCCGCCGAAACAATCCGCGCCGCGCCCCTCATCCGCGCCAACCCCCGTTGACCTCGATCGTCTGCCCCGTCACGTATGACGCGAGCGGCGAGCAGAGGAAGAGCGCCACGTCCGCGATCTCCGATGGGTCGCCGAAGCGTCCCAGAGGCACGCCCTTGAGCATCTCGGCGCGCACCGCCTCGGGGATCGCGGCGGCCATCGCCGTTTCGATCACGCCGGGCGCGATCGCGTTGACGCGGATGCGGCGGCGGGCGCATTCGCGGCTCAGCACGCGCATCATCGCCTGGACTCCCGCCTTGGCTGCCGCGTAGTTCGCCTGGCCGTAGAACCCCTGAAGGGCGGCGATGCTCCCGAGGCTCACGATCGCCCCGCCCTCGCGCAGGATCTCCAGCCCAAACTTGCAGCAATGAAAGACCCCCGAAAGATTCACGCCGATCACGGAATTCCATTCCTCGAGGCTCATCTTCGCAATGGTTCGATCGCGGAGGATCGCCGCATTGTTTACGAGAAAATCGAGTCCGCCCCAGCGCGCGCGCAGCGTTTCCATCATCGCGCGCGCCGCCGCCGGATCGGAGACGTCGGCGGCGATCTCGACGGCGCTGTCAGGGCGGAGCGCGTTGAGTTCTGCGGCCAAACGCACGGCGTCGGCGCGCGCCGCATCCAGGCCGGGATGATTGATCGCCACGGCGGCGCCCGCCTCGTGAAACCTTCGCGCAATCCTCGCGCCGATCCCCTGGGAGGCGCCCGTGACGAGCGCCATCTTGCCGCTGAGATCCATCGTGACCGCCATGGGCGCATGTCAGCCTTCTCCAAAGCGTCGTTCAATCAAAAAGGACGGCGAAGATCGGGCGCGGATTCTCCCGCCGAAACGCGGATCTCCTCGAAGGGGAAACCTCGACGCCCCTCGCCGGAACGATCAGCCGACGGAATCTTCATTGACACCGCAGAAGCTTCTTTCTACTTTTTCTTAAATCCTTCGCCCCCTGTCGCTTATGGTGCTTCTCACCCGCATCTTCCTAATCGGAACCATTCTCGCCGGCCTCGTCGCCATCTGGGCGGGGCTTCAACTCAAAGCCAAACGCGCGGAGCTCCAAACGAGCCTGGAGAAACAAACCGCCGAGACCAACGCCGCCCAGCAGCGCGCCGCCGCCGAGGAACAGGCCAAGCAGGCGGCTCTGACGAAGATCCAGGCGCAGACCAAAGAGATCGCCGAAGTCAAAGAAGCCGCCGACAAGGTCCGAAACGACCTTTCTTCGCTCCAGAGCAAGTCCACGGAAACCGAGAAAAAACTTCAAACGGTTCAACAGGATCTGACCGAGAAACAGGCGGAAATCGAGAAATATACGAAAGCCCTTCCGGAAGGGATGTCGATCGAACAGGTCAAAGGAAAACTGGAGGAACTGCA
>Ga0116143_10005945_pt1 | contig 10815 bp, 8 predicted proteins | sample AD_UKC034_MetaG_FD_89745 | JGI IMG/M metagenome (GOLD analysis project Ga0116143, IMG submission 89745) | Active sludge microbial communities of municipal wastewater-treating anaerobic digesters from USA - AD_UKC034_MetaG | ecosystem: Engineered > Bioreactor > Anaerobic > Digestate | place: USA...
GGGCAGACGGTTCCAGCCGATGATGTCGGGCTCGAACGACTCGACCGGCCGCCACACGTAGGCCATCCATGCGCGGGGCTTGGCTTCGTGGTCCTCGAAGAGCACGGCGCCGGAGGAGAACACGTGACGGATGCCTAACTCGGGGCGGACGGACGCGAAATTGCCCTGGATGTCGTCTTTCGTCAGGAGTAGATATCGCGATCCGGCGCGGCGGAGCATCAGCGGGTCGCGTCGCACGATATCCATGAAAGCGTTGTAACGGTGCAGCGCGACGCCGCCGGGATTGCGCAGTTGCTGGATGCCGTGCGCCGCCAGCGGCCACCGGGCGACGCCTTCGCTGCCGCTGATACGGGTGTCCGCGGCGCGCAGTTCCCGGATGAACGCCGTCTCGGGAAACACGTGATCCACGGGGGTCATGGGCGCGATGCCGCCAAGGACCCACCACAGGGAGCACGCCGTCAGCGCGACGGCGCCATAGCCCGCCACGCGCAGGTTGGGGCGGAACAGGGTGAACAGCACGAGCGCCGCGATGAGGGCGACCGAGACCGCCGCTGCCGCCGCCTCGGCGCGCCACGCGCCGTACACGGCCTCGATGTGGCCCGCCCGAAGCAACAGGGCCAGGAACAGCAGCGCCAGCAGCGCGGGCGCGGCCCACAGCAGTCTTGCCAGCGCGGCCTTGCACTGTTCGGCGTTCAGTTCGTGCCATTCCTCGAGCGCGGCCGCAGCTATCCAGGCAAGAACCAGGCCGCCGGCGCACAGCAGCGGCGGCGTGAGGGCGGTATGACCGGCATATGCCGCGACGAGCCCTGCAATCCCGAACAGCGCCGCCGTCAGCAGCAGCCCCTCGAAACGCCGCCGGAGCGCCTCCTCTGTGAAGCGGCGCACCGCAAACCACAGCGCAAGCAGGAACAGGGAGACCGTCCCCGGATATAGCAAAGCAGTCAGGGGCACGGCGTCCGCTTCCCGCGCGGACGCGAGGCTCGGCGCGAGCAGGGCGGTCAAGTGCGCAAGCCGCAGCGCGGGCGGCGCGGCGGCATCCGCCGCGCCATGCGCCATAAACTCGAAATACGGCGCCAGTTGGACGCCCGCAAGCGCCAACCCAAGCGCCAATGCGGCGAGAAAAGACCCGATTGCGCCGCGCATACGCCCCCCCTGTCCCTGACCGCGCGCGCGCAAAATCAGATAGACCGCAGCAAAGAGGAACAGCGTCACCAGCGCCGCCGGGTCCCCGCCCACGGCCATCAAAGCGGCGGCAACGGCCCCGAGCGGCCACGCCCGAAGTTGGCCGAGCGCGAGGCGTTCCGCGAACATGAGCAGCAAGGGGAGCCACGCAATCACGTCCGCGATCGGGAGGGCGCCCCACACGTATACCGGCGCGCTGAATTGAAACGCCGTCGCGGCGAAGAGGGCGAGGGCCGGCGGAAAGCCGAGCCTGCGCGAGACGTACCACGCGCAGAACCCCGCCGCCATCATTTTCAGCAGGAGCGACCACACCATCGCCTGATGCAGCGGCAGGAAGTGAAACGGCAAAGAGAACGGCGAGAAGACGCGCGTGCGCCATACGGCCAGGAACGGCGCGCCCGCGGCTTCGTCCGAGTTCCAGAGCAGCGACTCGTGGTTGCGCGCGGCGCGGTTCAGGAACGCGAATTCCGAGTAGATGCGACGGCCCTGTTCCCGCGCGAGGAAGAACGGCGCCGGTTCTATGCCGTCCGGGCGCGCTTCCTGCCAGGGCGCCTCGAAAAGCGCCTCGCGCAGGTCCATCGGCACATGCGTGCCGAGGATCCCCGGCAGCAGCGCCCCGCAGGGAAGCAGGACGAGCACGGCCAGGCAGATCAAATTCTCAAACGCGGCTCGATATCGGGGTCCCACGGTCGCGTTTCTCCCGTGTGTTGTCCGCGCCGCTCATCCGGTTTCACCGGCAAGCGCGCGCCGGACCGCCGTGCGGCAACCGCCGCGAACGCTACTCAACGGTCCAGCATAACCATAACACGCCCGGGCGTCCATAGAAAATTCGTTCATGGGAGTCCCACCCACGAACCTCCAGATGGGCAAGATGCCCATGCCACACACTCACTTGCGCGGCGGCGTGTGAATGCCCATTCCGTAGTAATCTTCCGCCGCCTCCATCATCGCCTCCGACAGGGTTGGATGCGTGTGAATCGTGTGGGCGATTTCCTCGACGGTGGCCTCGAGCTTCATCGCGAGCGCGGCTGCGGCGATCATCTCGCCCGCCTCGTGGCCCATGATATGCACGCCGATCACTTCGTCCGTGCGCGCGTCGCCCACGATCTTGACCATGCCGTCCGTCTCGCCCATCGCGTGGGCGCGCCCGTTCGCCATGAACAGGAACCGCCCCGTCTTTACCGGGACCCCCTGGGCCTGCGCCTCCTGCTCTGTCAGGCCGACACCGGCGACTTCGGGACTCGTGAACGCGCACGCGGGAACGACCCGATAGTCCATCTTCTTGTTGCCGCCGCAGGCGTTGGCCGCCGCCACCAGCCCCTCGGCGGAAGCGCCGTGCGCGAGCCACGTCTTGTCCACCACGTCGCCGATGGCGTAGATGCCCGGCACGCTCGATTCCATGCGGTCGTCGACGATGACGCCGCCCCTGGGGCCCACCTTCACACCCGCGTCGAGCAGGCTTTCCGAATTACAGCGCAGCCCGATGGCAACCAGCACAAGGTCCACCGTGACCGTCCCGGCCTTTTTCCCCTCGAGGTGCACGACGACTGCGTTCTTCTGGTGTTCGAGTTTGGCCACTTTCGTGCCGGTGCGGACGTCCATGCCCTTCTTCTTCAACCCCGCCTCGAGCCGCTTCCCGAGTTCGGCGTCGGACTTCGGCAGCACGGTCGGCATCATCTCGATCAAGGTGACTTCCGCGCCGAAGGCGTTCCAGACGCAGGCGAATTCCGCGCCCAAGGCTCCCGCGCCGATCACGGCGATCCGCTTCGGCAGCTTCGTCAGTTCGAGGGCGTCCGTGCTGTCGATTACCGTTGTGTGGTTGAATTCCAGTCCTGGGATCACCGCAGGCCGCCCGCCTGTGGCCGCGATGATCGCCTTGGCCTTGATCTCCTCCTTATCCACAAGCACGCGGCCCGCCGCCGGGACCCGCGCCTCGCCATGCACGACGTCGATCCCTCGCGCCTTGAACAAGGCCGCGATCCCGCCCGTGTTCACCGCGACGACCTTCTTCTTGCGCTCGACGACCTTCTTCAGGTCAAAGCCTTTGAGGTCCAATTTCAGGCCGAATTCGTCGGCGTGCCGCATTTTCCGGTAGAGTTCCGCGCAGTAGATAAACGTCTTGGTGGGAATGCACCCGACATTCAGGCACACGCCCCCGAGCGCCTTGCGTTCGACCACGATGACTTTCTTGCCCAATTGGGCGGCGCGGATGGCCGCGACATAGCCGCCGGGCCCGCTGCCCACCACAAAGACGTCGCACTCTCGCATGACCTGCTCCTTGTTCGCGTCCCGCGTTAAACCTGGAATTCCGCGATCTCGAGTATCTGTTTCAGTCGGCCCATAAATTGCGCGGCCACCGCCCCGTCGATCACGCGGTGGTCGCTCGACATCGTCATCTTCATCATGGGCCGGACATGAATGCCGCCCTCGCGCGCGACCACGCGGTCGGTAATGGCGCCCACGGCGATAATCGCGCTGTCGGGTTGATTGATGATGGCGGTGAAACTCTCGACGCCGAACACGCCCATGTTCGACACGGTAAACGTATTGCCCGTGTAATCGTCCGGCAGCAGTTTGTTCGTTTTCGTCTTTTCCACCAGGGTCTTGGCCGCCTGCGCAAGCCCTTCGAGCGACAGGTGCTGCGCCTGTCGGACCACGGGCACCACAAGTCCGTTCGGCATCGCCACGGCCACGCCAAGGTTGACGTCCGCCACTTCCTCGATAGCGTCGCCCGCCCACCGCGCGTTCACGTGCGGAAATTCGCGCAGCGCGCGCACCGTTGCGAACAGGACGAGGTCATTGAACGACGCCTTAAACGGCAGCCGCTCGCGGAGCGCCTTGATCGCGCCCATGTCCACCTCGACGGTGACGTAATAGTGCGGCGCGGCATATTTGCTCTCCGACATACGCTGCGCGATGATGCGCCGCATCGGCGTCAACGGGATGCGCCGCACGCCGTCGCCCGAGACGGCGGGCGCGAGTTGTGGTCCGGGAGTCGCGGGCATTTCCCGGGCTCGGAGCACGTCGTCTTTCATTATCTTGCCGCGCGACCCCGTGCCGGCCACCGCAGCGAGATTCACGCCCGCCTGGGCCGCAACGCGCCGCGCCACAGGCGTCGCGCGGACAGAGGCTGCGGCGCCCGCGGCGGCGGTCACGTCCGCTTCGATCACCCGGCCGCCCACGCCGGAACCGGCAAGCCGCGCGGCGTCAACGCCCAGTTCCGCCGCTTTCTTGCGGGCACGGGGAGACACCGGCGCCTGTACGGCGGCCGCTGCCGGGGCTGCGGGAGTCGCCGAGACAGCGGCAAGGGGGGAGACCGCCACTGGTTGCGGGGTCTCGGATGCGGACGGCGCGGGGGCCGCGCCGGGGGAAACGCCATATTGAGAAAGGTCGGGCAGGGCTTCGTCCGGCTCGCCGATTAGTGCGATTACGGTAAGAACGGGGACTTCGACGCCGGGTTCGAGCAGAATCTTGCGCAAGACGCCCGACGCGGGCGATTCGCACTCGACCTCCGCCTTGTCCGTCTGGATCGAGAAGAGCGGATCGCCCGCGGCGACACGGTCGCCCTCGCTCTTAAACCACTGGACGATCGGGGCTTCCTCGACTGTCTGTCCCATCTTCGGCATGCGTACTTCGTACATGGCTACTCCTGTGTTATCCACCCGTCTCGCGCGAGACGTTCATCGGCGCGACCAATCAGCGCGGCAAGCGGCGCATCCGCGTCCAGACCGCACACCGCCTTGAGAACCCCCTCGAGCCCCGATGCCGCGCGAGTGCGTTGGAGGGAGTGCGCGGCTGGATCATCGGGAGGATCGTAGCGCATTGCGGCGGCCGCTGCAAGTGCGATGCCCTCCGGCGCGACGCCCTGCTCGATGCACATGCAGGCCGCGCCGACGAGGCGGTCGTGCCGGCCCAGCTTGCGCAGCGGGTCCCGCGCCACCCGCGCCACCTGGTCGCCGAGCGCGCGGTTGGCGTATCGGCGCAACAAGTCCGCCCCGTGCGCGCGCAACTCCTCGAGGGACAGGCCATAACGCGCGTGCAGGCCGCGACAACTCTCATCGAGCGCCTGCTCGACAACGTCGCGGACGCACGGGTCCGCCACCGCCTCCCAGATGAACGTGTGCCCGCGCAGTGCGCCGAGATAGGCTGTCGCGGCGTGGCTCATGTTATGGACGAAAAGCTTGCGTTCGACGTAGGCCCCGAAATTGCGCAACGGTTTCATGTGCGCGATGGCTGGTACTTCGCCCCGGAACGCCTCGGCGTCCACCGGCAGTTCGCAGTACGGTTCCACGCAGACCAGCAGCGGGTCCTCCGCCTTCACGGCGTCGGTCATCACGGGGACCATGCGCCCGATGGACGCCTCAACAAATCCGACCTTTTCGTCGAGCAATGGGTGAAGACGCGGCGCAAGATGCTTCCAAATCTCGCCGCGGAGGAACGGCCCGGCGTCCAGCAGGTTCTCGCATACGATGATGTTAAGCGGAGGCGCGGCGGGGTCCTCGAAACGACGGGCAAGTCCCTGGGCCAATAGCGGCGCGATGCGCGGCAGCACGTTCACGCCCACCGCCGTCGAGCCGATGGACGCCTCTGCGACGACGCGCGCCACGGCTTCCGTGTTCGCGGCGTGCAGGGCGTCCACATTCCGAATCCACATCGTTTCATCCGCGTCCGACACCGTGCGCAAGGGATAAGCGCGCCGCTCGTGCAGGCCGCGGACCACGTCCTCAATCACATCGATGAACGTCGTGGCGTACCCGGACTCGAAGTACAATTGGCCGAGAAAGCCGCGCCCGATGTTCCCCGCCCCAAAATGTACCGCCGTTTTCTCCAAGACCGCTCCCTTCCTGGTTCCCGGAAAGGGGGCATTCTACCAGACGGCTTCCCCGTTCACGAAGAGCGGGCGGGCCCGCGCGGGCTTTGCGGCCTGCCCCCCCGGCGGCTGCTGCGGGGGGCGCGCTCGACCGGTACGGCGCCGCAGCGTGTCGGCGTGGCTTGCATTTTTGTCGCTTGCGAATCGCTTTCGGGGGGGATTTTGTGCTACGATACTTCGTCTAAGCGGGAGGCGCATTCAGTGGCTGAAATCTCGGTGGACAACCTTGTCCGGGCGGCCCTCGAGGAAGATATCGGGCGCGAGGACATCACGACGAACGCGACCGTGCCGCCCGAGGCGCGCTGTGAAGCGCGGCTTGTGGCGAAGCAGGCGGGCGTGCTGAGCGGTATTGTGCCGTTTCGGCACGCTTTCGAGCTGATCGAGGCCGATGTCCGCAACTGGCAATCGGCCAAGGACGGCGACCGCTTTGTGCCGGGCGACACCTTGGCGACTTTCAGCGGGCTGACGCGCGGCGTATTGACGGCGGAACGGACGGCCATGAACCTGATTCAGCATCTTTCCGGCGTGGCAACGCTGACGGCGGAGTATGTCGATACGTTGCAGGGTCTTCCGTGCCGGGTCTGCGATACCCGCAAGACGACGCCGGGGCTGCGGTATCTCGAGAAGGAGGCGGTCGCGGACGGCGGCGGCGCGAATCACCGCCATACCCTGTTCCATGGCGTGCTCATCAAGGAAAACCACATCACCGCCGCGGGCGGCATTACGGAAGCCATCCACAAGGTACGCGGCATCGCGCCGCACATCCTGCGCGTCGAGGTCGAGGTCGGCTGTATGGAGCAAATGCGCGAGGCGCTGGCCGCGGGCGCGGATATCATCATGCTGGACAACATGTCCCTGGAAGAAATGGCCCAGGCTGCGAAAGAGGCCCACGGCCAGAAAGTGCTCCTCGAGGCCAGCGGCAATATCACCCTCGAGCGGCTGCGCGCTATCGCCGCGACCGGGGTGGACTTCATTTCGGTGGGCGCGCTCACCCATTCCGCCCCGGCGGTGGACCTTTCCCTATTGATTACCAATGGCTGACTCCACGCAAGCATTACGGGCTTCCACCCGTTCTTTTCCCCAGGGCGAGACCCCTTTGGGGGCGAGGCATGCCGCGCCTCTCGAAGGCGACGCCTTGAAGATCGCGCTACACGTCGGCCCGGATGGGCGCGTCCTGTTCTTCGAGTGCGTGGAATCCACCCAATCCCTGGCGCTCGAACGCCGCCGGGACGGGCTCGTCATCTTAGCGGACGCCCAGACCGCCGGGCGCGGTTGCCACGGGCGCACGTGGCATAGCGCGCCGGGCCTCGGACTGTGGTTCAGCGTGGTAGTCGAGGGGCCGCCCGCGGGCCTCGCCTGGCTCGGGGCGCTCGCCGTGCGCGACGGGGTACGGACAGGGCGCCCGGCCGCGGCCCTCGAGGTCCGTTGGCCGAACGACCTCTTCCTGCGTGGCCGCAAGGTATCGGGGGTGCTCGTCGAGCACCGGGACGGTTGGAGCGCCCTCGGGATCGGCATCAATGTGCACCACCGTCCCGAGGATTTTTCCCCTGAGTTACGCGACTCGGCGGGGTCGCTCGAGGACCTGACCGGGGTTCCATGGGACCGCGCGGCGTTGTTGCGCCGCGTGCTCGAGGCGCTGGACCGGCGCGTGGCGCGCCTGCGCGCGGAGGGCATCGAGGGTATCCGCGCGGAATGGGCCTCGGCTTGCGGGGTGATCGGGCGCACGGTGCGCCAGGAAGACATCGAGGGCGAGGCGGTCGCCCTCGATGAGGACGGGGGCTTGATCGTGCGCGCCGGGGCGGGCCTGCGCCGCCTGACGCGCGGGCCGATTGCATTCGCGGACGGAGTCTGAGCGATGCTGCTCGTCATGGACGTGGGAAACACGCAGACCGTGCTGGGCCTCTACGACGGCGATATCTTGCGCGGGCACTGGCGCATTTTCACGAATAATTATCGTACCAGCGACGAGTTGCGCGTGCTTTTTTTCATGTTGCTCCAGAGCGCGGGCATTGACCCCGGCATCATCGAGGGCTGTTGCATATCGAGCGTCGTGCCGCAGATCAACCTCGCACTCGAACACGTGTGCAAGAAGGTCTTCGGCGCGAAGCTGCTCATGGTCGGCCCCGGCGTGAAGACTGGGCTCGTGCTCCAGGTCGAGAACCCGAAGGAAGTCGGCGCGGACCGCATCGTGAATTCGGTCGCCGCGCGGGCCGAACACGAAGGGCCCCTTGTCGTCATCGACTTCGGCACCGCGACCACCTTCGACGCCGTCACGGCAAAGGGCGAATGGCGCGGCGGGGTCATTGTACCGGGCCTGCAACTCTCGGCGGACGTGCTGTTCGAACGATGCGCGAAACTGCCTCGAGTCGACATTGCCGTGCCGCCGTCCGTCATCGGGCGCGACACGATCGCGAATATCCGGTCGGGCCTGACTTACGGCTACGCGGACCTGGTCGACGGGCTGGTGCGGCGCATGGGCCGCGAGATGCAGTGCGAACCCACGACGGTCGCCACGGGCGGACTCGCGGAGCTCATCGCCGATTTGACGGACACCATCGACGTGGTTGATCCGTTACTTACCTTGAAAGGGCTCCGGCTCGTGTACGAGCGGAACGAAAAGCAATTATGACTGCCCGTGGCGGCGTATATTGCGCGATCCTCGCGATCGTCGCGTTCGGGTGCGGGCAGGGCATCGCCCCCCCGTCGCCCGAGACCGCCACGCCCGCTGTCGGCAGGACCGACGGCGCGGTCAGCATGAGCGGCATCAACCTTTTCCTGCACGACGCGCGCCCCACCGCCGGCGCCGCGCGCAAGCCCACGTTCTGGGTTCACGCCGAATACTTCACCATGCTCGACGACCAGGTGTGGTCCTTCGAGAACGCCCAGGCGGCCATCTACGGACGCACGCCGGAGGAAAAACAGATTACGCTCGAGGCGGCGCGGGGCCGCTTCCAGGAAGACAGCGGGGCGCTGCTCGACGGCGGCGTCACGGCCTACGTCGGCGAGATGACGCTGGACCTCGCGGACATCGAGTGGATTAACCCGCGCCAGGAAGGCGAGGAGGGCATCGCGCGTTCGGACAGCCCGTTGCGGGTGAGCAGCAACAAGCTGCAACTGCGCGCTTCCAGCCTGCGCCTGTATCCGGAGTCGGACAAGTTCGTGCTCACGAACGTCTCCGGGCTCGTGCGTTTTGGAGACCATGCGCCATGAGAAGTCTCATCCTTGCGACCTTCGCATGCCTCGCCGTCGTCGCGGCCTTCGGGCAGGACGACGGCATGGGCGGCTATAACGCGATGCGGGCCGACTATATCGGCGAGGTTACCGGCAGCATCGAGGACGGCAGCTTCGATACCATGTCCGGCGGCGTCGAGATCACGCTGATGTCGGACGACCCGGGCCGGAAACCGGTCCCCATCCGCGCGCGCACCATGACCTTCGCCTACGGCGCGTCCGGCGGCAGACCATCCCGCATCGCCATGCAGGGGAGCGTTCACGTGAATCACCCCGTGGCCGCGGTGAACGCGGACAAGGCGGAATGGGACTTCGAGCGCGGCGAGATGGTCTTCACGGGCAACGTCGTCATGAACAGCGACCGCATGAAGAACGTGCAATGCGAGGAACTCGTGTTGAACTTCAACGACGGGCGCTACCGCATGACGAAGGTCAAGGCCGAACTCGCGCTCCCGCGCGAGTCGCCCGACGCCGCGCCCGCCGACCCCGCGCTGCTGCGGGAATCCCACGTGACGGACTGGACGGGCCTGGTCAACACGCTCAAGCAACAAGCGGCCGCCGAGGCCGCCTCGCCGGGCAAACACGTGATCACGCTGCTCGACGCGGAGACGCGGGGCATCCTGACCTCCGCGCCGACCGAGACGATTGTCGCGAACAGGGAAAAGCTGCTCAAGCAACTCAATAAGGTGATGAGCAATCCCAAGCTGTACAACGAAGCGGCATGGGCGGGCGTCGCGCTGGACGACGAAGCCAAGGCGCTGCTCGACAAGCAGGACCGTGCGCCCGAGGAACTGACGCGGCTCAACCGGTTGCTGCTCCGGGCGGCCTACCCCGCGTACATCGCGGCGCCGTGAAGGGAAACGGCATGTCCGGCGAAAACGCGCTGCTCCGCACCCACGGCCTCGTCAAGGCGTTCAAGCGGCGCACCGTCGTGCGCGGCGTCTCGATCTCCCTCGACGCGGGCGAGACCGTCGGCCTGCTCGGGCCGAACGGCGCGGGTAAGACGACGACCTTCAACATGATCGTCGGCCTCCTGCGGCCCGACGACGGCCGCATCGAGTTTAACGGACGCGACGTGACGCGCATGCCCATGTACCGGCGCGCGCGCAGCGGCATCGCCTATCTGCCGCAGGAGCCGTCCGTATTCCGCCAACTCACCGTCCGGCAGAACCTCCTCGCCATCCTCGAATACCAGCCGCTCTCGAAAACCGAGCGCGAAGCCCGCGCCGAGGCGCTCCTCAAGGACCTCAACATCGCGCACCTCGCCGACAACCCGGCCTACACCCTCTCCGGCGGCGAACGACGTCGCACCGAAATCGCCCGCGCACTCGCCACGGAGCCGCGCGTCTTCCTCCTCGACGAGCCTTTCGCCGGCATCGACCCCATCGCCGTCGCCGACCTGCAGGACACCGTCGCCGCACTCAAGCGCAAGGGCATCGGCGTGCTCATCACCGACCACAACGTGCGCGACACCCTCGAAACGACCGACCGCGCCTACATCATCAACGAGGGCAGCGTCATCGTCGCGGGAA
>Ga0116143_10005946_pt1 | contig 10811 bp, 7 predicted proteins | sample AD_UKC034_MetaG_FD_89745 | JGI IMG/M metagenome (GOLD analysis project Ga0116143, IMG submission 89745) | Active sludge microbial communities of municipal wastewater-treating anaerobic digesters from USA - AD_UKC034_MetaG | ecosystem: Engineered > Bioreactor > Anaerobic > Digestate | place: USA...
CAGCGGGATGAAAAACCCGGCCAACACTTTGAGGCGCAAACCGCCCCGGTGGAATTTAAACGGCATGACAGCAGTTCTCCTGGCCAAAATTTTACCACACCCCCCAAATCTTCCGCTTAAGCGGCCTACCATTGTTCAAATGCGATCCTCCTATAACCTGTGTGGGCAGAACGTATGCCCTGGCCCCTGGCAGTGGTAGAATATTATCCTGATGATGAGTGCTGCCGTTTCGCTGGAGACGAAGTCCCCTGGCAGCCGGCTGGTCAGCCTTCCGCCCCTTCCGCCTTACATGATCGGCCGGCCGTATGGCCTTGATGAGCATGGGCGCGCCCTGGACCAGGTCAAGGGTGTGGGAATTGTTGCCACGCTCAATACCATGCTGGATTGCGTGGGGCGCGCCGCCCTGGATGGGCTGCCCGCCGGCACGCCCAATGAAGTGCGCGAAAGGCTGCTGGACCAGGCCCGTAAGGCGGCAATGGATGAATTGGTGGCGCGCTTGAATACGGCCATCCCTGAGCCCAGGTTCCACATCAACGCCAGTTATCTCTTGAACGAAGGCAATAGCTACTCTTTTGAATTTGATACCTTTTACAGCCGGATTTGCTGGGAGCTTTCGGGCGACCCCAATTTCCGCTTCAATACGGGCGCTCGCAGCATCCCCCAGGCGATCGCTTACCTGGTGCGCCCCTTTTCACTGAGCCAGATCTACAATTTGCTGCCGCGCTTTACTGCCAAGTTCGCCTCCACCGATATCCAGCCCGCCTCCGTCACGGCAACCTCGGCCGTGATCCAGTGGCGCTGTAAGCGTGAATTGGCCAGCCTGCCCGAAGCCTTGCACCAATTGTTCATTCGCATGTACTGCGATTATATCCAGGGTGCCCTTTCCAGCATCCCCAAGGTGGTCTTTAACCAGCCTGCCGCCACCGTGCATGAACTGCGCTGCCAATTGCGGGGTGATGAATGCTGTGAATGGGAGTTCGCCTGGACTCAAAGCGCGCTGGGCAGGGCGGCCCCGCGCGAGCGGGCGCGTTCGGCCAGGCCAGCAGATGGGGCTGGCGCTTACCATCCTGCTTCAGCCGGTGAGGATATCTTCAGCCAGCCGGCCCCCAACCGCCCGCCCCCGCAGACTCTTCCCCTCTTGCCCAGGCGCATGCAGGGGCCGCCCTTTGGTATTGGGCTGGACGGGAAGCAGATCAGGCAGGCATCGGGCAGCATTGTCCTGGCGGCTATTCATCAGATGAAGTATATGGTGGGCCGGCGGGCAGAGAAAACCTTGCCCGCCGACATCGGCCGCGAAGAACGCCAACTGTTGGTGGAGCAGGCAAAGACTTCAGCCCTGGATGAGCTGACCCGCCGCCTGAACGAGGCCGTGTTCTCTCCGCAGTACCACTTGGCCAGCAGCGACCTGCTGAATGAGAACGTTTATTACTCGCACGAGTTCAATTTATATGTCAACGAGCTGTGCAGCGAGCTTTCGGGCGACCCTGATTTCTATTTTCATCGCGGCTTGCGCAGCATACGCGCCTCCATTATCCACCTGGGCCGTCCTTTTACCTTGCGCCAGGTTTTTAACCTGGTGCCGCGCATTACGGCCAAAGTGGCCGATGCCGATATGCGCGTGGTTGGCACCACCTCGCACTCGGCCATTCTCCAATGGCGGCCTCAGCACCAGTTAGAGCAGATCCCCCAGCAGCTTCACACGCGTTATATTCACATGGCCTGCCCGGCATACCAGGGGGTGTATGCCGTTGTTCCCTTCGTCCACTCGCACCTGCCGGTTGCGCACGTTGAAGAGATCCGCTGTGTCATGCGCGGCGACCCATACTGTGAATGGGAATTCTTCTGGGAGCGGCCTGCCCGCAAATGGGGCTCAGGCATTGTGCTGGCGGCACTGTTGTCTTTGCTGCTCATCGCCTACCTGCTCTTGCGCTTGCCGGGCTGGCAGTGGCTGGGCTGGCTGGCAGTCTTTTTACCCCTCCTTGGGGCCTGGGCCTTGAAGCGTTTGCGTGACCTGGATATTGAACGCGACCGCCAGGAACAGCTCTTGCTCGAGCAGCGCGAATCCGCCGAACAGCAGTACGACAGCCTCCAGCGTGCCAATGCAGACTTGCAGGTTTCCAATATCACCCTCCAGCATAAGCTCTCTGAGCTGACCGCCCTGCACCAGGTTGGCATGACCCTCAGTGCCACCCTGGACCTGGATGAACTGCTTGAGAAAAGCCTCAAGCTGGTCACGATCTACTTGAATTTTGACCGTGCCCTGATCATGTTGGTCAGTGAACGCGATGGCGCGCGCATCATGGCCGATGGACGCGCAGTTGGCGGTACGCCTGAGATGGGTGAGCTGTTCCAGCAGTTGGTGATCAAAGTGGATACGGATGATTCGCCGCTGGCACAGCCGGTGCGTTCTGGCGAGCCTTTGTATGTTCGCGATGCCAGCCAGCTTGCCGGCCCGCGCGTCCGGCAGTATTTACAAGCCTTTGGTACCAACTGCTTCTTGGCTGTGCCCCTGGTTACCAAGGGACGCTCTGTGGGTGTGCTGGCCGTCGATAACGGCCTGACAGGACGGCCCATCCCCGAGACCGCCATTGAGTTGATGGCAACCGTTGCCAGCCAGATTGCAACCGCCATCGACAGCGCCCAGGTCTACCAGAACATGGAACAACGCGTTCAACATCGCACCGCCGAGCTTGAAAACGCCACCCGCGCCGCTCAAGAGGCCCGCCATGCGGCTGATGCCGCCAACCAGGCCAAAAGCGCTTTCTTGGCCACCATGAGCCACGAGATCCGCACGCCCATGAACGCTATCATTGGCATGGGCGGCCTGCTGCTCAACACCTCGCTCAACGACGAACAGCGTGAGTACGCCGATGTCATTCGCAGCAGCGGGGATGCTCTTTTGACCATCATCAATGATATCCTCGACTTCTCGAAGATCGAGGCTGGCCGCATGGATATGGAGCAAGCCCCCTTTGATTTGCGCGAGTGCCTCGAAAACTGCCTGGATATGCTTGCCACGCGCGCCGCCGAGAAGAAGCTCAACCTTGCCCTGCTGATGGCGCCGGATGTGCCGCCTGCCATCTTGGGCGACGTCACCCGCCTGCGGCAGGTGATGATCAATTTGCTCAATAACGCCGTCAAGTTCACCGACCAGGGCGAGGTGCTGCTTTCTGTCTCGGCCCAACCGCTGCCGGGCAGCCCAGAAACGGATGCCTGGAGCCTGGCTACGTATCGCATCCACTTTTCGGTGCGCGATACCGGCATTGGCATCCCTGCCGACCGGCTCGACCGTTTGTTCAAATCCTTCAGCCAGGTGGATACTTCGACCACGCGCCGCTACGGCGGCACCGGCCTGGGCCTGGTGATCAGCAAACGCCTGGCAGAGCTGATGGGCGGCGAGATGTGGGTTGAAAGTGAGCACGGCAAAGGCTCTACCTTTCACTTTACCATCCAGGCCGAAGCGGTTGCTTCGCTCTCGCCGCACAAGAATCTCAGCGGCGAGCAGCCTCACCTGGCCGGTAAGCGCCTGCTGATCGTCGATGACAATCCCACCAACCGGCGCATCTTGATTTTGCAGACCAAAGAATGGGGCATGTTGGCCCGTGAAACCCCCTCGCCTCTCGAGGCCTTGGAATGGGTGCGGCGTGGCGATCCGTTTGACCTGGCGATCTTGGATATGAACATGCCCGAGATGGACGGGGTCATGCTGGCGCAGGAGATCCACAAGCTGCCAGAGCGCCAGGCCCTGCCCCTGGTGATGCTATCTTCAGTCAACCCCCACGAAACCGGTGTCCAGCATAATGAGTTTGCCATGCACATGTACAAGCCCATCAAGCAGTCTCAGCTTTACGATGCCCTGGTCACTTTGTTCGCCAGGGAATCGCCTGCCGGCGCCCATTCTGCCGCCGCCGGGCGAAAGGCCGGCAGCCGCTCCAGCGCCATTGAACAGCCTTTTGACCCCCACATGGCTGAGCGCCTGCCGCGGCGCATCTTGCTGGCTGAAGATAATGCCGTGAACCAAAAGTTGGCCTTGCGCATGCTGTCTCAGATGGGATACCAGGCTAATGTGGCCGTCAACGGAATCGAAACGATTCACGCCTTAGAGCGCCAGCCGTATGATGTCATCTTGATGGATGTGCAAATGCCAGAGATGGACGGCCTAGAAGCCGCCCGTCAGATCTGCGCCCGTTGGCCGCGCGGTGAGCGCCCATTCATCATCGCCATGACCGCCAACGCCATGCAAGGCGACCGCGAAACCTGCTTGGCTGCCGGCATGGATGCCTACCTGAGCAAGCCCATCCGTGTCAATGCCCTCGTGCAAGCCTTAGAAGCAAGTACCGTATCTTCTTGAAAAGTGGGGGATGCCCCCAGTTTATTGCGAAGCTGCCGGGTACTGCTTGATCTGATGGAGGAAAATGAGATGGTTGAAAAACAAGTCCTCGCCCCATTTACCTTGCAGCAGTTATTGGAGTGCTGCGGCGGTGATTGGGATTTTATGGCCGACCTGGCGGGAACTTTCTATGGCGATACCGCCAACCTGCTTGAAGAAGCCCGGCAGGCCTGTCAGCTTGGTGACGCCGCCGCCCTGCGCCGCGCCGCCCACAGCCTCAAGTCCAACGCGGCCAGCTTTGGCGCTGAGTTAATGCGTCAAATGTGCAAAGACCTGGAAGAGATGGGCAAAGCCGGGGATCTCTCGGATGCCAGCTCGCGCCTGGAGCAGATCAGCGCTGAATTCGAACAGGTCAGGTCTGCCTTGCAAGAGGTGATCGAGCGCCGCAGCCTCAATCCTACAACCGGCTAATCTAAACCATTTCACCAGGAGTCTCTTGATGCGTGCCCGCAGAGCTTTACTATACACCCCCGGCGATGATCTGCATAAGATCCAAAAAGCTGTCACCCTCGATGCTGACTGCATTTGCATGGATATAGAAGATGGCGTGGCCCTGAACCGCAAGCCCCAGGCCCGCCAGGTCATCTTACAGGCCCTGGCTGAGCTGGATTTTGGCCGTTCTGAGCGCCTTGTGCGCCTGAATGCCCTGGGCAGCGGCCTGGAGGCGGATGACCTGAACGCCCTGTTTGGAGGCCAAACTGCCATCCGCCCAGATGGCATTGTTGTTCCCAAGGTTGGATCGGCCGACCAGGTGCGCTGGATCAGCGCGCAGCTTGCGGTTGCCGAGGCGCGTTTTGGCTGGCAGCCTGGCGCATTGGCGCTCATCATCCAGGTTGAAACCGCCGCTGGCCTGGTCAACCTGCGTGAGATCTGCTCGGCTGACCCCCGCTTGCAGGCGGTGATTTTCGGCGCGGAAGACCTGGTGAATGATATCGGCGCCACGCGCAGCGCGGCTGGCTGGGAAGTCTTCTATGCCCGCGGCGCTGTGGTGGCGCATGCTGCGGCTTACGGCCTGCAAGCCATCGATATGGTGTATGTCAACTTTCGCGATCCAGAGGGCTTGAGCGCTGAGGCCTTGCAAGGCGCCCAGTTGGGCTTCACCGGCAAACAGGTCATTCACCCCAGCCAGGTCGCGCCAGTGCAGCAGGCCTTCACGCCCTCGCCTGAGGCAGCCGCCCATGCCCAACGCGTGATCGATGCTTTTGAAACCCACCAGGCCCAGGGGCGAGGGGCTTTTGAATTGGATGGTAAAATGGTAGATGCGCCGGTGGTCAAGGCGGCCCAGCGTGTGTTGGAGCGAGCCCAGGTTGTAAAGGGAGTATAATCAAGCCATGCCGAAAGAATTACACCTTCCCACTGAAATTGATCTGACTGCTTTCATTTCTGAAGAAGCGCACGATCTGAAATCCCCCTTTAACCGTGTCTTGGGTTTTATGAAGCTCATCCTGAAAGGCATGGATGGCCCAATCTCTGACCAGGCCAAGGAAGACCTGACCACCGCTTACCAAAACAGCCTGTATGCTATGGTGTTGATGAGCAGCCTGGTTGAGATGGCCCGCCTGAGCGAGGGAGGGCGCCCCCTGTCTCCAACGCCCTGCACACTGGATGGGTTATTGCGCAGCGCACTGGCAGACTGGAAGAAAAATGGTGCCAAAGATCGTACCCCCGAGGTGACCATCTTGGCTCCTGAAAATGCCCCCCTGGAAGCCGACGAGATGCTGGTGCGCCAGTGCCTGGCAAACAGCATTTCTTATGTGTTAGAGTTCGTGCAAGAATCCCTGGCCCTCAGCCTCCAGGCCGTACAAGATGGGGGTGTCTCCATCTTCACCGTGCGCAGCGCCGGCAAGAAGCTGGTTCCCCCGCCCGAATGTGATCTGACGATGTACGGCTATATCCTTGCCAGCCTCTTGAAACAGCACAACGGAACCTTGCGCCGCGTGGAAGAAGATGAGCAGGGAGCCTTGATCGAATTCAGTTTATAACCCCTAAAGCTGCTCTCTGCCAGCCTGATGCACGCCGCCGCCTGCGCCCTGGTGGGGGTGGTCTTTGGGTGATTGCATAGAGGAGATCATGCCGACCAACCAACATCGCTGGGCCGTTTTTTTAAGCCTTATCCTGCTTGGCCTGGCCGCGGCTTGCGGCCCGGCAGGTGGTGACCTGGTGCCCCTGGCTGAGCTGCCTGATCCTCGCTACTATGCCCTGGTCCCTGCCGACCTTCCCGAGGCCGGTGCCGATTGGCTGGTCAGTTACGACAATTATGCCGAGCAAGGGCGCGGCAAATGGGTGTACGTGGCTTACCAGGCCAGCCAGCCGCCCACCCTGGGCGGAGATCTGGGCTTCTCCTTCTCAATACTCAACGACATCATCGTTTACGAGGAAGATGTCAGCCAGACCGACCTGCCCAAGCCCCCTGCCGAGTTGGGCGCTATCACCGGGCTGGACTGGCAGGTCATGAGCAGTTTGCGCCAGGTCGGCGACAAGACTCTGCTCTGGCGCACCACCATCGGCGACCTGCAAACCCCGGCCTGGTGGCTGGGATTTTATAAGGGCCATGCCTATGTGCGCATTTCGCTCTTTGGCTTCCCCGATGCCCTGGCCTACAGCCTGATCCACGACCTGGCAGATGTGGTTGCCGAGCGCCTGCCCGATTCGGTCACCGAGCTGCGCCAGGATGCCGCCCAGGCGGCCCAAACCCCCTCCAGCAGCGGTTATATCAACCTGGCTACCCCGGCCCCCCAGTCGGCCGAACTGTTAACTGCCGAGCCCGACCCAGTTGACCTGGCCGCGGCCCTCTCGTACACTGCCACGCCCGGCGAGACGGGCATGTATGTTTACCTGGATGAGACTGCCGCCCAGCTCACCGATGGGGTCTTGGGCGGCGACAGCCTGCTGGACGACCTGGGCAGCGGCCCGGCTTACGAGTGGGTGGGTTGGCGCCAGGCCGCGCCCCTCCAGCTTACCTTTGCCCTGCCGCCGGCCGCCAGTCTCTCGGCTGTGCACATCAGCTTCAACCATGCCGAACGTTTCGGCGTTTACCTGCCCGCCCAGGTGGTCATCAACGGCCTGGCTTACGAGCTGCCTGCCGACCTGCTGCCCGATGGACAGCGCGGCTTTGTGGTCTTCCCGGGCCCTTTCAGCGGCGAAACCCTTGAGATCAACCTGGCTTACCGCAGCGAAGGCTGGATCTTGATCGATGAGGTGCGGTTGATTAAATAATAAAGAAGTCGTGCCAGTTGCACGACTTCTTTATTCACAGCGCCCGCGGCGCGACTCGAACACGCGACCCTTTGCTCCGCAAGCAAATGCTCTAATCCACTGAGCTACGCGGGCAGTGCGGGCATTATTTTACCACCTTATTCTATAAAATCAATACCCTTTTATTTGCTGTACACCAATTCCACCTCTGGCCCGCGTAAGACCAGACCCTCTTCCCCTGCTTCCATCGTTTCGACGGCATTCAGTGCCGCCAGGTAACTGCTTTCTTGCGCCATGACCGCTTCGTCGGCGCAGGCCATCAGCGTCGTCGCCAGTTCGTCGAACTCCAGGCTGCTGCCATTCAACGCATAGCTGCCCCCAAAGGAATTGCACCCAGAGTTCCCAAAAACGCGATCTTCTTCAAACCCAAGCGTCAGCCCTGTCCCTTCGATTACCGGGTTTCCATTCAGGCTTACCAGCTTCCAGGTTCCTTCTGGCATGGCAGACGATCCGCCGCAGGCCGCCAGCGCCAGCAGCCATACCCCCAAAAAACACACTGCAAATATCTTTTTCATTCCTTTTCAAAACTCCTTTCTCTCAATAGACGCTCCATCCGGCTCCTCGGTTCCCACCCTTCTCCGCTTACCTTTGTTAGAACCTTCTTAATCTACCTACCCCTCGCCTTGCATCCTCTATCAGCCAGTGGTAATATCACATCATGTATCTTCGCGGCAGCAAGTGGAATATGTCAAAACGCACCCGGCGGCGTTCCAACCCTTGGACGTTGCTGTTTTTGGTCGCCCTGATCGGCGGCTTTATTTATTTGAACTTTATTGTTGTTCCCACCATCCCCTCGCCTTTTGCGGTTACCCCTACTGCCACCCGCAGCCCCGAGTCCTTCGTCAACGAGGCCGAGGCATACTTTGCACAGGGCAAAATGACCCAGGCCATCGATTCATACAAAGAAGCCATCCTGGCGGACCCGCAGAATCCGGCCAATTTCATTGCCCTGGCCCGCGTCCAGATCTTTGCCGGGCAGTACGACGAAGCCAAGATCAACGCCGAGAATGCCCTCCTGCTCAACCCCGATAATGCCAATGCCTATGCCATGCGCGCCTGGGCCCTCGATTACATGGGCGATTACCTGGAAGCGCTGGCTGCCGTCAAAAAGGCCATTGAGTTGGATCCCACCAACGCCCTGGCTTATGCCTTCTATGCCGAGATCCTGATCGACCAGGGCAATTACGAGGATATCGAGACCGCCATCAGCATGTCGCGCAAGGCGCAAGACCTGGCCCCCAACAACCTTGAGACCCACCGCGCTCGCGGCTATGTGCTTTACGCCACCGGCAATTATGCCGAAGCAATTGAAGAATATAAGGCTGCCATTGCCATTAATGACAAGCTCTGGGATATGCACTATTCTCTGGGCGTTGCCTATAAACTGACCGAAGAATACGACCTGGCTGTGCAAGAAATGCTCACCGCCGTGGCCCTCAACCCCACCAATCCCGATATCCTGACCGAGATCTCGCGCACCCACTCCACCATCGGCCAGTTTGATAAGGCCATTCAATATGCTGAGCAGGCCCTGGTCATCGACCCTTCGAGCCCCCGTTTGCACGGCAACCTGGGCGTGATGCTCTACAAAGGCGAAGAATACAACCGCGCCGTCGATGAGTTCATCCTCGCCGTGCGCGGCGGCACCACCGCAGATGGCGTTGCCGTCCAAGGCCTGCCGCTGGCCCCTGGCCGCGTGGCCGATGAATATTACACCTTCTACGGCTGGTCGTTGGTGCGTCTCAACCGCTGTGATGAGGCGGTGGATATCTTCTACTTCATCATCCAGAACATCCAGGATGACCAGTTGGCTTATTACAATGCCACTGAAGGTGTCAAATTCTGCCAGGACACCCTGGAAGAGCCCGTCCCTGAGCCCTGATATGGAAAGCTCCTCTGCTGAAAAGAGTTTTAGTTTTCGCCCGGTCCGGCCGCGTTCTAATCCTTACCGGGTCTTGTTTTGGATCCTGCTCATCCTGGGCGTGGCTTGGGTGCTCCTGAGCCTGGAGCGCGGCGAGATCCATTCGCCCTTTGCCGCCACCCCCACCCCCACGCGCATGCCGCAGTCTTATATCCTTGAGGCGCAAACCTATTTCGACGCCGGCAAGCTGGACGACCCCAACTCAGACCTGGATGCCATCGGTGCTTACCAGCGTGCCCTGGCGATTGACCCCACCAATGCCCAGGCCTGGGCCGAGCTGGCCCGCATCCAGGCCTATTCTTCCAGCTTCACCAGCACCGACCAGCAGCGCCTGGAGCGCCTGCAAGAAGCCCTGGTCTCGATCGAGAAAGCCGTGGCCCTGGCCCCTGATGACAGCACGGTTTTTGCCATCTATGCCCTGGTGCTGGACTGGAACGCCTCCAGCAACCTCATTACCCCTGCCCAGCGCGATGACTACCTGGTGCGCGCCGAAGCCGCCTCAACCCGCGCCTACCTGCTTGACCCTGAAAACGCCCTGGCCCTGGCCTTTTACGCCGAGGTGCTGCTTGACCAGCAAAAGTGGGACCAGGCCCTGCAGTATGCCCAAAAAGCCGTTGAGATCGCCCCCGACTCGGTGGATACCCACCGCGTTTACGCCACCGTGCTCGAATACCTGGGGGCCTACCGCGATTCGATCCAAGAGAATATCATCGCCGCCGAACTGGCCCCCAACCTGACCTTCCTTTATTTGCGCATCGGGCTGGGTTACCGTCACCTTCAGTCTTACGAGATGGCCCTGGAATACTTTGCCCGCGCCGTCACCATCAACGAGCAGTTGGGCATCCGCGACCCCTTGCCTTACATCGCCATCGCCAAGACTTATTCCCAACAAGGCGAGTTCTTTATTGCCTCCCGTAATGCCGAGAAAGCCCTGCTCTTCGACCCCTCGGGCGCTAATGTTTACGGACAGCTTGGCATGATCTATGTGCAGGCCCGTAATTATGAATCCGCTCTGCCGGCTCTGCGCTGTGCTGTGGATGGCTGTACTGCTGCTGAAAACCAGACTCTGACCGAACTGTCTGATAAGTATTCGCTCGAAGACAGCCTGGCTTTGCAGTATTATGAGCAGGGCATCCCCTTTGACATCCAGCCCCTGGCCCTGACCAACCTGGATGTGGCCTATTACTACGTGCGCTACGGATCGGTGCTGGCTTATCTGCACAGTCCCGAGAACCGCTACTGTGA
>Ga0116143_10005948_pt1 | contig 10811 bp, 9 predicted proteins | sample AD_UKC034_MetaG_FD_89745 | JGI IMG/M metagenome (GOLD analysis project Ga0116143, IMG submission 89745) | Active sludge microbial communities of municipal wastewater-treating anaerobic digesters from USA - AD_UKC034_MetaG | ecosystem: Engineered > Bioreactor > Anaerobic > Digestate | place: USA...
GCCGTGGTTGAGTACGACGGCCTTCCCATAGGGGCTGGCCGGCCCGGCCCGGTGTATGAAGCGCTCTCCAAACTGCTTGCGGACGACATGAAAAGCAATTCTGACCTGCTCATTCCTGTAAACCATGAAAGGAGTTCTAAATGAAGAAAACGATCATCATCCTGCTGGCGGTCCTGATGGCCACCGGAGCTTCCGCCCAGCTTCTGGATCAGGGCGTCAGCGAACTCCGCCTGAGCGGCCTGGTTGATTTTGAAACGGCAGACGACACGCTTTTCCTGCTGGACGTGTTTTACGGCATTTTCCTGGTGGACTGCTTCGAGGCGGGCCTGGCCATGGGGCTGCGGGAAAGTGATTCGCTCTCGCTCTGGAAGATCGGGGCGGAGGCCGAATACAACTTCGATCTGGGAACCGAACTGGTGCCGTATATCGGCGGCGGCCTTTTCTACGGAAGGTTCGATGTGGACGGGAAGAACGACAGCGGCATGATCATCAAGGCCGCGGCGGGAACAAAGTATTTTGTGACCGAGTCCGTGGCCATTTCCATGGCGGCGGTGCTTGAGTGGGCCTCCGAGGACGTGTATCCCGAAGAAGGCGGGCTGTCGGATATGGACACCCGGCTGGAGCTCGGCCTCCGCTTTTTCTTCTAGTATTGCACTGGCAATCACCGGACAGGGGCTGTAAATTGTCCGCGGTTTTTCAACGTTTGTCCGGGCTCCGCTGTCTGTGACAAAGAAAGGACAGAATGATCATGAAGAAATTAATTGCCGTTTGCATGGCCGCGGTGCTGGCTGCACCTCTTTTTGCCCAGGAAGAGCCGGTCCCGGAATCCGGACCCGCTCATGCTCCCCGGATCGTCTGCGACCAGCCGACGTTTGAATTCGGCGAAAGAGACAATTCCGAAACAGTTGAACACACTTTCGTTATTAAAAACGAGGGGGATCTTTCGCTGGAGATTTCCAATATCCGCGCCGCCTGCGGATGCACGGTCGCCAATATCACATCCAAGCTCATTGCGCCCGGTGAAACAGCTGATCTGACGGCGCGGCTCTCGCTCCGCGGCCGAAGCGGCCGGCAGCGCAAGTCGATAACCGTGACATCAAACGATCCGGTGACCCCGCACCTGACCCTGTTTCTCGACGGCACCGCCATGATTGGCATCGAAGCGGTCCCTCCGCGCTTGTTCTACGGGCAGATCACACCGGCGGCGGTGGTGGAGCAGTGCGTTGAAGTTCGCGGAGGTTCCGTGCCCTTCAAAATCATTGCAGTGGAATCTGATTCTCCCAAAATCGCCACCCGCATGGAAGTGCTTGAGGACGGCAGGAAATACCGGGTCTGCGCCGCCACCGTTCCGCCTTTGGATCAGGGGCAGCTGCGTTCAACGGTTACGGTTCGCACAGACAGCGAAAAAATTCCCGTGGTTAACATTCCTGTCGCGGCCTCGGTGATTGGCGGTATCGCGGTGGCCCCGCGCGAGATTTCGATCCCGTCCTCCGGGGATCAGCCCGTCACCCGCTTTGTGGTGCTGCGGCCGTCCACGGCTGAAGAGTTTCAGGTGAAGGAAGTGGTGGTGCCGGATCCCTCCATCGAAGTGGCGGTTGTGCCGATGCCGACGGGCTTTCGCATTCAGCTCAGCAACATCCGTCCCGGTGCGGAGTGGGCCGACAAGAAGATTGTAATTCACACGACATCCGAAGAAATGGCCAGCATTGACATCCCGTTTCGCGTTAATCCGTAGCGGTGTGATTCATGCCCTCGCGGGAACACATTCAGGATCTCCTGCTGCATGCCCTGCTGCTGGCGGCGCTTTCGGCCCTGTTGTCGGTCATTGCCTGGGCCGTGCATCCCGCCCGCATTCCCTGGGTTGGCGACTGGGCTCATCATGTTGAAACCCTGGCCCTCCGGGAGGGCATCCCTCTTGTAAACACCCCCGAGATGCGGCGCATCGCAGCGGCCGGCACACATCTGATTCTGGATGCCCGGCCGCTGGCGGATTTCGATGCCGGCCACATTCCCGGCGCGGTTCCGCTTCCCTATGACAATCTGGATGCGCATTATGAACAGGCGCGCCTGCTGATGAGCCCGGAGATGCCCGTCGTGGCCTACTGTTCCGGGGGCTCCTGCGATGATTCTTTTCTGCTCTGTCTGCACCTGCGCAAGCAGGGCTTCACCAACGTGATTCTTTATGCGGAAGGCTGGACCGCGTGGGAGGCCTCTCCGTGATCCCGCGCGTCCGCATCCTTCTGTTCTTCCGGGTTGTGCTGGCGATTGTATTCCTGTGCGCGGCCGTGCCTAAAATCATCAGTCCCGCCGGATTTGCCGAGGCGGTATACCGCTACCAGCTGGCCCCCTACAGCACCGTGAACTTCACGGCAATATTTCTTCCATGGATGGAACTGGTCTCTGGACTCTGCCTTCTGTTTTCGAGAAAGTTCCGTCCGGCCTCGGCGCTGATCATTCTTGGACTGATGATTTTCTTCACCGTGCTGGTGTCTGTCACGCTGTATCGCGGAATCGACATCAGCTGCGGCTGCTTTTCGGTCAATCCCGAAGCCGCGCGCATCGGATGGAAGAAGGTGGCAGAGAACGCGGTGCTTTCCCTGATGGCTTTCTTTGTTTTCCTCGATGCGCTGCGCCCGGCGGTTACAGCGCGTTCTGCACTATGAAGTCGCGAATGGCCTGCTCGCTCGCGGGCAGGCTTTTGCACCGTGTCGGGGCATCGGCCAGCCGGTCCAGCAGCTCGTGATGAGCCAAATCGCTTCCGGTGGCATCCAGAATGGCTTTGCTGAACTTGGCGGGATGAGCCGTGGCCAGGCAGATCAGCGGCTCGCCTCTTTTCCTGAGACGTTCGCCGACCGCAATGCCGACCGCCGTGTGCGGATCAAGCAGATAACCGTGTTCACGGTGGTATCGCCCGATCACGGAAAGGGTGTCGGCCGCTGTTCCGGTGCCGGCTGTGAAGAGGGGCTCAACCGCCTCGCCGGAGGCGAGGGGAATGGAAAGCGCGCCGGTCTGGTCAAACTCGTGCATCAGTGCCCGGAGCCTTTCGCTGTCTTCCCCGATGCGGTAATAAAGATAGCGCTCAAAATTGCTGGCCACCTGGATATCCATGGAGGGGCTCAGGGTCGGCACCACCTGCCCCAGACTGTAGGTCCCTGTGTTGAAGAACCGCGAAAGAATGTCATTCTCGTTCGTGGCCAGAATCAGACGCTTCACCGGAAGTCCCATGCGTGCGGCATACCAGCCCGCCAGAATGTCGCCGAAATTGCCGGTGGGCACCGAAAAACTGATTTCGGGGCAGCCTTCTTCTCTCATGACCTTCAGGCCGGCATAGAAGTAATAAACGATCTGCGCCAGCACACGGGCCCAGTTGACCGAGTTGACCGCGCCGAGGGCGTGCCGGGTTTTGAACTCCACGTCGCGGAAGATGGATTTCATGATGTTCTGGCAGTCATCAAACGTGCCCGAGACGGCAATGTTGAAGACGTTGTCATCGAGCACCGCCGTCATCTGCCGTTCCTGTGTCGGACTGGTGCGGCCTGCCGGGTGCATCACAAAAATGTGGATGTGCTGGCGTCCGCGCACCCCGTAGATGGCCGCGCTGCCCGTGTCTCCGCTGGTGGCCGCGAGGATGTTGAGATGATGGCCGGAACGGCTCAGAATGTACTCGAAGAGGTTGCCAAGCCACTGCAGCGCAACATCCTTGAATGCCAGCGTCGGACCGTGAAACAGCTCGAGGATGCGCAGGTCACCCGCGCGGACAAGCGGCGTCACCTCCGGATGACGGAAGGATTCATAGCTCAGGGATATGAGCTTTTTCAGGTCGTCCGGAGGGATGTCCGTGAAAAGACCGGTCAGTTGGAAGGCAAGTTCCCGGTAGGGCAGCTCCGCCCATTCCTGCAGCCGCCCGGTCACATCGGGAATGCTCTGCGGGATCAGCAGTCCGCCATCCGCCGCCAGTCCCGTCATGACGGCATCCTGAAAACCCATGGGCGCGGACTGACCGCGTGTGCTGATGTACTTCATGCTCATGGCGCGGAGGGGATCCTGAATACACTGAGCAGCGGGCGGTGATCGGAACCCTCGCGGCACAGCAGGTTTCCCGACGCCCGGCATTTCTGCTTAACCAGCTGCTGGGCCATGCCGCGACTGGCCAGCATGTAGTCAATGCGCGAATAGGTGTCGTCGCCCGAACCGTAATATGTCCATACGGTGCCCAGCTGATCCCGGGGCCGGATGTCAAAGAGATGCCGGGTGTCTTTCCCGATGACCTCGCGGAGCGCGGCGGAGTTATAGGTGTCGTTCATGTCGCCCACAACCAGAATCGGGAGGTTCGGCTTTTTTCGCAGGCTCTGGCGGACATGCTTGTTGAGCAGCCGGGCTTCGTTGCGCCGCATTTCGGTCTGTCCCAGCGGATGAAACACCTTGGCCTTCAGGTGAGCGGTTATCAGCTTGAACCGGTAATGCGGGGCGGGCTGGATGTCGACATTGATGAAGCCGCGCGCGACGGGGAGTTTGGCTGGCCCGATGCTGTAAGTGTCATTGGTTATCGGCTGACTGGCCGCGATGGGAAAACGACTGAGCACGGCCATATTGATTTCCTGCTTCCCTCCGCGCCGAAGATATTCCACATGGGGATAGCGGAGTCCTTTGGCGGTCAGGCCGTTCGTGAAATGCGCAAAGGCGTCCGGGTTGCCCATTTCCTGCACAGCCACGATGTCCGGCTGTTCGTCCGCAATAACCTGAAAAATCGCTTCGCACTCCTTTTGCGGCTTCAAATCATCTTCCTGTCCGTCCCCGTCGCGGTCCTCATGGGCGTAGCGCATGAGATTCCACGTCATGACCGAGAACTCATCCTTCGCGGTTTTCAGGTGGGCCGGAAGCTGGGCCGCCTGCGAGGAGAAAACGGTCAGCAGGAAGAGGAACAGTGCGGCGCGGGTGAAAACCTGCCGGTGACGAATTGACAGCATGTCTCTATTTCCCGTAGGCCTGATCGATTTTCTGCGCGATGTCCTTGTAGCCGATGTCCACCGCATAGATTTCCTTGTAATAGGCGACGGCCTGCTCGGGCTTGCCCATGGCTTCGGATATGATGCCCATTTCATAGACCACATCCTTCTTGGTGTCATCCATCAGGTGGAGTTCGGATGCGGCCTTCTCAAGCTGTTCCATGGCGATGTCATGCTGCTCTTTGGCTTTGAAGCACATGGCAAGATAATACAGGGCCCGGATGCGCCTCTGCGGATTGCGCTGGGCCATCTGCAGCTGCTGGATTGCGCCGTTCAGGTCGCCGCGCTCATACAGCAGCGCGCCGAGATCATAGCGGAACTGCAGATCATTGGGATAGCGTTTCACTTTCTCCTCGGCGTCCTGCAGGAGGAAGTCGGCGCGCGCCTGTTCCCGTGCGGCCGCTCCGGCTTCGTCGCCTGCCGCGCGCAGTTTTTCGATCTCCTCGTCAAACTGTTTCTGGCGGACGCTGCTGATGGCCAGGTCGATCTGCGGGTCGGCGCCTCCCATCATCTCCAGCGCCTCGCGCAGCACCTTGAGCGCCTCGTTGTAGTTTTTGGAGCGCGTGTACAGGTCGGCCAGCGCCCGGCGGTAGTTCATGTTGTTCGGCTCCGCCTGCACCTTGGCCGCGGTTTCGCGGATGAGATCATCCACATCCTTCTTGGACTTGGAAGACTTGCTCTGCTGTTCAAGCCGCACCGCTTCATCCTTGTCCTTCATCACATCGCGGTAGCTCTTGGCCTCCTCCCATCCGCCCTTCTTCATGGAGGCGAGGGCCGAGGCATCCTTCAGGTTCTTGACGGCCTTCGGGTCATTGGGCATCAGCTTTTCGACCGCGGCATAGGCATCACGCGCGGCGTGCGGCTGATTGGTGTCCAGATAAAGCTTCCCGAGCTGGTTGAGCAGTTTGACGTTCTTCGGATAGAACTCCTTCAGAATTTCCAGATGCTGGATCGCCACCTCGGGCATGTCTGCGGCCAGTGCGGCTTCGACGAGCACATTCGCGAACGTGAGGTTCAGGGGGTCGATCTTCATCAGATCCTCGGCCGCCCGCAGCGCGTTCACCGGATTTTTTTTCACGGCCCCCTTGGCCTTCATCATGGCGCCCATGCCGCTCAGGGAGGCGATGGCGTGGGTCATTTGCCCGCCGCCCTTTTCTTTCGCTTTCTTGAGCTCGGCGGCGCGGAGGAAGCGGCGCACCTTCAGCAGGCGCGGCTCCAGGTCGAGCGTGTTCAGGAATATGTCGATCGCATAATCCGTGTTGCCGCGCTCCATGGCGGCCATGCCTTTTTCAAAAAGTTCTCGGGCCTTGCGGGGGGCCTCTTCCATTGTCATCTCTGCCATGCTGACGGGCTCCTTTCAAAAAATGTCTTTATTCATGACTTTACGAAAACAGGCGGAAGCTGGCAACTGCTTTATTGATGAACAAAACGCCGCCGATATTTCTTCTGGTCTCGGCATGGGCATCCACCTAGAATGCGTGCCATGGTCATATCCGGATAAAAGATGAAACGGAAGAGCAGAAACATGACAGGGGGGCTGATCCTGGCGGCGATGCTGGCGCTGCCGGCCGCCCTGATGGCATCCGCCATTGCCCGCCCCCAGGTGCAGACGTTTGCGCTGGGTTCGGAACGCTATGCCCAGCTGCGGGACGTCGCACGCTTCTACAATCTTGATCTGCAGTCCGCACGGGGAAGCCGCATCCCCATGAAAAGCAAATGGACCGATCTTCAGCTGGAGGCCTCCTCACGGAAAATGTGGATGAACGGCATGCTGATCTGGCTTCACATGCCCACGGTGAAAAGCCGCCTGCAGTGGGCTTTGAGCAAGGAGGACATGGATTCCACGCTTGACCCGCTGCTCCGGCCCAATCTGCATCTGCGCAGCCAGGGTTCGCGCATTGTGGTGCTGGATCCCGGGCACGGCGGAGTGGATCGCGGCGCGCGCGGCGCGCGCGGTCTCGAGGAAAAGAAAGTGGTGATGGACATTGCGGAGCGCGCCCGGGCCCATCTGGCGAACGCGGGCATCAAGGTTTATCTGACCCGGAGCGGCGACCGCGCGCTGAGTCTTTCGGAGCGCAATTTCCGCGCGAACCAGTGGAACGCTGATGTGTTCGTCAGCATTCATCTTAACGCCAGCACCACGGCGGGGGCCAGCGGGGTTGAAACCTATGTGCTGGCGGCGCCGGGGTATCCCTCCACTAACGCAAAAGTGGGCTCCACCGCCACGCGTGTCAGCTACAGGGGGAATGCCCGCAACGGGGCCAACATGATTCTGGGCTACATGCTCCAGAAGAACCTTCTTCTGAAAACAAAGGCGGAAGACCGGGGCCTGCGCCGGGCACGCTTTGCTGTTCTCAAGGATATCAACTGCGCCGCCGCCCTGGTGGAATGCGGATTTCTGTCCAACGCGCGCGAGGAATGGCTGCTCCGAACCGACGATTATCTCGACAAGATCGCGCAGGCCGTCGCGCAGGGAATCATTGAATACCTGGGGACGGTGGAGCGGGCCAAAGTATCCATGCCTTAAGCGGAAGCTACTTCAGCAGTTCTTCGACTTTCTGAAGAAGAACCGTGGTTTGAAAGGGCTTGGGCAGGAATCCGTCCGGCCGGTTGTCGGCAAACAGCGCATCGACCTCGGCCGGCACCCATCCTGAGCTGAGCAGCACCTTGCTCCCCGGTTTTTCCTGCCGCAGGATTTTAAGGACCTCAGCGCCATTCAGCTTGGGAAGACTCATGTCAAGAATCACCAGGCTGATGTCCTCAATGCGCTCCCGGAATTTCCCAATGCCTTCCGTGCCGGTTTCGGCGGTCAGGACTTCATAGCCCGTTTTGGTCAGCAGGCGGTCCATCAGGCGGCAGATCATCGGCTCGTCCTCGATGATCAGAATGGTCTGTTTTGTTTCTGTCATTTCCATCTATTGATTTATAAGGCCCACCTTTATAGTAAATCAGAGACTCCGGCGCCAGCGGCAATCCGAAAAAAGATTTTTTATTATTCTGTTTGCTTTCACGCAACCCGGAGAATACAATTCCGCAAATTGGACGAGTCTACATCTGTGTCAAAAAGTGTTGTGGAAAGAATGGAGAAGTGCATGAAAAAAGCCTGCTGGTCTGTCTTGCTCGCGATTGTATTCTGTGTTTCAGCTTATGCCGGTGACGGCACCGAAGGGAATCCCTATACCATAGCGGAGGCGCGGGCGCTGTCCGCCGGCGCCACGGAATACTGGGCGCAGGGATACATCGTCGGCGGCCGCTACGACGACTTCGAGACACCGTGCCAGTATGATTACGCCGTCAGTTGCGCCGATTCCGCCTCCGAGACGGATTTTGCCAACTGCCTGCAGGTTCTGCTGGGAAAGGATGGAGGCCGCACGACGTGGGGCTTGGCCAGCAATCCGGGCAATGTCGGCAAGATGATTAAATTCAAGGGATTTCGGGATTCGTACGGCGGGGCAGGCAATCCGAGCTTCGAAGGTGTGGACAACGCGGATATTTCCGAAGTCTTGCAGGAGAACCAGCCGCCGATCCTTGCGTCCATCGGCAACAAATCGGTAGTTTGGAGCAACACGCTTTCCTTTAATGTGACCGCCTCTGATCCGGTGGACGGCGATTCGATAGTTCTTTCAGCTTCAGGTGTGCCCGCAGGCGCAACCTTTGCAGCTGTTACCAACGCTGGCGCGGTGACCAACACCTTCTCCTGGCCCAATGCCGGGCCCATGGGAGTCTATACAACAACCTTCTCGGCCGTGGACAACGACGGAACCAGCAGCGAAACAATCACCATCACGGTGGGTGACGGCAGCGGGCCCTCGTACATTGCTTTCCAGGGTTTCGAAGGCACGGGGGCTGATACATGGAGTATTACGGCCGGCGCGGGCAGTATTCAGAATCTGCCCGGCAGCATAGACACGCCGGTCAATGAGCGTATCCGCACCGGCAGCTATTCCTGGCAGCCGGGCGACACCGATGAAGTGGAAGTCGCTTTGGAACTGGGCACGGTGGACGTGTCCGCCTGGTCGGATGTGATGATCGAACTGCACATGTCGGCCACCTGCACCAACTTCAGCGACGGTTATGGGATGTATCCTTCTGATTCCGTGACGTTTTCCGTGGCGCTGGACGGGGGCGCTTACAGCGCCGCGCTGACTGTTTCGGGCAACACCGAAACCGGCGATGGCATCGAGGGCGTTCTGTGGGCCATGGATGCCGCCGGCATAGCGACAGCCACAGCCGGAGTTTTCCGCTCGATGGCACCGACGGTTGGCGGCATTGATCCCAACGGCCTGGCAACGGTTCGGATTCACATTCCGGAGGGAACCACCTCCGTGAATCTCAAGGCGACGGTCGCGCAGGAATACTACGGGTACTACTGGAATATTGACGACATATCCTTGAACGGGGTGAACGACGGGGGGGCGGCGGATCTGCCTCCTTCCATCGCGATCAGTCCGTCCGGAACGAATAAGACAGTTGCCGTCAGCAACGCGCTCAGTTTTGTCCTGTCCGCGACCGAGGTCCCGAATGATTCCGGGGACACCGTCCGGCTTTGGGCGACCGGCCTTCCGTCCGGTGCGACCTTCCCGGAAGTTTCGGGCACCAGCATACTGACCAACACCTTCAGTTGGACGCCGTCCGCGACCGGCACCACCGTGGTCAGTTTCTTTGCGGGAGACAAAGACGGAACAAACCAGGTGAGCGTGAGAATCAATGTGTATGAACAGCAGCCGGTGGGTACCTACCGCGCGGTCATCTGCGGCATCTCCGACTATGATGGGACCATCAACGACCTGACCTATTGCGACGACGACGCGCAGGACCTCTATGATCTGCTGCTGACCGGTTCCAACTGGGAGGCCGGAAACATGCAGCTCCTGCTGAACTCGCAGGCCACAGAAGCCAACATCCAGGCGGCCATTGCCGCGATGGGTGCGGCGGCTCAGCCCGGTGACGTCTGCCTCTTCTTTTTCTCGGGTCATGGCGGCGATGATATGCCCGATACGGACGGCGACGAGGGCGGAGATGGCTATGATGAATACATGTGTCCCTATTACATCATGGACAACGAAATCACCGATGACGAACTCGGTGACTGGCTGGATGCCCTGCCGACGGACAATATTATCGTTCTGCTCGACACCTGCCACAGCGGCGGGCACATCAAGGCCCCGGCTGGTTTGACACCCAAGGGTATTTCGCGGACGGGCGTCGTTGTCACGGACCGCTCCAACGGGTTTGTGGATGACCTCCGCAAGAGGGGAATTAAAGACTCGAATGATCTGACTTCTCCCTATATCCAGACGGCGGCCGATGATGATGAGTACTCTTATGAGGATCCGGCTTATGAGCATGGCATCTATACATACTTCCTGCTTGAGGCGCTGACGAATTCCGATGCCAATGCCGATGGCTGGATGGCTGGCGAAGAGACGTTTGATTACCTTTATCCCAAGGTGGTGAACGCAGAATCCACGCAGCATCCTCAGGAATACGACGGCTGGAATGGACTTGCCAATATCCTGACATGGGAACCGGTGGCGGATCAGCCGCCGCAGATCACGCTCGATCCGGCCGGAACCAACAAGACAGTGGTGTTTGACACGGCCCTGAGTTTCACGGTTACAGCAACGGACGGCGACGGACTGCAGGTGTCGCTGGGCGCTTCCGGTCTGCCTTCCGGCGCGACCTTTGCCGGCGCAACAAACACTGGCACCGCTTCCGCGACGTTCAACTGGACACCCAGTGAGGCGCAGGTCGGCACCTATAATGTGATGTTCTCCGCCACGGACGACGATGGAACGACCGAGC
>Ga0116143_10005951_pt1 | contig 10807 bp, 7 predicted proteins | sample AD_UKC034_MetaG_FD_89745 | JGI IMG/M metagenome (GOLD analysis project Ga0116143, IMG submission 89745) | Active sludge microbial communities of municipal wastewater-treating anaerobic digesters from USA - AD_UKC034_MetaG | ecosystem: Engineered > Bioreactor > Anaerobic > Digestate | place: USA...
CTGGGCTTCGGGCTCGAGAAGTTTCTCGACGAGCGTGTCGAACAGGTCCTGTCGGCTTTCGGAGGTGTGGCGCCCGAGGGCCTTGAGGGCCTCGACGTTTTCCGGCGATGCGTCGTCGATGTAGGGGTGCGGCAGGCCGCCCTCCGGCAGCGCCGGGTTGATCCGCAGGTAGTGGTCGTCGCGGCGTGCGGCAGCGAAGAGTTTGCGCAACTGGTAGTCCACCGTGTCGGACGCGCCCGAGACCATGATCTCGGCGAGCGGCGCCATCCATCGCATGATGCCGTAATCCTTTACTACATTATAATCGAGGCGTACCGGTGCCTGGCCCGTGCCTACCGAGAAGATAACCATATCGCGCGGCGCGGCCTCCGGGTGCAAGTCGCAGACTTCGGCGAAGGCGCAGAGCGCGGGATTGTTCGCGAAGACACCGCCGTCGATGTACGGGCGTGGCTCATCGAGATCGTTGCGAATGAGCGCGACGGGGAAGAAGGTGGGTGCGGCGGAGGTGGCGCGGGCCACGTCGCGCACGTAGTAATCGTGGCCGGGCCGCGTGCGCGCGTCATGCTGCGTGAAGAAGTGGGCCTTGCCGCGCTCGACGTTGTACGCCGTGATGAGGCATGGGCGCACGAGGTCCTTGAGTCGCGCGTCTCCGAAGTGTTTTTCAAATCCGGCTTCGAGTCCCGCCGCGTCGAATTTCTTGTGGAGGAAGCCGCCGCCTGACCGAAGCTTGCGCCACAACGTGCTCTGGAACACCGTGCCCCCGCATTCCTCGTAGATGCGGACGACGTCCTCGGCGGCGTGCCGCGCGCGCTCATGCTGTTCCGGGTCGGGCAGGAGGTACAGCGCCGTGAGGATGCCGCCCGTGCTTGTGCCCGCGAAGAAGTCGAAGAAATCCGCGAGGCGCGCGTCGGGCCGCCCCGACGCGGCCCGGAGCCGCTGTTCGAGCGCCGTCAAGACGCTTGCGGACAGGAGGCCGCGAATGCCGCCGCCGTCAACCGAGAGGATGCGAATATACCGTGCCATACTACTCCCGCCGCCTTCGTTCGGGAAGAGATTGTCCCACAAACTGCGGGTTTGTCAAGTCTGTTTTGCCGGACGGTCGCGTAATCTGATACGGGCTTCCCTTGCGGGCGGGCCGCCGGATTCTTACACTTACGCAGTGGAGGAGACGCATGTTGGGGAGGCTTCACTGATGACGGACTTCGGGCAAGCGGACGCTGGACCGAACGTGTCGTTTGTGGTCATCGGCTACAACGAGGGCGCGCGGCTCGAGGCGTGCCTGCGTTCGGTGCGCGAGGCGGACCTGGAGGGGCTGCGCACGGAGACGATATACGTGGACGGCGGCTCCAGCGACGACAGCCTTGCCGTCGCGCGACGCGCGGGCGCGGACATGTGCTTGGGCGGGGAACGCCGCCGCCGGGCCGCCGAGAACCGAAACCTGGGCCTCGCCCACGCCTCGGGGCGTTTGGTGCAATTCCTGGACGGCGACATGACGCTTGAGCGGTCGTGGGTGCGGGCGGGTCTCGAGGCGATTGAGGCGCATCCAGGCGCGGCCGTGGTGTGGGGGCGGATGCGCGAGGTCAATCCGAACGTGTTCTATCGCGCGCTGCAGCTTGATTGGGAGTTTCCGGAAGGGCCGAGCCTGTATTGCGGGGGCGCGGCGATGTACCGGCGCGAGCCGCTGGTCGAACTGGGCGGCTTCCCGGAAGACACGGCGTTCGGCGAGGAACCGTATCTTTGCTGGCGCATCCGGAACGAACTGGGCATGCAAGTAATTCATCTGCACCAGGCGATGGTTGGTCACGATTTGGGGTATCGCGGCCTGCTGGATTATACGCGCCGCAATGTGCGCTGCGGGGAGACCTTCGCGGAGGTGGCCTCGCGATGCCGGTGCACGGCGGAGCCCTTGTGGCGGCGCGAGGTGCGATCGCATCTTGCGTGGGGCGCGGGCATTTTGGCGGTTCTTGCGCTGTTGCTGGCCGGACCTTGGGCCGCGCGGGCGGGCGTCGCGCTGTTGATGGCGGCGGTCTTGGCGCGCAAGACGATGGAGTGGCGGTGGCGGGGCAATGGTCTTGGCGTGTCATTCTTGTATGCGTTGCATACATACTCGAGCAAGGTGAGCATCGCCTTCGGCATTGTCCGCTGGAGGCTTCGTCATATGTTTCGGCGGAAGAAATAGGCGCGGCGCGGAATGTGCTACCATCCACCGCGCCTTTGGGCACGAACGTGAATTTGCAGACGGTTTCCGAGGGAGGGTGTGTCATGCACACGTACATCATTTTCTGTCTGGTCCCGTTGGCGTTGTGTGTTTCCCACATCGCGAACGCGGAGTGGCGGGTCGGCGACTTTGGCGCGAAAGGCGACGGGAAAACGGACGACACGGCGGCGTTTCAGCAGGCGCTCGATGCGGCCGGCGCGGCGGGCGGCGGCGTGGTCGAGGCGCCGGCGGGCACGTTCCGGATCAACGGGACGCTGTCGATTCCGGCGGGCGTGACGCTTCAGGGCACGTTCCGCACGCCGCCCAATTCCCATTATGGCAAAGGCCCCGAACTTGTGGGGACGGTGCTGCACGCCTACGCCGGGCGCGGGGCGCGCGAGGGTGCGCCGTTCATCCGGCTTGCGGGCAGCACGGCGACGCTGGCGGGCGTCACCGTCGCCTACCCGGAATGGAAGCAGTCCGACGTGCCGCCGATACCGTATCCGCCGGCGGTTGCGGGCGAACACGTCGAGAACGTGGCGGTGATTGACTGCTGCATCATCAATGCCTATGAGGCGTTGTATTTCAAGAACGCGGCGCGGATGATTATCCGCAATATCTTCGGGTATCCGAGCATGCGCGGCTTGTACATTGATGCGTGCTACGATATTTCGCGCGTCGAGAATTGTCATTTCTGGCCCTTCGGCGTCATGTACAAGCCGGACGACCCCTACTGCCTGTGGGTCAACGAGAACGGCGTCGCCTTCGAGTTCGCGCGCACCGACTGGCAATACGTGACGCACACGTTTTGCTTCGGCTACGGGGCGGGCTACAAGTTTTCGAAGTCCGAGAACGGCGCGTGCAACGGCAGCTTCGTGGGTATCGGCGCGGATTGCTGCAGCCGCGCGGTGCTGGTCGAGGACCTTCAGGAATGGGGACTGCTGATCACGAACGGCGAGTTCGTGGGCCGCTGGGGCAGCAAGGATTCCGTGTGCATCGAGGTTGCGCCCGAGGCGGGCGTCGGCAAGGTGAGCCTCAACAATTGCGCGTTCTGGGGGCCGATCGACCGGTGTATCTGGCATCGTAGTCCGAAGACACAGTTCACGGCCATCGGCACAAACTTCTGCAACTGGGACATCCTGCTTGCGGGGTCGCCCGCGGTGCAGCTGGACGCGGGCAAGGCCATCTTCCAGGGAAACACCTTCGCCGACGGGGATCTGCACATCGAGATCGGTCCGGACGTGGCATCGGCAATCATTACGGGTAATCAGGCCGCGGGCGGGCTTGTCTGCGACAATCGGGCGGGCAAGCGCGCGCAACTGGCCTTGAACGAGGAAAGCCCGGTCACGTGGCCGCGCGGGTCGCTACGTCATTACGCGATCCGTATCGGTACCGAAGGCGACCGCCGTTACGCCCGCGAGTGGTACGGCCCGGAGAAAGCCGGCGAATGGCCCGACGGCGCGGGCACGAAGCGCTGGTCCGGGGTGAAGTCGGTGTTGCGGCTGCCGGTCGAGCCGGGGCGCAAGTACACGATTACGCTTGAAGTCTTCGTGCCGCCCCTTGCCGTCGCGCCGGAGAACGGGCTCTACTTGGGCGATACGCCGATCATCCGTATTCCCGAGGAGGAAGGCCCGATGATCCTGACGGGGAAATTGCCCGCCACCGAGGCGGACGAGGTCGTGCTCGAACTGCGCGCGAAGGGCTGGCGGCCCAAGGAGGGGTTTGAAGAGACGATCTACGCGCGCACGTTGGGGGTGGCGGTGCGTAGTGTAACGATGAAAACGAAGGGTGCGCCCAAAGCGGTATACGACGCGAACACCGGCGAGTGGCGGGATTGACGCGCCGCCTCGGCGGAGACAACTCGCGATCGGCTGCTACTGGTTCGGCTGGGCGTCTCTCTGGCGTGCGGTCCATTCCGCGCTGAGGCGGGGTCGCTCTTTCCAGCGGCGGTGAAACCAGAGCCACTGCTCGGGGTGCTCGCGGACCATCCGCTCGATGGCGTCCTGGCAGCGCTGCGTGATATCGAGCAGGTCGTTCCGGGTATCGCCGGTGACCTCGTAGGGGATGCTTGGGAAGAATCGCAGGTGGTAGCGTCCGTTCGGCAGCCGCGTCATACTGGCGGGGTGAATCGGCGCGCCGGTGCGGAGCGCGAGCATAGCGGGGCCGATGGTGGCCCAACAGGGTTGGCCGAAAAAGGTGACGGGCAGGGCGCTCTCGCGCGGACTCTGATCGATGAGCAGGCCGACAAGCCAGCCGTCACCGAGCATCCGTTGCAGTTCCGCGCCCGCCTTGTCCTTCGGTATCGTCTTGATCCCGGCGCTGCGTCGCAGGCCGTTGACGTAGCGGTCCATGACCGGTGCGTCGAAAGACCGCACGACCACGACGAGGCGAAATCCGTGGGCGATGAGAATGCGGGGCATCCACTCCCAATTGCCGAGGTGGCCGCCGATCAGTACGGCGCCGCGATTCGGGTCGATGTGCTCGACGCCTTCGACGTCGATATGGCGTCGCCATCCGTCGCCGCTCAGCGTGGGCAGTCGCGAGAGTTCGGCGGCGACGCGGACGGCGTTGTGCACCGCGCCGCGCAGGATGCGCTGCTTCGCCTTGCGGGAGAGCGTGTCGCCGTAAGCGAGATCGAGATTGGCCGTGCCGACGCGGCGCATCCGGGGGACGAGTCGGTAGGCGATTTCCGCGAGGCTTGAACCCATGGCGCGCGTAACGGCCAACGGCAGTAGCCGGGTGAAGTAACCAAAGAGGATGGAGACCCACGCTGCAATCTGGCGGCCGAGGCGCCGACCCGCGCGCGCCATGGCTATGCCTCGAGTTCGACGGTATCGCCCGCCAGGGGCGCGAACCGGGCGGCGCCGTTGCTTGTGTTCTCGCGCATCCACGCGATGGCCTCGGGATCGCCGTGGATGAAGATGATGTTGCGGGGGTGGAAGTGGTCGATGATGTTCTGGAGCGCCCGGCGCGGTGCGTGGGCGCTGAAGTCGAAACGCCGGATGTATTCGAGAACCACTTCGACGGGGGCGTAGCCGAGCGCGAAATGGATGAAATCGCCGGGTTTCGCGTGGAGCAGCTTGTAGCCCAGGGTTTCGTGGTCCAGGTAGCCCACGAAGAAGATGCCGTGGCGTGTTTCCTTGACCATTTCCCGGGCGATCATGGCGGAGGGGGTCGTCTCGACCATCATGCCGGAGGTGGCGATGATGATGCAGGGTCGCTCGAGGAGGTGGTCGATGCGCGCGGGGTCCCATACGTTGCCGACGCGGTCGAATAGGTCAAGCGGCCGGAGATAGGCGTCGTGGCGCAGGAAGTGGTCGAAGCGGTCGTAAATCTCGTACACCGCGCGGCCCAACCCGGAAGCGAAGATGGGCACGCTCGGGATACGTCCCTCTTCCTGAAGCCGCGAGACGATATTGAGCATTTCCTGTGTGCGGCCCAAGGCGAAACACGGCAGCAGCACGCAGCCGCCGCGGCGCAGCGTCTCGTCGATGGCGTCGGCGAGCCGGTTCACTTCCTCGTTATAGCACTTGATGTGCGATTCGTCGGTCGCGCCGCGGGTACACTCGATTACCAGGGTGTCCACGTCGAGACGATGATCGAGCAGCGTGTGCCCGCCCATGAGTTCCTGGTCGCACTCGCAGATGTCGGCGGTGTAGAAGAGGGTATGCCCCGGCATGCGGAGGAGGATGCTGGCGCTCCCGAGGACATGCCCGGCGTGATGGAAGCTCACTTGTACCGGCGGGTCCGTCGCCAGGTCGATGGGGGTATCCATCGAGAAGCCCTTGATGCAGCGCATGGCGTAGTGGACGTCGCCGTGGTCGTATAGCGGGTATTCTCGAATGCCCTTTTCACGCGCGAGCGTCTCCATGACGGCCACGCTGTTGTGCAGCATGCGGTCCATGATCCGCACGGTCGGTTGCGTGGCGACCGCCTTCGTGAGGGGAAACTCGCGCAGCAGACAGGGAATCGCGCCGATGTGATCGACGTGGGCGTGAGACACAATCAGGGCGTCGGGCGGACGGCGCAATAATTCCAACGCGGGCAAGGCGTCCTTGCCTTCTTTCTTCGGGTGGGTCCCGCAATCGAGCAGAATCTGACATCCGTCAACGGAGACCCGGTAACACGTGGCCCCGACTTCGCCGCCGCCGCCCAGGACCGTAAAGGTAATCGAGGGTGATCCGCTCATACGCGACACATTCTATTCGCAATTTGTCCGCGAATGCAACATCGGATCTGCAACTCCTGAATTCACAGGGACATAGTGCACAGTCGCGTTCCGTGGCGTTTGACGATACAAATTCGCATTCCCTAGAATGCGAGGCACACACGCCCCGTCGTGAGGGAGGCCGTTCCACGTCCGCCATGTCCGAAAAGTCCGACCAGTCCGAAGCCGCGTTGTCCCTCGAGGCGGCGATACGCCGCGCGGGCGCGCGCGCGGTCGAGGCCCTGACCGGCGCGTCCGCCGCTCCCGCGACGGTACGGCGCCTGGCGCGCGTGCAAGTCCCAATCGGTGAAGTCGCGGCGCTTGACTGGCTTCGCGCCCAGGCGCATCTGACGCAGTACTATTGGGCGGACCGGGACAATGCGTTTGAGATGGCGGGCGTCGGAGAGGCGGACGTGGTCGCTCCGGGTCAGGGAGACTTCGCCGGAGGCGACGTGTTTGCGTTCATGCGGGAGCGGCTTTCGCCCGAGGTGCGTGGCCAGCGTTATTACGGCGGCTTTCGCTTTCATCCGGGGCCGCCCCGCGGGGAACGTTGGCGCGCGTTTCACGATTTTCGTTTCGTCGTGCCGCGTTTCGAGGTCGTGCGGCGCGGGAAGCGGTATGATTTTGCCTGCAACGTCTTGCTGGGCGACGGGGCGGCGAACCGCCGCACGCTGGACGCCGTCGTCGAGATGCTCGAGTCGCTGCGCCAGCCCGTGCGCATGGCTAGGCTGCCGTTCCCGCCGGTGACGGCGCGGTCCGATGCGCCGGACCGGGCGTGTTGGGAGGCGACGGTGTACGCCGCGCTTGAGGCCTTTCGCACGACGCCTTTAGAGAAGGTGGTGCTCGCGCGCGAGACGGTTTTCGAGACAGAGGGTCCGCTGGACCCCGTGGCGGTTCTTGCGCGGTTGGTCGAGTACACGGAGCAGTCCTTCGACTTCTGCTTTCATCCCGCGCCGGATCGCGCGTTCATTGGTGCGTCGCCGGAGTTGTTGTATCGGCGAAGCCAGTGTTTTCTCGAAAGCGAGGCGGTCGCGGGGACGCGCCCGCGCGGCCACACGGACGCGGAAGACGCCTTGCTGGGCGAGGTGTTGCTGACGGACGACAAGAGCCGGCGAGAGCACGCCTATGTCGTCAAGATGTTGCGCAAGACATTTAAGGGTTTGTGTCGATCTGTGCGTTTCGATGAGAAGCCGTCGTTGCTGCGGCTGCGCAACGTGCAGCATCTTAAGGCGCGCATCGAGGGACTAATCGAGGGTCCCGAAGACGACGCGGCCTTGATCCGGGCGCTGCACCCGACGCCCGCCGTGGGCGGCACGCCGCGCGCGGCGGCCCTGCGATGGATCGAGGAGTACGAGCCTTTCGACCGGGGCATCTACGCCTCGCCCGTGGGCTGGGTCGCGGCGGTCGGCGCGGAGTTCTGTGTCGGCATTCGCTCGGGACTCGTGCAAGGCAACACGTTGGCGCTGTATAACGGCGCGGGGATTGTGGCGGGTTCGGACCCGGCGGAAGAGTGGATGGAACTCGAACATAAGATGGGAAACTTTCTCAAGGTCCTGTTCGACTATGCTTGATAGCGCGCCTAACCTCAATCACTTCTGGTCCGCGTTGATTGTCGAGGAACTCGTCCGTTGCGCCGCAGGCGTCTTCTGCCTTTCGCCGGGATCGCGGTCGACGCCGGCGGCGACGGCCGTAGCGCAGAACGCCGCCGCTCGGTCCGTGGTGCACTTCGATGAACGCGGCGCGGGGTTTCACGCGCTCGGCTGGGCTTCGGCGACAGGCCGGCCCGCCGTGTTGGTTTGTACCTCCGGGACGGCGGCGGCCAACTACTGGCCCGCTGTGGTCGAGGCGGCGCAATCGCAGATACCGTTAATCCTGTTGACGGCGGACCGCCCCTCGGAATTGCTCGCGTGCGGCGCGAACCAGGCCGTCGATCAGGCCAAGCTCTTCGGCGACTACGTAAGGTGGCGCTTCGGTCTTCCGTGTCCCGACGTTCGTATTCCGCCGGAAGTGTTGCTGACGACCGTGGATCACGCGGTGTATCGCGCATGCCGCGCCCCCGCCGGGCCGGTGCACCTCAACTGCATGTTCCGCGAGCCACTCGCGCCCGTGGACGACGGTGCGGACCTCGCCGCATACGGTGCGTCGCTCGGACCTTGGCGCGAGAGCCGGCGACCGTATACGTGCTGGGAGGAGGGTGGCACGGGCCTCGCGCCCGTGGTGGCGGACCACGGGCAGGATGCCCATGCCACGAGCGCGGTGCTCGAAACGGTTCAGCGCGCCCGGCGCGGCCTTATCCTGGTCGGCTTACTGCGGCAGCAAGAAGAAGTGGATGCGGTTCGCGGGCTCGCGCGCGCGTTGGACTGGTCCGTGTTTCCCGACGTGGCGTCCGGGCTGCGTCTCGGCGGGATCGAGGGGAATGTCGTTGCGCACTATGATCAGTTATTGCTCTCGGACTCGTTTCGCGGGTTGTGCGCGCCGGATGTTGTGCTGCATCTCGGCGGACCGATGACCTCGAAGCGGGTGATCGAACATCTGGCGGCGAAGCGGCCCGAGTACGTGCGCGTGGCGGGGCATCCCGAGCGCGTAGACCCGCTGCATCGTGTAACGCGGCGCATCGAGATGGACGTGGCGGTTTTCGCGCGTTGGCTGGCCGCGTCCGCGCCCGGCGCGGCGGATGCGGCGTGGTGCGACGCGTTGCGCCGGGCAAACCGCGCGGCGGCGGCAGCGATCGCCGCGTGGGAGCGGGATCGGGATGAACTCGACGAAATTGCCGTCGCGCGGCTGGTCCCCGAACTGCTGCCGGAGGGCGCGGCGATCTTCTGCGGCAACAGCATGCCGATTCGCGATCTTGACATGTATGCCCCCGGCGACGGCGCGGCGGTCCGGGTGTTTGCGAATCGCGGCGCGAGCGGCATCGACGGCAACATCGCGACGGCGGCGGGCGTGGCGCGGGCGCTGCAAGGGCCAATGGCGGCGGTGATCGGTGACTTGGCGGCGCTGCACGATCTTAATTCCCTGGCGCTGCTGCGTGGCATGGACACGCCTTTCATTCTCGTGATCGTCAACAATGATGGGGGCGGTATCTTCTCGTTTCTGCCCGTCGCGGAATACCCGGACCACTTTGAGCGATTCTTCGCCGCGCCGCACGGCTTGTGCTTCCGCGATGCCGCCGGGCTGTTCGGCCTTGGCTACTGCAACCCACGGACCAAGGCGGACTTCGAGGTTGCTTTTCGTTCCGCGCTCGAAGCGGGCGGGGCCGTAATCATCGAGGTCAACACCAAGCGCGACGAGAACCTGGTCGTACATCGTGCGCTTCAGGCGGAAATCGCCGCGGTCACCGACGGAGCGTGTATGACGAATGCGTGACCCGCGCCGCAGCGCGAATGCGGAGCAGTCCGTGCGCGGCCCGGTAAGGAGAGACAGACATTGCGGAAGAATCCCCCGGCGGCATGGCGCATAGTGGGCGATGCGACGGCGCCGCCGGTTGTGTTTCTGCACGGATTTCTGGGCGATGCGAGCGACTGGCGCGACGTTGCCGGCGTCTTGTCCGACAAATTCCGATGCATCTGTGTCGATTTGAACGGGCTTATCGCAAACAACGCGCGGGCGGGCGACATGGCGGGCGTCGCGCGGGACCTGTTCAAGCGGCTGGAGGCCTCGGGCGTCTCGCGGGCGGCGTGGGTGGGCTACTCGATGGGCGGGCGGCTTGCGTTGTATTGCGCCCTCGAGCAGCCGGACCGTGTTTCGCGTCTCGTGCTCGAATCGGCTTCGCCCGGCCTTCGCGACGCGGCGGAGCGGTCGCAGCGGCGGGAGCATGACGCGGCGCTTGCGCGGCGGCTCGAAGAGGCGGCCGCGGCGGGGCAAGGGCCGGGCAACGCGGTATTTCGGGCGCTGCTCGAGTGGTGGTACGACCAGCCGCTGTTCGCCAGTCTGCGCGGTCGGCCCGAATTGTGCGAGGAAGTGATCTTTGGCCGCCTGCACGGTAAACCGCGTGTCCTAGCGGCGGTATTGCGCGCATTGAGCGTGGCGGACCAGCCCGACCTGTGGCCGCGATTGACGGAACACCGCATTCCGACGCTGTTGATCGTGGGGGACCTCGACCGGCGGTACCGCATCCTGGCGGAGGAAATGCTCGAGGCGTGCCCGGCGTTCGCGGTGAAGGTCTTCGACGGCTGCGGCCACAACGTGCACCTCGAAAACCCCGGCGGCTATACTACCGTTGTGCGCGCGTTCCTGTCGGCGCAGTAATTGTCCTGGCCCCTTGCGAAGGACGCCCCGACCGGCTGCGAGGCCGCGCGAGCCGTGTTTTTTCGCGGCCCGCCTGTGCTATCCTGACTGTATTCTTGACGATATGTCGGTTGAGGAGATGAAATAATGAGCACGTTGACCGATGTCACTAGGGA
>Ga0116143_10005952_pt1 | contig 10806 bp, 11 predicted proteins | sample AD_UKC034_MetaG_FD_89745 | JGI IMG/M metagenome (GOLD analysis project Ga0116143, IMG submission 89745) | Active sludge microbial communities of municipal wastewater-treating anaerobic digesters from USA - AD_UKC034_MetaG | ecosystem: Engineered > Bioreactor > Anaerobic > Digestate | place: USA...
CCGGCAATGCTGACATCTATCTTGCGGCCGTAGCCCATCATGTACTCATCCACCGCATTATCCATCACCTCCTTCAGCATGACATATATTCCGTCATCAAGAGATGAGCCGTCACCCAGCTTGCCAATGTACATACCGGGCCGCAGCCTGATATGCTCCTTCCACTCAAGGGTTTTGATGTTCTCTTCAGAATAGTTGCCGTCCATTAACCCAAATTTTGGGGCAAATATAAAGAATTAGGCGAGGCGAAGTCCGGCGATTTATCAACAACCCCGGTGAATTATGCCCTGTCAGAGGCAGACAGAAGGCAATAGGCAGTAGGCAGCAGGCAGTAGGCAGTAGGCAGCAGGCAGCAGGCAGGAGGCAGGAGGCAGGAGGCAGGAGGCAGGGGGCAGGAGGCAGGAGGCAGGGGGTAGTAGTGTTGGTAATGATTGTTTTCCAGCCGGAGGCCATGCAGCATTGTCACTCCTCGCTGCGGAGCTGATCCATGGCCGTAACCATGAGAGCCTGTACCCGGGCGGCAAGTTCCTCCGGGTCACCTGTACCAAACTGCCCCGGGAATATGGGATCAAGCACCCTTATCCTGACTATACGTCTGTTCCTGAAGATAATGCCTCCCTTCTTTGGCATGATCTCGCCCGTGCCGTCAATAAGCACCGGCAGCAGCGGCTTGTCAGTTTTAACGGCCAGCTGGAAGGCACCGGTCTTGAACTTGCCGATGGCGCCCGTCAATGACCTGGTCCCTTCAGGGAAAATAACCACAGAGATCCCCTCGTGCAATGACTCCACACACTTCTCCATCATCTTGATAACGCTGCTCTTGTTACCCCTGATCAGCTCAATGTACTTTACCATCCTCATCTCCCAGCCTACAAGCGGCACCCGGAATATCTCTATCTTTGAGACCCACCTCAGGCGGTGACGCAGCATGTTGAAAAAGACTATATCGAGAAGCGACTGGTGGTTGGGGATGATGACGTAGGCCTGCTTCTGGTCAAGTTTCTCACGGCCGTCAACTATCACTTTCCAGAAAGGGCTCATCTTCGTCAGCACTATGCCCTGGATGACCATCCACCTGTTATTCATCAGTCTCCTGCTGTCAAAGGCGAGAGCCAGCAGCCAGAGTATCAGCGCAACCGGGAACGCGAGCAGTATGAAGGTGATGCTCGATATCCATACCCAAAGTGACTTTATTACATTCATCGCTTAATTCTTTTATTCATTATTGCTGCAGTCCAGGCCAGGCCAGTACCTGCAGCCATGCCCAGGAAGGCACCTCCAATCACATCACCGGGATAATGCACTCCCAGGTATATTCTTGAATAGGATACCAGCGCGGCCCATATGAAAACGGACCATGAAAACCAGCTCTTCTTCAGCAGTATTGCAGAGAAGGCTGCTACCCCGAAACTGTTCGCCGCATGTCCGGAGACAAAACCGTACATCCCTGCACAGTAACTGTTGACGGTATGAACCATGCCTGTCAGGGCAGGTTCATGACACGGTCTGGGCCTTACGGTGAGATTCTTTATGAGGGTGGATCCCTGATCATCTATCAGTACCAGTACCGGCACCAGCACCAGTGGTATCCAGGCCCGCTTCCCATACCTTTTGATGACCATCCAGATGATTGCCAGGTAGAGAGGGATCCATACCACCTTCATGCTCACAATCCACATCACCTCGTCAAGAAAGGGAGTGTGAAGGGAATTGAGAAAGAGAAATATGTTACGGTCCCGCTCAATCATGATCAGCTGTTTATGGCTCTCCAGAGCACGTCTTTCAGCGGTACAAGTCCCGTTTCGTTTATTGCGGAGATGAAGACAACGGGTATGCCGGAAGGGAGCAGGGGCCTTATCTCATCGGTCAGTTCCTCATCCAGCAGATCACATTTGGTGATGGCCATGACCCGTTTTTTGTCAAGCAGTTCCGGGTTATATTTCCGCAGTTCCTCAACAAGGATGCGGTACTCTTTTGCTATGTCATCCGAGTCTGCGGGGATCATGAAAAGCAGGACCGAGTTACGCTCAATGTGTCTCAGGAACCTGTGTCCGAGACCCTTCCCCTCAGCTGCACCCTCTATTATTCCCGGTATGTCTGCCATCACAAACGACTTCTCATCGCGGTAGCTCACTATCCCGAGGTTCGGGGTAAGGGTTGTAAAGGGATAGTTGTCTATTCTGGGTTTCGCCGCGCTGACCACTGAAAGAAGTGTTGATTTTCCGGCGTTGGGGAAACCTACAAGGCCCACGTCTGCCAGAACTTTCAGCTCAAGGATGAACCATCCTTCCAGGTATGGCTCGCCCGGCTGGGCAAACCGTGGTGTCTGAAAGGTGGCTGATTTGAAGTGGGTGTTGCCCAGTCCTCCGCGGCCGCCTTTGACAAGGATCTTCTCTTCGCCATCATGGGTTATCTCGAAGAGGATTTTTTCAGACTCCTCTTCCCTGGCCACTGTTCCGAGAGGGACCTCAATGATAACATCCGCCCCGGCAGCTCCGCTTTTCTGATTGGATGAGCCCGATCCTCCGTGACCCGCGAAGAGGTGCTTCTCATATTTCAGGTGAAGAAGCGTCCACAGCTGAGAGTTACCTCTTACGATTACGTCGCCTCCCCTGCCGCCGTCGCCTCCGTCAGGACCGCCCTTAGGATTGAATTTTTCGCGTCTGAGGTGTGCCGAACCGGCGCCCCCCTTTCCTGAGCGGCAAAAGACCTTTACGTAATCAACGAAGTTAGTCTCAGCCATAGGCTATAATATCATTTCTATCTGTCTGCATAGACGCATGAAGATATCCTCAATGGAGCCTACACCGTCAATACTCTTTGAAACGCCCGCTTGCTTTCCGAACTCAATGACAGGTTCTGTCTTTGCTCGATAGACGGCAATACGGTTGTTGATGATATTCTCGTCTGCATCGTCGGCCCTGCCTGATACGAGGGCTCTCTTTTTCATGCGATCCATCAGCTCGGCATCGTTCACCTCCAGTACAAGCATCAGATCAATCTTCATTCCCCTTTCCTCCAGCATCCGTTGAAGGGCTTCCGCCTGTTCCACCGTGCGGGGGAATCCGTCAAATATGAATCCTGCCTTGCCGGTTGTGGCATCAATCTTCTTGGCTATCATCTCTATCACAACATCATCAGGCACAAGCTCACCTGAGGCCATGATAGCCTCCATCTTCTGTCCCAGGGGAGTGGCGGCGGCCAGTTCAGCCCTGAGCATGTCACCGGTGGAGAGATGCAGGAAGTTATACTTTTCGGCCAGCGTGACCGATTGTGTTCCCTTCCCTGATCCGGGAGGGCCGAACATAAGAATATTTACCATTATGGAACTATTTTGTCAGTTTGTAAATTGCCTTCAGGTTGCGGCCATAACCGTCATAGTCAAGGCCATATCCCACCACAAAGTTGTTCGGGATCTCAAACCCGATGTAATCTATCGGAATATCTCTGGTGTAGGCTTCCGGCTTGAACAACAGTGTGCAAATCTTAATGTCAGCTGCCTTCCTTAGTTTCAGTTCTCCTATAACCCGCTCCAGCGTGGCGCCGGTATCAACAATATCCTCCAGGACGACCACTGTCTTTCCGGTGATATCCTCATTCCACCCGATGAGCTCCTTTATCTTGCCTGTGCTTGAGGTGCCATCATAGGATGCCAGCTTGATGAAGGAGACCTGGCAGTCAATTGTTATCTGCCTGAATATGTCTGCGGCAAAGAGAAAGACGCCGTTGAGAACACCGAAAAAAAGGACATCCTGACCTTTCAGGTCCTCGTTAATTTTTTCTGCCAGCGCCGTTATCCGGCTTTGTATCTCATCTTCGGTTATATACACCGAGAACTCTCTGTCCAGTAGTGTGATCTCATTCATGGTTAAGGTAGTTGATGCCGCTAAATTATAAATTTAAAGCTTATTTTTGCCCTGACAATGATCTATACGTTAAAAAAGAGCATATGAATCCGGCAGTAAGTATCATTATGGGCAGCGTATCCGACCTGAAGGTAATGGAGAAGGCCGCCGAGTTTCTTGACAGTGTGGGAATACCCTTTGAGATCAACGCTCTCTCGGCACACCGCACGCCGGACGAGGTTGAAAAGTTTTCCCGCGGCGCGGCAGGCAGGGGAATAAAAGTCATTATTGCCGGTGCCGGCATGGCTGCACATCTGCCGGGAGTGATAGCGGCGATGACTCCGGTACCGGTCATCGGCGTGCCTGTCAGAGCCTCCCTTGACGGAATGGATGCATTGCTGGCAATAGTCCAGATGCCTCCCGGGATACCTGTTGCCACAGTTGCAATTGACGGAGCACTTAATGCCGGTATCCTTGCTGCACAAATGATTGCCACCGGTGACCCTTCAGTCATGGAGAAACTGATAGCCTACAAGGAGAACCTGAAGCAGAAGATCGTCAAGGCCAATGAGGAACTGGGGGCGGTGAAGTTCAGGAACAGGACCAATTGAGTTGGCAGTCGGCAGTTGGCAGTTGGCAGTCGGCAGTTGGCAGTCGGCAGTCGACAGTCAAGAAGTGCCTGATTAACGGAATTTGGAGGGATTATTAATCATTGCGCCTATGAGACACCCAATTTCCTGACTTCGGCTTAAATAATCCTGATAGATCTCTTCTGATAAGTATTTGCATTCTAGTGCAAAATCGAGCCAGACCTGAGTCTCGGAGTTTTCCATATCAGCATCTGACATCTTACTGATAAAGTGTGCTTCATACAATCGCTTACGATAGCCTTCGCCGATATTTGAACATACTGACCTTGAAGATCTCCTTATCTGGGATGTCAGCGAAAACAACTCCTCGTTGGGGAACTGCTGACTGGTTTTATATATATCCATGGCCAGACTAAATGCCTTCCGATACACAATCAGATCTTTGAACCCATCTTTCATTGCATTACTTTTTTTACTGCCAACTGCCTACTGGTACTGCCGACTGCTACTAAAACCCAATCCTCACCTGCCCTTTCACTTCCTGCTTAAGTCCGCCACCCGGATTACTGCCAGAATCCGTGAAACCATACTTTACACGGGCTTCGATACGGCCAGCGGGTTTCCAGGAGAGCATGACGAATGACCGTGTCATCTCACCGTACAGTGCCGGCACACTGAATGAGTTGAGCAGGTCATTCTCCCAGGCATAGAGGCGGCTGTCCCATCCTTCGGTGGAGCAGAGGGCATATCTGAACCAGAGCTTAAGCGGTAAAGACCGGAAAGAATAACATAAATCCTGGCAGAGCAGGTAACCCTTTTCCTGCGAAGGAGAGATGAAAGATGCTGATGCACGGGTGGTGAGGCGCAAGGTATGGGCAGGACTGATATCGAACACAAGCCCCAGTTGTTGTCTGGTATGGGTGACCGAGGTGGCTGCGCCGGTCTCTCTGGCGGCATCATACTCGCGGGATGAGGTTGTCCAGGAGAGTCTTACTGAGATGTCATCGCGGGGCTGGTATTCTCCTTTTAGCTCTATCCTGCTTCCCGAGGATGAGGAAGAACTCCTGTAGCGAGGGGCAGGGATACGGTAATGATCAGCTGCTGCGGTTATAAACAGGTGTCTTGCAGCTTCAAGATGTAGAGAGGCTGCGAGGCCGGTTTCGTTGCCCGACCCTGACCCGGCTTTGAAGGCCCCGGAGTGAAATGCATGGTATCCGGGAGCGAAGTGACGTGTCAGGAAATTGAAAGTAACCCTTCCGGAAGGTTTTGCCCTCAGTCCTGCCGTCGCAGCCCAGGAATCCCTGAAATTCAGTCCGCCAATAGCTGACACCGAACCCGGAAGACCTGTTCCGGTTGTGTCTGCCTGCAGGCCCTGTTGATTGCTTCCGTCCATGTCTGCCAGTGGGCCGGAGAGACCAATTCCCGCCTCGGCGAAGAAGAGCACAGAGCCTGTCCCGGCCCTGATGTCGGCAGCCAGGTTGAGCAGCCTGTCTCCGGCAAAGGCATGAAGGTTCTGCGGTTCTGTTATGTCCGGGATAAACGGTAGCGAGAACCACGTTGAAGATACACTTACGCCGCCGCGGACTTTTTCCGCACCAGCAATGAGACGTATTCCGGCAATTGTTTCCGTAAGGCTGTTTTGTGCTTCGTGCTGCGATTCAGAAACGTGAATGCCTCCCCTGACAAGATGGCTCACTCCGGTGGCGGTGCTGTCTTCGCCGAGCACCACCCGGGCATCTATTTCATTTGAAGAGGCAAACAGCACCGCCCCGGTATTCATGCTTCCTAACGTCAGGCTGATTCCCCTGAAAAAACTGTTCTCCTCAGTGGATGTATAGGGTGCCGAAACGCTCCTTCCTGACATGAACGATGGTGAACTCAGCCATGAACCCATCCATTGGCTGCTGTTGAAGAGCAGTCCCTCGCCGGCCCTGACGGAAAAGTCGCCAGCTATGATCCTGTTTATAACCCCTTTTCCTTCATATTGAATATAAGCTGAGAGGAAGTCGGTTCCGGGACCATTTTTGAATGTGAATGGTTCTCCCGGGTCATTCTCCGCCGTCAGCCCGATGCTGAAGCTGCCCTGTTTATGCTTTACCTTCAGCAATGACCGTATGCCCTCCGTATTGCTTTCTGCACAGTTGAACCGGGCTGCTGCCGTCATGGTCACCAGGGTGCGTCCGTAGCTCTTCCCTCCTTTCGGCGCCCCAGGCTCAAGAGATATATAAGGAGCCATCAGCAGCACCGTATTGCGGTCAAAAGCCGGAAGGAGGGCAAGTTCATAGAGGGTCACCACGGATCCGTTCTTCCTGACATGGTCGGCAAGTACCATCACCTGGAACTCCGTCAGGAAAAAGAGCCTGGATATCTCTTTTTCATCACCACTGTTAATATTCACAGGCGAGACCTTCAACTCCTCAAGTTCCTCAAGCATAGCAGCCGGATCAGCATCTTCAGACAGGGCGAGAATCTCCTCAACAGATTCTCTGAGGTCCTGACTTTCCTCCTGGCACAACAGAGGGCATGAGAGAAGCCCCAAAATCATAGCCGCACAAGCTGCCTTGCGGTCCGGAGGCCATCTCAAACGTCTCTGGCATTGCTCTCCATGAAGGTTCCGGCATTTCATCTGATTGTCCATGTAACCGAAACAGAGGATGTCACGCCTGTTGTACTGTTGATAAAAAAGCCGGCATCAGCCTGAAGTGAGCCACTTTTAAACCCTATACCGAATGCAAAGGCAGAAGGTGAGCTCATGTACCCGGTGCGCAAAGTCAGCCTTTGCATCAAATCCCAGGAAATGCCACACTGAACTGATAGAGGCTCATTGCTTACCTTCGATCCGGTCAGGGTGAGGAATAGTCCGTCAGACTGTTTCCAGTTTATACCGGCATCAATTGAAGAAGGAAGAGTGTTCAGGGGGGAGACGGGATTGAACAGGTGTATTCCAACCGTAAACGAAGATGATAGATTGCAGGTCATCCCGGCCTCGAAAGTCACATGTGACACATCGCGGTATTCGCCAATGCCGTGTTCCGAGATATAATCGACCTGTACGCCGAGTGCAACAGCGTCAGTGATTCTCACCGCGCTGCCCGCTCCGGTGAACAGACGGTAATAGTCAGCGTTGCCATAATGTGATACCACCAGGCCCAGGGGCGCCTGCTTGAAAGCGAAAATTGCACTGACAGCCTTCGATGAGAGGGCAGACATCATGAAGCGGTTCTCAAAGGAGGCTGAGAAAGCGGTGCCGGAATTAGCAGTCAGCAGCGCCTGGTTATGGAAGCTGTTCCAGTGGCCGGGGGTGGCAGTCACAGCAAAGGCCATTCCCATTGAACCCGCACCGTGTGGAACAAAGAGAGGTTCACCGGCATGCAGGCCGGCTACATTGATAACAAGCAGCAAAAATACCGCATTCCACCGCAGCATCATAATGAGACATAATTACAGTCTCAAATTTAGAACAGGGAGGGGAGAATGTCAAGTAAAAACGGGAAAAAGGCAAGAGCCATTAGGCAACAGGCATTTGTTTTGACAATAACATATTTATTTACTGACAATTACCCGAACTACGACTATTGCCTATTGCCTACTGCCTGTTGCCTCTAACCCTTAATATCCTTTATATTGAGCTGCACCGTGGTTTTTCCCCGGAACTCATTCAGCTCCACGGAGTAGGCTATGTCAACCACGCCGCCGGATTCGCGGAACAGTTCAATCATATCTGCCTGTCCGAAGGCAATGGCGCCTATCGGTTCGCCGTTCTGGCGTGCAAAGGAGAGCTTGAGATGCATACCGTTTGAGCCCACCGGCTGACAGAGGAGGGTCTTGACCCTTCTCGAGGCAAACACAGGGGCAGTGTTCTCAGGTCCATAAGGCTGAAACCGTTCCAGGCTTCTGTACAGTTCCATCGTGACATCCTCTATTGGCAACTCACAGTCGATATTTACTGAAGGCACCAGATGTTCATCCCTGATTGTCTCGGTTACAAATTTCTCAAACCTCTCGCGGAAAGGTTGTACATTTTCCTGTTTCAGGGTCAGTCCTGCAGCAAACATATGTCCGCCAAAGCTCTCAAGCAGGTCAGAGCAAGACTCAATGGCCTGGTACAGGTCATATCCCGGTACGCTTCGTGCCGAACCGGTAGCAAAACCGTCCTTTGATTCAGTAAGTATCACCGTCGGCCTGTAATAGGTCTCAATCAGTCTTGAGGCCACTATGCCTATCACCCCTTTATGCCATCCCTGGCGGAACAGCACGGTGGTACGGGCATTACTCATTCTGCTATCTTCACTCACCATGCGACGAGCTTCGGAGGTGATCTCGCTGTCCTTTTTTCTGCGGTCGTCGTTATTGATGTCAATGGCGTCGCAAATTGTCATTGCTTCCTGCGGATTCTGAGATACCAGCAGATCAACGGCCCGGCTACCGGACTCCATCCTTCCAGCCGCATTGATACGCGGGCCGATGCGGAACACTACATCCTCAATGGCCAGTGGTTTACGGATTTTCGCTTTCTCAATTATCTTCTGAAAGCCCAGTCGCGGCGACTCATTCAGCTGCTTGAGCCCGAAGTAGGCCAGTACCCTGTTTTCGCCGGTCATAGGCACGATATCTGATCCTATGCTTACCGCCACCAGGTCAAGGTAAGGGACGATCTTTTCAAATGGTATATTCTGCACCCTGCATATAGCCTGCATCAGCTTGAATCCTACGCCGCATCCCGAGAGCTCCTTGTAGGGATAGTCACATCCGGGCTGCTTGGGATCAAGCACGGCAGTTGCATCAGGTATCTCATCACCCGGAAGGTGATGGTCACAGATAATTATATCTATCCCTTTTGACCGGGCGTACCTGACCTTGTCTGCTGCCTTGATGCCGCAGTCAAGTGCGATTATCAGCCTGCAGTTTCCCGCTGCGGCATAATCAATACCCTTGGAAGAAAGACCGTATCCCTCATGATACCTGTCAGGGATATAATAATCAAGGCTGGAATGTCTTTCTCTGAGGAAGGAGTAAAGCAATGCCACTGACGTTGTGCCGTCAACGTCATAATCGCCGTACACCAGTATCTTTTCATTGCGTGAGATAGCCGTACTGATCCTGTCAACAGCCCTGTTCATGTCCTTCATCAGGAAGGGATCATGAAGGGAATCAAGTGACGGGTTAAAAAAATCCTCAGCCTGGCGTTTTGTTGTGATGCCGCGTTGGGCCATCAGGTTGGCGACAGCGGCAGGCACCGCCATCTCTGTCGCCAGGGTCGTGACGACATGTTCGTCGCCCCTCTCTTTCAAGAGCCACCTTTTTTCCATTATATTTATTATTAGTAATAATCATATCCGAAGACCTCCCTCATTGTGTTGTACATAATACTCTTCACATCCTCCAGCTCAATCTTTTCACCTGTCTCTTTTCCAATGCTTGTCACACCCTTGTCGGTGAATCCACATGGATTGATATGGCTGAAATAGGAGAGGTCAGTGCTGACGTTCAGGGCGAAACCGTGCATTGTCACGAATCGCGAGGCCCTTACGCCTATGGCACATATTTTTCTTGCGCGGGTGCCGCTGTCGGGATCGATCCAGACCCCTGTAGCGCCCTCGAGGCGACTCCCCTCAATACCGAAACGGGAGATGCACCTGATAATTGCTTCTTCAAGCAGATGAATATAATCTCGAAGGCCCAGGCCCATTGCCTCAAGATCGAATATGGGATAACCCACCAGCTGTCCCGGGCCGTGATATGTTATGTCGCCTCCTCTGTCTATCCTGTAGAACGAAGCATCCCTGGCCTGCAACTGGATGTAGTCTAACAGCAGGTTCTGTTCCGACCCGCTCTTGCCCAGGGTATATACATGATTGTGCTCCACGAAGATGAGCCGGTCCGGCGTCTTTTCTCCATCTGCAACCGGTCTGCCCTTCTCGGCCACCTTCAGGTTAAAGAAGCGCTCCTGGTACTCCCAGGTCTCCTTGTAGTCCCTGAGGCCAAGATCATCATATATAACCAGGTGGGGCATGTTCGTGTTGTCGGTTATCGGTTATCGGTTATCAGTTATCAGTTATCAGTTATCAGTTATTTATCATGTGAGGTTATCCAGGAAGATTCCACATAATGAATGAATGCAGCAAGTTTCTTGCCTAACATATTATATTCTTCTTTCAACTGGGTAATCTCGATGTTTTCGTATAACTCACTGATCATCTCAAGGTGAGATTCTGTTTCAAGCAATGAGGCGTTGGCAAAAATCAGGTATCTTATGAACTCATTCTTATATTCTCTCCTTCCATATCCTTCCACTATATTTGATCTCACACTCTGAGCAGATCTCCGCACCTGGCTCCCAAGCTCATACTGCTCGGCGTTAGCCAGTTCCC
>Ga0116143_10005961_pt1 | contig 10796 bp, 18 predicted proteins | sample AD_UKC034_MetaG_FD_89745 | JGI IMG/M metagenome (GOLD analysis project Ga0116143, IMG submission 89745) | Active sludge microbial communities of municipal wastewater-treating anaerobic digesters from USA - AD_UKC034_MetaG | ecosystem: Engineered > Bioreactor > Anaerobic > Digestate | place: USA...
CTCGAAGGCCAGCACCTTGTTTCGTGGGGCGACTGGATCATCCAAGGCGTGAAGGGCGAACTGTACCCATGCAAGCCGGACATCTTCGCGGCGACGTATGAGGCGGCATAACGCATCTTAGGCGTCAATTTTGACGTATAAGATGACGCCCTGCTTCGGTAGGGCCAACACGCATGGCGACTGTGCTCGATGGCTCGGGCGCTGATTGGTGTGGTGCAAATAGAGTGCCGCAGTCGCCAGTCGTGTTGGTGAATGAACTGGCTAGTACAGCAGTGGCATCGAGTCCCAAAGTCGTAGGGTTAGCCGGAGGAAGGGACGCACTCCGAGCCGGAAATCAGCACCGGCCACCAACAACCTAATACAAGGAGAGTGAGAAATGACCACACTTAGACAAGCTGCTGAAATGGCACTGGAAGCATTGGGAAAAACAATGGGAGTATGGGGAGGTACTTGCGCTTGGCATAACGACGTAGAGAAAGCCATTACCACACTCAAGGAAGCCCTGGCCAGGCCAGATCAATTAGAGGATTGTAAAAAAATACTAATTGAGCGTACAACTTCTTTAACAAAAGCAAACTATCGATTAGAACAGCTTAATAAGCAAGAGCCTGTGGCCGTGGTTACTGAAGAAATGGAGTTTTCAAACTATCAAAGCACCAATACTGGCCGCTTAATCATTGTGCCAATTAAGGAAATGGCAAAAAGTGGGTTACAGAATGGTGATAAACTCTATCTACACCCCGCACCAATACCAGAAGGCGGGCAGCTTGCTATTGACCATTACGAGCGGGCGCTGAAAGCAGGCTGGCCAAATGGGGCTAAATGAGAAGTCTTTACCCATTGGAATGAAGCAAGAAAAGCCTTGCTCACCTTATCCGTTGGGTGGCCTCTTGATAAAGCGGGGAGTGCCATCGCGTACCGTGTTATCAAAGAGGTCGATCCCTACGCTGCATTGAAAGTGGCAGAGGCAGACCCCAATAAAGAGATCGCAATCAGGGGGCATGAAGCCACGCTGGGGTGGCATAGCGGTAAGTATTGGCAGTTCGACCGTCCTGTTGAGGACTACGTTATCCGCGATAAACCAAGGAAGTTGAAGCTGTACGCTTACAGGTACGGTGGCTGTAAGGATATTTTCTATAAGACTGAAGAGACGTATTTTTCCAACAGTTGGACTCGTGAATACGAGAAGGACATGGAAGTGGAGGTATAGGATATGTATTTCTGTAATAAGTGCGGGTATGTGGGGGTCGTTGGCCCGAGTCATCTAGTACCGAAGACTACGCATGCGTGCGCCTACCACGCAGCCTTCAAGGAGGACACCATGCCAACTGCTATTTTCACCCAGCCTCCTAACTGTGCCGACTGCCGCTTCCATGAATCTTGGGGATCACCCGAAGATTGCTATCACTGGATGTGTATCAACCCTCTGCTAGGCCCTTTGATTGCCCCCAGTACGAATAGCGCGGTACGATGCAATGAGACGAGGGAATTTGCTTTTGCTTGTGGCATTGAAGGTAGGTGGTTCAAGCCAAAAACATAGGAGTAGGTATGAATCGGGTATGGGTGATTGGTGACTTGCACTTTGGTCATAAAAAAGCGGCAGAATTCAGGGGGTTCACTACGCTAGTCGACCACGACGCTATACTAGCTGCTATGTGGAATGCTGTCGTACGCCCCAAGGATACCGTATGGGTTCTTGGCGACGTAGCTTTTGGCAATAAAGAAGAGTCCTTGAAAATTCTAAGTACCATGCACGGTGATAAGCGTCTCGTGCTTGGTAATCACGATCAGGCGGATTCCAGCCTTTACCTAAAATATTTTACCCGCCTATACGCATGCGCAGTTGTAAAGAATGTACTCCTGACTCACATGCCTGTGCACCCTAATCAGTTGGATCGGTTTGGGTTCAACGTGCACGGCCACATGCATTATCAAAGTGTGGAAGGCGAATACGCCTACCGGTATTTTTGCGCTTCAGCGGAGCGCGTCAACCTTACCCCGATACTTCTGGACGACGTAGTATATAAATTGCACTCAAGTTCAATGTAGGGGGTAGGATGCGCAGGGCACGGAAAGGCGAACAGGTTTGCCATTGCCACGCATATGGGTTCCCACATAGATTCGGTAGTGGACGATGTCATGGAGCTTCCCTAGTTGAAGAGCAGTGGGAGGCTACCTACGGCACCGGTCTTTGCGCGGAGTGTAACGCGCTTGCCGTTGTGGATGGTATATCATGTTGTCAGGTTATTGAGGGGCAAGAAAAAGTAGTAGTATGCCCAGCATGGCAGGATTTCGTTTTGTCTAACGAGGTTAGGCTTTTAGGTGAATATTGGCGTAACCTACGGGTGTAGGAGGTAGGTATGGATGACGTGGTATACGCGCCGGCTATTCAGGCGGAAATCGAAGAAAATATGGTCTTGGTGCAGCAAGTCGTAGGGCACCCGCACCACATTGTGGAAGAGGCGCTTGCCCACTCTAATGATGGGGCGGACGCCGCTGCCGCTAATACGTGGGTGCATAAGCTAGTTACTGAGCACATTAACACCCCACTGTCCGGCAAGCTTGCCTGCAAAGATAAATGTAGCCACTGTTGCTATCAAGCGGTGTCCATCAATAGTTGGGAGGCCCGTAGGATCAACTCTTTTCTGAAGAAAACTACGGTTGTCGTGGACTTCGTACCCGACGCGGACTATGTTCAAGAGGCAGATGACCTGGGGATATCTGCTTTTTTGGCATCCAGGGAGAAGTTCATCGGTAAGGCGTGCCCGTTCCTAGATGCAGAAAGCCGTTGTACGATATACCCAGTGCGCCCGCTAGAATGTCGTTTGCTTTACAACATTAGCAATACCTCATCTCTCTGCACGGACCCCGTTGGGCACACTCCCGCAGTAAACTTTGGGGAGTTGCACAATTTTGTGTTGGCGGTAAATTGGGGGAAGGAAACTTTCGCAGACATCCGCGATTTTTTTCCTACAGTCAAAATGATTAAGGAGCAGTGATGGACGTTACCACGCAACACGCAAGCCGGCATAGCGAGAAAGAGTTTTCGGACAAGCTGACCACATTTGTGGATTCAGGGGCCGGCGTCATCCACGTCCGTGCGGCAGAGGTATTGCGCGCCGCCTATGCGGTTCGCAAGCAAGCGGTCATTGATGGTGCGTCCGTCAAAGAGTGGGATGTTGTCAACGGCTTCCGCGACTTCACAGTGGAGAATATCAGCTACCCATTGGTCAAGGGGGATGACAACATTGACTTCACGAACGCGCTGTTTGAACCTTTGCGCATGCTGCAAGCGGATTTGACCAGTGGGGCAGGGGATAACGTCCGTTACTTCATCTACGTGGGTGCGCAGGAATTTCTTGAAAACAATCCTCAAGCCGCACACCTGTTGCTTACCTATTGCCATGTCCTCCCGTCTGTAAATATTGTCGTTGTGCTAATCACTCCGGACAAGCCTCTTCCGGCTGGCGTAGATGAGACCATTATGTCCATTAGGCTGGACACACCGGGGTTGTCCGAGCTTAAAGATTCTCTAGCCGACATCGTAGACAACGTGGAGGGCGCAGTAGAACTGGATGACGACGAGGTCAACCGTGTCTGCTATGTCGGGGCGGGTATGACTAAAAGCCACTTTGAGACGTATGCCGCTCTCTCCATTATTGAAGCGGCGCGGGAGGGGGATGGTGAGGTAACGGCGGACAGTATCATCAAAGGTGTTACGGTTGGCAAAACCGAAGTGGTCAATTCCACGGACATTCTTGAACTGTATCCGACTACCAGTATTGCGGATGTTGGCGGTTTGCAGAATCTCAAGCGGTGGATTCGGGACCGGCGCGGTTGCTACTCAGACGCAGCTAAGGATTTTGGGGTTGCCCCGCCGAAGGGCATCGTTCTCGTTGGTGTGCCAGGAACTGGTAAGAGTCTTGTAGCTAAGGCTATGGCCTCGGAGCTTGGGGTGCCCCTTGTCCGCCTGGATATGGGTAGGGTGTTCAATTCTCTGGTCGGAGCGTCGGAGCAACGTATGCGCACCGCCCTGCGGCAAGTTGAATTGATGTCGCCAGCCGCGCTACTTGTTGATGAGATTGACAAGGGGCTTGGCGGCATTGGGGGTAGCGGGGATAGCGGTGTCAGTAGTCGAGTGCTAGGTACGCTTCTCACTTGGTTGCAAGACTCCAATTATCCTGTGTTTACCATTGCCACGGCTAACAACATCAATGGGTTGCCACCGGAGATGCTTCGTCGTGGTCGCTTCGACGCTATCTTCGCTACTACGCTACCCTCGCCGGAGGAACGTAGAGAGGTGTTGAGTATCCACCTCAAGCGTAGGGGTAGGGACATCAAGGCGTATCCGCGTAAGGATGTGGAAGCGGTTCTAGCGGCGTCGGAAGGGTATGTACCCGCAGAAGTCGAGTCGGCGGTAAAAGACGCACTAGTCGCCGCGTTTAACCAAGGTGATGAGCTTACTATGCAACACGTAGTAGACGCTCTTCGCAGCATGGTTCCGCTATCTAAGACCTACGCTGCGCAGATTAAGGCAATGATGGATTGGGCGGCGGCTAATGCTACTCCGGCAGGTTTCGACCCGTTGCAAGCGAATGCAAAGGCAACTAAGAAAGTGGCGGAGACCGGTACGCGGGTAATGCGGCGGCGCCCTACGCACTAGGAGGATGTATGGTTACGGTACCAGTTGTAACTGGCGGGGGTAAACTTAACTACAAGCATCGGTCATATACAATGTCCGTGTTTGTCGTAGAGCCCCCTTTTACTCGGGTGTTTGCAAACAAGCATCCGAACGCGGTGCGTAATGGCGGATGGATAGACGACACAAGGTACGATGTCATACGTGGCGGATTGTTCCATAACAACCTGTCGTTCCCGGAAAATACGGTTATCATGGTACAAATGTCCGCCTCGGTTGGAGGCGCACGGGTGGCGGACGCTGCGGTTTTCTACGCCATTCGTGATAAAGCACCGGTCGTGCGAGTAAATGCGCGGATAGTTGTACCTGCTGGGTTCCAGCCACCTAGTAATACAGGGCTTTTCTATGGACACGCGGATAGGCTATCGCTGGATGACTTGTTGGCTAGGGGTATTCAACCTAGCGCGGTATTTGTCGCAGCGCATACGGATGCCGAGGAAATCTCTGAACTTTTCGATATGGAGGAGCTTCTGGCAGCGGTCGCCCCACCGCCCGTGATTATGACCGTAGAAAATAGAGAGGGGCAAAAAGTGACTATCTCCGCGCCGGCTGTTGTGCGCAGAATGCGCATTCGTCGTAACATCTCTTAAAGGAGTAATGATGTCTCACACAACCAGTATTACGGATATCGTGTTTTCCGATATTGAGGCGCTCACCGCCGCTGTTGCGGAGTTGCGCAGTAAAGGGGTAGCGATCACCTTGGAAAAAGGTGGTACACCTCGTGCGTACTTCACTAACCAAACCGGCATGGGGGAAGCGGCCTACGTCTTGCGGTTGGCTACTTCCAAGTATGACGTTGGCTTGTATCGTAACGCAGAAAAAGGCGGGTACGAGGCGCGTACTGATCTCTTTATGGGGGAGGTGGCCAGGGTGCTTGGGGTTACCCAGACTAAAGGGGTCTCCATTGAACGCGCCGCGCTTGGTAAGCTGTATCAAACCTACGCGGTCCATGCGGCTACGCGGCAGGCCATCAAGAAGGGGTACACCGTCAACCGTATTAACGCACCTGACGGCACCGTAAAACTCGTGGTAGGGGGTATGTAATGAAACAGATTGTTATCACCATTACACCGGATGGCACATCCACTGTGGACGCGCAGGGGTTCAAGGGTAAAGGCTGCGCAGACGCTTCCGAACAGATCGAAATTGCCTTGGGTGGGGTTGGTACGAAAAAGAAGGTTAAAAAGCCTGAGTATTTCGCGCCGGCTGGTTCAAGTACAAACAAAAACAAACTCACGTTTTAGGGGTTACGTATGTCCGAGCTAGTCATCAATATCAGTGGGGAGGGCTGCGTAGAGAGTCTATACTCCGAAGCATTTGACCTTTCGTTTCTCGGAGAAAAGACAGTGCGTAGGCAGTGTGACATTACCTTTCGGGCGGATACGCAATGCTGGGATATTGAGTACATCAAGGAGGACGGTACTCGGATGCCCACCCCGTTGAAAGGGTTCACTTCTTATAAGAAGGCGCAAGCCCTTGAGGTTGCGTGGTTGAATGATTGCCGGGTCGTTGGCGTATCCCCGGTATCTCAAGATGGTAATGTCCTAGCTGAAATGATCCTTGAGTTTAAGGGCCAGGAAAAACCTCAAGAGTTGTGACAACTATTCACCGTATTGCCTTGAAAATGTTGCGAATTTGACACACCTAACCAGGGTAGGGTACACTACCGATGTCGTTGACTTTGGCCTAGTCAATGATGTTTTCGGGTAGGTAAGACTCTCTTGTGGGTGTGTCCAGTAGCGTAGACGCACCCCTCCGCCCGCCAGGGCAACCCGTACCCGCCAAGGCGTTTACGTTATGCAGGTTAGGCCCCTGCGGGTCACACCCACAAGAGGGTTTTATCATGTCGTCGGTTTTCTACATCGCTAAAGGTTTTTACGCACTACGCGAAGGGGCGTACGGTCTCTTGCGCGTGTACGGCACCGATGCGTTTGGATTTCGCGCGACAATTCTTGGCTCCCTGGAAGGGTTTCACTCCCAATCAGATGCACGGCTCGTAGTCAGAGAATGGACGCGCCTATGCACCGTGGAAGGAGTGGCACCTTTTTCCCGCGAGGGTATCGCACTATGCCGCCGCGCCCGCATGCAGTCTCGCGCGGTATCTCAACCGATGAGGAAAGTAGCGTAGGATAAAGAAAGGTAGTGCCGTGGATAATAGGCAAAAAAAATGCCCGACACCGGAGGAGACGGTATCGGGCACAGGCATCGTCATGGAAGTGATTTGCCGCCCCGTTAAGGGACGGGCAGACTATAGCAAGTTCATACCGGTTCTGCAAGAAGTTTCTGGATACTCTTTTGACGAGTTCACCACGAAGCTACTGCAGCGCAAAAAGTTTTTATTTGATGACTGGCTCAAGACCGCAACCGCCTTCAAGTTCATCACGAAACTAGAACACCGGGTACTAGCGTTTCTTAGTGAACGCACACTTAGGTACGGTAAGACCGCAGAAATCGTAACCCGCGCCCAGTTCTTGGGAGGGTTCATTCATAACGGCCGCATGGAAGTCGGCCCCGCTGTAAGCAACACCCGCCAGTGGTATCAAGCTATCCACTCGTTAGTGGAAAAAGGCTTCGTGCGTACCACGGCTATCACAGATGGGGTGCGCCATTACCATACCGTGTACACCCTGGTTATCGACGCTATGCTTAGCCTTCAAGGAGTCCTTGAGATGTCGAAATTAAAAGTGTCAAAAAAGTATCACGCACACGAGCCAACCCCAGGTAAAAATGACACTACCCTCCCCCCCGCACCCCAGTGTCAAAATGCACTACTAAATAAAAGAATAAAGAACGAAATAACTGAAACAACTACAGCATGCGCGCGCACGCGCACGAGAGTAAGGAGAGTACGTGGTAGGGCGAATGCACTTGAATGCAAACAGGAAGCGCGGCAAAACATCCTAGCCGCCGTGGATCGCGCTCAGGCGCGAGTGGCAGAGCGCAGAGAGCGCAAAGCTCGGAAGAATATTAATGACCCCAAGACCATCACTATGTCCTCGCTGAACGCGGTATGGCAAAAGGTCATGATTGAGTCTTACGGCAACGCAGTTAACGCTATAGGCTTGACCATGCGTGAGTTTGGGGTGTTCAAGTCGGTAATCAAGGGCCACCACATCACTTTCTCGTGGGAGGACTTCTTGCGATGGTGTGTTACCTCCTGGCGATTCATAGCCAACGATCAACGGGAGAGGCAAGCGTACGCCATGAAGATGGCGGGCAAGACTGACAAAGGTATCCAGGGGCTACCGATCAACCCGTCTCTATCAGACATAGTTAAGCGGTTCGCTATGTTTGCAAAACGCTATACTGGCTCCACCTACCTTGGGGCACCTACGGGGGACGTACAGCTTGAGAAGGCGGCGTTGCATGCTCTGGAAGAACGGGCTACACGCGCGGAGCGCGAGCTTGTGCAGGCGCAAGGGACTATCAAGCGGCTGCAGTTGGTACACACGACTACCGCCAAGACGCAGGCCGCACCACTGGGGCGCGTAAAATCAGACAAGGACATTTTTGTAGACGACGAGTTGTACGACTGGCCTATGGAGGGGTAGCACTATGTTGGTACAAGGCGAAGCATCTGACCATCTTATATCCGTAGCACTACGGCGTGCGGGGGTTAAGCAAAGCGCGTGGGGTAATACGCTACCCCTTTTGAAACAGGATACGCTACGGGCGTTTATCGTTAGCGGGGACTACCTAAATAGTGTTGCGTACATTCATGCGGCGTCGTCAAAGGACACGGATGTGTATGCGTACCTTGCGGCGATGGAAACTTTTGCAAAGGAGATGGTACTAAGCAAGGTCAAGGTGTTTCTATGTGACTACGCAGAGCTATCCTCCTTGTTGACGCGCGAGTCGGAGTTCTTGACGGAAACACAGTCGCAGTTGCGTGACGCTAACATGATCATTGTTCGTGACTTTGTGGACGTCACCCGCACCGTGGATAAGGACAGCATGGCATTCATAACCGCATGGCTGCTACGTTGTTTCGCTTCGGGGGTGGCTATCGCGCTTGGTGGTAACGTGCCATTGACCAGGGCTGGTGACCTCTTCTACATGAATAGTGTGATGCGCCTAGCGGGCACTTCCGTTTCTTTTCCCATAGCGCGTACTACAGGTAAGTAATAGGAGTAGTGGCATGCCAGAGGTGATTATTGACGGTGTACGGTACGCCCCTATTAACCAGCAGGTGGCTACGGAAGCCAGGTTTTACTACATGCATGATGGGCACTACTTCACCCGCTTGAAGGGCAATACGCTGGACGAGGTGATAGCGCACGCAGACACCGTGGAATCGGGGGAATGCGGTAGCTATGGGATGCTTTGCCCAGTTATTGTCATGGCCTGTGACAAAGAGTTGCGGCGGGTGGGTCCGCCAGCCCACTCATATGGCCCTAACGATGAGCAGGGTAGATGGGGTATCGGCAAGGTTGCTTGGCGGGAGGCGGTTGAGGCGGACCCAGACATTATGCGGCTACTGGCGCAGGTGGGCGGGCATACCGAGAATAAGAAAGGTGGACCCGGTGAGTGATGGTCTAAAATTGTTGGCGGCTATTGTTGATAACGGCAGCGTGTCGGCACTACGTGAGTTGGATGAGGCATTACTACTTGAAGATGAACGACGCGCACTGGCTTACATCCGGCAGCATTACCGTAGATATCGTGCTTTGCCAGATATTCGTACAGTAGAGACGGATGTAGCATTACGAATTCCTGACCCAACCGAGCCACCTGCATACTACTTGCAGAAGATTCGTGACCGCCACCTATATGAGCAGATGCGGGATGGGTACACGCGGTTAAAGACTTGCCTTCGTAATTATGATATGGGCGCAGCAAGGGAGGTCATAGACCTACTCAGCACTGCCACGAGGCATGCTACTACCGGGAGGGACTTGTTGACGTTAGGGGAGTCTACGTCGCTGGTTGTTGACGCTTATGACGTGGCCCACCAGAACCCAGGTATATCGGGTATCCCTACGGGTTGGGGCCGGTTTGACAATATTACCGGGGGGTACCAGAAGGCGGACTTGATAACCTGGGTTGGTAGGCCCAGTATGGGGAAAACGACACTGCTACTTTCCCAGGCGTGGCAGGCATGGATGGCTGGGTACAGCGTGCTATGCGTAACGATGGAGATGTCTATCGAGCAGATAACGCGGAGGATGCTGGCACTGCCTACAGGTATAAACCCCAGTCTTATTCGGCGCGGTATGTTGTCTGTGTATGCGGAGGAGCGGCTGCGTAACGTCATTGAGTCGCTATCCGGTACGTCTCGTTTCCACATGTTTTCTGGCGGTTTGAAAAAGAAGACTTCGGACGTTGAGCTATTAGCGCAGGAGTACACGCCAGACATCGTACTTTGTGACGGGGTTTACTTGATGCAGCCTTCGGCCAGAAAAAGTATGTCCAAGGTGGAGAGGGCTTCCGACCTGTTTGATGAGTTGAAGCAAATGACGTTGACGCAAAACGTGCCACTGGTAGTCACCAGTCAGTTCAATAGGCAGGCTGGCAAGAAGGGCAAGGACGGTAGCTTGGAGAACATCGCATACACAGACGCTATCAGTACACACTCATCCATTGTGGTTGCCATAAACTCACATGACGACGGGGACAACAAACGGTTACTGACTTTCTTGAAGGGGCGTGAGGGGGAGTCCGGGGCTGTCGGTATCAATTACATTTTCACCCCACCTGACTTTAGTGAGCTAGCCGCAGATGACCCGCAACTGGCTACAGGGTCGTCACAGGGGCTAGACTGGATGGTGGGCAGGTAGTGTCAAGGAGAAGAGCATGGGCGTACTGACCGTAGCGGACACTAGCCATTTGCTCACGTTCGATGAGCAGCAGTGGATAAAGGATCACCCCTTCGACGTACGGGCCGTCAGGGTCAAAAAGCTATGCGTTAAGGTAGTGGCTTTGGAGGATGCTTTGGCTTCCGCAAGGGACGAATTGGATATGCTTGTGTCAAGCATGGACGAAAGGATGGCGAAGTAATGGATAGGGATAGGTGTATTGGCTGCCCGCTTGATGGAGTTGTGGAGCCAACCCCCGCCATACTAAGGGGGAGTGCACGGTTCTTAGTGGTTACGGATAC
>Ga0116143_10005963_pt1 | contig 10795 bp, 9 predicted proteins | sample AD_UKC034_MetaG_FD_89745 | JGI IMG/M metagenome (GOLD analysis project Ga0116143, IMG submission 89745) | Active sludge microbial communities of municipal wastewater-treating anaerobic digesters from USA - AD_UKC034_MetaG | ecosystem: Engineered > Bioreactor > Anaerobic > Digestate | place: USA...
AGGTTAAACTACTGGGTTTTGGTGATTCAAAGAAGTTTTCAGATGATAGAATATTAAAACTTTATAATAGTGTAAAAGAGTATCCATATTACTACTCATCAATTGTATATCCAAAGGAGTATAACAGGATGACAGAGATGTATAGAAATGCATCCTTACTTCTTGCTAAACAGCACTCATTGGTGATAGAGAAGGGGCTTGAAGATTTAAAGAGTAAGGGTATTAAGTGTGAATATGTAGTTATAGATCAGTTCTCTACAACTAAAAGCAGAGTGGCTGATGAATTAGGGGAGTTAGGAATGAACCATAAATTAATACAGTATCACAAAGGAGAGTCTGATATAGCTGTAGCATGCGCATCTGTGATCGCTAGAGGTATATTCATAGAGGAGTGGAGTAAGATGAATGATAAATATGATTTTATATTTCCTAAGGGTGCTTCTAATGTAATTGATAATGCTAGGATATTTGTTTCTAAATACGGTAAAAAGGAACTTTCTAATGTTGCAAAGATTAGTTTTAAGACTACTAAAGAGGTATTAGGTTAATCCTTCTTTTTAATATCCTGTTTGACAGATTTTATTAGCAGTGTTGCTAAGAATACAACTATTAAACCGATAGATATCTCTAATATGAAGCTATTGATCTCTGTTTCTACATACTGAGGGATGTTATCTACCCCGTTATATACCTCTCCCATAGCCACTCTTTTAAGAAACAGGTCAGTAACATACCAGGCTTTTATCGCAACCTCTTCTTCTAAGGTTTCTCCTGGGTATATCTCTTCTTTCTCCTGATTTATATATGTGTATATTGGTTTGTATGTATTTTTTTCGTTAAAGATGTCTATTCTTCCTTGTGGTGTTAATACATAGTTAGAGTTATTTGTTATAGAGTATTTTAGTTTAAGTGGAGTTATAAATGGTATACCTTTACTAATTACTTCTATATTTGTAGTGTACTGTGTAGTTACTATACCTTTTACTTGATCTTGGGCCTTAACTAAATCAAGTATTACTAATTGTGCTATGCTACTGTTTATACTAACATTTTGATTTTTAAGTTGGGGTGTTATCGATAAGATATTAAAGTATGTTCCTTCAGGGGAGTTTTGTATTGGAATTATTTCATATTTAATATCAAAGTATCCTTTGGCCTTTACTTTGATAGTGTCTGTATCTGCTTTAATAAATATGTATTTACTTTCTTCAGATATCTCATCTGTTTTAGGGTTATAAGCGTATGGTTTTATTGAAACCTCAATATCAATATTCTCTGTGTTAGTATATCTAACGCTCTTGTATGTTCTCTCGCCTTGTGAGAGTGGAACTCTGAGTATCCCTGGCTCTATGGTACTGGCGTGCACAGAGGATATACCACATAAGGTATAAAAAAGGGTTATTAAAATGATTGTTTTAACGATTTTCATTATTCTTCTTTGCTAAATTTTTTCTAATAGCTTTAACTATTATAGCAAGAAGAATGGTAACTGTAATGGCTATTATTATCTTCCATGGAATTATCCAGAATGTAGTTTCTGCATTTAAAACTGCAAAGCCAGGCTGGAAGCTTCTATAAGTGACAAAAAGCTTTGCTTTCAGAGGTCCAAGGGCAATAGCGTTGTTAGGTGATAGGTAGCTAGATTGAAGCCATATATCTTCATAGTTACCATCTGTATCTCTTAGTAAACTCTGATTATTTTTGTTGAAAGGTAATCTTGCAACCTCTTGTCTAAATATATTTTCTATAACTATCTCACCTGTTGGAGTTATATGTGTATCTCCGATATTTTTAATATGTGTTAAAAGCTTTACATTAATCTTTTCATAGATCTTTTTATCCGATATGAAGCTTAGTAGTTCAGCATTCTCAACAAACTCATCTCCTATCTGTATTAAGAATGGGGTGCCTGCAGCTAGATTAGTGAAGGCTCCTGTTCCAATCTGCTCAAACTCGGTTTGAGATATTAGGAATATCTCTGCATTAAACTCTCCCTTTGTAGCATCTTGGGGAACTGTAATACTGTATTTTAGCTTAATATTTTTATTTGGTTCTAGGTAAAGTGTGTCTTTCTCTGTAGTAAACCATTTTGAAGCAGAGTAGAGGGCTTTCGCATCGTCTTCTGGAGTTAGTATTATTGCAGTTCCCGGTTGATTCTCTATCTGTTCAAATCCACTAATAAAGACTTTGTAAGTATCTCCTGTTTGTGAGATATTCCAAAATACTATCTCATCAGAGTAAACTTCTCCTGGAGACATTTTCAATACCTTCGAGGTAGGTGCAACACCAATTGATAAATCTGTTTGTGCAAAAGAAGGAGATACGCTTAGTAAAAGTATTAAGATGGGCAGAAATATTATTCCTTTATATTTCTCTAACCTAATTGTCATGTTCAAGTATTATACAAGAATCTAGTAGTAACCGCCACAGATAAAGTAAACATACTCGTTATATGTTCCAGAGGTAGCGGCTGCTTGTGCCTTTGCACCGTAAGTTACTGTTGATTGTTCAGTAGTACCCTGTGTTCCATTTTGATAAAGGACTAGCTTAGCACCAGAGTAAAGTCTATCTATTGTACCAAAAGTACCTACTGTTGTATCAACAAAATTTGTTGTAACGGTTGCAGGATCTGTAGAATCAGGATCGGATAGTGTCATACCAAAACCGTATACAGCCGCATTAGTTAAATCTAAAGTTGCGGTAGCACCAGAAGGAATTAAAGTTGTTGCATTGTATAGACCAGCATCAGTTGAGCTATCTCCGGTACCGTATACTGCCCAGTAGTATCCACTACTTGTTGTTGATGTACTAATTGTATGGCTTCCAGTAGCATATGTACCTCCTGGGTATAGTGTACCTAGGTTTACAGAGTTAGAACTGATTGCACATACTACACTTGGGACTGCAGAAACTGTTGCTGTAATTACAACAACATCATCTGTAACCAGGTATATTTTAAAAGATTTGGAGTCTATGGGAGTTCCACCGTAGTTTGCTGCGACACTAATAATGTGTTCTCCTGCAGTATCATCAGTACCAAGTTTACCTGTATTGCTTGAAAGTTTAGCACCGTATGTTGTTCCAGCAGCAAGAGCTCCAACATTAGATATCGTAATTTTATCAACACTTCCAGCACCAGAACCCTGAACACATGCAGCTGTAAGGGCTGATCCGGAATTTGGTAGTCCACTATCTATTTGCCAGTTAGAACCAGTTAAATCAGCTGCAGATGATGCCTGAGTTGCAACTGTTAAAGCACCTGCAGTTCTACACCACATAGCATCTTCTCCATCTGGAAATTCGATTGTAACTGTTCCTCCGCTAGTTACGGCAGAAGCGGTATCGATAGCTAAAATCATTTCAACAGTCTCTCCTGCGGATACTCCATCAAGATCTACTTTTAGTCTACTCATGAATAGGTATACAGCTGCAAGTGTAGCTGCTTGTGTAGTAGATAATAGGATAAAAGATACAAAGAAAATTAATACTGATGTCGGTAGTAGGTATTTCAGTAATGACAAGATTTTTTTCACAAGGGCAGAATAACAATTTATTATTTACTCTTTTACTATATTAGAGATTACAGGGAATTTTTTTGGGTGTCAAGAGCTAGAATCTAGGAATTAAAATGAAATAGGAAGTTTCTTGATAATCGGTTGCAGCTGTTTTATCTGTACCTGGTTTTGCAATTACTTTTAGAGCCATTCTCCCATTAAATATTGGAGTAGAGGACTCATAAACTTTTGTTGCAGTAGTACCGATTATACCCACACTATTACCACTTCCACTGTAGGCAGTTGTGGCAGATATACTTCCTAGGTATGGGTATGAGTCTTGGTTAATGTATTCACTTTGGATACCAAATCCATCGGAAGTAGTATTTAGATCCGCAGTTGCTGATACAATGGTTTGTCCTGTTGTATTACTTTTAAGTCCCCCGTTTACACCGTATGTGATTATGGCTAGGCCTCCTTGAGAGTTTGTTCCTGCATCTAACCATATTCTATCTTCTGCAGTAACGGGAGCGGACCCCCCTATAAGTTCATAAGCTCCAGAAAAATATATGTTATATGGGGAATTAGTTTCTGCAGATACTCCATATTGGTCCTCTATATCTATATCAAAGAATACCGAGCCAGAGGATGTTGTTGCATTTGCTATTGGTCCTGGTTGTGTTTGTGTAAAGTCTCCGTGTAATGCAAATATTCTAATGTAATATGTTGTACCTGATTGTAATCCTTGTATATTGAAATCTTCTGTTTCCCAGTCTGTTTTAGTTAAGAAATCACTTAGATTGTGTGTTGATATTGTTTCTGCCCAGAAGTTACTTCCGTCTATATATCTAATATCAGATACAAAATTATCAGTAGATATCATTACTGCATAGAGAGTGTCTGTTGGATTATCATTTGTATCTATTTCAAATCTAGCTTGGTTGTAACATCCACTTGGTCCACAGATTGCTACCATTCCTCCTGTTGTTAATTCAGTTGGTCCTGTTGTACAGCTAGAGGATCCAGATGTTGTTGTTTCAAAACAGGATACTTCTGGTACTGCTGGTAAGAAGGCTTCTTCCGGGCTTGTATATAGTTTGTAACTTGTGGAGTAGTTTCTTGGGTTATTGGATACTCTTCCTACTTCTAATAGGGCGGAGTAATCTCCGTCTGTTGTTTGAGTAAGCCCTCCTCCTTTAGTAGTTGCTCCTACTATTTTGTAATTCCCAGAGTCAAGTTCTGCAGCTAGTATTGGGTAGGGGAGTAGTAATACTACAGCTATGAGGGATATATTTTTAAGGGTAGTTTTAATGTTCATATGTAATACAAAATGATATGTTATATGTATACTAATAGTCAAATAGATAGGAATATTTATGATATAATCGTGGGGTTTGGAGAGGTGACAGAGTGGTCGAATGTGACGGTCTTGAAAACCGTTGTACGGGTTTCCGTACCGTGGGTTCGAATCCCACCCTCTCCGCCAGTTTAGATATCTGTTTTTCTCTTTACTAGTTCTATCTTCATACTGTGAGGTTTCTGTAATTCTTTTCTTAGCATATTTTCAGATACAAAGTATTGTACATATGATGCAGTGTGTAAGTTTATATTGTGTGTTGTACCTATAGTAAAAGATAGCCTTAGAGGATTAGTTACATTATCTTTAATATCATTAATATCTATCATATACCAATCATTCTCTTCTGTGTTGTAATACCATAGCCATACATGAGGTTTATCATTACCAGTTAACCTAATCCCAATGTCAACAACGGAGGGTATATTAGAGCATCTTAGTAAAGAGCATAGTGTACCATGGTATCCAAGACAATCCTGGGGCAGGTTTTTTTCCAAAATTTCATCTGTATATTCATATTTAGTTCGTGGATATGAGTATTTAATCTGTTTAATTATATTTATAAAGGTTGTTATCTTATCTTTATTTGATAAATCAATATTTTCATTTACTAACTCTTTAATATATCCATCCTCTTTCCATTTACAAAATCGTTCGTTATTGCTTAAACAAATATTTGGGGTAATGTCTGGCTTGGGTGGATGTATTGTAAACTCTCTTAAAACAGTGACACTTTTTTCAGGCAGTACCTTTACAGAAATATATTTATTTTGATACTTATCGGTAAATATATCTCCCTGAATATCCAAGATATTTGAGTTTCTTACACCTCTACCTATGGGTATGTATAGAGTATCTTCTTGGGAAGGGATAATTGTCATTTTGACTTTACATATTTCCGAATCCATATGACTAGTATACTGTAAATTGAAAACAGAATACTATTTTACTGATGTGAGCTCAATACTATGTACTCTCCAATCTAGCGTATCATTGTATATTACTAAGTCTAGGTATGAACCTGATACCTTATACCTAATATATGCGTACTGTCCCATCTCTTTTTCATTTTCTATTCTCTTACTCTTTACTCTTCTATTTGATATATCTACTGTATTAAGGTTATCTACAACCTTATTAAATTCTTTCTCAGTAGTTACTGCTTTGTATGCATCGGAGGTTAGAGTATATGCTAATGATATATCCTTTTGTTCAACTGCTTGCATAAACTCATTGGCTACTCTATACGGTTGAGATCTTGTATATGATGTAATTATTACTATTAATATTAGTAGTATAAATAGGGGAATTATGATTAAAGATATATTAGTAACCTGTTCTCTATGTGTAGATATATATATCTTAATATTACTCCATGAAAGAGTTTTTAATTTTTGAATAAAAGTGTATAAGTTACTATTCTTTTTCTGTTGTATATTACTCTGTGTTGATATATTGGATTGTACATCTTCTAAAGGTTGTTTATTTCTATGCTTGCCTTTGAATATATTTAAAGAGGGTAGGGATATTTTAGTTCTTTGTCTTCTTTCAAATTCTTTATCTCTTGCTATTTTTAATATATCTTCAGTTATACTCCTCTCATTTATTTTTTTCTCTCCAAGGGGACTTGGATTTTTTAATTCCATTTTTAAAAAGAAAATATTACCTTAATATTAAGTTATCATAAAAGGTTGCATTAAAAAAGTGTATATAATATATTTAGCTATTTAATTTGAATATTTTCTTAATATGTTTGGATTTAATGGTAATGGGAAGAAGAATCATAATGGTAATCCTGAATTACAAAGTATTTTTGATTCTAAATCTTTAGATGAGTTTGTTGAGAGAGTTAGTAAGGTGGTAGAGGATGAGATAAAGAAACAGTTAAAAAGATTTCAAATTGAATATGGTAGAGATGAACATAGAGCAATTAATACCGCTATTACAGCTAAACCAGAGGAGAAAGCTAAGGAGTGGATATGTCCAAGGATACCTAAGTGGGTTACTCCCGATATGTTAACGGTTTTAGGTTTTCTTTCCTCTTTCATTACTGCTTCTGGATTTGTATTAGGTTTTTTTAATAGAAACTATCTCATACTCATTGTAATTGGCTTTATACTTAACTGGTTTGGTGATTCTTTTGATGGGAGTTTGGCTAGATATAGAAATAATACGAGACCTAACTATGGGTATTACATTGATCATGTAATAGATGGTATCTCTGTATTTATACTTGGTTTAGGTATTGGTCTTTCTGGTTTTATTCGTATAGAGATTGCTCTTCTTTTTGTAATTGCTTATTTAATTCTTATTATTCATGTAGAGTTGGTTAACTTTGTTCAGAATGAATTTAAATATACTTTTGGATTAATTGGTCCTACTGAGTATAGGATAATAGGGTGTATATTGGCTGCTGTTATGTTCTTTTTACCTGTTAAATATTATGAAGTAATAGGGTATACATTTACGCAGTATGATTTATTTGGAATATTTGCTGTAGTAATAATGTTTCTTTTAATTGTCTTTAGTGTACTTAGTAAGGGTATTGAGTTAGACAAATTAGATAGAAAGATAAAAGAGAGTAAAAGGTAGATTATTTACTGTACATAGTTTTTAGTTTCTTGTTGTATATTCAATACTTTGATACTATCTATAGTAGGAGGTTTTAATTATGAAATTGAGGTTTAGGATACCTTTGTATGTTCAAAAAATTGCTAGGATACTCTCGAAAGAGGGGTATGATGTGTATCTTGTTGGTGGTGCACTTAGAGATATAGCTATGGGCAAGGAGCCTCATGATTACGATTTGGCTACAAATGCACTTCCCGATGAGATGTTAGAACTTTTTCCTAAGGCAGTATCTACTGGTGCCAAGTTTGGAACAGTAATTGCACTGGTACCGGATGTAAACAAAGAGAGTATGGAGGTAGAGGTTACTACTTTTAGGAGTGAAGAGGAGTATATAGATGGTAGATGGCCGAGTAAGGTAGAGTTTGTTAATGATGTATACAAGGATTTGGGTAGGAGAGATTTTACAATAAATGCTATGGCTGTTGATTTGTCGTCTGAAGATTTGGGTGAAGAGAAAGAGGATCGGGGGTGGGATATATACGATCCTTTTGGTGGTATCACAGATATTAATATGAAATTAATTAGAGCGGTTGGTACCCCTATTGAGAGATTTAAAGAGGATGGGTTAAGGGCTTTTAAGGCGTGTAGGTTGGCTTCTCAATTAGATTTTGAAATTGAGAAGGACACTTTTGAGGCAATTAAAGAGTGTATTCCTGTTGCTAAACAGGTTTCAATGGAAAGAATTAGAGATGAGTTTATGAAGATGCTTCTAAAATCTCCTAAGCCATCTAAGGGTATTGAGTTAATGAGACAGACAGGTTTACTTAATATCTTTTTGCCCGAACTTCTAGAGGGATATGGTGTTGAGCAGAAACTGTATCATGCTCATGATGTATATTGGCATAGTTTAAAGACGTGTGACTATGCAGAGGACAGTGTTAAGTTAGCTGCACTTTTACATGATATTGCTAAACCAAGAACAGATATGGGTAATGGTCACTTCTATGGTCACGATGTAATGGGAACAGAGATGATTGATACCATTATGAAGAGATTGAGATTCTCGAAGTCAGATATAGATAGAGTGAAAACTTTAATAAGGAATCATATGTTCTACTATCCTCATGCACAACAAGATGGTAGTAAGGAGGAGATGGAAAAATTAATGTTAAGTCAATGGAGTGATTCTGCAATAAGACGGTTTTTGAATAGAGTAGGTGAGGAGAATGTAGAAGATTTATTCAAGTTAAGGATAGCCGATGCCACCTCTAATCCAAATAGTCCGTTTCAACCAGAGGAGATTACTCAATTACAGAAACATATATCTGAAGTTAGGGCAAAGGATATGGCTTTAAAGATCTCTGATTTGGATATAAAGGGAGAAGATTTAGAAGGTATAGGTATTAAGCCTGGCCCTCAGATGGGAAGTATACTGCGAAAGCTTTTAGATATTGTCATAGAGGATCCTTTAATGAATACCAAGGAGAAACTATTGGATGAAGCGAAGCATATGTTGTAATATTGATATAAATAATTTTGAATACTGCCCAATATGAAATTGAAATTCTGTGGTGCATCTAGAACAGTAACTGGTTCTTGCTACTATGTTGATACTGGTAGTTTTAAGTTTTTAGTTGATTGTGGAGCTTTTCAAGGATCTGATGAGATTGATGCTTTAAATTATGAAGCTTTTCCATTTGATCCTTCCCAATTGGATGCTGTATTTCTTACTCATGCACACTTCGACCACTGTGGGAGGATACCTATACTTGTTAAGCAGGGTTTTAAGGGCAAGATTATAGGGACTCAACCAACTAGAGATTTAGCAAAAATTGTTCTTTTGGATGCAGCTAAATTACAACTGGAAGAATATGAGAGATGGCAGGCTAGAAGTAAGGTAGAGGGTGGTAGTGGGAGTCTCGCTTCAGAGGGTTCATTGTATGAACAGAGGAAACCATTATTCTCAGAGGAGGATGTAGAGGAGATGTTTAATCTGTTTGAGATATATCCTTACGGTTCATCAATTAATGTTAGTTCAGATGTAGAGTTTAGATTAAGAGATGCGGGTCATATATTGGGTTCTGCAATTATGGAGTTTTGGATAAAGACAGCAGAGGGGAGAGATAGGAAAATTGTCTTTTCTGGAGATATAGGACAACCTGGAGCAAGAATCGTTAGAGATCCCGACCTTATCAGAGAGGCAGATTATGTAATCTGTGAAGCAACATATGGAAATAGATTGCATAAGAGTAAAGATGAAACTGTATTAGAATTTCTCTCTATCCTTAAACAGGCGAAAGAGGAAGGTGCAAATGTATTGATTCCATCTTTTGCTATTGAAAGAACACAGGAGATTTTGTATGAGATGAACCTGTTTGTTGAAAACAAGGTGATAGATGGTTTAGAGGTGTATTTAGATAGCCCTATGGCATCTAAGGCAACAGAGGTGTTTAAACAGTACCCAACATTCTATGATGAGGATGCTAGAAGGTTACTTGAGAAGGGTGATGATCCTTTTCATTTTTCTGGATTAACCACAGTAGATTCATCAGAAGAGTCTAAGAGGTTAATATCTAAACAAGGTGTAGTAATTATTGCTGGTAGTGGAATGTGTACTGGGGGAAGAATAGTACATCATATTAAAAACAATATTGAGAAGCCAAATACACATATTGTATTTGTTGGTTATCAAGTTGAGGGAACACTTGGTAGAAAAATCGTAGATAGGGAGAAAGAGGTAAGAGTTATGGGAGAGACATTAACAGTAAATGCACAAATACATACATTAGGTGGATTCTCTGCCCATGGAGACCAGAGAGATTTGAGGTACTGGTTAAGAGGTTTTGGTCACTCTACTAAAAAGATTTTCATAGTTCATGCAGATGAAGAGATAGCTATTGGGTTTGGTACTAATATTAAAACTGAATTAGGTGTTGAGGTTGATATACCTAAATTAAATGAAGAGTTTGAACTTAAATAGTATGAGTGTTAAACAGATATTAGATATAGAAAAAGATATACAAGATTTGAACATACAGGGAGCGACCAATGTTGCTATTGCTACTGTTGAGGGTATGAAGATTTTTATAGAGGAGTCTAATATTTCTGATAAAGAGCTGTTTTACAAAGAATTAGAGAGAGTAGGGTATAAATTAGCTAATGCAAGATTGAATGAACCTTTGGCTCGTAACGCTGTTAAATATATTACTCATATGTTTAAAAATCATTTCTCTGATTTACACTCTTTAAATGATATGAAACAACAGGTTAATGAGTACTGTGATGAGTATCTATTTAAGATAGCAGATTCAAAGAGATCGATAGTAGAGTTAGGGGTTCCATATGTTAGACATTTTGAAAATGTTTTGACTCA
>Ga0116143_10005965_pt1 | contig 10791 bp, 10 predicted proteins | sample AD_UKC034_MetaG_FD_89745 | JGI IMG/M metagenome (GOLD analysis project Ga0116143, IMG submission 89745) | Active sludge microbial communities of municipal wastewater-treating anaerobic digesters from USA - AD_UKC034_MetaG | ecosystem: Engineered > Bioreactor > Anaerobic > Digestate | place: USA...
GGTGAGCCTCGAGGAGATCGCCGACATCGGTCGGTGGCTGCGCACCCTCGTGCATTGACCGGAAGACCCGGCGAGACCCGCCGGCACGACGGCGCCAATGTCCACACCCATACGGCGGGCAATCGAGGCGCGCACCGCTTGTGCGTCGCGGACTTCGCCCTCGATCGCGCCGCAGCCACTTGCAGCCACCCATCTGCTCGACAGGCTCGCCTGCGGGAAAGCCACGCTCGACGAGTGGCTCAGGCCACACGTGCTGGCAAATGAGCCAAGTGGCGCCCGTCGCCCTTTCGCGCTTGCGGATCGGATCGGCCGTGTCCTTGGCTACTCCGTGATGGCGGCCGGCGCCGTCCCGCACCAGGATGCCACCAACAAGGTGCGCCGCAACATGCCGGACCCTGTACCTGCTGAGTCGCCTCCTACGCGCCCGTCGCCACAATCCGCTCATGACGCGAAGCGGCCTCGCCTAGCGCCTGCTCCAGCGGCATCCCCTCCTCGACACCCTCCATGATCATCCTCTGCAGAATGGCGCCGAGCATGTCGACATTCGCGGCCATCAGCGGCCGGACCTCGCGCAGGAACTCGCAGGTCGGCGGATCGTAGGCGTATGGTTGCAGGAAGTCTTCGAGCGCGCGCCCGGTGGCGAGCGCGTGGCACATGTCGTAGAGCAGGTTGAAGCAGCGCACCTGTTGCAGCGGGTCGCTCTCCCCCAGGTTGATGCGGACCTCCTCGGCCAGGTCGCGGCGGAAGTCCTCAAGCTGGTAGGCCGCATGTGCCTTGACGACATCTTCAGGCGTGAATTCCCATTCCATGGCGTTTTCTCCTCCTCTTTCGGCAAACGTGCCGTGTCAGCCGAAGATGGCCGTGAAGGCGTCCTCGTCGTCGCGGCAGATCGGGCAGCTTTGCTGCGGGGTATGCGAGACGAAATGGCGGTCGCAGCGCGTGCAGCGCTGCTTGGCCATCGACAACAGCACGCGCGGCGTTTGTTCGGGCCGCGCGTCGAAGGACGCATCGGCATCGAGCACGTGCGGCTGGCAGACCTCGAGGCAGACCGCGCAAGCAACACAGCGGTCGGCATCGAACTTGAGCTGATAATCCGCCGGCGACTCCTCGATCTGGATCGCACCCGTCGGGCAAACGCGGAAGCAGGCCTCGCAGTTGTTGCATCCGGGCTGCAGCGACAAGGCCATCATCGGGAGCGCATCGTGCAGCGGCACACGGAAAGGCTGGTCGTCCTTGCGCTTGCACACGATCTGCAACAGCTCGCGCCGCTCCGGCAGCGCGTAGGGGCCGGGGCGGATCGCCTTGTCCGGAGTCGATGGCGCCGACGCAGGGGGCTCGAGAGACTGCGCAACCTCCGCCACACCGCGTCCCACCAGGCGGCGGAACCACTGTCGCCGCACAGCCGCAAAGGGCGCAGATCCGCGACTGTCGGCGTTCGCGAAATCGGCCTCGTCCAGTTGCGGAGCGATCCAGTCGGCGGGTTTCTCGATGCTGGCAGCCGCATCCTCAAGTAGCCCGCAGGCATCGAGATTGCTGGCGAGCTGGGCCGCGCCGCGGGGACCGTGCGCGCAGTGCTCGCAATGCGCGGCCCCCCGCAGGGTGACCGGAATCCGGCGCTTGGCCAGATACGCGAGGCTGGCCGCATCCACCGCGCCAAGGCAGGGCACGACAGCGTCTCCGCTCGCGCCCGACGGGGCGCAGGCGATCGTGAAGTGCTCATGCCGGATCGCCTGACGCAGCATGTCCACCGGCTTCAAGGCCTCGCTCGCGAGGGCGTCGGTCGGGCAGGCGGTGACGCAGAGCGCACAGTTCTGGCAACGCGCGGGGTCGATCCTCCCCCCCTCGTCGGTGAGCGCGAGGGCGTCGTGCGGGCAGGCGTCCGCACACCGGCTGCATGCGCTGTAGCGAAAGCGGTAGCGCGTGCAGCGGCTGGCGCGGAGTTCAGGATAGGCCAGGCTCATCGGGGCGCGGTCCGCAGTTGCTGCAGGGCGGGTCCGTGCTCGCAGGTGTTCTTGGGAATCACGAACTGGAACGCGCGGCCGCCCGGCGGCTCGGCGTTGATGCGAGTAAGCACGCGTTGCCAGGCGAGGACACCGCCCTCGACCGCCAGGACCGGGCTGCCGGGATGGGCGGCTGCGATCGAATCGGCCACCGCCAGCGCGGCCTCGTCGGTGTCCGCGACCACCACCACCGTGGCCGTCGGGTTGATCCGTAGATCCTCGCGATAGACGAGGGCCTCGTCCAGCGGCGAGGCCTCGCGCGCGGCCGCGGTGCGCGCATCGACGACGCAACAAGGCGGGCTCACCCGCAGCGCCAGGCCGAGCTGCATCTCGTTGCGCAGGCTCGCTGCTGCGTGGGCCTGTACCGAAGCGGTCAGCAAAAAGACCGCCAGCACACCGCCAACGTAGCGTCGGAATCGCGTGATCATGCTTCCTCCATGTCGGTCATCGGCTCCACGGGGACCAACAGATCACCCAGCAGCACAGCGCGACGCTCAAAAAGCGCCGTCGGCAGCGCAATCCGGGTGACCTTGCCGTAGCGCACCCAGTCAGCCAGCGCCGGTTCGAACTGCCCGCCCGGGGCGATCCAAAAGCCTTCGCCCAGGGCTTCGACCAGCCCGGCACACAGGTTGAGGTCAGTGTCGTCGAGGACATCCACCTGCACCAGCACGGTGGCGATCCCACGCTTCTTCATCTCGCCCAGCCACCAGTCCACGCGGATGCCGGTGGCGCTACCGTCGGCGCGCACAATTTCCCAGCCGGGCTCGCACAGCGACGGCGTCACCACCCGAAAGTCGGCGTTCGACACGGTGTCGAAGGACCACGACACCGCCATGCGGCGAGCAGGCACGAACAGCCCGACGCGATCAAGCCCGAAGCGCGCGGCGAGCCGCAGCGGCAGATCCGCATCGCTCAGCACCGCCTCGCCCAGCAGCACCTGCGGCGCACCGGCTTCGAGCAGGGCGGCGGCACGGGTCTCGTCGCCCTGGCGCAGGATCGCGATACCGCCGTCCTCCACAAGCGGTGCGCACCCAGGCTCATCGAACCGGAACAGCAACTCGACTTCCGCCGACACCTTGGCCCTGTCAGCGGTATCGGCGGTATCGGCAAGGCAGGCGCAGCGGATCATGTCGGCAGCGCTCCATCATGTTCGAACTTCGCATACACGAAGGGGAACATCGGGTTTTCGCCATCAGCCGGCAGCGACGCGATCAGCGGGCGCAGCGTTTGAAGGGTGCCGATGATCGGATCGATCTGCACCCCCATGAAACGAGGCCGGTATTTGCCGAGCGCGATGAGCGCATCATCCACCATCAGCAAGGCGCCCTCCTGATTGCGGTTCTGGGTGAAGAACAGCGCCAGCGTGGCAAACGCCAACCCCTGCAGAAACTCGGCCTCGGGGTCGCGCGTGCCCAGCACGCTGTTGCGGATCAGGCGCGACCAGCGCTCATTGAGCAGGTCGTGCAGCACACCGAGCTCGTTCGAGTTCCACAAGGTGGCCACCTCGGACCAGTCGATTTCGGACAGCACCTGGCGGTCGGGCGGCAGGATCGGCCGGGCTTGAAGATCGAGCAGCATGGTCGAAACCTCCTGTGGGTCAGCGCAGATCGTGCAGGGTGTGAACGTTCGCCGCACGCTGTTGCGTGTCCGGAATCGACTCGCAGCCATTGCACACAGGCTCGTCGGGATTGAACTCGACGCGGATCTCGCTCTTCGGGACCACGGCGCGGGCGTGATCTTCGTCGTCGATGCGCAAGCCCATCGCAGCGATCTCCTCGCCGGCAAAGCCCTGGAGGAAGGCGGCCATGCCACGGTAGAAGGAATGCTCGGCGACCTGCTCGACGAGGCGGGCGTAGCCGCGCACCCAGCGCGCGAGATGTTGCGTCCAGAAGCGCTTGAGGTCGCGCTCGATGCGCCGGGCGAGCGCTTCGTCGCCGGCGGCGAGTGCCCCACTGCAACGCTCGAGCAGCTCGGCGACGAACATCAGCTCGACCCCGAGCTGGTCGGGAAACAGCTCGAAGCGCCCCTTGCCCACGACGAAGCCCCACTTCGCGTAGTCCTGGGCGACCTGAAAGTGCGGATCCTGCTTGTAGCGTCCGGTCAGCCGCACCGATTCGACGGGCGGAAAGCCACCGCTGGCCGCGAACAAGGTGGTGTATTCGCAGGCCAGCCGCTCGACCAGGGCGCCCTCCTCCGCGTCGAGGAAATCGGCTTCGAAGCACACGCCCGCGGCGGCCAAGCTCGCGAGCACTTCCGGGCAGCGCAGGGCGCGAACGAAATCAGCATCGGCCTCCTCGACGAACACCCCGGCCAGCAGCCGGCACAGGCTGGCGCGCGCGTCGTACTCGGCACGCCGCTCGGCGATCGGGCGCGGCGGTGGCGCGCGCTCGTCGACGACCACTGCATGCTCGTCGTCGATCGCAAGCAATGTTTTCAGCATGTTGTCTCCGGTTCGATTCCGGGTCGCCATGCGGCCCGGCTGGACGATTCACAGCCGGCGGAAGCGCCGAAATCGGCGCCCCCACCCCCTGGGCTCAGTGCCCGCCCGACGCCTTGGGCTTCACGCTTTCGGGTCCGGCCCACGCCGCCATCTCGGGGTGCATCTTGCGATGCAGGTCACCCGTGTAGGCGTAGCGCATGGTCTCCTTGTAGGCCGCGTAGTGTTTGTCCCAGTCGCCGTGGATATCGCCGTACTTGTCGTTCGGCCCGGCCTTGGTGACCTTCACCACCGTGTCGTACCAGCCCTGCGAGCCGCCGATCGGGTCGGCCACCGCCGGGATGATGGCGTTCGGATGCACGCCCTTGTCGTCCCACCACACGTTGTTCAGGTCCGGATCCTCTTCACCGTGGCTGGCGTCACCCTTCCTGTCCTTGAGCTTCAGGGTGGCAAGCCGGCCGTATTCCCAGTGGCCGAAGCCGGTGGCGATCGAGATCACCTGCGGGTGGATGCCCTCGGTGACGTAGGCCTTGGTCACCAGATAGCCGACCGGGCTCTCGACGCGCACCAGATCACCCGTCTTCACACCGAGCTTCTTCGCCGTCTCCGGGTTCATCCACGCCGGGTTGCTGTGCGCGATCTCGGCCAGCCACTTCACCGCCGCCGTGCGCGACTGCTTGTGCACGTTGAGCTTGAAGGTCGACAGGATCATCTCGTCGTCCTTCATGGTCTCGTGCCAGGGGATGCGCTTGAAGGTCGGCATCGGGTTGAAGCCGTACTCGGCCCATTCATCCACGCGCACGTTGATCACCCGGTTGGGCGTCGGGAAACCCACGTAGTTGCGCCCGTTACGCCGGATGCCGATCGCCTTGCCGTTTTTCGTGATCAGTCCGTGCGCGTCCACCATCGCGCCCTCCATGTCCGCCGCCGACAGTTCCTTCCGGTACAGGCCGTACTCGGCCTGGATCTCGCGTCCGGTCTTGTCGGTGACCTTGCCGGTCTTGGGGTCGAGCGTGCCGTAGATCGGCCACACGCCGTGCTTCTTCAGGAAGTCGAGCCCGCCGGCCTCCTTCAGCCCGGGCACGTTGTCGAAGTGATGGCGCATGTAGTCCTCGCCATCCTTGAAGTCCCAGAACTGCTTCATGCCGCGCGAACCGTCCGGGTCGAGCTTCCAGATGATGTCGCGCAGCAGCACGCGGTTCTCGCGCGACTCGCCGAGCGACTTGTGCACCGGCTGGCGGATGCCGAGCCACGGCCACAGCGAGTTGGGCATCGACTCGGGTTCCCAGCGCTCGAGGTAGGGGCAGTCGGGCAGGATGATGTCGGCCAGCGCCGTCTCCTCGCCCATGTGCGAGCTCATCGAGATGAAGTACGGGATCAGTTTCTCGTCGCGGTACAGCTTGCCCCACACCGCCTGCGCACCCGGGTTGGTGTAGACCGGGTTGTCCTGGTAGGTGAAGGCCACGTTGATCTTCTGCCGGCCCTCGGCAATCCAGAACGGCACCAGGTGGCTGACCTTGTGCGAGGCGAGCGGATACTCGGGCGGATGCGCGAGCACGGAATCGTGCTTCGGCCCGGGGGGCTGCGGATTCGGCTGCGGCCAGCCCATGCCGCGCGGCAGGCAGTAGCCGCCGCGCTTTTCCACGTTGCCGGTCATGATCGGCAGCATCATGCAGGCCTTCTCGTTGTACGAGCCGTACAGGTGCTTGGCCGGGCCGCGGTAGGTGAACAGCGTCGCCGGCTTGGTGGTGGCGAACTCGCGCGCGATGCGCTCGATCGTCTGCACCGGCACGCCGGAGATCTTCGACGCCCATTCCGGCGTGTATTGCGCGTAGTGCGCCTTCAGCTCATCCACCGTGACGTTGGTCCAGGTGTCGATGAACGCGCTGTCCTGCAGGTCCTCGCGCAGGATCACGTGGCCGATCGCCAGCGCCACCGCGCCGTCGGTGGCCGGGAACACCGGGATCCACTCGTCCGAGAAACCCGCCGTGTTCGACAGGCGCACGTCGAAGGTGACGATCTTCATGTGGTTGTCGACGCGGCCCTCGGCGATGCGCTGCGACAGCGGGTTGTGGAAGTAGGCCGCCTCGAGGATGTTGGAGCCGAAGTTCAGCACGTACTTGGCGTTGGCGAAGTCGGGCGTCTCGATGTCCGGCCCCCAGGTCGGCTCCTGTCCCACCTTCTTCGACGACTCGCACACCGAGGTGTGGTTGAGCACGGTGGCCGAGCCCAGCGTCTTCATGAAGCGGTCGATCGTGCCGCCGGTGCGGTTGCGCCCGTATTTCAGCATGATCGTGTTGGGGTCTTCCTTGAGCGCAGCGTCGAGCTTCGCCGCCACTTCGGTCAGCGCCTCCTCCCAGGTGATGCGCTTCCACTTGCCTTCGCCGCGTGCGCCGACGCGCTTGAGCGGATACAGGATGCGGTCGGGGTCGTAGCTGTACCACATGCCCGAGTTGCCCTTCGCGCACAGGCGGCCGCGGGTGGAGACGTGCTCCGGATTGCCTTCGAGTTTCACCACGCGGTCGTTCTCGACGTAGGCGATGGCGCCGTCCTGGATGTTGCAGACGTGGCAGTTGACCGGGATCGCCTTGCGCTCGGCAGCGGTGACCGGGCTAAAGTCCTTGCCGCCCAGCTCGTTCTCCATGGCGTGCAGCATGCGCGGCGCGAGCGCGGCGGCGGCAGTCGTGCCGGCACTGGCCTGCAGGAAGGTGCGACGGGTGATTTTCGGGAAGTCCATTTGAAGATCTCCTTGCCTGACCGGTCAGTAGAGGGTCTGCAACTGTTGGGGACCCATCAGCAGCGCATAGCGCAGGGCCGCGCCACCGAGCAGGACGAGCAGCGCAGCCAGCGCGATGCCCACCTGCTGGCGGCCGAAGGGCGCGAGCAGCAGCGCGATCGGCGCCGCGGTGCCGGCGACAATGCCCATGCCGACGAAGATCAGGCCCATCGTGCCGGTGGTGAGGATGAGGAAGGTGAGCTCCTGCGCCGAGCCGCCGTAGCTGGTGGTGCCCAGGATCGAGATCAGCATCACGCCCACCGCCCCGCAGGACCACATCAGGTACTGGCGCAGCACGCGCTGGGCGCCCTCGTTCCCGGCCGCCAGCAAGGCCCCTACCGCCGAGCCCGACGCGATCGCCATGGCGACGAACAGCACCGGGATGACCGGCGTGTTCCACACCGGACGCGACTGATGCACCGTGAGGTCGTAGCCGGTGTAGATCGGCAGGCCCAGCGCGAGCAGCGCGGTGATTGCGGCGAGCAGCTTGCCCCGGCCTTCGTCCCCCTTCTTCAGCGCCAGCAGATACAGCACCGACGCGATGCCGAAGGCGACGATGTTCAGCGCTCCCCAGGCGAGCGGCGACGAGAAGTTGAGGTAGGCCGGATTGAGGATGGCGAGGAAGCGCATCGGCTGCGACAGGTCGCCGATCAGCAGCAGGCCGCCCAGCGCGAGCAGGACGAAGGACACCACCGCCGCCTTGACGCGCAGCGGCCGCAGCTCCGGCGTCACCCACGAGCCGTAGGACAGGAAGGCCAGCCCTGCGCAGATGCCGATCACGAAGAAGTAGATCGCGTAGGTCGCGTGCCACGACACATCGTGGAACCAGACGTAGTCACCCATGGTTTTCTCCTCAGATGTCGAAGTGGCGCTTGAACGCGCTTCGATCGAGCTCCATCACCTCGGGCTTGCGATAGGCATCGCGCCCGAACTCGGTCTGGTTGCGGTCGGCCCCGATGTAGAACACGTGCGGCTTGGTGCCCTCCTCCGGGCGCAGCACCTGGGTGGCGTGGGTCGCAACCAGGTACGAGACCTCGCTGTTCGGATCGTTGAGGTCACCGAACACGCGCGAGCGTCCGATGCAGGTCTGCACGCAGGCCGGCACCAGGTTCTGCGTCACGCGGTGGAAGCAGAAGGTGCACTTGTCCACGACATTGGTGATCGGCGTGTAGCTGCGGTGCGAGGGCAGCATGAAGCGCGCGTTGTAGGGGCACGCCGCCATGCAGCTCCGGCAGCCGATGCAGCGCTCATAGCGCTGCAGCACGAAGCCGCCGTCCTCCACCTTGAAGGTGGCCTCCACCGGGCAGTTGCGCACGCAGGGCGGATCGTCGCAGTGGTTGCACAGCCGCGGCAGGAACTGCTTCCTGACGTTGGGGTACTTGCCGACAACCTTGTACGGCACCCAGGTGCGATTGACGCCGAGCGGCGTGTCGTACTCCGCCTTGCACGCCACCTGGCAGGCCATGCAGCCGATGCAGCGCCGCGTGTCGACCACCATCGCGAACCGGCGCTTGCCTGGCGCCTCCCTGGTCTCGATCGGCGAGACCCTGAGTTCTTCACTCATGCCTTCCCCCTCCAATGAATGCAGCGCGCCGCGCCGCGATCGCAGTGGCCTTCGCAGCAGACGGGTCATCGGCGCCCAATCCGCCGGCCCCGTCCGTGTGCATGCGGACCACTTGAGGGGTCCGTCGCAAAAACCAGGCCAGGAACAGGGTTTTTGGCCACGAGTCAGCAACGCCGGGGACGCCAGCCCCGTCGCCATGCGAGATGGGAATCGGGGGTGTTACGGCGGCGTAACATCGGCACCGATTGCTGCAGCGCAAACCGTTACGCCGCCGTAACGCCCCGCCGGCACGGGCTGACAAGGAATCGCCACGATGCCTATCATGGGCAGATGAACAGGGATGCCTCCGCCCGCTCGCCTGCCCCCCAAAGCGACCTCGAACACGCGCCGCGGCGGGGCTTTCTGCGCGCGGTCGGCGCAGCGGTATTGCTGCAAGGACTTCCGGCGCGCGCGGAGGCCATGCCCATTCGCATCGGCCTGACCCCGGTCTTCCTCGACGACCAGATGCGCTTCGTGGGTCAGTGGCGGCAGTGGCTCGAGCGCAAGCTCGGGCGCGCGGTCGTCTTCGTGCAGCGCGGCAGCTACCGCGAGATCGTCGACCTCGTGCGCGCGCACAAGCTCGATTTCGCGTGGGTCTGTGGCTATCCCTTCGTGCGCTACCAGAACGAGATGACGCTGGTGGCGGTGCCGCTCTGGCGCGGTCAGCCAAGCTACCAGTCCTACATCATCGTGCCCGCGGACGACACCCGCAGCACGGCCTTGTCCGAGTTGCGCGGCAAGGTGTTCGCCTACTCCGACCCCGACTCCAACTCCGGCTACCTCTACCCCCGCTATGTGCTGACCACACAGGGCGAGGCGCCGGACAACTTCTTCGCCCGCAGCTTCTTCACCTGGGCGCATCGCAAGGTGGTCGAGGCGGTCGGGGTCGCCCTCGCCGATGGGGGGGCGGTAGACGGCTATGTCTGGGAGACCCTCGCCGAGTCCCACCCCGACCTGACGCGCGCGACCCGGATCATCGATCGCTCGCCCCCGCTGGGCTACCCGCCCTTCGTTGCGCGCGCGGACATCCCGGCCGACGAACTGAACCGGTTCCGCACCGTCCTGCTCGAGATGGCGGACGACCCCGGCGGGCTGGAGCTGCTGCGTCGCCTTCGCCTCGACGGCTTCACCGTCGGCGCACCCACGCTCTACGACGAGATCGCTGACATGGCCGCGCGCGTCAGCCACCCATGAACCGGCTCGCCGATCTCTCCCTGCGCTGGAAGATTCCGCTGCGGGTCGTGGGGGCCGTGCTCGGCACCGCGATCGCGGTGACGGTGGCGCTGGTCGCACGCGACTATGAGATCGTGCGCCAGAACCTCGAAGGCCACGCCCGCAGCATGGGGCGCGTGCTGGCGCACACGCTGGTCATGCCGGTGCTCCATGACGACATCTGGCGCGCGTACGAGATCCTGCAGTCGGCCCATGAACCCAACCCTGCCGCGCCCGAGCTGCAGGCCCAGGTGGTGCTCGTCACCGATTCGGACTATCGCGTTTTCGTCTCCACCCGGCCGCGCACCTTTCCGATCGGATCGAGTGCGGCCACCCCGGGCGGCGCCTACGGGCTGCTGCGCGCCGAGCTATCGCACGGCGCCCCCGAGGACCAACGCCTGCTGGAACCCGCCGACAGCCCGCTCTTCTTCGTGATGACGCCGCTGATCTCCGATGGGGTCGCGCTCGGCCACGTCATCCTGGCCTATGCGAAGCCCGCCCTGCTGCCCCGAGTTGCCGGCCTGGTCGGACGGGCGGCCGGAGTGACGGTGCTGGTGCTGATCCTGCTCCTGCCGGTGTCGTGGGCGTGGGCCCGGCGCACCGCGCGGCCGCTGCTGCGCCTGGCCGAGGCGATGAAGCAGCTCCCGCTCGAGGTCGAGGCCGCGCGCCTGGCCGACCTGCCGGAGAGCCGCGACGAGATCGGCCAGCTCGGCGCAGCCTTCCGGCGCATGGTGGCCGAGATGCGCGTCAAGCAGGAGATGGA
>Ga0116143_10005979_pt1 | contig 10772 bp, 8 predicted proteins | sample AD_UKC034_MetaG_FD_89745 | JGI IMG/M metagenome (GOLD analysis project Ga0116143, IMG submission 89745) | Active sludge microbial communities of municipal wastewater-treating anaerobic digesters from USA - AD_UKC034_MetaG | ecosystem: Engineered > Bioreactor > Anaerobic > Digestate | place: USA...
GGGAAATGCACCGTCACTTTAACGGCCGCTACCTGTTTGTAATGGATGACAAACCCGGAACCAGGCTCACCTCGGGCCGTACCTATCATGATGCAATCAGAACTGAGTTTGGATTGTAACACTCCTTTTATTGATTATTTGCCAGTATTCTGTCTGTAATTCTCTACTATTCGCGCCTTTTTTCGGGATGTCCATTTATCCTCAGGAGCCGCCGTTCATATGAAATGGAGCTTCTTTTGTAACCCAATTTAAGGCGCTACGTCATACTCCTGTAGTCCGGAACGGCCGATTATCCCTAAAATAGGCCGTTTAATTTAAAACATTGTTCTATGTAATACAAAGTACTGAATTTTGGACTGTAATAATTAAAAACAGGTACTTATTATAAAAATGAGAAAAATGAAAAAAATAATCACACTGCTGACAGTTGCTTTTACCCTTCTGTCTTTTTCTGTTCAGGCACAATCTACAGCCGGAAAGGTAAAGGGGACTGTAATTGATGGTAATACTAAGACCATAGAATCGGCTACTATTACCTTATTAAGAGCTAAGGATTCTTCCGTTGTTAAAATAAGTGTAGCAGACAAGACAGGAAAATTCGAGTTTGATATGGTCCCAGAAGGCCGCTACATTGTTTCAATCAATGCAGTTGGTCACAATAAGGGCTTTTCTGAAGTTTTTGAAATCAGCGCCAACAATGCCCTGGTGGTACTAAAAACGATTGAACTGGTTCCGCAAACGAAATCGTTAAGTGGAGTGACAGTAACAGCAAAAAAACCATTGATCGAGCAAAAGATCGACCGTACAATTGTAAATGTTGAAGCTGCTGTAACAAATGTAGGTACATCAGCTATGGAAGTATTGGAAAAATCTCCGGGTATATCTGTTGACAAAGACGGTAATATAAGTCTGAAAGGCAAGCAGGGTGTTCAGGTATATATTGACGGAAGACCAAGTTATCTCGGAGGCGCAGATCTTGCCAATTATCTCCGTAGTCTCAGCAGCAGCCAGTTGGACCAGATTGAAATTATGACCAACCCCCCGGCAAAATTTGATGCTTCTGGTAACAGTGGTGTCATCAATATTAAAACCAAAAAAACGAAACAGTTTGGTTATAGTGGCAGCATTTCTTCTACTTACAGCCAGGGACGATATGCCAAGATCAATGAGTCATTCAATTTTAACTACAGGAAAAATAAAGTAAACTTCTTTACAACACTGGGTTATAATAACCGGAAAAATTTTCAGGATCTCGACATTCAACGCAAATTCATTGAGTCGGCAACCAAAGAAGTGAAATCTAATTTTACTCAGGAATCAAGAATAAGGGACAATGGCAAGTCACATAATGCAAAAATTGGGCTGGATTATTTTGCTTCAAAGAAAACAACAGTAGGAGTAGTGTTTACCGGTTTTTATAATCCCGGACAGTTCAGTAACCGCAGTGATGTGATGATATTTGATCCTGCCATGTTATTGCAGAGCCGCACAATGGCAAGTACCAGCAATGACAGAAAGTGGAAGAATTTCAGCAGTAATTTAAATTTTCGTCATGTATTTGATTCAACCGGTAGGGAGCTAACAGCAGATGTGGATTATCTTACATACCGCAGTACCAACAGTCAGGATCTGATAAATGCCTATTTTGATGCAGGAGGTGTGCCTACCTTTAAAGCTGATACATTGTTGGGTAGTTTGCCACAGGATATAAATATCTATACGGCAAAAATGGATTATACTCATCCATTAAAAAAGGGAGCCAAGTTTGAAGCCGGGATTAAGACCAGCTTTGTAAATACGGATAACAATGCCATTTATGACAGTGTAAATTATGGAGTGAGAGTCCGGGATATTGGTCGCAGCAATCATTTCATTTATGATGAGAATGTGAATGCAGCTTATGTTAACTACAGCAGACCGTTGAGCAAGAAAATATTTGCCCAGTTTGGATTGAGGTTAGAGAATACAAATGCAAAAGGAAACCAGGTGACCAGTGGTGAAAAGTTCAAACGTAACTACACACAACTTTTCCCTACAGCGTTCTTGCAGTATACCATTAATGACAAACATACGTTGGGTATCAATTATGGCAGAAGGATTGACCGCCCTGATTATGAGGACCTGAATCCCTTTATCATGTTCCTTGACAGGTATACCTTTGAGCAGGGTAATCCGAACCTGAGACCTCAGTTTTCTCATAACATTGAATTAACCCACACTTTTAGAGGATTCCTGACAACAACCCTTAACTATACAAACACTACAGATATTATTAACGATGTGCTTGAACAGAATACTGAGAAGAACGAAACATTTGTAAAAAAATCAAATATAGCCAGGCAAAGCCAATATGGTATTTCAGTGAGTGCAGGCGGGCAAATCACAAAATGGTGGAGTGGTAATGTGTATGCTAATGTTTATAACAACCGGTTTAAAGGCCTTGCAAATGGAGATCCGATTGACATCAGCGCCACAACAGGCCAGTTCAATGCATCCAATCAATTCAAATTTGCCAAAACATGGAGTGCTGAGTTAAGCGGTTTCTACAGAACTGGTGGTGTAGACGGTGTATTCAGGATTGGTGGATTTGGTATGATGAATATGGGAGTTAGCAAGCAGATTTTGAAAGGGAAAGGATCTCTGCGATTTAATGTCCGTGATATTCTTTACTCACAAAAGATCAGCGGTGATATAAAATACAGCAATATTGACGCAGCCTTCCAGCAGCAAAGGGATTCAAGGCAGGTAGCGCTTGGTTTCACTTATCGTTTCAGTAAAGGAAAAGTGAATGGTAATAGTCAGAAAAGAAAAACAGGTGGTGCCTCAGAGGAGCAGAACCGTGTAAATGCGGGCGGAGATAATTAACAGGAACCTTTCATCATTAAACCTTATTAAAATAATCCTTCTGTGATCCACAGAAGGATTATTTTTTTTATATGTTAATACAGTATTAACATATTTGCTTTATAAGTGATCAAATTTGCCGCTTGTGTATTGATAATTGATACTTACCCTTTGTCACGACAACTACGAAACTTGTCATATTTCTTTTCTGTTGTCCTTATTTCTGTTGCATCTTCATTCCCGATTCAATCACCAACCATTAGCCATGAATATGAGAAAGTATCTAACCTTCTGTTGCATCTTCTTTGTTTGCAGTGCAAACATTATCGCTCAAAACAAAACAGGCAAAGTTTCCGGCCAGGTACAGGATCAGTCAAACAAGCCTCTTGCGGCTGTATCGGTATCATTATTAAAGCTGGCAGACTCATCTTTAGTAAAAACTGCTGTTACAGGTAAAGATGGAAAATATGAGTTTGAGAGTATTGCTGATGGAGAATACCTCATTTTAACTTCTTCCGTTGGTTTTGAAATGACCTACAGTAGTAGTTTTTCTGTTAGTGAAGCCAGTAATGCCATCCAGGTAGCTGTTTTACAAATGCCGCATGCTTCAAAAAATCTTAGTGATGTAACTATAACAGCCAAAAAGCCTTTTATAGAGACTAAGATTGATAAAACTGTAGTGAATGTAGATGCTTCTCCAACTAATGCAGGAGCTACGGCGTTGGAAGTATTGGAAAAGTCTCCGGGTATAATGGTGAATAATGACGGAGCGATCAGCCTGCGGGGTAAAGCTGGTGTGATCGTTATGATGGATGGCAAACCCACTTTCCTTTCACCTTCAGACCTTGCTAATTTGCTAAAGAATATGCCGGCCTCAGCTATTGACCAGATAGAGATAATGACCAATCCTTCTGCTAAGTTTGATGCAGCGGGTAATTCCGGCGTCATCAATATTAAAACAAAAAAAGGGAGAACAACAGGGTTTAACGGCTCTATAATGGTAGGCCTTACCACAAGTTTCTTTGAGCAGAGCGGAACTTTTTATGTGATGCCAAAATCACAGAATAGTTTCAATTTCAATTACAGAAAAAATAAAATCAATTTTTTTGGTAATTATAACCCTAATGCTTTCCGCGGCGGAAGTTCATTGTTCATTTCAAGGACAAAACTGGATAATAATAAGACGGTATTGGGATATAACGATGTGGAAACAAAATTTAAATTTGGAAATAACAACCATACTCTAAAACTGGGGCTGGATTACTTTGCTGATAAGAAAAATACATTTGGTATTGTCGTAAGCGGGTTTACTTTTTCAGGACATCCTACTCCACAGACAGTTACAACCACAGCAGATGAAAATTACCAGCTATTATCAATGATGGTTTCTCAGACAGATAACAGAATAAAATTCAGAAATTTTACTTCCAATTTTGATTACCGTCACCAGTTTGATTCTGCGGGCCGTGAGTTGTCAGCCGACCTTGATTTCATTGCTTATGATAATACATCGAGGATGACACTGACCACCGATTTTTTTGATGGGTCAGAACAACCTATAGGTAACCAATTGGTCCTTAAAGGACATTTGCCTTCAGCAATAAAAATTTACTCAGCCAAATCAGACTATGTTCATCCTTTCAAAAAAGGAGGAAAAATTGAAGCGGGTATAAAGAGTAGTTATGTAACAAATGATAACCTGGTGAATTATGAGCGATGGGATGGTACTAAATGGATCGCTGATGGCAGATCCAACCATTTTATCTATGATGAGAATATTAATGCAGTCTACTTTAATGCCAATACACAAATCAAAAAATGGTCATTCCAGGGAGGTCTAAGGCTGGAAAATACTGTTGCAAAAGGATACCAGGTGACTAATGACTCTTCGTTCAAAAGAAACTTTACTAATCTTTTCCCGAGTGCATTTATCAGCTATGCAGCTGATAAGGATAACCAGCTTACGGTTTCTTACAGCCGGAGAATTACCAGACCCAATTACCAGGACCTGAATCCCTTTATTTATTTTCTTGATTCACTTTCATACAGAAAAGGAAATCCATTCCTGCTGCCACAATTCACTCATAATATTGAACTAAGTCATTCTTTTAAAGGAAAACTGATCACTACGTTGAATTACAACACTACGAATAATGTTATCTCACAAATACTAAAGGCGGATGGAGACCTGGTATTCCTTACGTCGGATAATGTGGCCAGGTTCCGGAATATCGGGATAGCTATTACTGCACCTATACCTGTTACTAAATGGTGGACATCTAATATTTTCACCAATATCTTCAATAATCATTATGAAGGGGTATATGAAGGTAAGCCCCTTGATCTGTCATATACATCGTTTATGATCAATATGACCCAGACCTTTACCATCAAGCAAGGCTTTACTTTGGAAATGACAGGATTTTACCGGGCCAGGGGTGTTGATCAGTTAAGTATAAATGAACCGATGTATGTGCTAAGTTTTGGAGGTCAGAAGCAGGTAATGAAAGGCAAAGGAACTGTTCGTCTCAACCTTCGTGACCCATTCTGGTTACAACGGTATAAAGGGCGAACCGAATATGATGTTATTGATACAAGAGTGCAGAACCGCTGGGATAACCGGCAGGTTACAGCCTCATTCACTTACAGGTTTGGCAAAAATGGACAACAAAACACTCCCCGCCGGCGTAACAGTGCATCGCAGGAAGAACAGAACCGGGTAGGGCAGGGTGGTCAGTAAGTTCTTCAACCTGCAGTTTTCTCATATCATATATTGTGCGAGACGTCCCTCTTTTAAAGAGGGACTTTTTATATTTGTATATAACCAAAACATACCACTATGCCATCCTTTGATATTGTAAGTAAAGTAGATGCACAGGCTTTAGACAACGCTGTGAACGTAACTACCAAAGAAATCACTAACCGATTTGACTTTAAAGGATCACATGTAGTCATTAATCTTGATAAAAAAGATTTTCTTATTAAACTGGAAACAGATGATGATATGAAAATGCGGCAATTGATTGACGTGCTGATTAGCCGTGCTCATAAGCAGGGAATAGCTCCGGAGGCCTTTGATGCCTCCAAGGAGGGGGCTCAAAGCGGTAAAGTATGGAAGAAAGAAGTTAAGGTGCGAAATGGGCTTACACAGGAAGATGCAAAGAAAATAGTTAAGCTGATAAAAGATTCCGGACTTAAAGTGCAGGCTTCTATTAACGACGACCTGGTAAGAGCAACCGGCAAAAAAATTGATGATCTGCAATCTGTTATCCAGCTTTGCAAGACATCCAACCTTGGAATCCCTCTGCAATATGTCAATATGCGGGATTAAAATCTGCATAAAACCTGTTTTCTGTGCATTAAGGAGTGCAAAACAGGTGCATATCAAAATGGTCAAATATTTGGAAACAGCTGTTTTCAGGAAGTATATTTGACTTACAACTGCACGAAGTTTTAGCAATAAAACGGAAATGCAAAGGATAGAAAGAAACCTGTAATAAGGTGGAAATCAATCCAGAAAGCATCGGGTAAGTAAACAGAAGGCGAAAGCCGGAATGTAAGCTCACTTGGTGCTTTCGTCTTTTCAGACCTTTTTGATTATCAGCAATAAGATTTGGATATAAGCTATACCGGGTCTATCTTTGCGACCCAAAATTTATCTTTTCATCTGTACGGCAAAACCCGTGCAGCCTTAAAAATCATAGAGTTATGAAAAAAGGAATCCATCCCGATAGTTATCGGTTAGTAGTTTTCAAAGACATGAGTAACGGTCATTCTTTCCTGAGCCGTTCTACTGCAGTTTCAAAAGAGACAGTAAAATGGGAAGATGGTAATGAATACCCGTTAATCAAACTGGAGATTTCAAGTACATCACATCCTTTCTTTACCGGTAAGAACATGCTGGTGGATACAGCGGGCCGTATCGACAAATTCAAGAAGAAATACGCAAAAAAAGCAGAATAATATTAACTTGTGACACTACTCTGAGCGAAAGCGAGGAGTTTTGTTTTTCATGGCTATACTTTAGACCTCCCGGTTCTCCGGGAGGTTGTTTATTTTTACACCTATTCAAAACTCCATGAACAAGATAATTTTTACTGAAGAATTCTGCCAGCCGGAAAATCTTCACCCTTTTACGTTAACAAGACAAATACAAGACATTCGTGTTGGCATTCTTACTATACGGGAAAAATGGGAACTAATGCTCGGGCTAACTTCTTTCGATAAGAAAGAAGACGATTATAAAGATCTTGAGCGTTCGGTTAATATTGATGAAGTGATTGGCGATGATGTTTGTTTTATGATACATGGAAATGTATTGCCTACTCCAAAATTGGTAAGGGCAATTCTACAGCTTAAAAATGGTGAATTTATCGCTACTTCCGGCGGAAATAGTATTGCATTCCGGATTACAAAAAATGAAGTAGCTGATAAATACAAAATAAAAGTTGGCCAGGCTGTTCAATTCAAGGAGGATATTAAAACGATACAGTATCCCTGGGATATTTTTCAGCTAAATGATTGGGCTATTCGCCAGGATTTCAAACTGCTTACAGCTAAACGAAAATCACAAACTCTTTCCAAAACCAATAAAGTGATAAAGCCTTCGCAGGTTTTTATTGAAAAAGGTGCTGTAGTAGAATATTGTATTATCAATGCGTCTGCGGGCCCTGTTTATATTGGGAAGGACGCTGAAATAATGGAAGGCTGTATGATCCGTGGACCATTTGCAATGTGTGAAAAAGCTTGCCTGAAAATGGGGGCAAAGATTTATGGGGCTACTACGTTGGGGCCTCGATCAGTGGTAGCCGGAGAAGTCAAAAACTCTGTTTTATTTGGGCATAGCAATAAAGCACATGACGGGTATCTTGGTGATTCTGTAATTGGAGAATGGTGTAATATGGGAGCAGGTACTTCTAATTCTAATCTTAAGAATAATGCAAGTGACGTAAAAGTATGGACACCTAAAGGGGAAATGAATGCTGGTATAAAATGTGGTGTTATGATGGGTGATTATTCAAGAACTGCTATAAATACTGCAATAAATACAGGTACCGTTATCGGCGTAAGTTGTAATGTTTTTGGGTCCGGGCTTACGCCTAAATATATTCCCAATTATTCCTGGGGGAGTGAAGGGGTAAAACGGTATGAGTTTGAAAAAGCAGTTGTAGATATTGAGGATTGGAAAAAATTGAAGGGGAAAGAAATAGCCGATGATGAAAAAAGCATATTGAAATATATCTTTGACAAATTTTAAAACTGTACAATGAGGAAACAAATAGCGGCAGCTAACTGGAAGATGAATCTTACCTACCAACAGGGTGAAAAATTATTGGATGACATTCTGGATGCAAAGATCGGCCTGGCTTCGCACCAGCATACAATTTTTGCCGTTCCCTTTCCTTACTTATTAATGACCCGTAGCGAAGTAGAGGATGTAAAAAACTATCATGCTGCAGCGCAAAATTGTCATCACAAAAAATCAGGAGCTTATACTGGTGAAGTCTCAGTGGAAATGCTTCATTCTATCGGGGTTAACTATTGTGTCATTGGTCATAGTGAAAGAAGAGAGTATAATGCTGAAACAAATGCCATGCTTGCCGAAAAGGTTAACCTGTGTTATGATAATCATATAGTACCTATTTTTTGTTGTGGTGAGCCGCTGACAATAAGGGAAGCAGGTACACAGAATGATTTTGTAGCAACACAGTTAAAGGAATCACTATTTCATTTGCCGGCCGATAAGATCAGGGAAATTATTATTGCATATGAGCCTATCTGGGCTATCGGGACGGGCAAAACAGCTTCTACCGGTCAGGCGCAGGAAATTCATCAGTTTCTTCGTTCTGTAATTACGGCCCAGTATGGGAATGAGATCGCTAATGAAATCCCTATTCTTTATGGTGGTAGCGTGAAGGCGAATAATGCAAAAGAATTATTCAGTTGCCCGGATGTGGATGGAGGATTAGTAGGAGGGGCTTCGCTGGTTGCTGCTGATTTTATTGAGATCATAAAATCATTGAAATAAACTTGGGTTATGAGCCTTAGTGTTTCAACTTGTTAATTATTTAATTATAGCCAGTCCTTATCATATAGTGCTGCAGCGGAAGAATCAGGTACTTCTCAGTTTCCTGAAAATAAGGGCTGTTATTAATGGAAAGGAAATATATACTTTACCAGATAGTAAACCGGTTGTAATAACTGTCCAGGCTAATAACCCGCGGATAGTAATTACTGATGGGTATCACATTACTAAACCACTAAAGCTGGTGTATAAAGATCTGCATACGTATTGTTTTAAAGTTGTTTGTGCTATTACTGATGTGCAACTGATCATTGGTTTTGCAGTGCTGGTAATATTATATCTTTCCGGATTCTATACAGGAGTATTAGCGCTAAAAGTATTCAGTTTTTTTCCTGTAGTTTATTTATTAATGTTCTATTATATGAACCGGAAGGAGTTCATTCGCCTTGTGCCTGTTACAAATTAATAGGCTATTTTTATTGCATGTCACGGAAAAAAATACTCTGGCTTTGTAGTTGGTATCCTGGCAAAACGGAACCTTTTAACGGCGATTTTGTACAGCGCCATGCCCGTGCCGCAGCATTATATAATGATATTTGCGTCATTCATGTAGCCGGTGATGATACGGGGAAAATCCACCGGACTGAACAGGAATTAAATACATCGGGAGGATTAACAGAGCATATTTTGTACTATAAAGGACCTTCTTCTTACCCGGGTAAGCTTTTGTCCCATTACCGGTGGTTCTTCCTTTTTAAGAAAGCAATTAACCACTACCTTGACAAGTACGGAGAGCCTGATATTGTACATGTGCATGTACCGGTAAAAGCGGGACTATTTGCATTATGGCTAAAAAGAAAGTATGACATTCCTTATGTTATTACAGAGCACTGGGGAATATACAATAGTGTAGAAGTAAATAATTATGCAGGTAAATCGAGAGCTTTTAAGCAGTTAACAAGAAATGTGTTTAAAAATGCTGATATTTTTCATAGTGTCAGTTATTTTCTTGCAGCCGGGGTGAATAAACTTGTACTCAGGATCAACTCCCATATAATTCCAAACACAACAGATACAGACTTCTTTTACTACAAAGAGAAAGAAAATAATGTTTTTCGTTTCATTCATGTATCAAACATGGCACCACTGAAGAATGCAGAAGGAATACTGAGGTCTTTTCAGTCATTACTTGATCAAAATAGTAATGTTGAATTGGTCATTGTGGGCGACACTGACAATTCACTAAGGGAGTATGCTATGAAACTCAACCTGCCCGGTACGGCAGTTTCTTTCCGCCGGGAAATGCCCTACCAGGAGGTGGCAGCAGAAATGCAGAAAGCAGATTGCTTTATTTTATTCAGTAATATAGAGAATTCGCCTTGTGTGATCGGGGAGGCATTGTGTTGCGGTTTACCTGTTATTGTCACTGATGTAGGAGGAGTACCTGAATTGGTAAATGAAACTAATTCGGTATTGATAAAACCCAAAGATGAAAAAGCGCTTACTTCAGCTATGCAGCAAATAATGAACGGGTATGCTGCCTATGACAGGAAGAAAATAGCAGAGGAAGCATCAAATAAATTCAGCTATTCAGTAATAGGAAAGAGATTTGATGAAGTCTACTCCCGGCTTGCCGTTCATAGTTAACCTGTTTATCCCTTTAGTTTTTTTATCAATTCAACATATTCTGTCATTGCCTCGGTAGATGATTTGCCTTTCAGGCCTGCCCAGGCTTCATATTTTGCTTTTGCTACAAAATCAAAAGGATTAGAAGGCGGATCAGCATTTATATCACCTTCGCTGGCTTGTTTGTAAAGAGAGTATAATTGAAGTAAGGTGTCATTACCTGGCCTTTCCGGGAGACTTTTGCTTTCTGTAACAGCTTGTTCAAATTGTTCTTTCA
>Ga0116143_10005980_pt1 | contig 10768 bp, 8 predicted proteins | sample AD_UKC034_MetaG_FD_89745 | JGI IMG/M metagenome (GOLD analysis project Ga0116143, IMG submission 89745) | Active sludge microbial communities of municipal wastewater-treating anaerobic digesters from USA - AD_UKC034_MetaG | ecosystem: Engineered > Bioreactor > Anaerobic > Digestate | place: USA...
CGGCGTCCGGCCGATGGGGCGCAGCGCAGGCGGCGTGGCGGGCATCGGATTGGATATGGACGATGTGGTCGTTGGTATGCTCGCCTTCAGACCAGACTCCATCGCCAGTGTGTTGACGGTGACCGAGAATGGTTTTGGCAAACGTACTGAGCTTCAGGAATACCGGCCACAAGGACGGGCAGGTAAAGGACTGATCAACATCAAGATCTCGAACCGCACAGGCAAGGTCGTCGGTATCCTTCCCATTCAAGACGGCGATGAGATGCTGATGATCACTACGTCGGGAAAATTGCTGCGCCAACGCATCGATTCCGACAGTGTCCGGCTGCTCGGCCGCATTTCCCAAGGCGTCATGCTCCAGGACATTTCCGAAACCGGATCGGTTGTGGCTGTGGCCAAGATCCCGGAAAGCGCCGCGAGTGGACCCGAAGAAGTGGCGGACGACACTGATGTTGACCTTGACGAAGGGGAATAGATCGGGCCGGGGAGGACCCGCATGACTGGCGGCAAGGAGGCGAAGCATTCGCGGATCGTGTCTGCCGCGATAATCACTGGCTCCGTTGTGGCAGTCATTGTTGCCATTGAAATATTGGCCCGGACGGCGTTCCCTGTAACCGATTTTCCGCCCGGTGCTGATGTGTTCGCTAACCCGGAGGTGGTCCGTTACGATGGACCGGTGTTTTGGCGGTTCAAGCCCAAGGTCACAGCATTTGACCGCAGGCAAAAATTATCTTATTCCATCAATTCAATCGGATTCCGTTCTCACGAGAACATCATCGAGAGCCGGCTGTTCCAGGGGGTGCGAATTATTGCGGCTGGTGACTCTTGCGTGTTCGGCTTAGGCAGCAAGTGGGGGTTTGACATCGAATTGCAAATTGGTCTGGACGAGAAGGCGGGGCGCAAGACGTTCGAAGTCATCAATATGGGCGTTCCCGGATATTCGTCCGAGCAAGTGAAACAGCAGTTGCGCGCGGTTTTGCCGAGATACAAGCCTGATGTGCTGTTATTGAGCGTGGGCTGGGACGATGCGACTCCAGCGTTGGACGGGGTTTCAGGCGATTTCGATCTCTGGCTGCGGGGGCAACGCATCGCGCCGCAGGCAAGGGCTTTTTTAGCGACGATGGGGATGGCACGGATGTTCCATTTGGGGAGAACGTCCAGCGGCGCGTCCGTTCTTGGGGCGGAAGATCACGAAGAATGGCGCACACTCCTCAGCAGCTCCTGCAGCGCTGTGCTCGACGGAGTTGAGGATCAGTTGGGGCCGTTGATCGACAGCCAGCCGGCGCTGCGGTTGCGGGTGCCTGTGGACCGTTACGCAGCGAATCTAACGGAGATTCATCAATTATGTGTGTTGGAGGGGACGCGGCTGGTGTTTGTGCCGGTATCTGTGCCGTTGCCGTATGTGCAAGTTATGAGAGATCTTCAGCAGAAGTTGGATATTCCGCTGGTGGAGACGGAAGATGCCTTATACAGCGATTTCCGGCGGCACGTTATGTCGGGGCCGAACGAGCCGCGCGGTCCCTCTGACATGCGCCGGTCGCCCAAGGTATTCACAGACGGCCGTCACCCGACGATCCTAGGCCACCAAGTTATCGGCCGCATCTTGCGCCATAGGTTGCGCGAGGAGCGGTTGATCGGGTTGTAGCGGCGTGATGGTTGGACATCGCTCCTGTGTTCACCTCCAACCCCAAATGGAGATCTTGGAGTGCCCCCGGATTATTGTTTGATGGCAATGAGATAGAGGAACAGGGTGCCAGACACCCTAACGCGCGGGAAGCGGTCTTTGCCGCGGTTTCGCGCTTCCCTGCGAACGGGCGGAGGAGGCCAGCAATTACGCTGGCGGCGGCGCTGAAGCTGCCCCCGGATTATTGTTTGATGGCAATGAGATAGAGGAACAGGGTGCCAGGCGCTCGGTTGTCGAGGTGCCAGGCACCCTGCGCGGTTGCTGCTTTGAAATCGTTGGTATCAGGCGATGATAGCCTAAATCCCGTTCGCGCCAGAGCAGCCCCGCTGGGCGATCAAGTATCAAGTATCTCGAGATGTCGTAACCGAATGCGATTCTTTGTCAGGTCTGACTTCTAGTCCAAGCGGAAGATCAACGTGAAAGTGGCTCGGACTGTCGCAGGTTCTCCATCGATAATGGGCGGTTCGAATTCCCATTGTCGAACGGCAGCCACCGCCGAGTCGTTTAAGGATTGATCCTCTCCCTTTTCGACCGAGACATCCTTGACTTTTCCATCTGGTCCGATTTCGCAGTTAACGATGACTGATCCCTGCAAACCCGCTGTCCGCGCTTCCTCAGGATACTTTGGAGAAACGCGTTTGATAATCTTGGGAACACCCTGTTCGTCAGACAAGCCAACTGCTTGCTGTTCCGCGTTGGAAGCGGTCAGCGGCATCCCTCCGGTACCAGAGTAAATCACGAGGAACATGTAGGGGGCAGTTTCCCCATTTCGCCATCCAACCGAAGCTAATGATCCCTTCTCCTGGAAAATATTCGGCTGCGATACGACGGTGTCGCCGTACATGACTTTGGTCTTGAAGACAACGCGGCCATCATCAGCGGTGTTCAACGTGACGAAGACGCTATAACCCGCTATATTATCTATAACTTTCTTCTCATCGCCGACCGTGAGGCGGGCATCAGAATATCCGGCTTCCTCAATCCACGACAGACGATAGGATGTTTTCAAATTATTGAGCAACTTTTCCAGAGATTCGGCAGCGGGTAACAGTTCTAATGAACCGGATTCAGCGCCTGGTTGCAGCGTGAACGAAGCTGTTGACGGGCCAGCGGATTCAATGTGACCGATCAACAGCCGGAATGATGCCCGCACCATCTCTGGACCTGCGAAGACCTGAGATTGAACGGCGCACAGGAAAGCACCGAGTAACACTGCTAGGACAACGTTTTTTTTCATCCTGATGATCCTCCATATGCCTCGGGGGCAGTGATGATGAAATAGACTTGCGCGTCAGAACCGATGCAATCGATGACCACATCTGACGGCTGAGACAATGGCAGCGTGTGGTGCCGGGCTTGCTGCTCAGGCCGCGGGTGCAGCAGATACGATCCAACGGCGATAGCGGCGAATGCGGCAGTTGCCGCTGCCCAGTGCCAGAGTTGGCGGTGCCGTGACCGTACCCGGTCGGTAATGCGCCTGGCGGCTGTCCGGGGGCAGGTAGCCACCGGCTGAGCGGCCCATTCCCTGAACTGCTGTTTGAACTGGCGACTTTCAGATGGCAATGTCGTCATGATCGATCCTCCCTGGTTAACTCTTCTGCCCGGAGCAGCGCCTTGCGTCGGTGCGACCTGACCGAACCCGCGGCGATTCCGAGGATGTCGGCGATTTCGCTATCGGTCATCCCTTCAGCTAGCGTGAGGTGAAGCACTGCCCGCTGCCGTGGACTGAGGCGCGAGAGTATCCGCCAGATGTCCACCGCTTGCGAGGGATCTGGGGTGTGCTCCCTTCCCCGGATGAGTCCATCGAGCAGAAATTTTCGGCGCCAACTCGTTCCGCGAAGAGCCCGCCGGATCACGATCTGATAGATCCATGCCTCGAAGTTGGCCGGATCGCGGAGCCGCTTTATTTTCCGCCACGCGTTGATCAAGCCTTCCTGAGCGGCATCGTCGGCATCAGCGGGGCCAACGATAGACCGCGCTGCCTGAGCGAGCCGCAGCCAATACATCTCGACCAGAGCGGCAAACGCTCGGTGATCACCATCACGGGCGGCTGCGGCTAATGTGACTGAATCCTCATTCATGCCTAAAAGAGTCTCAGCAGCGTGATAACCGTGTACCTAAAGCATCGGGAAAAATCAGGGTGAGCGCTGTGTTGGCAACACAGTCGTTGCCGATGAGCATGGTTTGAACTGTGGTCCGCTATTCCCAGCCGACACCGGATTCCAGTTGACGGGGGAGAAACTGCCCTCGAATCAGCCCTCCAACAAATTGGCCATCGCGCACGAGCCAGCGCCCGCGTTGGAGCACGTGTCGGATGCGGCCTTGAACGAGGAACCCGGCATAGGGATACCAGTCGCCGGGTGTGGCGAGTTCTTGCTTGTTGACGGTCCAGGAGGCGTCGGGGTCGAAGAACACGATATCAGCGTCGCTGCCTGGACGCAGTGTGCCTTTCTGGGGAAACAACCCAAACAATTTGGCGGGATTTCCGGATAGGATCTCCACCAGCTCGGGCAGACTGATGCGATTTTCCCGGACGCCATACGAGTAAATCAGGGGAAGCAGGGTCTCAACTCCGGGCATACCGTAGGGGATGCGGGTAAAATCGCCATCCCATACAGCTTTTTGCTGGGCTGTGAAGTTGCAATGGTCCGTGCCGATGCAGGAGACGGTGCCGTCGATCAATGCCTCCCACAAACCATCAGCATGATGTTCGGCCCGCAACGGCGGACAGGTGGCAAATAGATGGCCATCAGGCTGGTTGAACCGTTGTTCGTTGAGGAGCAAATATTGGGGACACGTTTCAGCCGCGACCTGCACTCCGTCAACCTGGCCTTGACGCACGGTTTCAGCGCCATCCACCGTGCTCATATGGACGATGTAGAGCCGGCCTTCAGCGGCTGCCGCTAGCCGGATGGCGCGCCCTATCGGTTCGGCTTCAGTTACTGGCGGGCGTGAGCGGCCATGATAAATGGGAGCGAGGTGTCCTGCTTTGTGGGCGCGGCGGATCAACAGGCTGATTAGGCTATCATTTTCCGCATGGACGAGAATTGCGCCTCCGTGTTCGCCCGTTTCTTCCAAGCAGCGGAACAGCGTTGCGTCGCTGACCATCCGCCGCTCTTTGCGATAGGTCATGAACGTTTTGAACGTGGGAATACCGCGGGAGATCGCCTGGCTGATCGACCGCCGCGTATCTGGCCGCCAACGGGTAATCCCTCCGTGCAAGGCGAAATCGACATGGCTCATTCCCTCGATCTGCTGCAACCGGGCGTCAATACTTGCCTCCATTGGCTCGTCTGGCGACGGAGTTGCGAAGTCGATGAATGTTGTGACTCCGCCCATGGCCGCAGCGCGGGAACCTGAGGAAAAGTCATCGGCAGTCACCGCGCCGCAGAATGGTAGTTGAAAATGGACATGAGGGTCGATGACTCCTGGCAGCAGGAGCAGATCACGGGCATCGACGGTTTGAGCTCGCGGCGCAGCCGAATGATTTGGCGCGCTTAGGGAGCTAATGATTCCTTCGGAGATCGTGATGTCAGTGTTCCATACAGTTCCATCGGTGACAGCGACTCCACCACGGATGATCATTGTCGGTTCCATGGGTACCTCCAGTTGTGCGGGCGCAACTGCCCGTCAATGGATTGATATTGTGCCGCGCAGGACTTGTGAAGTCACTATGGAAGGAGCAGCAGACGGCCTAACTCGGGATAAATCCAACGGCGCTTGACGGCCTTCATGGTGGATACATATAGTTCTCAACAAAGGCTCGATTGAAGCCTGACCCATCACGACAAGGAGTGAGTATGATCCCCAAAAAGCAATGGATAATGTGCGCGGCGCTGTTTGCCGTCGCTGCTGTGAGCGCCATTCCGCTGGCCAACGCCGAGGACCCGGACTGGTGCAACCTGCAATGGCCAGCGGCAGTCGAAGTTGAGACTGGCCAGCCGACGGAGCTTATCTATGGCCAGGTGTATGAACTCGGGATAACGCCGCAACCAGGCGCATATCCGGGGTTGATGGCGCAACTGGGATACGGCCCCGATGGTTCAGACCCTGCGCAAGGCGGCTGGACATGGGTCAACACCACGTGGAACGCTCAGGTCGGCGACAACGATGAATACATGGGCACGCTGACGCTCAATTCGCCAGGCACTTATGACTACGCTGACCGCTACCGCATCGAGGGCGGCGCTTATTGTTACGGCGACCTCGATGGATCAGCGAACGGTTACGATCCCGCCCAGGCCGGTTCGTTGACGGTGACAGGTTCGCCAATTCCAACGCGGACGCCCACCTCAACGCCAACACAGGGGCCGACGAACACGCCCACGTCAACGCCTACTGGACCGACGGCGACGCCGTCCGAGACACCAACTCCATCGTCAACTGAACCTTCAACAAAAACCCCGACAGCGACACCTACAGGGGCGACGCCAACTCCGACGAACACGCCAGTCGGCGGCGAAGTTGATTGGTGCAATCTGCAGTATCCACCAACCATGGATGCGACCGAAGGCGTTATTTCTGAAGTCATTTACGGACAAGTCTATGTCGAGGGCGTAACCCCAGGCACTGGCCAAGGAATGGGCGTTAGCGCCCAAGTTGGCTATGGCATGACCGGCACATTCCCTGATATGGGCGGATGGACCTGGTTCGCTGCTGACTATAATGCTGATGCTGGCGACAATGATGAATACCGCGGCACAATCATGATCCCAACCGCCGGAACCTACGACTACTCTTTCCGGTTTTCCTACTTGAATGGCTCCTATTGCTACGGAGATTTGGACGGCTCTGGCAACGGTTACGACCCCGCGCAGGCCGGAGTTATCACCGTACACCCTTACGAAACCCCAGGCCCAACATCAACACCTTCGAATTACACACCGACTCCGCCGCCCAGCACACAGTGGTGCAATCTCCAATGGCCGCCGACGATGACCTCTGCTGCCGGCGACGACACCGAAACGGTGTATGGCCAAGTGTATCATCCAGATGTTACCGACAAGCCCGGCCAAGGACTCGGCATCACTGCGGACCTGGGCTATGGCCCTGATGGCGATATGCCCTGGGAAGATAGTTGGGTGTGGACCGAGGCGGTGTACAACGTCGATGCGGGCAATAACGACGAATACATGGCGACGATGAACGTCCCGGTGGCCGGAACATACGATTATGCTTACCGCTACAGTCTTGATGGCGGACTTTACTGTTACGGGGACTTGAACGGATCCGATGATGGATACAGTCCGGACCAGGCGGGTAGCCTCACCGTAACCGACGGTAGCGACACGCCAACACCAGAACCGAACACCCCCACGCCAACAAACACCGTGGGACCCGGCACCCCTACCTACACGCCGATCCCGCCCACGAACACGCCTACCCCGTCACCGACGAACACCGTCGGACCCGGCACGCCAACCAATACACCGGTTCCTCCAACCAACACGCCAACCCCGAGCCCGACCAACACTGCTGGCCCTGGCTCGCCGACTAATACTCCGATCCCCACCGCCACGCCTACTCAACCGCCAGCTCTCGGTGTTACTCTCGAAATGCCGGACACATACTACACGCCCGGCGAAACGTGTTACCTCAACGCGACCCTCAACAATCCTGGCAACGCCTTAGTCGATATCGCGGTCGTTGTCCTCCTCGATATAAACATCGGCGAATACTGGTTCTGGCCGACTTGGATTCATTATCCGCCTGATGTCGATTTCGAAATACGCACCGTCGCCACCGGTTCCGAAACGCTATCGATCATTCCGCCCTTCGACTGGCCTTCAGGCGCAGGGAGCTTCTCCGGCGCTATGTTCTATGGCGCGATGCTCAATTCCAGCATCACGGAATTGATCGGCTCGCTTGGCATGGTCACCTTCGGATTTGGAGAGTAACTGGACCAATAATCCATACGCTGGACACGGTCGTGAAGTTTCCGGCCGTGTCCGGCATTGAACGATCTGTTCATCGGTGCCACAGGCTGTCACCTTCGCGGCAACATCGGCTGATGTCCACAATTCCCGCGAAGTTTTCATCTGACAGGCCGCTCCTGTCGGATGCCGAGGTTACATGGTGCCATCGGATCTGAACGCCGCGCCGCATACCCCGCCGCCCCGCGGGTGCATCATGTGCGATGGATTGTACATCAAGGCAAACGGTGAAATGCCCTGCTGGGACGATGTCGGCGAAGAACTCATTCTCCGTCACCTGGCACCAGCGAAGACGGAGCAATCCGTTGAACGAGACCTTTTTTACTTTCCCGAGCTGACCCGGCTACGGGAGGAGTTTCTGGCAGGACGTTTGCCGCAACCAGAATACTGCCCGCGCTGCGCGGTGCTTGGGCATGGCCAAGCTACGTCAGTCCGTCCGGCTGTTGTGCAAGTCTTGCACATCGAACCGTCATTCTTATGTCATCTTGCCTGTCCGCAGTGCATTCCACCTAAGTTGCGCCGGGAGTTGAAACCTCCGCCATACAACATGCCCTTGGGCATGTTTCTGGGGATCCTCAACGCGCTCAAGGCAGATGGCGTGGCGGCAATCCGGTTTATCCATTTTGAGGGACGCGGCGAGCCGTTGATGAATCCGCAGGTTGGCGGCATGGTACGAGCCGCGCGTCAGGCGTTCCCCGGCGCGTACCTCATGATCACGACTCACGGCAACTTTCCGTATAAACCGTGGATGATCAATAGCGGGTTGGATGTTTTGCGCATCGCCGCGGATGGGGCCTTCGCCGAATCGTATGCCCGTTACCGAGTTGGCGGACGTTTAGAAAAAGTATTCACGTTGATGAGAGCTATTCGCGATGCCCGGAAGGAAACGGGCAGCGCAGTGCGGGTCGAATGGAAATATGTGTTGTTCGAGTGGAATGACAGCGACGGGGAGATACAGGAAGCGGCGCGGCTGGCAGAGGAGATGGAAGTCCGGCTTCGATTTTGCCTGACTCATGCGCCGGGCTGTTCGCAACGGTTTCCCAATCCTGAATCGCTGCGGCTAGCGCTGCAAAACCTGGCGCCGTTAGCCGCGCAGGAGATCACATTCCAACTCAAAGCGGCGGGTCGTGGCGAAGATGTCAGCTTAGTGATCGGCGAGCACGCGGCTGCGCTGTTGGCATTGGCGCTGGAGCGCCATCGCGCGGGCGACGAGCAGGCGGCGTGCGCTCACCTTGCGGCGGCGTTGGCCCGCGATCCCGGTATCGATGCCGCGCGCTGTGGCGAAACCGTCAGCGAGATCATTCATGCGGTGTTGCCTGGCATCCTAAGCGGAGGTATTTTTCCCAGCACGTTCTGCGCGTTGGCTGCTCTGTGCGATGGTCCAGACGATATCGCTGCCGCGGCCGCTCTGCTGGAAGCCTATCTTGCCGCGGCGCCCGACGCCCCGGACCAGAAACAGGTGGCGGGGATGCTGCGCGGGATGAAGGCTGAATTAGAATTAGTGGCGGCAACCGACCTCCAAGCAACGGGCGATGTTTCCGAGGCGGAGGCGCGGGTTTGGCGGGCGCTGGCCTTGACTGGCGTAGTGCCAGAGACAAAACCGCTTGAAATTGAAGATGCCGCTAGCATGCTTCTGACCGACATCCTCACTGCCGTCCGTCATCCGGGAATTTTCGCTCGGCTGGCGAATTTACGCTTGCTGCGCGGCGATCATGCCGGAGCCCGCCAACTGTTCCGCCGGTATTTAGAATTAGCGCCGCAAGCGCCTGACCGCTCACGTGTCGTGGCGATCCTCAATCGGCTCACCGTCGCTACGAAACTGCATGAAGCCACCGAACTGCTTGTAACGGGGCAAGTTCGCGAAGCCGATGCGTTGGTCACCGAAGCGCTCCAGCAGGATCCCGGTCAGCCCTGGTTTCTGCCCGGCCCGCCCGTGCCATTCGATTGGACAACTCAGAGTATCGCGGCGGTTGTCGAACATGCGCGGTTCACAACAACACTGTCGGGCCTGGCCAAATTCGCCTTAGCCCGAGGAAAAGTAGAAAATGCCCGCGCCCTTCTGTCGCGCTATCTTGAACTTGCGCCCGATGTCGCTGATCGCACGGCCGTGCGCGAGAAACTGTTGAGTATGGAGGCCGAGGCTTATCTGCGCAGCGCGCTCCAATGGGCCAAGCAGCGCGCGCTCAGCCGGATGGAGGCGGACGTTCGCGACGGATTACGCATCGATCCCGGCATTGCCGATGACGAGTTGGAGGCGGCCGGTCCGGATGCTGTCGCCACGCACTTCGAAATCATCCATGATTTTTCTCGGTTTCCCGCGACATTGACCGGCTTAGCCAACATCCGCATGATTTTAGGAGACATGGACCGCGCGGCCAGATTATTCCGCCGTTATCTGGAGTTAGCTCCAAATGCGCCCGATCAGCAAGAGGTGCGGGTGACTCTGAGCCGGTTACGGCGGGCAATTCTGCTGCGTCCGTTCAAACGTCTTCTGCGGCGGAACAGAAAATAATACCTGCGGTAATTCGTAGCGGACCAGCAAGGGTCCTCACTTTGATTTTCAGCGATGCAATGCGATAAAACGGTATCTATGAAACTGGGGATCCTGATCCATGAGGGCCATTTATGAAACCGATACTCAGTGTTTTCCCGCACAGATGCGCCGCGCCGCTGCTCGCCGTGGTTGTCATCGCGGCAGCAGGCTGCCAACCCCCTGTCATAGAAAGAATCGAGCCGCAGCGCGTGTCGTGCTTCGGCTATGTGCAGCTCACCATCACCGGACAAAACTTCGTCGCTCCGGGCATGACCGTCACCGTCGGCGGCGTCCCAGCAATAATCGATAGCTTGCCCAATATGGAGACGCTGCGGATCACCGTTCAAGGCAGCCCTCAACCTGGGCCAGTAGATGTCGTAGTTTCCACGTGGAACGGAACCGCGACATTGCCCGCAGAACACCCCCGCGCGCTGCGCTACCTCCCATCTGCTGATCCACAACTATTCCGTAAAATCGTGGCCATGGGCGCAAGTTTCAGTTTTGGCATCCAGAATAATTCGGCCATGGCAGGGTACCGCCTGGCCCAGAATGGGGGGATAGCGGAGGTCATTGGCGGCCAGATGATGTGTCCCTCCGCGCTGTTCGCCCGCCAAGCCG
>Ga0116143_10005988_pt1 | contig 10754 bp, 10 predicted proteins | sample AD_UKC034_MetaG_FD_89745 | JGI IMG/M metagenome (GOLD analysis project Ga0116143, IMG submission 89745) | Active sludge microbial communities of municipal wastewater-treating anaerobic digesters from USA - AD_UKC034_MetaG | ecosystem: Engineered > Bioreactor > Anaerobic > Digestate | place: USA...
CCTGGGTAGATTGCGCCGATCCTTTCCGGCTCCGCGCGATCATGTTCAAGTTACGTCTTTCCCACGTCCCGCCCTTCGCTCCCTCGGCCGGCGCATCGACGCCCGTCGGGCGTCGCGCGCGGGGCGCTTCGGCGTTCGCCGCCGCCTGGTCCGGCGCGCGCAGCTGGCGCCCCGAGGTGTCGGGCGAGGGCTTGCTGGTCGGGCTCGGCCTCTATTTCGCGCTCGCCTGCAATACGCCCTTCTGGCGTGCGCTGCTCGCGAGCCGTGGCGGCGAGGGCGGCGGCCTCTTCTATGTGCTCGCGCTCGGCGTGGCGCTCGCCGCGCTCAACGTCGCGCTGCTCGCGCCGCTGCTCAACCGCTGGACGACCAAGCCGCTGCTGGGCGGCCTGATCCTCGTGGCCGCGGTGTCGAGCTACTACGCCGGCCACTTCGGCGTGTACTTCGACCCGAGCATGCTGCGCAACGTGCTGCGCACCGACCTCGCCGAGGCGCGCGAGCTCCTCACGCCCGGCTTCTTCCTGCAGGTCTCCGCGCTGGCCCTGCCGCCCCTCGTCTTTCTTGCGCGAGCGCGCGTGCGCCGGCGTCCGCTGCGGCGCGCGCTGGCGATCCGGGCCGCCGCCGCCGTGCTCGCGCTGCTCGTGGCCGTCGCGGCGCTCGGTAGCGTGTTCAAGGACTTCTCCGGGCAGATGCGCAACCACAAGGAGCTGCGCTACCTGATCACCCCCGCCGCGCCGCTGTGGTCGCTCGCGCGCGTGCTGAGCCGCGACGCGCAGGCGGCCAATCAACCGCGCCGGCCGGTCGGCGCCGATGCCCGCCTGGGAGCGAGCTGGGCGGCGGCGAAGAAGCCGACCCTGTTCGTGATCGTGGTCGGCGAGACCGCGCGCGCCGCCAACTGGGGCCTGGACCGTGGGGCGGGGCAGTCGCCCGCCCACGACACCACGCCCGAGCTCGCCCGCCGCGCGGTCATCAACTTCCCGGACGTGACGAGCTGCGGCACCAACACCGAGGTGTCGGTGCCCTGCATGTTCTCGCTGCAGGGGCGGCGCAACTACGACGAGGATGCCATCCGCGGCAGCGAGTCCTTGCTCGATGTGCTGCGTCACGCCGGCCTGCGGGTGGTGTGGAACGACAACCAGTCCGGCTGCAAGGGCGTGTGCGCCGGGGTCGAGAGCCTGCGCCCCGACCCCGCCGCCTTGCCCGCGCTGTGCGACGGCGAGCGCTGCCTCGACGAGGCCTTGCTGGAGAGCAGTCGGGCGCTGCTGCGTGATCCGCAAGGCAACCTCGTGCTGGTCCTGCATCAGCTTGGCAACCACGGTCCGGCCTACTTCCGCCGCTATCCGGAAGCCTTCCGCCGCTTCACGCCGACCTGCGACGACGAGGACCTGTCGAAGTGCACCCGCGAGCAGGTGGTCAACAGCTATGACAACGCGCTGAGCTACACCGACCACGTGCTCGCCCGCGGCATCGACCTGCTGAAGGAGCTGGAGCCGCGCTACGACGCCGCGCTGCTGTATGTCTCGGACCATGGCGAGTCGCTCGGCGAGAACGGCCTCTACCTGCACGGGCTGCCGTACTCGATCGCGCCCGCGGAGCAGACCCGCGTGCCGATGCTGATGTGGCTGTCGTCCGGCTTCGCCGCGCGCAACCGGGTCGATGCGGCGTGCCTGCGCGGGCAGGCCGCCCGGCCCGCCAGCCATGACAACCTCTTCCATACCGTCCTGGGCCTGCTCGACGTGCGCACCGCGGTCCGCGACGACGCACTCGACCTGACCGCCCCCTGCCGGAGCTGAGCACATGCACGCCAGCGAACTCTTCACCCCGCTGCCGGTGCCCGCGCTCGATGCGTCGCGGCGCTGGCTGCTCGCGCAGTCCGCACTGCTCTTCCTCGGTGCACTGCTGCTCTACGGGACATTCGAGCGAACCGATCTGGATCGCCGCCTGGCGCACGCGCTGTTCGATGCGGAGCTCGGCCTCTTTCCCCTGAGGCACAGCTGGTTCCTCGAGGCGGTGATGCACAAGGCGGCCAAGCAGGCCACCTACGTGCTGGTGGCGGCCAGCCTGTACCTGTGCTGGCAGGGCTGGCGCGGCCGGCTGGCGTGGCTGCCCGCGCGCAATGCACTGCTCGCGGCGATCGGCATGCTCGCGATTCCGCTCTCGACCTCGACCGCCAAGCTGCTGACGGCGCGCTACTGCCCCTGGGACCTCATCGACTTCGGCGGCTACGCACCCTATCTGGGCCTGTTCGAGGCTGCGCCGCCGGGGCTCAAGGCGGGGCAGTGCTTCCCGGCCGGGCACGCGTCGACCGGCTTCCTGTGGATCGTCTGGGCGGTGGCGCTGAAACCGGCCGGGCCGCGTGCGGCGCGCGCCGCGCTCGTGGCGGGCGTGCTCGCCGGCGGCGTCCTCGGTACGGCGCGCATGCTGCAAGGTGCGCACTTCCTGTCGCACACGCTGTGGACTCTGTGGTTGGCGTGGGCCGTGAGCGTGAGCCTGGCGGTGCTCGTGCGCGCCGACCTCGGTCTCGCGGGGCGGCGCGGCGCATGACGCGTCCGCGCTGCGGCGGACCGCAGCGCTGCTCCGTCAGCGCAGGTCGACGCGGCCGCCCCGCGTGCGCTTGATCCCGGTGATCATCGCGCCGACCAGGTTCACCCGCTCCAGCCGGCCCATCACGATGGCCGCCGCGGCATGGATCCCGGCGAGTGCGATCAGGGTGGCGGCGAGCGCCTCGTGGATCTCCTCCAGCCATTCCTCGCCCCAGAACACGTCCGTGGTCTGCAGGAAGCCGGTCAGGCCGAGTGCGAGGACCAGCGCCATCAGCGCGAGCATCATCAGCGCGCCCAGGGGATTGTGCCCGGGCTGGAAGTCGCGCCTGCCGGTGCGCATCGCCGCGAGGTGGGCGCGCAGCCGCACGGGGGTCGGGAAGAAGTTGGCGAAGCGCGCGTATTCGCTGCCGACGAAGCCCCAGACCAGGCGGGCGACGACGAGACCCGAGGCGGTGTAGCCGACGAACTGGTGCAGCGTCTCGCCGTCATTGACGACGAAGAAGTTCAGGATGACGCAGCTCACCAGGCTCCAGTGGAAGACGCGCACGAACGGGTCCCAGACCCGCAGGGCAAGTTCGGAATCGGGCGGGCGCATGGCAGAGGCTCCTTGTCGGGTGGAGGAGGGCGGCGCGCGGCCGCGCGCCGCCCCGATGGCAGGTCACTTGCGTTCGAGTTCGGCGCCGGTCTCGGGATTGAAGTAGATCTCCACCTTCTTTCCGTCCTTGTCGAAGCCGTAGATCTCGTAGCAGTCGTTCTTGGTCACCTTGAAGTTCTTGATCTTGTAGCCCTGGGCTTCGACCTTGGCCTTGAAGTCGGCCTCCTTCATCCACTTCTCCTTGGGGGCGGTGCAGGTCGGGCCGGCGAGGGCCGAGGTGGAAACGAGCGCAGCGGCGGCGAGGGCGAGAATGCGGTTCATGTGTGTTCTCCTGTTTGTCGATCGAGCGCGCCCCGATCCGGAACGCGACCGCAATTTAAGCTTCCGTACATGAAGGGAAGCTGAACAGGCAGGGGCGGTGATCCGGTGCGCGACGCCCGCGGTTGGTTCCTCCTTAAGCTGCACTTAAGCCAGCATGGTCAGGATCCGGTGCAGTTCTCATCAACGGACCCCGACACACATGGACCTCCCATGGCTCGACCACCCAGCCCGCCCAGCGCCGGGCGCACAGCCCGCGGCGCGCAGTCTTCGCCTGCTCGAGGTCGATGACGCCCGCCGCCCCGCCGTGGAGCACTTCGTGCGCGAACGCTTCGCGGCGCATTACCAGGCGCGTGTACGCCACTTCATGCCGCGGCTGTTCGCACTCGAAGCCGCCGACGGCAGCCTGCACGGGGCGGTCGGCTGCCGTGGCGCGGCAGACCAGGGGCTCTTCCTCGAACGCTATCTCGACGAGCCGGTCGAGCGCGTCATCACGCGGCGGGCGGGAGAGCGGGTGGCACGCGACGGGATCGTAGAGGTCGGCAACCTCGCCGCCCACGGGGCCGGCACCGCACGCCTGCTGATCATCGCGCTCACCCGCATCCTGGCCGCTGAAGGCCTGCGCTGGGTGTGCTTCACCGGAACGCCGGCGCTGATCAACAGCTTCCGCCGCCTCGGCCTCGATCCGCTCACGCTCGGCCCTGCCGATCCGCGCCGCATGGGTGCCGAGCTGCCGGAGTGGGGCAGATACTACGACGCCGGCCCGCTGGTGATGGCGGGCGAGATCCGGGGCGGGGATCGCACCCTCGCGGGCGCCGGCCGCGAGCTCCAATCCGGGCGTGGAGGGCAGCTCCGTGCCGGATGCGTCTGAGTCCTTCCTGGCCGGCCTCGCCCGCCATGGCGGCCGGCCCGCGCTGCGTGGCGAGAGTGGGGAGATTGCCTTCGACCGCCTGCCCGAGGCCGTCGCCGCGTGCAGGGGTGTGCTCGAGTCGGTGGCTGCGCGCCGTGTCGCGCTCGCGCTCGACAACGGCCTACAGTGGGCGCTCTGGGATCTCGCGCTGCTTGCCGACGGGCGGGTGTGCGTGCCGCTGCCGGGCTTCTTCTCGCCGGCGCAGCAGGCTCACGTGCTCGACAGTGCCGGCGTCGATACGCTGATCGTCGACCCAGTGGCCGCCAGCGCGAGCGCGGCGGTGTTCCCGGGCTTCGTGCCGGTCGCGCCCGGGATCCTCCGGCGCGTGCCGGCGCAGGTTCCGGCGCTGCCCACGGGCACGGTGAAGATCACCTACACCTCCGGCACCACCGGCCAGCCCAAGGGGGTTTGCCTGAGCGCGGCGGCGCAGCTCGCGGTGGCGCGCAGCGTGGCGCGGATCGGCGAGGCTGGCGCGGTCGAGCGTCATCTGGGCGTGCTGCCGCTGGCGACGCTGCTCGAGAACATCGCCGGCTTGTACGCCGGCCTGCTCGCTGGCGCCTGCGTCGAGTTGCTGCCGATGCGCACGATCGGCTTCAGCGGGGGCGGGGGCTTCGATCCGGCGCGCTTCCTGCAGACCCTGCATGCCCGTCGACCGCACAGTCTGATCCTGTTGCCGCAGATGCTGCTCGCCTTGGTCGGGGCCGCCGAGCAGGGCCATGCGCCGCCCGCCGGGCTGCGCTTCGTCGCGGTCGGTGGCGGGCAGGTTTCGGCGCGGCTGCTGCAGCGCGCCGAAGCGCTCGGTCTACCTGTGTACGAGGGCTACGGCCTGTCCGAGTGCGCCTCGGTGGTGTGCCTCAACACCCCGGCGGCGCGGCGCGTCGGCACGGTGGGGCGGCCCTTGCCCCATGCCGCGCTGCGCATCGCCGACGATGGCGAGGTGCAGGTGCGCGGCGCGCACATGCTGGGCTACCTGGGCGAGGCGCCGCTGGCAGACCAGCTGGTGGCAGGCGAGTGGCTGGGCACCGGCGACCTCGGCCATTTCGAGGATGGTTTCCTCGTTCTGCACGGGCGCAGGAAGCACCAGTTCATCACCGCCTACGGGCGCAACGTGAATCCCGAGTGGGTCGAGGCCGAACTCGTCCAGCAGGGCCCGATCGCCCAGGCCTGGGTGCATGGCGAGGCGCTCGCCGAGAACCTCGCCGTGCTCGTGCCGCGCCGCGCCGACTGCAGCGACGCCGAGCTCGACGCGGCGGTGGCCGCCGCCAACGCGGGTTTGCCCGACTACGCGCGCGCCGGGCGCTGGCTGCGCGCCGACGCGCCCTTCACCCCGGCAAACGGCCTCCTCACCGCCAACGGCCGCCTGCGCCGCGCCGCGCTCGCGGCGCACTACCTGCCACGCAGCGGCGCCGACGGCGCCGCCTCCTGCGCGACCTTCACCTCCTTCAGCGACGAGATCGACACATGAGCTTCTTCCAGCAACTCCAGGACCAGACCGCGGCCGAGCGCGAGACGCTGTTCGCCGCACCGATCATCCAGCAGGCGCTCGCCGGCAAGGTCGCGCTGCCGAGCTACGTCGCCTTCCTCACCGAGGCGTATCACCACGTCAGCCACACCGTGCCGCTGCTGATGGCCTGCGGTGCACGCCTGCCGGCGCGGCTCGAATGGCTGCGCGGCGCGATCGCCGAATACATCGACGAGGAGTACGGCCACCAGGAGTGGATCCTCAACGACCTCGCCGCCTGCGGTGCCGACCCCGAGGCGGTGCGGCGCAGCCAGCCGGCGCTGCCCACCGAGCTGATGCTGGCCTACGTCTACGACCGCATCGCACGCCACAATCCGGTGAGCTTCTTCGGCATGGTCAATGTGCTCGAAGGCACCAGCATCGCGCTCGCCACCCGCGCGGCGGGGACGATCCGCAGCAGCCTGGGCTTGCCCCCCGAGGCCTTCAGCTACCTGAACTCGCACGGCAGCCTCGACCTCGAGCACATGGATTTCTTCGCGACCCTGATGAACCGGCTCGACGAGGACGACGACCGCGCCGCGGTGGTGCATACCGCGCGCGTCGTCTATCGCCTGTACGGCGACATTTTCCGCAGCCTGCCGCTGGCGGCCTGAGGAGCGGCGCGATGGAGCTGAACGGAACCCGCGTGCTGGTCACGGGCGCGAGCGGGGGCATTGGCCAGGCGCTGGTCGAGCAGTTGTGCGCAGCGGGAGCGCGGGTGCTGGCGGTCGGTCGCGACGCGGATCGGCTCGCGGACGCACAGGAGCGTTTTCCGCAGGCGTTGCGCCGGGTCGTCGCCGATCTCGCCACGATCGCCGGCGTCGACGCGGTGGCCGCCGCGGCGCGGGAACTCGGGGGCGTCGACTGCGTGGTCCAGGCCGCCGGCCTCAACCGCTTCGGCCTCGTCGAGCAGCAGGACGACGACGCCATCGCGACCCAGGTCGCGCTCAACCTGGTGGCGCCGATGCTGCTCACGCGGCGCCTCCTGCCCCTGCTGCGCGAACGTCCGCGCGCGCTGCTGCTGTTCGTGGGCTCGACCTTCGGCGCGATCGGCTATCCCGGCTTCGCACCCTACAGCGCGACCAAGTTCGGCCTGCGCGGCTTCGCCGAGGCGCTGCGCCGCGAGCTCGCCGACGGCCCGGTGCGCGTGCTCTACCTGGCGCCGCGCGCCACGCGCACCGCGATGAACGCGAGCGCGGTGGTCGCGATGAACCGCGCGCTCGGCGTGGCGATGGACCCGCCGCAGCAGGTCGCGGCCGCGATCGTGCAGGCGCTGCGCGACGAGTCGCCCGAGCGCCATCTCGGCTGGCCGGAGAAGTTCTTCGCCCGCCTCAACCGGCTGCTGCCGCGCGTGGTCGATCGCGCCCTGCGCGGGCAGCTGGCCACCATCCGGCGTTTCGCCCATTCCGAATCGGAGGAAATCCGCTCATGAAGATGCCCGCCCAAGAAACGTTCGCCAGCGGGACGCTCCGGCTCGCCCGCCGCGTGGCGCTCCCGCTCGCCTTCCCGCTCCTCTCCCTGGTGGCCGCGCCGGCCGCCTTCGCGCTCGCCGACGCCGGCAAGCTCGAACTGCAGGCAGTGCAGGGGCGCTGGGCCGAAATCCACTACGGGCTGCCCGAGAAGCAGCGCGAGGCGGCCTTCGCCGAACTCGCCGAGCGCGCCGCCCGGGCGGTTGCCGCGGAGCCGGAGGCGGCCGAGCTGCGCATCTGGCACGGCATCGTCCTGAGCACCTTGGCGGGGGCGAAGGGCGGCCTCGGTGCGCTCGGGCTCGTCAAGGAGGCCAAGGCCGAGCTCGAGACCGCCCTGCGGCTCGACCCGCAGGCGCTCGACGGCTCGGCCTACACCAGCCTCGGCAGCCTGTACTACCAGGTGCCGGGGTGGCCGGTGGGCTTCGGCGACGACGCGCAGGCCGAAAAGCTGCTGAAGCAGGCCTTGGCGATCAACCCCGGCGGGATCGATCCCAATTACTTTTACGGCGACTTCCTGGCGCGGCAGAAGCGCTACGCCGAGGCGCGCACGGCGCTGGAGAAGGCGCTCGCCGCCCCCGATCGCCTCGGACGTGCGAGCGCCGACGCCGGTCGGCGCGCGGAAGCACGGCGCCTGCTCGAGCAGGTGGCCGCGAAGCTGGCGCAAGGCGCGCAGTAGGCGTTCAATATGTGGATGAATGCAGTGCCCATGATTGCCGGGATCACAGGGGAGGAAGGGGATGCGCATCCTGCTCGTCGAGGATGATGTCGCGCTCGGCGAGGGCATCCGCGTCGCGCTCAAGCCCGAGGCCTATACGGTCGACTGGGTGCAGGACGGCGCGAGCGCGCTGCATGCGCTCACCCACGAGGACTTCGCGCTCGCCGTGCTCGACCTCGGCCTGCCGCGCATGGATGGCCTGCAGGTGCTGCAGCGCCTGCGCGCCGCCGCCAACCCGGTGCCGGTGCTGGTGCTCACCGCGCGCGACGCCACCAGCGACCGCATCGCGGGACTGGACGCGGGGGCGGACGACTACCTCGTCAAGCCCTTCGACGTCGACGAGCTCAAGGCCCGCATCCGCGCGCTGCTGCGACGCAGCGCCAATCGTGCGCAGCCGGTGCTGCACCACGGCGAGGTCGTCCTCGATCCGGTGAACCAGCAGGTCAGCTACCGCGGCCAGCCGGTGGTCCTGCAGCGCAAGGAGTTCCTGCTGCTGCACGAGCTGCTCACCCAGCCCGGCCGCGTGCTGACCCGCGATCGGCTGCAGCAGGCCTTGTACGGCTGGGGCGAGGAGGCCGAGAGCAATACGCTCGAGGTGCATATCCACCATCTGCGGCGCAAGCTGTTTCCCGAGCTGATCCGCACCGTGCGCGGCGTGGGCTATCTGGCGGACAAGGCCTGATGGGCTCGATCCGCCGTCGCACCTTGCTGCTCGTGCTCGGCCTGCTCGGCGTGGCGCTGGGTGCGATCTCCTACCTCGGTTATCGCGATGCCCGCCACGAGGTGCGCGAACTCTTCGATGCCCGTCTCGCCCAGCAGGCGCGCCTGCTCGCGGGCATGATCCCGGGCGGGATGGCACCGGATGCACGTGCGGCGCTGCAGGACGCGCTCGATGCGGGGGGGCTCGGTGCGGCCGTGGGGGAGGGGACGGACGCGGAACGCGAGGACGGTGACGAGGCGCTGCCGCTGGGCCACGAGTACGAGGGAAAGCTCGGCTTCGTGGTGGTCGACGACCAGGGGCTGGCCTTGCTGCAGTCCGCCGCGGCGCCGATGGGTGCGCTCGACCTGCTGCTCGGCGCACGCACCAGGGGCGCCGAGCAGCAGGGGCTCGGCGAGGTGGGAGAGGATCTTGCGGGCTATCACACGGTGAGTCTGCACGATGGCGCCTGGCGGCTCTTCCTGCTCCGGGACGCGCGCGACCGCCAGTGGATCCTGGTCGGCGAGCGCGAGGACGTGCGGGGAGAACTCCTGGGCAGGATCACCTTGCGCAGCGTGCTGCCCGATCTCGTCGGGTTGCCGTTGGTCGCCGTGCTGGTGTGGCTGGCGATCGGCTGGGGCCTGCGCCCGCTCGCGCGCATCGTCGAATCCTTGCAGGCGCGCGGGCCGGACGACCTCTCCGCCCTCGCGCTGCAGGACGTGCCGCAGGAGCTCGAGCCGATGGTGGCCGCGCTCGACCGCCTGCTGCATCAGGTCAACGAGCTGCTCGAACGCGAGCGCCGCTTCCTCGCCTATGCCGCGCACGAGCTGCGCACGCCGCTGGCCGTGCTGCGCATCCATGCCCAGAATGCGCTGCAGGCGCCTGATCCGGCGGATCGCGAGGAGGCGCTCCGGCTGCTGGGCTCGGGCATCGAGCGTGCCACCCGGGTGGTGGCGCAGTTGCTGACGCTGGCCCGCCTCGAACCCGACGCGAGCCGGCCCAAGAGGCTGCCGATCGAGCTGCTCGCGCTTGTCCGCGAGCAGCTCGCCGAGCTGACCCCGCTCGCCGACGAGCATGGTCAGGACCTCGCCCTCGAGGCGGACGAGGGGGCCGACTTCCACCTGCTCGGCGATGCCGGCAGCCTGGGCATCCTGATGCAGAATCTGGTGGGCAACGCGGTGCGGCACACGCCGCCCGACGGCTGCATCCGCGTGCTGCTCGAGGCCACGCCCGCAGCCATCGTGCTGCGGGTGCAGGACAGCGGCCATGGCGTGCCGCCGGAGCTGCGCGAGAAGGTGTTCGAGCGCTTCTTCCGCGCCGGTGGCGGGCAGGGGGCGGGTCTCGGGCTGGCGATCGTCGCGCGCATCGTCGAACTGCATGGCGGCACGATCGCGCTCGACGGCTGTGCGCTCGGCGGGCTGGAGGTGCGGGTGGTGCTGCCGCGGGATGCCGCCGTGCCGCGCCGGGTGAAGGGCGATGAGGGGAAGGTGCTGCCGTGCTCCACGTCCGGCGGAGCGGCCCGCCCTTAAGCGTCGCTTAAGACGGCGTCCTTACCGTGAACCTGCGCTCCGCGTGGGAGCGCTCGTCGGGTGCAAGTCGGCCCTCCGGCCGTTGCCGAGCGCCCGGCGTGAACCTGCGAGCGGGGACGGGAAGATGCCATCGAATGAAGATTTCCATGCCGGCGAGCGCGCCCTGCAGCAGCGCTGGGGCACCGCATCGCTGTGGGATGCGGCGCGCCGGGAGCGGCTGCTGTGGGATCACCTCCCGGACTGGGTGCAGCCACGGCTCGCGGCGGCCCCGTTCTTCTTCCTCGCCACCAGCGATGCCACGGGGCGTTGCGACTGTTCCTTCAAGGGGGGCGGCCCCGGCCTGGTGCGCATCCTCGATGCGCGCCGCTTGGCGTTCCCGGATTTCGACGGCAACGGCGCGTTCATGAGCCTGGGCAACCTGCGGCAGAATCCGCAGGTCGGCTGCCTGTTCATCGACTTCGGCGACGGCGCCCGCCTGCG
>Ga0116143_10005989_pt1 | contig 10753 bp, 10 predicted proteins | sample AD_UKC034_MetaG_FD_89745 | JGI IMG/M metagenome (GOLD analysis project Ga0116143, IMG submission 89745) | Active sludge microbial communities of municipal wastewater-treating anaerobic digesters from USA - AD_UKC034_MetaG | ecosystem: Engineered > Bioreactor > Anaerobic > Digestate | place: USA...
GGCTGAAGCCGGCCTCTTCGACCTGCTCCATCATCACCTTGCGCTTGAGCATCTCCTGCCACACGCTGTTGCGCACCTGCTCGGTCATCTGTGCGGTGACCTGCTGCCCGAAGTCGTTGCGGTAGCTCTCCACCTCGTCGTTCACCCGGCGCTCGAACTCCATTATGCCGATCTCCTCCCCGTTCACGGTGCCCAGCACCTGGTCCCGACGGCCCGAACCGCGGCCCGCGAGCCAATCGCCGAGAATGAAGAGTGCCAGGGAAACGAGCGTGATGCCCACCAGGAGCCCACCACGTTCGCGGATCTTGCCGATGACTGCCATTGCCTTCTTGGAATAGGGGTGCAAATATAGGAGGCTGTCCCGTACGGCATCGGGCCGCTTGAACACATTGTTGTTCAGCGCATTACGGGATCGTCAAGGCATCCGCTCCGACAAGGCTATCGGCCGGGTTCCGATCCGGTCACTTCCAGTCGTACGAGGTCCACCCGGCCACGCGCCACTTGTGCGATGGTCATCCGGTACGGCGGCAGATCGATCACCTGACCCTGCTCCGGCACCTCCCCCGTGCTGTGCAGGATATAGCCGGCCAGCGTGTCGTACTCCTCGCTCTCCGGCAGCGCCAGACCATGCGCCTCGTTCAGGTGGGCCACCTCCAGCCGGGCACTGAACAGGAAGCCACCCTCACCCAGCCGCTCCTCCACCGTCTCCTCCGTGTCGTGCTCATCATCGATCTCGCCCACGATCCGTTCAACGAGGTCCTCCATGGTGAGCATGCCCGCCGTTCCACCGAACTCGTCCACCACCACCGCCACGTGCGTGCGCTGTTTGATGAAGAGCTGCAGCACCTCGTCCGCTGGCATGGTTCCCGGCATGAAGTTCACCGGCCGCATCACCGAGCGGATGTTGCGCGGGTGACGGAAGAGCTCGTAACCGTGCACGTAGCCGATCACATCGTCGATGCTCCTGCGATAGACGAGCAACTTGCTCATGCCGCTCTCCACGAAGCGTTCGTGCAACACGGTCACCGGCTGGTCAACCTCGATGGCCTCGATCTCGGCGCGGGGCACCATGAGGTCGCGCACCTTGGTACGGCTCAGCTCCAGCGTGTTGCGGAAATACTCGACCTCGGCGTCCATCCCCTCCTCCTGGGTGTTGTTGGCGGTTACATCCTGAAGGAACTCATCAAGGTCCACCCGTCCGAAGGCCAAACTGCCCGGCTTGGTGCGCACCCCGAAAATGCGGAGGATCGTTTCGCCCAGGCCGTTCATGACGATCATGGGCAGCCACAGGACGATGTAAAGGATGCGCAGCGGTAGCGCGAAGAAGCTGAGGCCCGTGTTCGGATCGATGCGGAAGATGGCCTTGGGCAGGAATTCACCCACCACCAGGATGAACAGCGTGCTGAGGACCGTCTGGCCCACCAGCACGAAGACCTCGCCATAGCCGAAGCCCAGGAGCATGGGCCGCAACCATTTCGCCATGAGCAGGCCGTAGAGCACCAGGGCCATGTTGTTGCCCACGAGCAGCGCGCCGATCACCCGTGCGGGGCGTTTCAACAGACCGGATACGAGCCGGGCCCAAATGGCGCCCCGGTTGCGCTCCAATTCGATGTAGAGCTTGTTGCTGCTCACGAACGCGATCTCCAGCCCCGAGCACAAGGCGGATACCGCGATGGCGACGAAGAGCAGGATGAGATCGGTACCGGTGAAGGACAAGGCAAGCGGTGGAGAGACCGTTGGCACGAAGATAATCGCCGCCCTAACCCTTCGCGTTGTGCCGATCATCCAAAGCCTCCAGACGCCCGCGCATGAATCGGCGCATGAAGAACATGGCCAGCGCGATCCCTGGGAACCAGAGCCAGTTCCTCGCTGCGTCGAACCCGTCGGTATACATGACCCAGCACGCCGCCAGCGCAGTGCCGATCGCCACCGCCAGCCAGAAGTGCTCCATGAACCTATTGATCCTCCGCATCGGTGGCTAAGGTATCATCGGGGACATAGAGCTGGCCGGTGATATGGTGGATGACGTAGCTGCTGAAGTCCTCCGCGGCATCGAGGCCCATGCCATGGATCACATCCGCGCCGCGTTGTACGCGCACCGCCTTGTCCGTTCGCACGCGCGCGCTGTCCTGATACCAGGTGAGCTGCTCGGTCTCCAGGCGTTCGCCCTTGTTGTTCACGAAGACCACGCGCTCGTATACCTCCATGCGGTCCTGCTTCGGTAGGATGAGCCCCCGTCGCGCGTTCAACTTGCTCTGCTGCTCACCCTTGCGTCCATAGAAAATGAGTTCCACACCGTCGCTCATCTCCGTCCGTTCCTGCTGGCCTGTGGACCATTGCGCGATGCGCCCGGCTCGCAGCTGATTGGTCACACGACCACTATCACTATAGAAGTACTCCGCCTCCGTGGTGATGCGGTCAGGCGCGTTGAGGTCCACTTCCACAGCGGCCACCTTGTCCAGGTCGTTCTGGCAGGCCAGGAGCGTGGCACAGGCGCCCACGAACGAGAGGGTGCGCACCATGGCCATGACGATCAATCGATGCGGCGCTTCCGGAACCAGCCCTCACGGAGGTCCGGAGTGATGGAGACCCCGAGGAGCAGGGTCGCATACCGCTCACGCAGCAGTCCGGCGCTCTGCGTACCACGGTCACCGAACTCGCATCCGATGTTGAAGCGACTGCGGGTGGTCCCCGCCAGGAGTGGAATGGACATCCCGAAGCTGGCGGAATGACCTTGCAACTGGGTGCCTCCCACCTTCAAATACTCATTCTCCATGCGGAGCCCGGCTCGGTAGATGATGCGCCTCCACAGGGAACCGAGTATCTCGTTGGACGGAACGAAGGAAGCGCCGGCAATGATGGCGCTGCTGTTGGCGAGCTCTCCACTGGGCGCGAACCCCGGTTCGCTCACCTTCAACCCGGACCACGCGCGTTGCCTGTACTCCACACCCACGGTCCAATGGTCGTTGAACACGGTGAAACCGGCACCGATACCCAGCGGAAGGGTCCAGGAGCCGGTCTCGTTCCCGACGAAATAGGCGGTGTCCAGTGGGACCTCGATCCCGGAACCGCTGAAGCCGTATGTGTTCGCCACATCCGTTCGGCGCGCACGGATGCGCATGGGCAGTTCGGCGTTCAGTCCTGCCAGGAAGTAGAGTCCGCGATCATCCTTGGTCCGCCGCTTGCGCAGATCACCCTGGTATTGGAGACCCACGTCCGTTGTGGGATCCCGGATGACCATGGTGCTGACCATGCTGGTCGCGTAGAAACCCTGGCCCGAGGGGAAGACCGCCGTCCGCGACCGCTCGACCCGTCCGAATAGATAACCCAGGTTCGCTCCGATCGAAAAGCGGTGTCCGTTGGCCAACGAATCACGCTTCTGGCTCAACACATATCCGGCACCCAGCAGGGCCTGATCCAGGCCTCCATCGCCGGAGTAGGTGAAGGTGGCCAAGGTGGAATTACCAGGAATGATGCTCGTCTCCTTCAGGAGGTAGTTCACCTTGCTGAGAGGGCGGACCGCGATCCCCAAGCCCCAGCGACCACTGCCGAACGGGATCCCGAGCGAAAGGCCGTACAGGTCGGTGTTGCGCCCGTTCCGTGAATAGGTGGTGGAGGACAGCTGACCGCTGCGAACCCCCAGCCCCATTTCGAAGGTGGGGCGGAAGAGCGATGGGTAGGATGCCGGGTTGGCGTATACCGTGCTCGCCGGATCGATCACCGCCGCACCGAGCCCACCCATCATCGTCTGGGCCATCGGGACCGAACCGGTCAACTCCCCGAACCCATAAGCGGAGTAAGGGGACCCACTACCCTGCTGTCCCTGTGCCATCGACCGGGTCGGCAGCAACAGGGCCAGGGCGGCCGCCATACGTGCGATGGTGTTGAAGCAATGCATGATAACCTTCCAGGGTGAGCTGCGGGAGCGCAAAGATGCCACTTTCCAAACCGCGCACGAACCGCAAAGCATCGCCGCCCGTGAGCACAACGGCCAGATCCGCGACCTGTTGCCCCACCCGCCGGATGAGCCCTTCGAGTTCTCCAAGGATGCCGAAGTGGATGCCAGCGGCGAGCGAGGCCTCGGTATCCGCACCCAGCAGCGCCGGATGATGCGCGGGGCTGATGAGCGGAAGGCGCGCGCTGTAAGCGTTCAGGGCGCGGGCCCTCATGTGCATTCCCGGGGAGATGCCCCCACCCACGTAAGTCCCGTCCGCATGACACAGGTCGAAGGTGATGCAGGTGCCCAGGTCGAACACGAGCACCGGACGCCCCGGGAACCGACGCACTGCCGCCACCGCATTGGCGAGCCTGTCCGCGCCGAGGGTGAGCGGCGTGGCATATGTACTCCGGATCGGTGCCGGTGTCGCGCCGGTGACCACCAGTACCGGAGCCAGTCCACCGAGGGTGCGCACGAGGCCTTCATCCGCTGCAGCGGTGGAACCCAACGCGATACCGACGAGGTCCCTTCCGGCGATGAAGGTGCTCACAGCAGCCAGGTCTCCGTTGTTCACCGCCCCCTGCGCGACCAGGCGTCCGTGCTCGAAAAGTCCAAGCTTGGTGCGGGTGTTGCCCACATCGAGGATAAGATCCCGTTCGAGCACTGGCATGGTTCGTTCCCTTGTCTATCTTTGCCGCCCTGTTCGCCGGAGACCGTACCAGCGGTGGTGGACGAAGTTCGGTGCCTTAGCTCAGCTGGTAGAGCAATGGATTGAAAATCCATGTGTCCCCAGTTCGATTCTGGGAGGCACCACCCCGAAGGACCCCGCCCACCTGCGGGGTCTTTCCATTCCCGGGACCGCGGATCATGTTCCCCGGGCCAGCCACTCCTTCACCATGGCCAGGTGACCCTGTTTCACCGGTTCCCGCAAGCGTTTGTTCGTCGCCGTGAAATACTTGTGCCGTTCGAGGAAACGGAGCTGCAGCTCATTCCACTCGCGCTCGGTGCTCAACACGCCATAGTGCTTCATCTCCGCAAAAAGGGTCGCACCGATCCGCTCGAAGTCCCCGCGCCCCAGGTAGTCGAGATCGGCGTCGCACAGGATCCGCGCCAGCTTGTTCCGAGGGGTCTGCGGGATCTTCGTGGCCATGATCATGTCGCAGATCAGCTCGATCTGGTCCGGATCGAAGCCGAAGCCCGGCAGTTTCTCGCGCACCAGTTCACACCCCGCCTTCTCATGTTCAAGGTCCTGGACGGTGAACCCGGAATCGTGGTACAGCGCCGCGATCTTCAACAGGACCAACCCATCCCCCGTCACACCCTCCTGCTCGGCGATGTCCACGGCACTTGCATAGACATCCAGCGTGTGTTCCAGACAGTGATAGGTCCTCGCCGCGGGCAGCTCATCGCGCAACCTGCGCAGGATGTAGGATCGTGCGGCTTGTGGGTCCATCGAAGCGTGGGCAAGATAAGCACCCGGACCTGAGCCGCCTGATACCTTTGACACATCAAAATGCCCCGTTCAGCCCGCCGGACCTACCTGCTCTTCGGGGCGCTCACCTTGTACGTGGTGCTTCAATTCCTCTGGTGGGCCGTCCTGCTGATGCGCAAGGAGCACGAGATCGCCGATCTCTCACTTCAGGTGCGCGCCCTCGGTGGCCACGCCGACCACCCGCTCGATGCCTCGAACGCCCTTCGCATGATCACGGGAGAGGGGGTCGTCTTCCTGGTGCTCCTGCTGGGCATGCTCTTCCTCACCTTCCGCGGCATCCGGCGTGAACTGCGGCTGGCCCGAACTCAGCGGAACTTCCTCATGGCGGTGACGCACGAACTGCGCACGCCCATCGCAGCCATCAAACTGCAGTTGCAGACCATTCAACGTGCGGGCATTTCCGACGAACAACGCGACATACTGCGCGGACAGGCCTTGGCGGAGGTGGACAGACTGGGCGCGCTCACGGACAAGGTGCTCCTCGCCACCAGTGCCCAGGACGGGGTCCTTGACATGGACCTTCAGGAAGTGGAGGTGATGGGGCTTCTCCGGAGCGTGGTGGACCGTGCCCGAGTGCAGATCGCCCCGCATCACACGATCGAGCTCAAGGGTCCGGAACGATTCGTGGCGTTGAGCGATCACAAAGCGCTGCACAGCATCGCGGACAACCTCATTGAGAACGCAGCGAAGTACGCCCCACAGGGATCGCGAATAACGATCGAGGTGACCAAGGGACGCGAAGGCTGGCGCATGACCGTGGGTGATGAAGGACCGGGGATCCCGGAGGAGGAACGCGGGAGGATCTTCGAACGTTTCTACCGGGGCGGGAACGAGGAAACGCGGAGGGCGAAAGGAACCGGTTTGGGACTCTACATCGTGCAACGCCTTGTACACCGCCTTGGCGGTGATATCCACGTGGGACAGGCCTCGCCCACCGGGGCTATCTTCGCGGCCTCCTTTCCCGATCGCTGATGCCACCGCACAAAGTCGTCCTCATCATCATGGACGGATGGGGCCTCGGAGCCGGAGACCGCACCGATGCGGTGGCCGCCGCCGACACCCCGTTCATCGATGGTCTGTACCGCTCCGCCCCCCATGCCACGCTCCTTACGGATGGCACTCACGTCGGCCTGCCGGCCGGCCAAATGGGGAATAGCGAGGTGGGGCACCTGAACATCGGCGCCGGTCGCGTGGTCTTCCAGGACCTCATGCGCGTGAACAATGCCATCGCCGATGGCTCAATGGAGCGCGACCCTGTCCTGCAGGCGGCCTTCGAACACGCCAGATCGCCCGGACGTCGCCTGCACCTCATGGGCCTTCTTTCGGACGGTGGTGTGCATGCTCTTCGGAGCCACGCCGAGGCGATCTGCAGGATGGCCCAGCGTTCAGGTGTCACGGAGGTCTTCGTACACGCCTTCACCGATGGCCGCGATGCCGATCCGCGCAGCGGACTGGGCTACGCCGAACGTTTCCTGCAGGACGTCACCGGTACCGGTGCGCGGATCGCCTCGGTCACCGGCCGTTACTACGCCATGGACCGCGACAAGCGATGGGAACGCGTGGCCCGTGCGTACAACGTGCTCGTTCACGGGCAGGGGATCCCTGTCACCGACCCGCTGGACGCCTTCCGGAGCAGCTATGCCGAGGGCAGGACCGACGAGTTCATTGATCCGCACGTCGTGGTGAACGAAGATGGCACACCCATCGCGACGATCCGTCCCGATGATGTGGTGCTGTGCTTCAACTTCCGCACCGACCGTTGTCGCGAGATCACCCAGGCACTCACCCAGCAGGCCTTCCCCGACTTTCACATGCAGCCGCTCAAACTGCATTACGTGACCATGACGGAGTATGACAGCACCTACCGCGATGTGCATGTGCTCTTCCGGAAGGATGATCTGCGCATGACGATCGGTGAGGTCATGGCCGTTGCGGGCAAGCGTCAGATCCGCATCGCGTAGACCGAGAAGTACCCGCATGTGAGCTTCTTCTTCAGTGGTGGTCGCGAGGAACCGTTCCCCGGCGAATCGCGGATCCTGATCCCTTCACCCAAGGTGGCCACCTATGACCTGGCACCCGAGATGAGCGCACAGGGGATCACGGATGCGATCGTCGCCGAGTTGGGAAAAGGCGAGGTGGACTTCGTGGCACTGAACTTCGCCAACCCGGACATGGTGGGCCACACGGGCGTGTTCAAGGCCATCGTTCAGGCGGTGGAGACGACGGATCGGTGCGTACGACAGGTGGTGGAGGCCGGCAGGTCCAAAGGATACTCGTTCGTGATCATCGCGGACCATGGCAATGCCGACAAGGCGCTCAACCCGGACGGTACGCCGAACACGGCACATAGTACGAATCCGGTACCCGTGATCATCATCGACGACCGGCCTTTCACCGTACGCAACGGGATACTGGCCGACGTTGCACCGACGATCCTCGAATTGATGGACATGAAGAAGCCCGCCGAGATGACGGGCTCCTCCCTGTTGATGCGCTAGTCGATCACTTCCGAAGGATCGTCACATGCCCGGTGTAGGGCTTGTCATGCCGGTCCACGATGACCTCGTAGAAGTAGGTGCCGTCCGGAACATCGATCGCCGCCCAATTGTTGCGGTAGTTGTTCGCCTCGAAGACCACCTGTCCCCATCGATTGAACACCTTCACGGTGTTCGTGGTGCTGGTGATACCCTCGATCACGAAGCGATCGTTCTGGCCGTCGTTGTTCGGAGTGAACACGTTCGGAACAATGATGTCGCATTCCACGATGATGGTCGCGCTGGCCGTGGCCGTGCGTCCACAGGCATCCGTCGCGGTGACCACGTACGTGGCTCCGAGCTCGGTGGACCCGTATGCGACGGAGCCCTCCGCCCCGGTGCTCCAGGTCAGGACAAGCCCACCGAAACCACCGCTTGCCGTTGCCACGATGGGCACGCTGTCAGGGCTGCACTCGACCACCTGGTCCCCATCCGTCACCACCAGGATCTCCGGTGCATCAAGGATGGTGATGGTGACCGAAGCGCTGACCGTGCGGCCGCAGGCATCCGTGAAGCTGGCCGTGATGATCGCCATCTCGCCATCATCATCCACACCATCCTCCAACGGTTCGAACGGCACCTGGATGTTCAACACCCCATCGGGAATGATCCGCTGCAGGGGCTGATCGAAGTCAACCCCGTTGCTGGCGCCACCTGCGTAGGTCATATCGAGGGTGAGGGCTCCCTGCACCGCCAGAGGGCGGATGATATTGATGGTCGTGCTGCCACAGGCTTCCGTGACGGTGTTCGGACCCTGGATGGACATGTTCAAGGGGGGGGCTGGCAGCAAGCCCACGTTGAAGGTGGCCACCGCGGTATTGCCGCAGTCATCGGTCACTTCCACCGCGTAGCTGGTGGCAGCCGTGGGGCTCACCACGTACGTGTTCCCCGTACTGGCGTCAGGCCATTCAAAGGTGTAGGGGGCATACCCGCCCGTCGCCACGGCGGTCAGTGTGGTGCTCGCGCCGCAAGCGATGGTCGGAGAAGCTCCCGTGGTGACCAGGGCTTGCGCCTGCGTGATCTGGAAGGTGAAATCAGCGATGCTGAATCCACCGTTGCAGATGGAGACATCACCCAAGCTCAGGATCAAGCTCTCCAAACCATCCGGATCCTGGAAGAAGGTCGTGGTGTGGCTCACCATGCTCTCGCCCACGGCGAAGATGATCTGGTCCGGCAGCGGATCGAAGTCCGTACCTACTTCCGCCTGTCCATTGTAGTTCAGGTAGATCGTGTCCGGATAGGCCGTTCCACCGGATCGCGCGAAGTTGAACGTGACCTCGTAGCAGCTTTCCTGGATGCTGTTGCCCGTGACGGTGGGGCTCGGCGCAACGGTCACACTGAATGGGTTCGGAGCCGGGATGACCGTGACCGGCACCTCGGTGAAAGTGGACAGGCCGCAGTTGTCGAAGATCGTCACCGGGTAGCTTGTATCGGAGAGCGGGGCTACCAGGATCGTCGGATCGGTGCCCAGGCCGTTCCCCCATTCGAAGGTGTAGTTCCCATAGCCGCCGGAAACGGTTGGCGAGATCTCCACAGCACCACCGCAATCAACACTGAAGGGCGTCCCTTCGGCGATCAGGAATGGCGCCTCGGCGATGTTGAAGACGAAGACGTTCTCGATCGTATCGCCGATGCACGAGATGCCCACTACCGTGATGATGATCGTCTCGTCCGTATCCTCGTCGATGGGTGCATTGAAGGTGAACAGGTTCGTGCTTTCCCCAGCGGCGAAGATGACCTCCTCAGGCAAGGCTGGAACGATATCCAACCCGTTCGTGAAGGTGCCCGAGTAGGTCACCTGGAAGGTGTCGGCCTCGGTGACCTCACCCACGCGCAGGAAAGTGAGCTCCATGGGGAAGCAGCTCTCGAACATGGTGTTGCCAACGATACCGGGGCCTGGCGTGAGCGAGGGCACGAAAGGCGCACTGGTGAAGCTGCCACCTTCCAGGAAGACCGCGGAATCGTACGCCGTATCCGTGTCGCCGAAGGTGCCGCCCGCATCAGCGATGGCGAGTTTGATGTGATAGGTCTGGCCGCATTGAACGGCGGACCTTGCGGTGAGCACCACGGTCATCCCGCCGAAGGCCACGGTCTGGCCCACACTGTTGTTCACGTAATACTCCGGGTTCACCGCCGGACAGGTCGGGTTGTTGGGATCGTTCCCCTGACCACTGTTCACGTTGGCGATCGTCACCGGTGTCACCCCATCAGGCAGCACGGCGATATTGATCGCACCATTGCTGTATGGTCCGGAGATGCCCGGTCCGCTCAGGAAGAAGCCGAAGGCATCGTTGAACGAACACACGAAGGTGGGGTACTCCTCCGAGGCAAAGACGTAATTGAACTTCACCGAATCACCCACCGGGACGAAATCGAACTCGAGGATGCTGTAATTGGTGAGGTTGCCTCCCATGATCGCCTCCAGATCGGGGTCGTTGCCGTTGTTCCCGATATCGTCCGAGGAGAAGTTGTCCGACGGACCGATGGCTGATGACGGAAAGCCCGTGGACAACAGTACACCGGAGTCAATGCCCAGGTCGCCCACCTGCGTGAAAGAGGCGCTGCCCGGTTGTGCGGTACCCGGTTGTGGCACCCCGTTGTAGGTGATGTTGCTTACGGTGACACCGCTGCCGAGCAGGACATCCTGCACGAGTTGCGTAGGGGTGAGCGCGGGGTTCACCACGAGCTGCCCATGGGTCATACCGACCATGGTCGCTCCGATCACGGTCACCAGTATCTTCAGAGAACGCTTTTCCATGTGGGCTGCTAGTCCTGTGTGCCTTTCAACAA
>Ga0116143_10005990_pt1 | contig 10753 bp, 13 predicted proteins | sample AD_UKC034_MetaG_FD_89745 | JGI IMG/M metagenome (GOLD analysis project Ga0116143, IMG submission 89745) | Active sludge microbial communities of municipal wastewater-treating anaerobic digesters from USA - AD_UKC034_MetaG | ecosystem: Engineered > Bioreactor > Anaerobic > Digestate | place: USA...
CAGGCTCTGCCGCCGGACAATACCGCATTTGTGATCATGCTGCTTACGGAATTCTTCATCGGATTTGCGATCGGGTTCGTCTGCAATGTCTTCTTCGAAAGCCTGCAGTCCGCCGGGAACCTCATTGACCTTCAGATGGGGACCAGTATTGCCAGCGCCTTGGACCCGAACACCGGGGCGATGTCATCCATGATAGGAAGGCTGGCCTTCTTTCTGGGACTTGTGATATTTTTTGTGTTGAACGGGCATCACATGATACTCGCCGGCGTCCACCACAGCTATTCGGTGCTGCCTATCGGATATTCGGTCAATTTCTCCGCGGCTTTCACCCTGCAGGTGATAGAAGGGGTATCGTCCCTGCTGTTGATAGCCCTGCAGCTTGCCGTTCCGGCCCTGCTGATAATATTCCTCTCGGATTTTTCTTTCGGAATTGTGTCGAGAGTAGCTCCGCAGGTCAATGTTTTTATGCTTGGGTTCCAGGTAAAGCCTTCGCTGGGGATGCTTGCGCTGCTGTTCAGCGTTCCCCTTATGACAAGCCACGTCGGGACATTGATTAACCGTATGATACAGGAGATAATAAAGCTGTTAGCCAACATAAGTTAAGGATCGGGGTGCTTAAAAGATGGGGGAACAATCCGGAGACAAAAGCGAAGAGCCTACTCCTCACCGGCTTAAAGAAGCCCGTGAAAAGGGTCAGGTCATAAAAAGCAAGGAGATCACCACAGCTTTCCTGCTGATGCTTTCATATATAGTCCTGAGGTTCATCGGAGGGTTCGTATGGGAAGAACTTTCGGGAATGATCAGGTCCATATACAGCCTCATTCCGAATATCCAGGATTTCAGCTACGGTTTCGTAGCAGCGGCGCTCATGATAGCACTGAGGGCCTTTGCCCTGATACTGGCCCCGCTTTTTGGAGCTGTGTTCGTGGCGGCTGTACTGATCGAAAGCCTTCAAACACAGGGAGCTGCCTCCGTAGATCCCCTATCTCCCAAGCTGGAAAGGATAAACCCGATCGAAGGGTTCAAGAGGATGTTCAGCATGCAGGGCCTTTTTGAGCTAATAAAATCCCTGCTCAAGATCATCATAGTATTCTGGATAGCCTGGTCGACAGCAAGCAAAGACCTTCCTTTTGTCATCGGCCTGATAAACGCACATCCCTGGGAGGCCCTGGCAGTGGGAGGATCTATCGCGTTCAACGTAGCCGTCAGAGTGTCCCTGTTCTACCTTTTTATCGCTATATTGGACTATATGTACAAAAGATGGGAGTTCATGAAAAACCTGCGCATGACCAAACAGGAGATCAAAGAGGAATATAAGCGCCTTGAAGGGGATCCTCACGTAAAACAGAGGATGCGGGACCTTCAAAGGGCGATGTCCAGCAACAGGATGATGTCTTCGGTCCCGCAGGCGGACGTTGTAGTGACCAACCCCACACATCTTGCAGTTGCTATACACTACCAGGCGGCAAAGATGAAGGCCCCCAAGCTTCTTGCCAAAGGGAGGTTTGAGCTGGCCGAGCAAATAAAAATGATAGCAGAAAAGAACGATATCCCCATAGTAGAGAACGAAGAACTTGCCCGCGCGATATACCGGTCCGCAAAAGTCGGCGAGGAATTACCCAATGATATGTACCAGGCAGTTGCGGAAGTGCTCGCTTTCGTGTATAAGTTAAAAAAAGACCGCACCAAACGCAGAAAAGAATGGCTCGGGCCTTTGAAAGGCGTCAGGAGCGATCTTCAGCCGTCTGTTAGGAGATAAATAAAGTGGCCGAATCCGGAGGACTCAAGTTATTTAAGGACCTGTTCTCGGTAAACGACCTGATCTTTGCCGGGCTGCTGGTCATCGTTATCGCTCTGATCATCGTTCCGCTCCCTGCTTTCATCATGGATATTCTGATCGCAGGGAATATCGCGATCTCGCTTATGGTGCTGCTGGTATCCATGTTCCTTAAAGAGCCTCTTGATTTTGCCGCCTTCCCTTCCATGCTATTGTTCGTGACCCTTTACAGGGTGTCGATCAATATAGCCGCTTCAAGGCTCATACTTCTAAACGCCTACGCGGGAGAGGTAATAGCTTCCTTCGGGAATTTCGTTGTGGCGGGGAACTATATCGTCGGCGGCATCGTGTACATAATAATCACCCTGGTACAGTTCATTGTGATCACAAAAGGTTCGGAACGCGTGGCTGAAGTGGCCGCCAGGTTCACGCTGGACGCGATGCCCGGCAAGCAGATGTCCATCGACGCTGACCTGAACGCCGGACTGATCGACGCTAACCAGGCAAAGGAGCGCAGAAGAAAGATAGAAAAAGAATCGACGTTCTTCGGCGCCATGGACGGCTCCAACAAATTCGTGAGAGGCGATTCGATCGCTTCCATAATAATCACTATAGTAAACCTGATAGGCGGGATCCTTGTCGGGTGGCTGCAAAGGGGAATGGATGTCATGCAGGCCATCCAGACCTTTGCTCTTCTGACAATAGGCTGCGGGCTTGTCATCCAGATCCCCGCCCTGCTGGTATCGATCGCGACCGGAATGGTGATCACCAAAGCCGCCACCGAAGAAAGTATCGGCACGGACATCGGAAAAGAACTGTTCGCCCAGCCGCGGGCTTTTGCTTTTGTGGCTATGATGCTGGCCGCCTTTGCTCTTGTGCCGGGCCTTCCTACCCTTCCGTTCATGACAATAGCTATGGGAGCCGGAATGATGACCATATTTGTCCTGAGATCGCAGCTGAAGAAGGAAGAGGTCGCGATGGTCTCCGAGGAATCCACGCAAAAAGACGCCCTCAAGAAACCGGAAAGCATCATCTCTACTCTTGGGCTTGATCCTCTGAGCCTGAAAACCGGAAGGAACCTGATCCCCATGATAGACCCGGCCAAAAAGGGTCCGCTGCTTGAAAAAATTACCCTGATCCGCTACCACATAGGACAGGATCTGGGGTTTGTTATCCCCGGTGTCAGGGTCATGGACGACCTGAGCCTTCCGCCAAACCAGTATGTGATAGAAATAAGAGGAACAAAGGTCGCGACAGGCGAAGTGCTGGCGGACCACCTGAAAGTGGACATGCCGCCGGACGAACTAAAACAGAAGAACATCTCCGGGATCGAAGGCAAAAATCCCGTAGACGGCGATATTATCTCATGGGTTGCAGAAGCCGATAAGCCAAAGCTGGAAGAAGCCGGGATCACGTCGACCGATGCCGTAGATGTCATCGGCGAACATTTCAGGGAAACGGTTAAGCGCTATGCTGACGAAATAATCACCCGGCAGAATGTCCAATCGCTCGTTGAACTCGTCAAAAACACCAATGCCGCGATCGTCAGAGAGCTTATACCGGACATGCTCTCTCTGGGGCAGGTCCACAAGGTGCTCCAGTTGCTGGTAAGAGAAAGAGTGTCAATAAGGGATCTCTCGACAATAATGGAGCGCCTGGCTGATTATGCCCATCTAAGCCGCGATATTAACATACTGGCCGAATATGTGAGACAGTCGCTTGCCAGGCAGATCTGCGAAAGCTACACGAACAAAGATGACGTGATCACCGTAATAACGATAGATCCCAACCTGGAAGAGACCATGATCGGCGCAGTACACCAGTCCGAATACGGCTCTTTTCTGGCCCTTGACCCCAGTATCGGCGAAAGAATACTGGGACAGATAGCGACACAGGTCCCGTCTTTCAAAAAAATGAAGCTTCCCTCTGTAATACTCTGCTCCCCCAGGCTTAGGCCTCATTTAAAGAGGTTCATAGAAAGAAGCTTCCCTGACACAGCTGTACTTTCTTATAATGAGGTCGTGCCGCAGGTCAAGGTCCAGTCCATCGGCATGGTATCATTGGACTAAAAGACGATGGAACAAAGAAAAAACCTTAATATCCCCATCAGCGACCCGGCAAGGGATGCCTTCCTGAGAAGCACTTTGATCTCGGGAAAATTATCATTTGAAAAAGACCGTCCGGCAACCCCTGATAAAAGAACGGAGGAAAGACCAGAAGGAGCCTCCTTGTTCAGGCGAGAGCTCAAGAGCGCGCTTCACCCGAACCTTCCCGCAAAGGACCTGATAGCCACCATTGTTAGGACCGCACTTGAAGTCCATTTGGGGAAATCCTTTACTTTGGTCAAGGGGTTTGATAAAATGGTTGAAAAGATAGCCGCGGCCGTCATGGCAGACCCGACCCTGAGACGGCAGTCACTTGCGGCGGTGAGCCTGGTCCTGGAAAACAAAAGTATGCACGGCGGGAATATTAACAATGGTTGAATCAGGCAGGGTCTCTTCACTTAATACAAAAGTCAAAGTCACCGGAACCCTTACAAGCGGAGCGGTAAAAGGCGTTCCCCCTGCCTTCCAAAGATTTTACAAATTCACCAAGGACATGGCAATGAAGTTCTGTCGCCATCTGCAGAAAGACCGGAGCGATGAGCTGGTAGAGGCGGTTATCAGGGAGATAAAGAATGGCTGACCGGGACACCGAGGACAAGATAGTCGTCATACTTCGCAAGCACTTCATGAAATATTCAGATGAAGTGCTTCTAAAATACAAGAACCAGATAGACGCCACCGTGAAATGGTATATAAACAATCTTCCCACGGCGGTCGCCGCAAGAGAAGCCGAGGACCTTACATCAGAAGCCAAGATGGCATTTGTCGATGCGCTAAAAAGCTGGGACCCTAGAAAAGGCGATCTATGGCCTTATGTAAGCATTAGGCTAAAGGGGTCCATGCAGGATTATCTGAGAAAAAGAGGCGCGGACCCGGTCACTGGCATATACGAATGGGTAACACAGGCAGCCAACGTACATCTTGCTTTCAACAAAGAGGTGGCCGTGACCGAAAACACCGAACTTGCCACCCAGATAGACAGCGCCATGAAAGACCTCGACGAGAACGAAAGAAAGGTGATCATCGGATATTACCAGGACGACAAGACCTTCAAGGAGATCGGGCACGACATCGGACTGTCCGAATCCCAGACCAGCCGCATCTGTAAGACCGCTACGCAAAAACTGAAAAAACTGCTCTTCAAGGAATAGCAAGTTTTTCCGATGCGCCTCATATCATTGCCGCCCGTTTTTGTTGTAAAATATAGATATAATCCGGAATGCGGGATTAGTTGATCGGTCCAACGTCAGCTTCCCAAGCTGAAGAAATGGGTTCGACTCCCATATCCCGCTCGTTTGTTTTGTCCGTGTTTTGCGCGTTTAGCTCAGTTGGTTAGAGTACTTGCTTGACAGGCAAGGGGTCACTGGTTCGAACCCAGTAACGCGCAGTTTCTTTTTATGGTGGTTAAGAGAAAAAGCAAAACCATAATTCTTCTTGTATTTACTTTATTAGACCTATTCTAAAAATCTTCTAAAAAATATACTGATTTAGATAATTAAATATATTGATATCTCTTGCGTATGTAATTATTCTAATTCATAATATAGCTAATATTGGGAGACTATATGTTGTTTTTAAATAGTGCAAAAGAAAAGAATCAACCATTTGATGAAGTAGTTGATGTTTCTGATTGGGTTATTGATGATTATGCCGGGATATATCCGAAGGGAGCAAGAGATAAATATGCACTATTTTGTCCATCAGATACAAAATATAATTTTCTAATTCGAGATAAAACTGGCAAATATTTACATAGATATTTATATAAGCTTTCATTTAAACGTTATCCCGAACAATTCTGGATAGAAATAGCAGCTTATAGAATTGGGAAAATAGTTAAAGTAAATGTGCCTCCTGCGTTTGTTGCAATTAATAGCAAAGAAAATACATGTGGTGCATTGATTGAGTGGTTTTTTGTCGAATATCCAAGATCAAGAAAACAAGGATATAAAGATGGTGGACAAATAATGAAAAAGTGGATTCCCGACTTTGATTCAAAAAAAGGAACACAACATAATTTTCAGACAATTATCAAAGAAATACCTCATAGTTGGATAAGTGTCTGGGCAAAATATTTTCTGTTTGATGCATTGATCGGAAATACTGATAGACACCAAGAAAATTGGGGAATTATCTCTAAAATAGATGGAAAGTCTAGAAAAGAATGGCTTGCTCCTGCATTTGACAACGGAACGAGTATGGGACATGAAATCATGGAAAACAATTTTAAGAAATATGAAAATGCTGATTATCTTGATAAATATATAAAAAACGGACTTAGTCATATGAAATGGGATGTTGTTGACACTTCCAGGCTAAATCTATTGGAATATTTAGAGAAATTTGTTTCATTTTATCCCAAAGAAAGGCGTTCTCTTGTAAAGTGTATTAATTTCCCAATTGATGAAGTTGAAAATGCAATTATGGATCTTACAAAGTATAAGGTTTATATTCCATTATCAGAAAATAGAGCAAAATTCATGATAAAATTGATATCTAAACGGCAGGAAATGATAAAAGATATTTTAGGCAAATAAAATGAATTTAATAGAGCATATAATTGAACCAGAAAGACTTTTATTGACATGGCAATCATCAGATCCTAATAATAGAATGAGAAGGATAGTTGGTGAATTGTTAAGGGCAAATGGCAAGATTCTATTAAGATATCTTTTGCATACATCTGATTTTTCCGAAGCTAAGAAAAATGGGTTTGTCGGTTATTATGCATTCCCGGTAGAACAAGAAGTCCATGAAGATGTGCTTGATGTCTTTCTAAAGAGAATTCCTCCTCGATCAAGGGGTGATTTTATTAAGTATCTTGAATCAATAAGGATACAAACTGACAATATTTCAGATTTTGCATTGCTTGGATATTCTGGGGCCAAGCTTCCAGATGATGATTTCATGATTGTTCACCCTTTTGATAATGTTGAAGGGAATTGTGAGGTATTTACTGAAATATCGGGTTATAGACATAATGAGGGGCGTTTGAATGTTAAGGATTTATGTTTAGGAAAGATGTTATCGTTAGAACCTGAGCAAAATAATCAATTTGATCCAAATTCTATAAGAATTATCTGTGATGGACATAAGTTGGGTTATATTAATCGTGCTCAAACAACTTCTTTTAATCGCTGGCTAACAAATGGAAGAATCCAAAGGGTAATATTTGAAAGAGAAAATGGGACTTCCTCAAATCCGAGGGCCTATATTTTTGTTGAAATTAAGTAGCTCAATAAATCTGATATATTTATTGCTAGTTTAAATGTCTATCGTGCTAAAGTTGTTAGGTATTTATGATTTGCTTGTAGTGAAATATTATTTGATATTTCATTCTCATATCCCAGCTTCTTAATGCTCTCCTGCTTATGTTCATTCTGAAGATGTAGGTATATTTCCGTGACCTTAATACTGCTATGACCAAGACAATCCCCGATTGTCTTAATATCTACTCCATTCATAACCATATGGCTCGCAAATGTATGCCGGAGAGTATGAGGAGACACTCCAATCAATCCGGCCTTCTTAACTGTTCGAGCAAAAGACTGCTTAATATCCCTGATCTTGCTCCCATCTTCGTGACAGAAGAAGTAATTTTGCTGATGTGGGGCTCTTTCCTGAACGATATCGTGCGAATAATCAACATAATGCTTCATAAACCATAGTATCGCATTTAACAAGAAACCAGGAATTGGCACTTCTCTTTCTCTGCGATTCTTGACCATAAAACCATTTTCCGGGGCATTCATAATCTTAATGACATTTCTTTCGAGATCGATGCAATCAAATCTAAGATTTAATATCTCGGAATATCTCAATCCGGCCCCTAAGCCAAAATAAATAAACATTTGTAGCCATTTACTCGAATGTTCCAATAGCCTCACTATCTCATCTTTTGATAAGAATCGAGGGTTTCCTTTTGGTTCCCTATATTTCTTCACTAACCTTGAAGGGTCCTTCATGACAAAGCCCCACTCTTCAGCTAGTCTGAACATTTGTTTTAAACAGCCCAATTCAATATTGACGGTTCTCTCCTTAACTTCTGCCTTGCGTTTGATCTTATATTGCTCGATCATATAAGCAGTAATAGATGAAAGATACTGACCATTGAAAAAGGCAGTAATGTGATGACACGAATATACGTTACTCATGTATGCCCCATGAGATTTATTTGCTTTGGACCATACTAAGTAGTGATTATCAATGAATTCCTTAAATAATATCTTCTTGTTTGATAGGCCGAGTTCGCCTTTCTGGAGCTCAACCTCCATTTGAGAAAGGCGCTGTTTAGCTAAAGATTTATTATCAGTTCCTGTGCTCTTCCAAACCGGCTTATACTTGCTCTTTCGATCAGAATCATCATTTATCCCTGAAAATACCGCATACCAAGTCTTTCCCTTCCTTTGCAGACTTGCCAAAATACTCACCTCCTTAAACACTTCTTGCTTATATAATACTTCCCACGGGAAGTATTGTCAATGGGAAGCAATATGATTACAATTTATATAATGAATTATCATAAAACTATCGCTAACAACATTAAGCTATTGTGCAAGCAGAAAAAACTTTCATACTCAGAGCTTGCTAGAAAAGCAAATATTCCCTTAATGACAGTGCAAGGGCTTCTATACAAGACACGAAAAGAGCCCCACCTATCAACCGTTCATGCGCTTGCAAAAGCCCTCAAGGTTTCTGTTGATCAACTATTAAGATAAGGAGAATTACATGAAAACGATGTTAATTGCTTCATTATTAACTCTTTTGCTTTATTCACCCTCATTTGCTATGGGGGAATCACTTCATAAACCTGCTGACGAATCATCACAACAATATCTATATAGCTCCGAAGAAGTAGTGGATATTATCAGTAAACCATCTGGGGCAAGAATCGAAATTCAAAACGATGATATTGGTAAAACCCCTTTGAAAATAAAGCTAAGAAAGTTTAGGGAGAAAAAAGAGTATACATCCGGATATTATAATGATAATTGGTTTTATAATGGGGCGAACGCCGGAACATTTTTAACTATCACTGCATATCCTGTTAAAGGAGGCCAATATACACAATTTAAAATCTTGGACTCCACGGTTGCGACCCCAAAAAGAATATTTTTCGATATGAACTTAATGCCTGCTCGATAATTACATTAAGTATATGAGTAATTTTTAGTTTTCAATGTTCATAGCCATAAAGGCTCAAATTCACTAACCCCTTGTCTGCTAAGCAAGCATCTGTTGCGTGCTATTTACTGTAATTACGCCAAATATTATAATCGTTCTAAAAATCCTTCTAAAAACGTTGTGCTTCCGGGCTGATTTCTTGCATTTCAGCCCACTTTATAACAGCCGATCTTCTGAATCTAATATGCCGGCCTACCTTGAAATATGGCAGTCTTTTAGTATCTGACAGGTATTGAACTGTCTTTGGCTCGACTTTTAGGTATTCGGCTAATCCGTCAATATCAAATACGGCTTCATCCATTCTATTATCCTTATCATCAGTTCATTAAAATCAATTCAACGCATTTTCAGTAAGACTCAGCCTATACTTTTTCAATGCTTTGATATTGCCTGGGCCCCTTATCCCTTTCCTGTTAGGATTCTTGCCAAATCGATAGATGAATAGAGCACAATCTTCTATCGGGCAAAGATTTACTTCGGTTTTGGACCCATTACTGCAATCTATACATTTGGCTCTAATTGCTTTTAAGGGTGTTAGTATCAATATTTATTTCCTTTTCGTAGGGATTTTTGCAACAAAGCAATGGGATCCGAAGGTGGTTTGCTTTTATACTCGAGTTCAAGGGAAGCAAGCTTAATCGCAAATTCACCGCGAGGATAGCTGTTTATTAAATCTTCAGGCACAGGTTTATTGAAAAATAGAATCGGATCATTATCTTCTATTTCGTTACATTCATTTGTATTAGATTCAATTGTATTAGACCAACTCGACCTGTTCCCCAACATGTTCTTTTCTGAATTGATATTCAAATGATTTGAGAGTAATTTGACCTGTCCTTTTGCCTGTTCCTCTCCGCATTTAACCTGTTCCTTTTTCTTAAGTTTGTTAAGATCAACAGGGTAATAATGAAGAAGTTTAACCGTAAACTTTTTTCCTTTAGATGTTTCATAGTCGATATAACTAAGCGATTTTAGCTTTTTAATTTCGGCAGTGGCTTTTTTCCTGCTGCATCCGAGTAAATCGGCTGCTCCTTGATAACTTGCTATTACTTCTCCAGTATCAAAATGAGCCTTGTTTAATAATACAGACAATAGATAGTGCCCATCTTTACTTAATTTCCCTAATTCAAGGTCACTAAATACTTGTCTTTTTATCCTGAAATATCGGGATTCTTCGACCATGCCTTCACTTCCTTTTCATACTTTTCAATTATTTCATGCTCAATCAATATATGCGTTTTATTGTCTAGGGGATGATACGAAAAAAATAACTCCCCTTGAGGAGTTCTTATTTTAGGAAATGCTATCCAATGTTGAGAACCATCTGAGTGTATGGCAATCGATGAAAGTTTTAGATTAAACTCACCCACAAGAATGCATGATGCAAAGGCCTTTAAAGTCTTTTCAGGTTTAATTCGTTTTAATTCAACTGATTCTATTTTCATTATTTTCCCAATAAAAAAAGGCAAAAAGCTTTACACTTGTAAAACCTTTTGCCTTCTTCAACTAATGGCTTGGAACGCCGTTCTTTTAAAGAGCTGCATTCCACAAAAAATCTTTATTCCTTTGTCAAGTACCCCTTTTTTAAACAAGTTGTAACTCCCTTGATCTGTTAGTTAGCAAGTACCTCTGGGCGAATGTTTCCGGAGGGCATCTTAGGGCTGTATGGATCCTCTCGTGGTTGTAA
>Ga0116143_10005991_pt1 | contig 10751 bp, 8 predicted proteins | sample AD_UKC034_MetaG_FD_89745 | JGI IMG/M metagenome (GOLD analysis project Ga0116143, IMG submission 89745) | Active sludge microbial communities of municipal wastewater-treating anaerobic digesters from USA - AD_UKC034_MetaG | ecosystem: Engineered > Bioreactor > Anaerobic > Digestate | place: USA...
CGTCCACCGCGGAGCTGCTCACCGGCGTGTTCGGGCGCCACGACGAGGCGCGCGCCATCCTGGGCGCCGACAGGCTGGTCGTCTCCATGGACAGGGACGGTTTCCGCGCCTTTCTCGCGCGCCACATCGAGAGCGAGGCGGCGCGCGGTAACCTGTACCGCGCCTTCTACGGTCACGGGAGGTCCATCGCCCAGCTCGCGTCGCTCCAGGTCCCCTGGCTGGAGCGGTATCTTCCCACGGCCGCGCGGGCGGACGGCATCGGCGCGATGAACACGATCTTCTCGAAGCGCGACATCGCCAACCTGCGCGTGGTCATCGACCAGTTCGATATCATCCTCGAAAACCTGGAGGAGGACGTCCGCCTCTACAGGGGCTTCGCCCGCGATTTCCGCGCGCTCTACAGGGAGAGGGCGGGCCTGCGCATCATGGGCTACGGGGAGATATCCACGGTGATGGCCGTCGAGAAGGGAAACTGGCTCGACGCGAACTTCGAGCTTAGGCCCGCCGGCTCCGCGCGCTGGATATGGAAGAAAATGCCGCCGTTCCCCGGCGCGGGCGCGGTGAAGGAGTACGCGCGCGTCTACCGGGAGTACCGCGACATCCTGGTGAACGATATCGGGATCGCGGTGCCGGCGCAGGTGCTCTCGTACTTCGAGGAAGAGGACCACGTGACGGTCTACGCGGGTCAGGAGCGGGTCGATACCGCGCTCATCGGGAACGTGCTCATCAAGCAGTACGCGCCCGTAGAGGCGGAGACGCTCCTCCTCCTGGTGATGGGCGAGCTTCTGAAAGTATACCGGTTCAACGCCGGCGGCGGCCGCGTCTCCGCGGGGCTGGACGGCCAGCTTTCCAACTGGTGCCTGGTCCCCCGCGCTCCCGGATGCGTCACCCCCGGCGACTCCCTCGTCTACATCGACACGAGCTCCCCGCTTTTCCGCGTCGAGGGGAAGGAGCAGCTCGACACGGAGCTCTTCATTAAAAACGCGCCCTCGTTTCTCCGCTTCCTGATCAGGATGTTCTTCCTGAAAGAGGTGGTGGACCGCTACTACGACATGCGCTCGGTGGTGGTGGACCTCATCGCGAACCTCCACAAGGAGAAGCGGGCGGACCTGATCGACGGTCTCCTCGGCGCGGCGAACGCGTTCATGAAGGAGAAAGAGATGTCCGACCGCGCCATCACGCGCAAGGAAATCGACAAGTACTACTCCGGCGACGCCTTCATCTGGCGGTTCTTCCAGTTCTCGCGGCGGGTGGACAAGTTCATCATCGAGAAAATATTAAGGAAGAAATACCATTACCGCCTGCCGGAGAAGATTGAGAGGTGAAGGGTGAGTAGTGAAAGGTGAATGTGTCGGCTCTTCCCCCTTGAGAGGGGATGCCGGGTGGGAGAAGGACTAGCTGTGTGTCATCACGAGGAGGCCGCAGGCCGACGTGGTGATCCCTATCCGGGAACATGTTCCGAAATGGAGAAGATCGCCACGCTCCCTGCGGTCGCTCGCGATGACAGTGTTGGGCTTACGCGGAGGGGTGATAGGCAACTGTCATTCCGCCCCTCGACGATGCTCGGGATAAACTCCGGCGGGAATCCATTGAGGCTCTCACGTAGGGCATATTGGTGATAGATCCCCCTCCCTTGAGGGGAGGGGACAGGGGAGGGTGAGAGCGCTTCACCCACCACCCGGCCTCCCCCCTCAAGGGGGAGGAGAAAGACTTACCGCTATATCGTCCATTGAGCAGAAACCCTCTCCCTCGTCCACGTTTCAGGCAGGAGAGGGTGCGCGGCGCGCGGGTGAGGTCTTGCCTCCGTGCCTCTGTGGGTATCTTTATCTTTCTTATAAGGAGAGACGACATGTGCGATACTTTCGTTGCCACGCCGGGGGCCACGCTCCATGGCGAGATGATCCTGGCGAAGAACTCAGACCGGGAACCGAACGAGGCGCAGAACGTGACCTTCGTGCCGGCGGCGAAGCACCCGCGCGGGAGCATGGTGAAGTGCACCGCGTTGGAAGTCCCGCAGGCGGAGCGCACGCGCGCATGTCTCCTCTCCCGCCCCTTCTGGATGTGGGGCGCCGAGATGGGCGTGAACGACGCGGGAGTCGCCATCGGCAACGAGGCTGTCTTCACGAGGGAGCGCTACGCGAAGAGCGGGCTCCTCGGCATGGACATGCTGCGGCTGGCGCTGGAGCGCTCCGCCTCGGCGCTCGAGGCGCTGGCGGTGATCGCCGAGCTCCTGGAGACGTACGGGCAGGGCGGCAACTGCGGCTATGAGAAGAAGCTCTACTACCACAACTCGTTCCTGGTGGCGGACCCGCGGGACGCGTACATCATGGAGACCGCGGACAAGTACTGGGCGGTGAAGAAGGTCTCGGGCACCGCGAGCATATCGAACTGCCTCACCATCGGCGGGGACTGGACGATACTCTCGCCGGGGCTGGAGGAGTACGCGCTGAAAAGCCGTTACCTGAAACCGGGGAGGCGCCTCGACTTCGCCCGCGATTTCAGCGACAGGCTCTACACGCATTTCGCGAAGGGCAGGGTGCGCCATTCCTGCTCCGCCACGATGCTCGCGCTACGTCACGGGCAGGTCACGAGCCTCGACATGTTCTCGCTCCTGCGCAACCACAACATGCCGGAGCCGTATCGTCCCGGGGGAACTCCCATGGAACGGATCTGCATGCACGCGGGAGGGCTCGTTTCATCGCAGTCGACGGGCTCCATGGTGGCGGTCCTGCGCGCCGGCCGGCCGCCCCTGGTCTATTTCACAGGAACGGCCGCGCCGTGCCTGTCGCTCTTCAAGCCGCACGTCCTCGTCGAGGGGCAGAAGAAGCCCTACGCGAACGATGTTACCTCCAGGCAGGAGGACGGCTCTGCCGATCTCTACGGTAGCGCGGCCGGCGTGTATGATAAACGAACGCTCTGGTGGACAGGCGAGGCGGTCCACCGGCGCGCCCTGATGAACTACGCAGAGCTCGCGCCAGAGTGGCAGGCCGAGCGCGACGAACTGGAGCGGGGGATGGTCGTTGAAGTGGAGAAGCGGTGGAGAGGCGGCCCCGCGAAGACGCTCGCGAAGACATGCGCGGCCTGGACCGAGCGATTCATTAAGAAAAACGCGCGCATCGCCGAAGAGTTCGCGGATAAATACAGGCGCCTCTCCCCGATCGCACCGGCATGGTATCGGCTCTACTGGAAAAGGATGAACCGCAGGGCGGGGCTGGTGATGTAACACCGCGATATTTCCTTCACCTGCCGTTCTTCAATAGCGGCTACTTTATATAGTATGCCCCCTGGGGGCTCCACATGGTCCCCAGCTCGCGGATATGGCGCATCACCACCCCGGCGTTGTGGGGATCGGTCATCCCCTTCACCTTGTCGAGCACCATGTCGGCGTAGGGCTTGTTCTTCTTCAGCTCCTTCTGCCGCTCTTCCTCGGCGATCCCTATCTGCTTCCGCGTCTGGCTGACGCAGGCGTTGTAGAACACCGGATCGTCGCGCATGTTCTCGCAGGCCGCCAGCGCGTCGTCGTGCATTTTCTTCGCGCTTTCGTCGAGGGCGCTCGTGAACGCCTCCGCGTACACCACGCTCATGGTCTTGAACACCTCGAAGGTGACTTTCGCATACTCAGCGTAGCTTTCACACCCTGCCTGCCTGACTGTCAATTCGACATTGCCGAGCTGTTCCTTTCCCGCCTTCTCGACGTCACCCCTGTTGCTGTTCATCGCCTTGAGAAATTCGGGCGACCTTGCGGCGAGGCTTTTCGTAGCGTTGATGAAGCAGCCGATATGGCGGTCCTCGAGGCGTATCCTCGGAGGCTCGAGCCCCTTGCAGGAAAGAGCGAAATATATCAGACTGAACAAAGCGGCGTGCATTGTAATCATACCGAAAGCCAACGACCTTGCCGCCTTGAGTATGGGGGTGTGTTTCATGGAAGTTCTCCTCGTGATTATACCTCGACGCACAATAATTATCTGAAATATACATGCGCGGAGTGGTGGTGTCAACATGTCTTTGTGGATCCTGTAAGGGGGCATTCCAGGGAAAAAAATATTGAATTTAATAAGTAACTATAGTAGGCATAGTATGCAGGTGCCTGTCGTGACAAACAGATATAGTGAGGCGGACCTGGCGCCGAAGCGAACCCATCACACATCAATTCAATAGGAGGATGATATGAAATACCTGTGGTGTGCCGTGCTGCTCGTATTTGCCGTGGCCGGGTGCCAGACGCTTGATGACACGTTCGCGACACCCGAGATGAAGAATGAGATGCAAAACCGCAAGGAAAGGACCGCGGTGAAGGAGTACCGCGAGGCCATACCTGCGCTTCTCCAGGCGGGCAAGTGCGATGAACTTGCCGCGAAGTGGGAATCCTTTAAGAAGGAAGTGCCCATGCGGAAAAGCGATCTGTACTTCGATTACGGCACCGCCATCGCGAAGTGCGGGAAGTGGAACTACGTCGTGGAGGAGTTCCTGCACTGGGGCGGACAGCCCGCCATGGGAGTCACGCTGATGAACAAGCTGAACGGTCAGGGGCTTCCCGTAAAGGAGGAGATTCTGAAATACCTGCGCGGTGTGACCCAGCTCAGCTTCAAGAACTACCAGTACGCGACCAGGAACATCACCGATTTCTTCTACATGCAGAAGTGGGACGGACACGGCGCCGAGTTCATGAAGATAATGAGCGCCGACGCGGTGAGCGGGATGAAGTACATGCGCATGGCGAAATACCGGCCGGCGGTGAGTGCGATTCTGGGATACACGTACCCAAAATATCTTTCGGATGTGCGGAAAACCGCGTGCGTTACACTGGGCGAACTGGGCGACCGGAGCGCGCTGGCGCGCCTGCGTACCGTGGCTGCGGGCGATCCCGACTATGTCATCGTACAAAGGGTGAAGGTGTACCCGGTGAGGGACGCCGCGAAGGCCGCGATCTACAAGCTGTCGAACTGAACCGTACTTTCGGCATCAGCGCGTAAACACGACAGGCGCGGATCATGATCCGCGTCTGTCGTTCGTGGTGGGTGGGCTTTGTGGCGCGAAAACGTCCCGCCTTTTACCTGTTTACGAACTCCTTCTTGTCACGGTGGCATATCAGCTGCGCGAGCTGCCTGCCTGACACGAGCGCGCCGGGGACGCCGCCGCCCGGCTGGACCCACTGGCCCGCCATGTAGAAATTCGCAAGGCCCTTGAGTTCCTTCTTCATCTGCGAGAAACCCACCTTCGGGTCGAGGAGCCATCCCTCCAGGCTTCCCTTCCAGTTGTTGGTGTAGCGAATCACCGTGGCCGGCGTGGAAACGTCGGTCATCTCTATATTCTTCTTCACGTTGTCGAACCGCTTCTCCAGCGCGTCGATCACCTCGTCGGCGATCCGCTTCTTCTCGTCGCGGTATTTCGCCGGCTTCTCCTTCCGCAGCGCCGACCAGTAACGGTCGTTGTAGGTGACGAAAAGCACTGTGATCACGGTCCTGCCTTTTGGCGCGAGCGTGGGATCGAAGTTGAAGATGCGCACGCCCAGACTGTCCGTGCTCGTTTCCGGGTCAACCGCGAGGGGCCGTTCCAGCGGCAGTACGACGGTGTGCGGGTCGTTACTGAATTCGCGCTTCACTCCCAGCGACACCTGCAGGAAGGAGGGGAATGGATGATATTCGTCGTAGTATTTCCTGAACTTTTTGTCGAGGAACCTGCCCTCCAGCATCTCGAAGAGAGTGCAGTGGCCGTCGGCGGCGGATATCACCATGTCCGCGTTGTAGGTGGCGCCCGTGGAGAGGGCGATACCGGTGGCGGATGATTTCGGGAAGGCTCCCTTCGTGAGTATTTTCGTCACCCGGGAGCGATAGTGTATCTTCCCGCCGAGCTCGCGGTATTTCTTCTCGAAGAGCTGGGCGAATTTGAGCGAGCCGCCTATCGGGTAGCCGGCGCTTTTCCTGTGGAACCAGATCAGCGTGAAGATGATGAAGATGACGGACATTTCCGGGACGAACATCGCCTCGAATGTTTTTTTCATAAGCGGGTTGGCGCACCGCGCCGCGAAGTCTTTCGTGGTGACGCGTACGTATTTCAGCGCCGTGGGGATGTAGGGCAGCATCTGTCTGAACATTTTCAGTCCTTCCATGAGGCCCATCGTCTCCGGCGACGCGTCGTTGGGCATGCGGAATTCCGAGAGCTTCCTCGCCGCGCCGGTGAACTCCAGTATGATCTTCCTGTCCTCGGGGGCCTTTTCCAGGAACTCGCGCTCCAGTGTGTCGATATCGGTGTACACGGTGATGCTCTTTCCCGCGCCGTCCTCCACCGTCATGTAGGTGTCGTACTCGTGGCACTTGAGGTTCTTCATGTCGATGAGCTCGTCCCACAGGTGATAGAACTCGTCGCCGGGACCGGAACCCACCAGCCAGTGGAGGCAGCCGTCTATGGTGTAGCCCTTTCGCTCCCAGGCCGTGCAGAGACCGCCGGGAAGCGAATGGAGCTCGTAGATTTCGGTGTCGTAGCCGTTACGCTGAAGATGTATGCCCGCCGTGAGCCCGGCGATGCCCGCGCCTATGATGATGACCTTCTTCGGCATGGTAACCCTCCACGTATGAATGCATGTGTGATTGTTTTGCAATCAAGGATGATACATGGGGACTCTCCTGTGTCAAACAGAATAAATCCGTCTTGTCTTGACTTGACAAATCTGTATCCGCCTGAATGATGCATACAGTAAGAAAAAAATAACCACAGAGGCCCAGAGGGCACAGAGAATTTTGAGATGCATGCCCACCCCATGCAGGATTAGCGGCAGAGTATACATCAGCCTGGTAAACCCTCCGTGTCTCCGTGCCTCTGTGGTTGCCTAAACAATGCAGGTGCCGATGAACAGCTACTATCTCTGTCACACCGATATCATCGATTACCATCACACGGACGTGGCCCGGGAGGCCGTGCGGCTCGCGGCCGGCAAAGGGGATGCCGCGGAGATCGCCCGGGCTTGCTTCCTCTTCGTGCGCGACGAGGTGCTTCACAGTTCCGATCACCAGAAGGGGCCCGTAACGCTCCGGGCGTCGGACGTGCTCCGGCACCGCACGGGATACTGCTTCGCGAAAAGCGTCCTGCTGGCAGCGATCCTTCGCGCGAACGGGATTCCCGCGGGGCTCTGCTATCAGCGCTTGTGGAAGGAGGACCTCGGCCGCTTCATCCTGCACGGGCTTGTCGCGGCGCACTTTCCCTGTTTCGGTTGGTACCGGATGGACCCGCGCGGCAACAACGAGCGCCTCACCGCGGACTTCACCCCGCCGGTGGAAGCGCTTCCCTATCGGCCGTCCCTGCAGGGCGAGGCCGACCTCCCGGAAATCTGGCCGGACCCGCTGCCCGTGGTAGTCGAAAAGCTCTCCTCCAGGAGCACCTGGCAGGAAGTCCTCGCCGATCTTCCCGATGTCGAGGTGATAGGCCAGAAATGAAAAACGGACTACATGATGCGGTGAACGCCTCGCGCGCCGTCTGCTTCGACCTCTTCCACACGCTGACCGCGATCAGCGACACCTCCCCGGAGAGCGCGGACACCTGGGACCTGCTCGGCGTAAGCCGGGACGATTGGCACGAGCAGGTTCTCGACGATTCCCCCTGGCGGCAGACCGGCAAGGTGAACGACCCCGTGGAGATCATCGGGAGGATGGCCAGGGCGATAGATCCCGCCATCCCGGACGATCTCATCCGGCGCGTGGCGGAGCATCGGTATCAACGCTTCGACAGGGCGATTCTCGCGCCTCCAGAGCGATCCGTTATCGCACTCCGCGGGTTGAAGCGAATGGGGAAAAAGATCGCGCTCATCAGCAACGCCGACGCGGGCGAGGTGCGCTGCTGGAAGGATTCGCCCTTCGCGCCGCTCTTCGACTGCACGATATTTTCCTGCGACGTGGGCTTCATGAAGCCGAACACGAGGATTTATCTTGAGGCGCTCGGGTGTCTGGGTGAGAAACCGCGGGATTGCCTCTTCGTCGGGGACGGCGGCGCGGAAGAACTGCGCGCGGCGAAGGCCATCGGTTTCACCACGGTGATGGTGACCGGCTACCTGAACGTCACGCCGGAAAAGGCTGCGGCCCGACGCGCCCACGCCGATTACGTCATCGGGTACGCGGATGAGCTGCTGCCTGCGGGAGTGGTGCATGATTTTCATCCATGAATAAAAAATGTTGACCTAATTACAAACTTAGAGTTTAATACTGAAAAGTCCGTGACACCGATGCGAATTGCTGATTCTTCGAAACTCATACTCGCGGTCCTGTTCGGCGCGCTCCTGTACGCCGTGCCGGCGCCGCTTCACGCGTACATCATAGGGACGGACCTCGAATTCCTTCAGGACGTCACGGACGGGACGACGTCCCTCGCGATGTTCGTCGTTTCTGAAATGTTCATCCCCCCCACGCATTTCACCCCCGGCGACATGACCGTATCCGTTTCTCCGTCGTATTTCAGGGCGGAACGGCTCTGGAAATCGTCCAACTCAATCGTCGACGCGGAGGACCTGCAGGGCGGAGGCATGGGTTTCGCCGCGACATACGCGATCACGGACAGGATGGGAGTGTACGTGAATTTCGCCACGGTGTACATGAAGGGATCGGTGAGAGGGGACCACGAGGGGGATGATACACCCCATGATGAGACATATGAATACACGATGGGTCACCCCTACCGTATGACCGGGGAGTGTGCCAACGATTCCGTACTCCTGGGATTCGGGTACGATCTGTTCCGGCCGGGCAGGTGGTCGCTTCCCGTGTTCGTCGGATTTCATTACTACCGCAACTTCACCCGGATGGAGTTCGAACCGCTCCCCGGGAACACCATCGATCCCCACATGCGGATCTGGACCCGGGGCTCACAGACCGGCGTCGACTTCGCGATCGCGATTGCGCGGAAAATCGGCAGCAACAAGAAGATCACCCTCTTTGTCCTGAGCCAGACGGGAAGCGACGAACACGGTCCTTCGACCGAAGCCGTGATCACGCGGAACTCGCCCTACGATTCCTACCAGATGGCCGGGATGAGGGAGACCGTTCCGGGATCGGGCGTCGCCTCCCAGTACGTGATACCGGGGTTCGCCATCAGTTACATGATACCGGATTTCCCGGTGTCCATCGACCTGAACGTCATGGGGCTGGTGTCGAACGCCAGCAATTTCTACAACGACCTGATCTTTCACGAACTGGCGGTGAGGCACGCGACCCTGACCGTGACGTACCACGGAATCCATCCTTTTCCCGCGGCGCGCGGCGGGAACGTTCAGGCGTACGAATGATGGAAACCTTCTCCATGAATAAATGTGCGGAACCAGGAACGGGAAAACACCCGCGTGCGGCAGGTATTGTCCTCGCGGCCTGCGTCGCGGCGCTGTGTGCCTTCGCGGCTTCCGGGTGCACCATGCTGGTTGAGGAGTGGGACGTGCCGGAGCTGAATCTGCTCGAGCTCGACAGGGAGTTCGGGACGAGCGGCGAGGCGCGTTTCGTCACGGCCGACACGAACGAGTTCGCCTACGCCGGGGCGGTCCAGTCCGACGGGAAGATCGTGGTTGCCGGCAAGGTGTGGAACGGCAGCAATCACGACATCCAGGTGGTGCGGTTCAACGCGAACGGCACCGTTGACACGGACTTCGGCGCGGGGGGGGCCTACGTGCATGGAATATCGGAAAACGATTCCGCGCGGGCGGTAGCCATCCAGGAGGACGGAAAGATCGTCGTTGCCGGGGTCTCGGGCGAGGGGAACGAGGCCACGTCGATAGTCGTCATCCGCCTCAATGAAGACGGCTCGCCGGACGATACCGGCTTCGGCACCGGGGGCATCGTCATCACGGACACGCCCGGGACCTATGACGACGTCTGCTCCATCGCCGCGCAGGACGACGGCACAATACTCGTGGGTGGCAGCGCCTATTTTGACGCGACATACAATCGTGATTTTCTCGTGGTGCGTTACCAGTCGAACGGTGCCATCGATACTACCTTCGGAAGCTCCGGTTTTGCCAGGGCCCAGGATACGGATTCGCCACTGGGGAAAAAAATGGCTGTCCAGGGGGACGGGAAGATCGTCGTTGCTGGATATTCCGGTTCTTCAGGCAGGATTGCGCGTCTCAACGCCGACGGATCTCTGGACACAGGCTTCGGTTCCTTGGGTTATGTTACAGACAGCCAGTGCGTTGCCACCACCATGTGCCTTGATGAGAGCGGCAGGATCGTCACCGCCGGGATCGGCAGTGACCTGATAGCGGTTTCCCGTTTCACCGGGACGGGAGCCCCGGACGGGACATTCGGCACGGGGGGCTCCATATCCATCGACCGTAAAAGCTCTGAATCGATCAACGACATCCACGAAGTGGACGGTAAAATTGTATTGTTGGACGATTACTATCGCCTTTACCGATTCAATGATGACGGCGTCGAGGACGGATCGTTCCATGCAGCCGACGAGGAGGGCTCACGGTACGCCTTCGATGACAACCATCTCTATAGCCTGCGCGCATTTTCGACGGGGATACACTTCGGGCTCCTGTGTTATACACATGTGAGCACGTTCTTTTTCTTCCACGAGCCGGGTAAGATCGTCGTCGGGGGCCATTCCGACCTGGCGGATGGGGATATAATTACCGATAACGATTATTTTTTCCAACTGGGGCGCATCCTCGTGCCCTAGGCGGAAGCGGCTCGCCCGCACGCACAGGGCACCGATGCGGGCACGGCGTCTACCTCTTCACCACCTCCACCCCGTCCACCTTCATCTTCCACGTC